>Ga0172375_10008517_pt1 | contig 13764 bp, 12 predicted proteins | sample LakKiv1m_FD_114537 | JGI IMG/M metagenome (GOLD analysis project Ga0172375, IMG submission 114537) | Freshwater microbial communities from Kabuno Bay, South-Kivu, Congo - kab_092012_11.1m | ecosystem: Environmental > Aquatic > Freshwater > Lake | place: Democratic Republic of the Congo...
CGTGTTGAAGAAGCAATAAAAAAAGAAGTGAGTTTGATAATCCATGACGAACTGAAGGACCCGCGCGTAGGTTTTATTACCATAGCCCGGGTAGAGTTGACCAGGGACTTAAGGTCCGCCAAGGTTTTCTACAGCGTCCTGGGAAAAGAGGAGGATCGTAAGAAGACCAAGTTAGCATTGGATTCGGCCTTAGGATATATCCGTTCCCTGGTTGCCCAAAGGATTAACCTGCGCATTGCCCCGGAGCTTATGTTCAAAGAGGACCACTCAGCCGAATACAGCGTAAGGATAGAAGAGGTATTGAACCAGATAAAGGAGACTAATGAGCCTGAAAAAGATCTGCGCAAGCGTAAAAAAATACAATAATTTTCTTATCACCGTCCACACCAGCCCGGAAGGGGATGCCTTAGGTGCGGAGCTGGCGTTTTATAACCTCGTAAAGAAGCTGGGTAAATCGGCGACGATCATAAATGAGGATGCCTTGCCTTATGGCTATGATTTCCTTCCCGGAAATGAATTGATCCTGCATCCGGGCAAGGAAACCAAACATATTAATTTCTCCGGTTTTGATTGTTTCGTGGTCTTGGATTGCGCGGATCTAAAACGCACCGGCTCGGTTTACAAGCTCAATACCGGGAATAATCCCGTATTAAATATTGACCACCATATCAGTAACCGGAATTTCGGCACTGTAAATTGGGTGGAGCCGCTGGCCTCATCATCTTCGGAGATGATCTATAAATTGTATAAGCGATTGGGCGTGCCTATAGATAAGGAGGCCGCATTACTTTTATATACGGGGATAATGACTGATACAGGTTCCTTCCGCTATTCCAACACCTCCGGTTTCACGCATAAGGCGGTTGCCGAGCTTTTGGCAAGCGGCCTGGACGTGGTGCAGATTTACCGCAATACCTATGAGAACATCCTCCAGTCCGACATAAGGCTGTTGATCAAGGTTCTTCCGGAGATAAGATTTTATTACCGCGGGAGGATCGCCTGGTTTATGATCAAAAAAGAGCTGCTTAAATCCGGTAAACCCCGCGTTGACCTGGCAGACCTGCTTTTGAGCTTCGGTCGTTCTATCAAAGGGGTGGAGGTGGTGGCCTTATTCAAAGAGAACCTGGGGGAGAATGATGAGGTGCGGGTAAACTTGAGGTCGCAGGGAGAGGTTGACGTGAATATGGTCGCTTCTTTTTTCGGCGGCGGAGGGCATAAGACCGCCGCGGGCTGCACCCTTCACGGCGACATCAATAAGATAAGCAAAAAAGTTTTGAATAAGATTAAGGAGAGCCTTTGATATTATTGAAGTCGTCTTGTCTTGTTTCTCGCGGGGACGTTTGTGTGCCCCGGCGCGGCACACTGCACTCGATGCTCGTCCTCGCTCTCCGCCAAGAACCGTGGCGGAATCCTGCCCGCTCGGACTGCGCACGCCCCGCTCGAAATCAAGCCAAACCGACTTCAATTGAACTATATTACCGTGTGACTTGGCGTGTTCTCTGCCTACCGAGGGGTGACACGGAGGCGGGTCCCCTCACCGCGCGTAACGTAAGTGAGCACGGTGAGGGTGCCGCAGTGGCAGGACCCCGAGGCTGCGCGAGAAACAAGGCAAGGCAGTCGCTTTAATTATGAAGATTATATACGGAATAAACAAGATTAAAAAATTTAATAAGCCGGTAGTAGCCATGGGAGTATTTGACGGGGTGCACCGCGGCCACAGGGAGATAATCAAGTGCGCCCTTACGCAGGCGCGTAAGATCAAGGGGACCAGCCTTGCCTTGACCTTTTGGCCGCACCCGCAGAGGGAGGGGAGTTTATATTCCCTGGAGCACCGCTTGAGGTTGATCGCGGAGCTGGGCATAGATGTATGCATAGTTGTAAACTTTAACCGCGGTTTCGCCAGGATCACCGCCGATGATTTTATCGCCAAAATACTGGTTAAAAAGATCGGGGTGAGTTTTGTCTGCGTGGGAAAGAATTTCCGTTTCGGCAGGTTTGCCCTCGGGGATTATAGAAAGCTTGCGCAAGGTGCTGAGAAATATGGTTTCCGGATCAAGGCCCTTAAGGTGGTAAGGTCAGGAGGAAGGCCGGTCAGCAGCACCGTTATAAGAAGGTTGATCAAGAAAGGAATGATCAAAGAAGCGCAAAGGCTCCTCGGCCGCCGGGTGAGCGTATTAGGCTCGGTGATCAGGGGAAGCTCCCTTGGCAGGGTATTAGGGGTACCCACGGCTAATATCGATCCACACCACGAAGTTATCCCGCCGCCGGGAATTTACGCAGGCAGGATTTTTCTTTCCGGCAAACTTTATGGGGGCGTCTGTTATATCGGGGCAAGGCCCACGATTCACTCCAAAAATAGATCCACGCGTATAGAGGTGCACATATTCGGGCTTCATAAGGATATCTATGGAAAATTCCTGGAGATACGTTTTGTAAGGCTTATCCGGCCGGATAAAAAATTTCCTTCCCTTGAAGCGCTCTCCGCGCAAATGAAAAAAGATATCTTCACCTGCCGCAAAATCCTTAATCCTTAAGGGACGTTCTTAAATCCAAAGCAGGGACGTCTTTAGATCTAAAGCTAAGGGTGTCCCCACCAAATACCACAATTGGTGGGTATTTTTAGCCCCCAATCCCCCTACTTATTGTAGTTGTTCAATTTAGGTAAATTTTTCTCTTGACAAAGCAGGGGATTTTGTTTATACTCTGTCTACTAAGTGGATAAAAGTGGAGTAAAGTGGTTGAGAGGGAAAAATGTTCTACGGTGAATTCCAACATTCAATAGACCGTAAAGGCCGCCTGATATTGCCTGCCAAATTTCGCGAAACCGCCAAAAATCAATTCGTGGAGAAATTTTTTGTTACCCGCGGTTTGGATAAATGCCTTTTCATGTTCTCCGAGGAGGAATGGCGCTCGCAGGAAAATAAGTTCAAGTCCATGTCTTTTACCAAACAGCAGTCGCGCACCTTTAACCGGCTGCTTTTTTCCGGCGCCCAGGAGATAGCTTTTGACAAGCAGGGAAGGGTGCTTTTGCCGCAATACCTGAAGGATTTTGCCGGCATCAAGAAGGATGTGATTATCGTCGGGGTTTCCAACCGCATCGAGATATGGGCCAAAGAGCTGTGGAATGATTTTTACGCAAACAGCCGCCAGTCTTTTGAAGAGATCGCGGAAAAATTAATGGATGTCTAATGAGGCTTTAGTAAGTGCAAGAAGAAAAGCTGCATATACCGGTAATGTTGCATGAGGTTATAGATTATCTGAAGCTTCAACCCGGGCAATTGATCGTGGACGCTACCGTAGGCACAGGCGGCCACAGCCTGGAGATATTGAAGAGGATCACTCCCGGCGGGCGCCTAGTCGGCATAGACCGCGATGAAGATTCAATAGAGGTCTGCCGAGGAAGGTTAAATGATTTTGCTGGAAGCTTTGACCTTGTGCACGCTAATTTTAGCGACCTGGATAAGATATTGGCCGAGCGAGGCATAGAGAAGATCGACGGGATCATCTTTGATCTGGGTATTTCCACATTCCAGCTTAAAGACCCCCAGAGGGGTTTTAGTTTCCAGGAGGAAGGGCCCTTGGATATGCGGCTTGATAAAGGAAGTTATATATCGGCATATGACCTGGTGAATAATCTCAATGAGAATGAGATCTCCCATATGCTCTGGAGCTTCGGCCAGGAGCGCTGGCATAACCGCATCGCGCATGTGCTGGTCCAGGAGAGGAGCTCCCAGCCGATCTCAAGCACCAGGCAGCTTGCTGACCTGGTGGTGCGGGCTATCCCGCACAGGTACCGCAGGAGTTATTACCGCATACATCCTGCCACCCGCACTTTTCAGGCGGTGCGCATCGCTGTCAACCGGGAGCTGGAGGTGATCGAAGCCAGCCTCAAGAAAGCCGTTGCATTTTTGGGAAAAGGGTCTAGAATATGCGTTATTTCTTTTCACTCCCTTGAGGATCGCGCGGTAAAACATACCTTCCGCAGCCTTAAAGCTGACGGTTTAATAAATATTATAACACCCAAACCCCTGACCCCGGCGGCATCGGAAGTTGAGGCCAACCCTTCCAGCCGTTCAAGCAAATTCAGGGTCGCCGAAAGGATCTAAGTTTATATGAGACTGAACAGGTTTATTTCTGTAACCGTATTTATTACCTCCTTCTGCGTCCTCTACGTTTACCAGCAAAGCGAGATATTCCGCCTGGCCTACCTGGGGCAGAAAAAACAGCTTACCTTTAATGAATTGCTTGATAAGAATACCGCGCTGAGATACAATATAAAAAAGAATTCCTCTCTGGTAAATATCGGTAAAAGCATGGCTAGCGCCAATGAATTCCAGATGCCGGATAATTACCGTTTTGTCAAATTCATTCCTTCGAAAGACGGATTGAAGGTCGCTCCCCAAAATCAGGAGAGGGAAGGATTGCTGGCGCGGATTTTTAGTTTAAAGCGCGAGGCTCAGGCAAAAACAGTTAACCCCTAATACTCATTACTCCTAAAGTATAGTGTATATCAGCAGCTATCGCCGAAGAAGCGAGGCGGTATTTTTAATCTTCTTCATATTCCTCCTGCTTTGCGTAGGCCGCCTGTTTTTCATTCAATTCTTCCGTTCGGATTACCTCACCGGTATTGCCAAAAAACAACACAACCTGTTCGTGGAGTTAGAGCCCAGGCGGGGCACTATCTACGATGCCGACCTTAAGCCCCAGGCATTCAATATCTCGTTGGATTCGCTCTATGCGGTGCCCAATTCCATTAAAAATAAGGAATATGTAATAGATCAGCTGCAGCCCATTCTCGGCGTAGACCGCGCTTATCTTAAGGACAGGCTTTATCGTAAGAAAGAATTCATCTGGCTGGCGCGTAAATTACCTTCGGAAAAATCCGAAGCAATAAGGAAACTTAATATCAAAGGATTGGGCTTCCTGAAGGAGACCAAGCGCGTTTATCCTAATAGCTACCTGGCCAGCCATATTATCGGGTTCAGCGGCACCGATAATGTCGGGCTTGAGGGGACGGAGAGGGATTTTGATAAATACCTGAAAGGCCAGCCAGGATGGGCGGTCTTCTTACGGGATGCCCGGCAAAAAAAATTGGATATCTGGGAAAAAATGGTTTTGCCGGTTGACGGCCTGGAGCTGGTCCTGACCATTGATGAGGTCATCCAGTATATCGCCGAGAGGGAATTGGATAAGGCCTTTAAGAAATATAACGCCAAAGGTGCCAGCATCGTGGTCATGGAGCCGCATACAGGGAGGATCCTGGCTTTAGCCAACCGCCCCACCTATGATCTGAATAATCATTCCGGAATATCCAGGGATTCCATGCGCAATCGTTCCATCTGCGACCTGTTGGAGCCGGGCTCGGTATTCAAGATCGTTACGGCTTCGGCCGCCCTTGAAGAGGGGAAGGTTACCGAAGAAGATGTATTCTTCTGCGAGAACGGGGCATATCGGGTAGGCGGGCGCATTCTGCATGACCACAAGCCGCACGGCAATCTTACTTTTAGGCAGGTGATCGAAGAGTCAAGCAATATCGGGACGGTAAAAGTAGCCCAGCTTTTAGGCCCGGATACGGTTTATAGGTACTTAAGGGCTTTTGGTTTTGGGTCAAAACTGGGGGTAGATCTTTCCGGGGAGATCCCCGGGATGATCAAACCGGTGCGCTCCTGGTCAAAGACATCGATTACCGCCATACCCATAGGCCAGGAGGTAGGGGTTACCGCGCTGCAATTAGCCAGCGCGATCTCCGTAATTGCCAACGGCGGGCAATTGATGAAGCCGTATATTATCGATTCGGTGCGCAATAGCCAGGGCCGGGTGATCAAGCAGAACAAACCGGTATTGATCCGCAAGGTTATTTCCACGGATACTGCCCTGCGTATTAAAAAAATATTGACCGGTGTGGTGGAGGAGGGCACCGGTAAATTAGCCAAGGTAAAGGGTTTTAGCGCCGCCGGTAAAACCGGTACCGCCCAGAAACTCGAGCCGGACGGCCGTTATTCGCACAGTAAATTTGTCGGCTCATTCATTGGTTTTGCTCCGGCGGAGGACCCTTTGTTAGCCATCGTGGTAACGGTTGATGAGCCGCATCCGTATTATTTCGGCGGGGTAGTGGCTGCCCCGGTATTCCAGAACGTGGCCGGCGATGCCATCCGGTATATAAAGGGCAATGAGCTGCCTTTTGAGGCAATGGCGCAATGAAGATCGCGGAGATGAAAGTTAAAGGCATAACCTCTAATTCCAAAGAAGTAAAAAGGGGTTTTCTCTTTGTCGCCATAAAGGGTAAAAGCCGGGACGGCAATTCTTTTATAAGTGAGGCAATTACCAGAGGCGCCTCTATTGTGGCAGTCCAGGGAAAGCCGCCGGCAATAAAGCTTCCCCCGAAGGTAAAATTGATCGGGGTCAAGGACAGCCGGGCTTTTTTCGCCCATGCCTGCGCGGAATTTTACGGCCACCCTTCGCGGGATATCAAGGTTATCGGCATTACCGGGACAAACGGCAAGACAACGATAACCTACCTGATCGAGGCGATCGCCAAAAAGGCAAAGCTTTCCTGCGGGGTCATCGGGACGATAAGCCATCGTTTTAAGGGCAGGGTTATCAAGGCAAAGAATACAACCCCCGGGGCCAAAGAGCTGCAAGGGTATTTGAATAAAATGCTCGGCCAGGGCGTTAAATATTGCGCAATGGAGGTTTCATCCCACGCCCTTGATCAGGAGCGCACCGGGAAAATAAATTTTTCTCACGCGATCTTTACCAACCTCACCCAGGATCACCTGGATTACCATAAAAATTTAGAGGAATATTTTCAGGCAAAAGCCAAGCTTTTCCGTCTTCTTCCGGATGACAGTTTCGCCGTAATCAATAACGATGATAAATACAGCCGCCGGATTAAGAAGCTAACGGGAGCCAAGGTAATAACCTATGGTATAAAAAATAAATCTGTCGTCATGGCCAGGGATATCAGGTTCAGCATAGCAGGCAGTAGTTTTACCCTGGTTGCGCCCAAGATCAAGGCAAAGATAAAGACCGGGCTTGTGGGAAAGCATAACATTTATAATCTTCTGGCGGCAATCGCCTGGGGATTAAGTGAAGGCCTGAATTTTAGCGATATTAAATCCGGGGTGGAGCAATTTAAAACAGCCCCAGGCAGGCTGGAGAAGGTTGCCTGTAATAAAGGATATGATATTTTCGTGGACTATGCCCATACTCCCGATGCCCTGTTCAATGTGATCAGCGCTTTAAGGCCGCTGGTAACCGGGAGGATCACCGTGGTCTTTGGATGCGGAGGAGAGCGTGATAGTTTGAAGCGTCCGGAGATGGGCAGGATAGTTACGCAGCTGGCTGACTACGCGATCATTACCAACGATAATCCGCGCTCCGAAAACCCATTACGCATAATCCGGGATATCCGCAAAGGCATACACAAAAATAATTTTTGCGTGATCCCGGACAGGCTAAAAGCCATACACGCGGCTTTATCGATAGCTGGCAAAGGCGACTGCCTGATCATTGCCGGCAAAGGGCATGAGGATTACCAGGTATTAAAAGATAGAACTTTATATTTTAGCGACCGAAAGGCAGTCCAAAGGTGTTTAAAGTCAATGAAATAATCAAGGCAACAGGGGGCCAGCTTATCCGGGGAAATTCACGGGATAAAGCCAGGGCTATCTCTACCGACACTCGGGAATTAAAACCGGGCGATGCTTTCCTGGCTTTAAAGGGCAATAATTTTGACGGCCATGATTTTATCCCCGCGGCCCTGAAAAAAAAGGCATCCTGCATTATCGCGCAAAATGGAACGGGCCTGGTTGTCCCTAAAGGTACAGCGCTTATCCGGGTAAAAGATACGGCCCTGGCTTTAGGGGATATTGCCCGTTTCCAAAGGCAAAAATTCCATCAGCCGGTGATTGCCGTTACCGGTTCAACCGGAAAAACCACAACGAAGGAGATGATTGCCTGGGTGTTGTCGGCGGAGGCAACTGTGTTGAAAAACGAGGGGACCAAGAACAACCAGATCGGCCTTCCGCAGACCCTGATCAAGCTTAAAGATAAAGATGATTACGCGGTAGTTGAGATCGGCACCAATCATTTCGGCGAGGTGGATTATTTATCCGGGATCGCCTTACCCAATATCGCGGTGATCACCAATATAGGCCCTTCGCATCTGGAATTCTTAAAAGACCTGAAAGGGGTTTTCCGCGAGAAATCAGGGCTCCTGAATAACCTTTCCAGGCCCGCAATAGCCCTGCTTAACAGCGACGATGAATTACTGCGGGCCTTAATAAATAAGGGGGGGGGAGGCCGGCAGGTCTTTAGTTTCGGTATCAATGAAAAAAGCGATTTTTCCGCCTCAAAGATCAGGCTGGGGCACGGCCGGGTGAGGTTCAAGGTCAACCGAAAATTTGATTTTGCATTATCCACCCCGGGCAGTTATAATATCTATAATGCCCTGCCTGCCATTGCTGCGGGGCGCATATTCGGGATGGATTACCGGAAGATCGCTTCAAGATTAGCGGCTTTTAAATTTCCCAAAGGCAGGCTCAACCTTATCAGGTTCAGGGGCGTTGTATTTATCGACGATACTTATAACTCCAATCCTCTTTCTTTAAGACGCTCCCTTGAGGCATTGAAAGATATAAAAGTCAAGGGCCGCAGGATACTGGTTATGGGGGATATGCTGGAGTTAGGGGCTCAAAAAGAATCGTTGCACAGAGAGATTGCCGGTAGTATAACTAATACTTGCGACCTGTTGATCACGGCAGGGGAGCTTGCCAGACTTACCGCTAAAAGCGCATCCTGCCGGGGCTTAAAAAGAGGGAATATATTCTGCTGCGCTACGGCTTGCGAGGCCAGGGAGCTGTTGTTCAATAAAATATCTCCGGGGCCTGACGATCTGGTATTGGTTAAAGGCTCGCGCTCAATGAAAATGGAAGAGGTCTTCAAGGTTTAATGCTCTATCATCTGTTTTATCCGTTAAGGGATTTCATCTTTGGTTTTAATCTTTTCCGCTACATTACCTTCCGCGCGGCTATGGCCTGCCTCACCGCATTCCTGTTAAGTCTGATCTTCGGGGGCCCTTTGATCAGGAAATTAAAGGCCCTTAAAGTAGGGGAAAAAATAAATAAAGCCGACAGTCAGAAGCTCGATGACCTGCACCGCCATAAGCAGAGCACCCCGACCATGGGCGGTATTCTTATACTTGGGGCGGTCGTAGTTTCCACCCTGCTTTGGGCGGATATTTCCAATCATTTTATCTGGATCGTTCTATTTTCTACCACTTGGCTGGGCTTAACCGGTTTTATGGATGACTATTTAAAACAGGTAAAGAAAAAAGCCGCCGGCCTGGCGCCTATCCTTAAATTGTCCAGCCAGATCGCCCTCGGAATTGTTTTAGGGATAACGTTGCTTGCGATCAACCGGGACAATGTCAAACTGGATATCCCTTTTTTAAAAGGAGCGGCCTTTGACCTGGACGGCCTGTATATCTTATTTGTGATACTGGTGATCGCCGGATCATCCAATGCCGTAAATCTTACCGACGGCTTAGACGGGTTGGCCAGCGGCATCGTGGTAATGGTAGGCATAGCTTTCAGCGTATTGTGTTACGTATCCGGCAATATTAACTTGAGCAATTACCTGTTGATCCCTTATATCAAGGGCGCCGGTGAACTGACTATTTTTTGCGCCAGCATCATCGGAGCAGGCCTGGGCTTCCTCTGGTTTAATTGTTATCCGGCATCCATATTCATGGGTGATGTCGGCAGCCTGGCGTTAGGAGGGGCTATCGGTACCGTGGCATTATTGATCAAGAAGGAGATGCTGCTTGTGATCGTGGGAGGTATTTTTGTGGTGGAGGCGCTTTCGGTAATACTGCAGGTCGGTTCTTTCAAATTGACCGGGAAGCGTATCTTCAGGATCGCTCCCCTGCACCATCATTTCCAATTCCTTAATTGGCCGGAGAACAAGGTGATCGTCAGGTTCTGGATCATCGCCGGGCTGCTTGCCTTGTTTACCCTGGTCACCTTAAAGGTCAGGTAAACTATCCATGGTTTTCTAACCTATGCGTAATACGGCATATTTCAAAAATAAACAAGTTACTATCGTGGGATTGGCGCGTTCAGGAGTTGCCTGCGCCAATCTTTTGGCCGGCCTGGGCGCCTGCGTGCGGGTTACGGATATCAAAGATAACGCTCAAACCAGGGCAGGCGCTTTGCTATTATCCAAAGATATCCAGGTTGAGCTGGGCAGGCACAGCGAAGATTTTATCAAGAGGGCTGATCTTGTAGTTATCTCACCCGGTGTTCCCGGTTCAAGCCAGCCGGCTGTCTGGGCCAAAGATTTCGCCAAACCGGTAATAAGCGAAATTGAAATAGCGGCTATGCTTTGCCCCGGCAAGATCATTGCCGTGACCGGCTCAAACGGAAAGACCACAGTCACCACTTTGATCGCCAGGGTGCTTGAGGCAGGCGGTAAAAAGGCCTTTGTCTGCGGAAATATCGGTAATCCTTTCAGCGGCGAAGTTGCCAGGATAGGAGAAGGTGATTTCGCGGTAGTTGAGGTAAGTTCATTTCAGCTTGAGACGATCAGGGATTTCAAGCCGAAGATCGCTTTGATCCTGAACATCAATCCCAACCATCTTGACCGGTATAATAATATGCGGGAGTATCTGGATGCCAAGAAGCGAATCTTTATGAACCAGGATAAGGATGATTTTTTGATCTTAAACGCTCAAGACCCCGGGCTCTCAGGGTTGGAAAATAAAACCTCCGCAAAGACGATCTTCTTTTTCCGGGAAGAGGGCTTAAACCCCAATCAAAGCGCTGTGCTCAGGGTGGGTGAGCTCCTGGGGCTTGACCGCAAGACAATGCTTAAAGTTTTCAGTGATTTTAAAGGGATCGAGCATCGCATGGAGGATGTAGCCGAGATAAACAAGATAAGATTTATCAACGATTCCAAGGCCACCACCGCGGATTCGGCGATCTGGGCGCTGAACAGCATTTCATCTCCGGTGGTCCTGCTTGCCGGAGGCAGGCACAAGGGCATTGATTACCGGGTGATAATTGAAGCCGCCAGGAACAAGGTCAAGCAGGTAGTCCTGATCGGAGAGGCAAAAGATAAGATCGCCGACTGCCTCAAAGGTGAATTCCCGGTTGAGATGGCCGCTAGTTTAGAGGAGGCGGTAAATAAAACTTATATCCTGGCTAAGCCGGGGTACAGCGTCCTGTTTTCTCCCATGTGCTCCAGTTTTGATATGTTCACCGATTATGAGGAGCGGGGGAGGGCATTTAAAAAGATCGTACTGGAGCTGGCTAAAAGGAATAAGCATGGTTAGGAAGACGCGCATCAATCTGCTTACCGTATCGGTCGTGCTTATTTGTACCGGGATCGTAATGATCTACAGTTCCTCCAGCATTTACGCCTGGGAGAGGTTCGGAGACAGTTTTTATTTTTTGAAAAGGCACCTTTCTTTTCTGGCCGTCGGCATATTGTTGACCTTCCTGGCGATGGTTGTTGATTACCGGCTATTTAAAAAATACGCCCGGCCGCTGCTCTGGATAGCTTTTTTTCTGTTGATCCTGGTGCTTATTCCCGGGATAGGCAGGGAGGTTTCCGGGGCAAGGCGCTGGTTCAGGTTCCAATTCATCAGTTTCCAGCCGGCGGAGCTCGCCAACCTCGCCCTTATCATTTATATAGCTGATTTTATCAGCCGCAAACAGGATAAGATCAAATCTTTGCTTAGCGGGTTTATCCCGCCGGTATGCGTCTTAGGAGCGGTCTGCGGCCTTATTCTTATCCAGCCTGACCTGGGTACGACCATTACCCTGGCCAGCGTTGTCCTTATCATGTTGTTTGTTGCCGGGGTAAGAGGCAGGTATATTTTAAGTTTGATACTTTGCAGCCTGCCTGCCGCGTATTTATTGGTCTTCAGCGTTCCCTATCGCCGGGCGCGTATCCTGGCTTTTCTAAATCCCTGGCTTGACCCCAAGGGAAGCGGGTTCCAGATCATCCAGTCGCAGGTCGCCATCGGCTCAGGCGGATTATTCGGCGTAGGCCTGGGCCATTCCAAACAGAAACTTTTCTATCTGCCGGCGGCGCACACGGATTTTATCTTTTCCATTATCGCCGAAGAGCTGGGCCTGTTGGGCACCCTAGGAATAATTGCTTTATTTGTGATCTTTATCCAGCAGGGGCTTAAAGTCATCAAAAATTCCCAGGACAGGTTCGGGTATTTTCTTGCGCTTGGCTTGCTTCTGATGATCTCGCTTAAGGCGATTGTCAATATCGGTGTATCCTGCGGGGTATTCCCTACCAAGGGGTTGCCCTTGCCGTTTATCAGCTACGGAGGTTCTTCTTTGATATTTGATATGGTAAGCTTAGGCCTATTGATCAATATTGCCCGTACCGGAGACTATCCTTAATATGCGTATTCTGCTTGCCAGCGGTTCAAGCGGCGGCCACATCTTTCCCGCCCTGGCGCTAATGGATTCTTTAAAAGAAAAAGGCGCAAGCTGTCTTTTGGTCCTGCCGCAAAAGTGCCGGGAAAGCATGATATTATCCGGCCGCACGGATATCGAGTTTATCGCTTCCGCACCTTTGAGTTTTCGTTTAAGCGCCGGTAATATTTACGGGGTTTATGTCTTTTTAAAGGGGGCTTGGGAAGGCCTGCGCATCCTCCTGAAATTCAAGCCGGATGCGGTTATCGGTTTTGGAAGCCTGCATACAGTGGCTTTATTATTCTGGGCCTGGCTCTTCAGGATAAAAACAATGATCCATGAGCAGAACCTCCTCCCCGGGAGGGCAAACCGGCTATTGTGCCGCTTTGTGGATAGGATTGCTTTATCTTTTGAGCAGACAAAAAAATATTTACGAATTCCCGAAACAAAAATGGTAGTTACCGGAAATCCAATACGCAGAGAGTTAGCCAGGATCCCGAGACAGGAGGCGTTGGATTTCTTCAAATTCAAAGAAGGAAAATTCACCATATTGATCGCCGGAGGCAGCCAGGGCTCGCAGAAGATAAACAGCGCCTGCTCCGCCGGAATAGCTGCTTTGGCAAGGGGCCGGGAGCTGCAGGTGATCCATATTTGCGGGTTTGGGGATATTACCGGGCTTGAAAATGTTTATACCGCAGCAGGTATACCCCATAAACTCTTTGATTTCCTTTCCGCCATGCAGTATGCTTATAGCGTAGCGGACCTGGCGATCTGCCGGGCAGGAGCGACGACGATCGCAGAGCTGGGAAAATTCAGCTTGCCGGCAATATTGGTCCCCTATCCGTTTGCCTACAGCCATCAGCTGGGAAATGCCCGCGTGCTGGAGGAGGCTGGCAGCGCAAGAGTCATTCTTGACGCCGAACTCACTCCCGGGAAATTAAAAGCCGTGCTTGATGATCTGTTAACCGACCCCGGAGAATTAACAGCAATGGCCCGGGCCTACGATAAGATCCAGGTTCCGGATGCCGCCGGATCATTAGCCCGGGAAGTATTAGAGCTAAATCAATGCGCAGGATAAAATTATTTATTTTCTTATTTTTTATCCCCCTATCCCTGTTTGCCGGTGAGGGGGATTGGAAGCAGTTCAAAAGCACGCATTTTCTGGTTTATTATAAATCGGCTTCGGAAGATACGCTCAATCGGTTGACGCAGAGGGCTGAGGACTATTATAATAATATAACCGAAGAGCTTGGTTTTAACCGGTTTAATTTCTGGACCTGGGAGGATCGCGCCAAGATCTATCTTTTTGACACCCAGGGAGAATATA
>Ga0172375_10008518_pt1 | contig 13764 bp, 11 predicted proteins | sample LakKiv1m_FD_114537 | JGI IMG/M metagenome (GOLD analysis project Ga0172375, IMG submission 114537) | Freshwater microbial communities from Kabuno Bay, South-Kivu, Congo - kab_092012_11.1m | ecosystem: Environmental > Aquatic > Freshwater > Lake | place: Democratic Republic of the Congo...
AGTGTTATTTTCTTTGTGTTTGGCATTATTGACCTCCTTAGCGTAGGGATGTTTTATCCAACCACAGTATAAATTTCTTGAAGCCTGAAGTCAAGAAAAATAAAATGTAAAATAAAATGTAAGCAGGCGCCAAAGAAAGCCCTTTCAAAATACCGTCTTTTAACCTTGTTTTGGGTGCTGTGTAGTCTATACTTTTATTAGAAGATAAAAAATAGTAGGATGGAAAGAAGGTGAGTTGATGCCGTTTAATTCACTGAATGTCCTGCTAAAAACACCCCTGTGACTAAAATGCGCGGGGGTTTTTTTGTTTTTCATCAGCTTAATTCTTTCCGGAGGGGACTTCGTTTATTCTGCTTCAGAAATAAATTCATCCGCAAAAAAAGCTACGGTTACCCTTAAAAACCATACTCTCGAGGAAGCCTATTGTGTCAGAAAACTAATTGAAGAAAATGGCGGCAGGGTTTTGGTTTTTCAGCTTCCAAATATCTTAAGAATAAAAGCTGGACCCTCAATAACCGCGATATTGAAAGACAATCCCTTAGTTGAAAAAGTGGAGTTTGACCGTACCGCGCGCGGGGAAGTTTCTTCTGCCGCAGTAAAAGGCACAAGATACCTCGAGCCGTATTTTTCCGGAGATGATATCAAGATTCCGGAATATCGGAAAATGTCAAAGCGGCAATTAGAGGACAATGCCGAAAGATACCGGAGAAGATGGAAAAGAAATAAGTATGTAATAAGGCGTAACTTCCTTGAGCGTCATGGACTTATGTATTCTCCCGCAGATGAAGGCGCAGGTTCAAGCGAAATTAGTGCTGCCCGCGGCGTAACGCCGGAAGGTAAGCCTGAAGCCTCGGGTAAGGCCGGAGCAAGTTATTACGAGACCTCGCTTTACTTGGCGGGAGATATTGCGGTAGGGGTATTCTTTGAGCCGGGCCTTTTTCCCCAATGGACCAACTCCGCCGCCGATATTGCCTATTCACGGATTGTCAATGCCCTTGAGGCCTTTGCGGAAGATTTGCCGGATGCCCATATCAGTTTTACCTTTGTCAAGGAAGTCGAGGAGGATGGTTCTTTTATCCCCTGCCCTTCGGGAATTATGGAGGAGACCGATTATGTCAACGACCTGCGCAGCGTTTATAACACCCATTGGGCATATATCATCAAGGCCGTTAACGGCGGCTTGCGGGCGCACGCCTATTTATGGGGGCCATCGATGGAGATTTATGATGACAACATTAACGCAGACGGCGGAGCAATCAGGCATGAGACCTGTCATATTTTCGGCGCCGCCGACCAATATACCGACACTACCGTCAAGCCGCCGCCTACATCAAGATACGGTTATCTCAATGTGGTCAACGCCAACTCCCATTATAATAACGGCGGCGGTTACTTCGACGGGGCCGGGGAAGGGCAGCGGGATATTATGGTGGGGACACAGAGGATTTACGGCCTTTATACCAGAGGACAGCTTGGGGTTTGGGATTCCGACGGTGACGGAATTATCGACCCTATTGATACTTACGCAGAGATCTTGTTGAATGGGCCGGTATTGTTAAGCGGCGCGCAAGGCGGTAAAATAGTAAAGTTTAGCGGTAAGGCAATTGATATGCCGTTAATTAATGAAAGAAGCGACTATTTTATCGGCAGTGTAACTTTAAATACCATAAAAACGGTTGAATACCGTATTAACGGTTCTCGTTGGATTAGCGCCGCCAGTTTAGACGGCAGCTTTGACGGTAAAGAGGAAAAATTCGGGTTTGTCTCGCCCGAACTTCCTAATGGAGAGTACCTTTTTGAGGTGCGGGCGATAAATTCCGTAGGTAATATCGGGCCGGCATACGCGGGGAAAAAAATCGTTATCGATAATGCTCCCGAAGATAATGCGGCGGCGGTTGTCGGCTTTAGTGTTACCCCGCAGGAGGGAAGTGTGAGGACGGTTTTTAAGTTCGACGCCTCCGGGACTATACACCTTAAAGACGGGGCCGCGCTTGCGGTAAGATGGGATTTCGACAACGACGGGACAGCCGATACCCAGTGGATGCCGGCGGGGAAAATTTACAGCAAGGTATTTTACAACCCCGGGAAGAAAGAAGTGCGCCTTGAGGCCCAGGATAAACAGGGCCGCGTCTTTGCGCTGGTAAAAGAGGTTGTGGTGCAGAAGGATAATCTTCCTCCCAAGGCCTATTTTACGGCTACGCCGGCGCATTTTCACGGCAGTTACACCGGAGGATACCCGGTAACATTTGACGCGCAGGGGACCATTGATGCCGAGGACGATAGCGACGCTCTTTTGCTGCGCTGGCGTTTTGCAGAAGACGGCCAGTGGAGCGAATGGGAGAGTTTCCAGCAGGCAGAGAAGGTAAATTATATTTATGTCTTAGGGGAGAAATCCCAGCTGTGGAGGGTTAGCCTGGAGGTAAAGGATTCTCAAGGGACAGTCTCCAGCGCCTCCCGTGATGTCTGGGCTATTCCCTACAATACCCAGCCGTGTATGATGGGATTCGACGGCCAGGTCCGCGACGGCGCGATTGTATTAAGCAATTATAACGCCCTTGACCAGGATTCGATAACCCCCTGGGACGGTCTGCTGGAATACAGGTGGGATATCGAGAGCGACGGTATCTGGGATACCAAGTATTCCGCCTCAAAGGAGGCCCTGCGTTTTGCACTGCCGAAAGATAAAGACACCATCAGAGTTACCTGCGAGGCAAGAGACCGTTTCGGCGCGACTTCACAACTCACCAAACTATTTTTCATTAATGAAGAAGGAGTTTATATAGTGCCGGTTCCCGCGCAAAGAATAGGCAGAGGAGAGCATCTTATATTAACCATCAAGGCTATCGGCAAAGAAGATGATGAAATAGAGCTGGATGCGCAGTTGTTTGACGGCAATGGCGAGGATACCTTTCTGGATTCGGGGAAGGTTACTCTGGATGAGGATGTGCCGGGTAGGCTTGGTTTTTACTGGACGCCTTTTACCAGCGGTGTTTATACCGTGCGCGTCAGCGCCAGGGTCAACGGCAAAGAGTCGCAGGCGAAGGAAGAGTTTACCATAACTGTGGTTAATAATAATAACCAGGCTGCGGCCGTCAAAAGCCCTGCCGACGGGGAGAGGATAAAGCCGGGGGCGCTTACCTTTATATTGGAGCGGCCGGATGCAGTTAAGGAGTACTTCCTGAAATTCGGTACCACCCCGCAAGCTTACAATATGAATTTCGTAATCAGAAGTCTCGACTATGACAGGTGCGTAGTGGAGGTGCCGCGAAATTTTGCCGAAGGCCAGGAAGTTTACATTTCATTGTTCTCTGTTTTCCAAGACGGCACCCAAAAAAAGGCGGTATATAGATATTATATTCAACTGCCTCCCAACACCCCTCCGGTGCTTATCCTGCGGGATTTAAATAACCCCAGCGGCGAGCCCGCAGACGATTGCGGCGGCGGCCTTAACGGAAGGCGCGTATATAACAATACCGCATTGAAATTGAAAGATAATAAAGTAATGTTATGGATAAGGATGGAGGATGACCGGCCATTTGTTAAAAAAGTCTTTCTTCCTTTCTGCAAGGGGGCTAGGGAATTAACGCTTAAGTATCTGGGCGGGGGATGGAACAGCGCCAAAAGGTTATGGTGCGGGGAGTGGGTTCTTTCCGGAGAAATTACCAAGACGGCGTCATTTACGGTGAGTGTTACCGACGGAGAATTTACTACGCCGCCGGTGTGGCTCTATTTTCCCGGCCCCGGCCAAGACAGGGATCCTACAGTAAAGGTAACTGCCGAGACGCCGCTAAATAAACTTAAACCGGGGGCGCAGGTGAAGATAACCGTGGCCATCAGTGACGACAACGTCGTGCCGGGCGATGCCATCTTTTTTGACCGGCAGACCAAAGCAAGGATGGCGCTGCTTCGTCTGACGTATCGGCTTGTAATTAAAGAAGACACTTACAAGACCTGGGAGATATACAGCCTGCCGGGCGGTATCCCCGAAGGCGCGGATAAAAACACCGTCTATACTTTGTATTTCGGCGCGCGCGATTTGCGCGGCCCGCAGCCGATAGTCCACGGCGAATCTGCGATTACCCTCGAGTAGGGGGCATGCCTGCCTCCCCACAATGATATGTTAACGTAGGTAACGGTCGCGACAGTTGCCTGCAATAGACACAGCTGTACGCTGCTATACACCATCTGTGTAGGGACAGCACACTGTGCTGTCCCTACGTTTTTATGCCGCTTGTTTTTTTATTTCAAAGTGATAAAATAACCATATGGATTATCTTGGCGTTGCGATTAAAGCGGCAAAAGAAGCGGGAAGGATCCACAAAAAATATTTCCGCGGTAATTTTAAGGCAAGGACAAAATCGACTTCCTTTGACCTTGTGACTATTGCCGATACGCAGGCGGAAAAGGCGGTTGTTTCTTTGATCAGGAGGCATTTCCCGGAGCACAATTTTCTTTGCGAGGAATTCCGCTACCCCAAGACCGCTTCCGAATACACATGGGTCATCGATCCTTTGGACGGGACGAATAATTTTGCCAGCGGCCTGCCGATATTTTGCGCGTCGGTGGCACTTACGCGTAAAGAAGAGGTTTTAGCGGCGGCGATTTATGACGTAACACGGGATGAGCTTTTTTACGCGCAAAAAGGAAAAGGAGCTTTTCTAAACGGCAAGCGCATCAGGGTAAATCCGGTAGATAAACTCGGGCAGTCCATAATTATCACCGGATTTTATTATGATAGAAGCAAAAAAATGTTCGAGGCCATTGAGACCATTAAGCGGTTTCTATTAAAGCATATTTTGGGGGTGCGCCGGCTGGGAGCGGCGGCATTGGATTTATGTTATGTTGCCTGCGGGCGCGCCGGGGGTTTTTGGGAGTTCGAACTTAGCCCCTGGGACTTTGCCGCCGGAAAATTAATCGTGGAAGAGGCAGGAGGAAAGGTTACGGATAATCGCGGGAAAGGAATTCCTTTCAATAAGAGATATTTTATTGTCGCATCGAACGGCAGGATACATAAGGATATGCTAAAGGTCATAAGCGGCAGAGGGTAAAATATGCAGAGAAAAATCGGACATTTGAAGGTGGAGATATTCAAAATCAGGAACCGCCGGGGGTATGCGGCGGTTTGTTTTGAACACCTTACCGAAGGCAGGAACCCCGACGAGGCTTACCAGCGTATGGTCAAGGCCCTGCGCAGGACAAACAGGATCGAGCGCAGTTAAAAACAGATATGGCCCCTAAGGGCGTAAACGAAGAGGGTGTGGTCGTCGCCTTCGGATGAGTTACCGACGCCGTTAGGATTCCAGATGACCTGGATATCCGGGCTGATTTGGACAAAATCATTTATATGCCAATTGTAATAAGTTTCAAAATGCCCTTCCGCGCTTGCGGGGAAACCCGCTTTAGCGTAGTCGTCGCTGGGGAACAGTTGGCCTACGGCAAAAGAGACGACGTCATTTTTTCTGCCCCAGAATTTTCCCGAAACTTGCATTCCGCTAAACCAAGACCAATCGATAGTAGCGCCGTTATTTCCGGTAAGAGGAATCAGGTCCGGCCTCTGCCATCCGAAACGGCCGAATACTGCGAAAGTATCGGTAAGCATCTGGTCAATGCTCATGCCGATGCCGTAATTCCAGTTCTTTTGGCTGGTGTCGTCTAATAATTTAATATGGTTCTGCGTATTCACCCAGCCGCAGAGCCTGTAATTACCTGCCCATTGCGCGGGGTCCAATCCGAAAAGCAACTCCGGTTTTAAATTTAATTGGTTAGTGAATATGCCGTGGTCAAAGATATTGCGGCTGGTGGCGTCGCCTTTGAAATAGTTAAACTCCCATTCCAGAAATTCCATTTTCTTTAATTTCGCTAAGGAGTGTATCATGTATGTATAATCGGGGGGATACTCCATAGTGGAGGCGGTATCGAACATAGTATTAAGAAATTGCGTATCGTCATCAAGGGCGTATTTATTCTGGAAGACCCTTTTGGTGGCGTCCTCTTTGCCTATAAATCCGGAAAACTGATTATCAAAAAAATTTCCCTCCAGCCAGTATTTACGCAGGCGCCATTGCCCCTTAATGTCGTAGGCGTTGAAGTTTACATTGTCAAAAAGCGACAGGTCGTTTATAATCGTATTCCCGCATCCGGACTTGAGCTCTATAAAGGCACGGCCCCAGTCGGAGAATCTTTTTTCTATGGGGACATAGAGCACATAGGAGAGGCCGAGTTTTTCATCCCCGCCTTTATTGGAGTCGGTAGAGCCCTGAACGATAAATGTGGCCGAGGGTTTTATATGCAATCCGGGCGGCTCAACTTTAATCCCCTCTTCGCGGGTGTAACTTATCCATTTCTGTTCCGGCAGGGGCTGTTCTTCACCGGCGGTAAATGTTTGCCGCCGCTGCAAGTCCGCGAAAGCAGGCGGCGCAGAGAGTAAAACAAGTGCCAGCGCCGCGAATAATTTCTTCAATGCCGCCCTCCTTTGGTGGTAACTACTTGTAATTCTACATCGTTAAAGAAAAAAATCCAAACAATTATTTTTTAATATCATAAAAATATTCTTGTTATAGCCGGTAATTTGCGTATAATAGCGAGTTAGAGGGAACAGTATGCTGAATTTATCCCTCGCCTAAACACTCAAAAATTTCTTGCGAAATTTTTTCGTAGGCTCGGGATCAATTCCCCCGACGTATCGTCGGGGTCATTGAGGAGGTGGGTATGTCGCTTAAAGTAAGTGTTACGGGAAAAGAGCCGGGGGTCACGGTAATCGCGCCGTCAGGGTCTATTGACAGCAATACTTACAAGATCCTTGAGGATGAGGTCAATAAAGTCCTGCAGGGAACGCCTAAGGTGCTGGTTTTGGATATGAGCGAGACGGTCTATATGAGCAGCGCCGGCGTGCGCGTGGTCTTTAAGACACAAAAAGCGCTCAAGGAGAAAAACGCCGCCTTGACAATAGTAAATTTAAAACCCCAGATAAAAAAAGTCTTTGATATCGTAAATGCCATTCCCGACTTAAGCATCTTTGCCAGCATCGAAGAATTGGACCAGTATCTCGACGAGATGCAGAAGAGGTCGCAGGGTTGAATTTAATGAGGGTATTGCGGGCCAAGGGCATTGCCTTCAAATTAATTTTTTCCATCCTCGCCAGCTGCAGCGTTATCTTTATCGGAATTTTCGGTTACAATTATTTATTTTCCCGCCGCATCATTATCAATAGGATACATGAGAACGCCGAAAACCTTATCTTTTCGGCGATAAACAAAATCGAAACCGTGCTTTATTCGGTAGAAAAGGTGCCGGATACCATTGCCTATTTTCTGGAGTACTCCTCCTATACCAAGGAGGACCTGATAGAGCTGCTTCAGTCCATCGTCGAAGGCAACCCCGAGATCTACGGCTCGACCATCTCCTTCGAACCGAATACCTTCGAAAAAAAATCGTATTATTTTGCCCCCTACTTTTACAAAAACAGGGGTACGGAAAACCCGGAGACAAAACTTATCTATTTAGGCGGGAAGGATTATGATTATTTCAATCTTCCGTGGTACCGCCTGCCTAAGGAGCTTGATATCCCTGTCTGGACAGAGCCCTATTATGATAAAGGAGGGGGGGATATCCTGATGTCCACCTACTCCGCTCCTTTCTATGGGAAAGCAGGCGAAGAAAGAAAATTCATGGGGGTGGTAACCGCGGATGTTTCCCTGGAATGGCTGGAAAAGTTTATTTCCTCCATAAAAATCGCGCGGACAGGCTACGCTTTCATAATTTCCAAGAGCGGCCGTATCGTTACCCATCCGAAAAGGGAATTGATCACGAAGGAGACGCTATTCGAGATCGCCCGCCAAGCCAAAGATAAACGTTTAGCCCGGATTGCGGCGGATATGGTAAAGGGAAAATCAGGCTATTCTCCTTTTACGGGCGCCGACGGCAAGACCGATTGGTTGGCTTATAAGCCCCTGCCGTCCACCGGATGGAGCCTGGGAATCGTCTTTCCGCAGGATGAGCTTATCGAGGATATTATAAACCTCACCCATATCGTTTTTATACTGGGGGCGCTGGGATTTTTATTCCTGCTTGCGGTAATCATCCTGATTGCGCGTTCCATCACCAGACCCCTGCGCGTTCTGGACAACTTGACGAAGGACATCGCCAAGGGCAACCTTGAATTTGAACTCTCCCCCTTTAAATCCAAAGACGAGGTAGGCAGGCTTGCGGATTCCTTTATTTATATGAAGGGGGCTTTAAAGAAATACATAAAGGAGCTCACCGAGACTACCGCCGCCAAAGAAAAGATGGAGAGCGAATTAAAAATCGCCCATGACATCCAGATAGGGATTTTGCCCAAGGCCCTGCCTAAAAATGATAAGTTCGAACTTTACGCAAGCCTGGAGCCGGCAAGGGAGGTGGGCGGGGATTTTTACGATTATTTCTTTATTGACGGAAAGCACCTCTGCGTCGCTATCGGCGACGTATCGGACAAGGGCGTGCCGGCGGCGCTTTTTATGTCTATGGCCAAAACCCTGATTAAAATAACCGCGCAGCAGAGCCGCCAGCCGGATGAGATATTAAGGCGGATAAACCGCTCCATCTACGAAGAGAATAGCGCCTCCATGTTTGTCGCTATTTTCTTAGGCATACTGGATACGGATTCCGGAGAATTCACTTTTGTCAATGCCGGCCATAATCCCCCGGTCGTCTTGTCCGCTAAAAAGCCACCGCAGTTTTTAGAAGCCACCCCCAACAGCGCCGTAGGCTTAAAAGAGGAGGCCGCCTTTAAAAAAGATAAAATAATACTAGGCCATAATGACGCCATTTTTATGTATACCGACGGGATAACCGAGGCCTTTAATGCTCGACAGGAGCAGTTCGGAGAGAAGAGGCTCGAAGCCGAGTTATCGCTTTGCCAAAATAAACCGGTTGAGGTGATGGCAAGGGAGGTATTAAATAAAGTCAAGTCATTTTCGCAAGGGGCGCCGCAATCAGACGACATCACGGTCTTGGCGCTAAGGTATTTATGACCCATTCGATTTCGCCTGAAGGGGCATCCTGAGCGAGTAAAACGAGTCGAAGGATGAAGAAAAGAATTGTTTTAGAAAACCGCCTCAACGAAATAAAGAAATTATTTGCGGCCTTGGAGGATTTTCGCAAAGAAAATGATCTGCCGCGTACAATCACGGATGATTTGAAGTTATGCCTGGAGGAGGTCGTCTCCAACATTATAAAATACGGCTATAAAGACAGCGGCAGCCACAAAATAATCATAGAGATGGAATTAAAGCGCGATTCGTTGTTATTAAGCATTACCGACGACGCCGCAGAGTTTAACCCCCTTGAATACCCGCTTCCGGACTTGAGCAGGCCCGTTGAAGAAAGAGATACCGGCGGCTTAGGCATCCATATTATCCGCAGGTTAATGGACAGCATAGAGTATAAGAGGCAGGATAATAAAAATATCCTTTTTTTATCAAAAAATATAAAAAATATCTAAGAAAGCCGTCCAAAAAAATTATTAATGTTTTTATTATCCTTTCTGATAATTTTTCCCGCCGTTTCCGCAGTCATACTGCTTCTGGTCAGGAGTGACTCCCTAAGGAATATAATCGTAAAGAGTTCATCTTTTATGCTTTTCGGCGGTTCGCTGGTGCTATTGGGCAAAAATTATACCTGGAGTGTCCAGTCCTTTAAGGTCTACTCCTACCCGGCGGATAAAGCGATCTTCTACATTGCGTTATTGCTGGCGGGATATATTTTCTATACCGGCATAAGATATAAAAGGCCTTTTACCGTCATCCTGATTTTACTGCAGGCGGCGTTTTTGTCATGGTTTGAATTTTTTTACGGCCGGCGCAACCCCACGGAATACAGCCTGTTTATGGATGACCTTTCGGTGATGATGGCGATGGTCGTCGGGGTAATCGGCGGCCTGATCTGCTTTTATTCGCTCGGGCATATGAAGGAACTTTATGAGAAGTCGGATAAAGCAGTTAAAGATAACCGCCATTTTTTCTTTTTCGTTATCTTTATATTTTTGTCGGCGATGTACGGGGTGGTTTTTTCCAACAACCTGCAGTGGCTGTATTTCTTCTGGGAGATAACCACCGTCTGTTCCTTTCTTCTTATCGGCTACGACAGGACGCCGCAGGCCAGAAACAACGCCTTCCGGGCGCTGGAGATTAATCTTTTAGGCGGGCTCTTTTTTCTTTTTGCCATCATCTATCTTTATTTTTCCTGCGGCATAACCGATTTGGATAAATTAATGAATTCCCCCAAAATCACGGTAATGGCTCCGGTAGCGATGATTTTATTTGCCGGTTTGATTAAGTCGGCGCAGCTGCCCTTTACCTCGTGGTTAGTGGGGGCGATGGTGGCGCCCGTCCCGGCCTCGGCGCTGTTACACGCCAGCACCATGGTCAAGGCAGGGACGTATCTAATGCTGCGTATGGCAGTGATTCTGGAGCATACTGCCGTAGGTTACTTCCTGGCATTAGTGGGTGCAGTGACCTTTGTCGCCTGCGCCTTAATTGCCGCTTCAGAAAGGCAGGCAAAAAGGGTTTTAGCGTATTCTACCGTTTCCAATCTCGGTATGATCGTGCTTTGCGCCGGAGTGGGGACTTATGAAGCAATGTGGGCGGCAATGCTTCTGATTATCTTTCACGCTGTTGCAAAAAGCCTCCTTTTCTTAAGCGTTGGCGTCGTGGAACAGAAGATGGGGGTTTTGGATATAGAATATATGTCGGGTATGATTTTAAGAATGCCGCGCACAGCAATCATGCTGCAGGCGGGAATGGCGGGGATGTTTTTGGCCCCCTTTGGCATGCTCATCGGGAAATGGGCTACGTTACGGGCGCTGGTAGATTATAATCCTGCCTTGGCGATATTCGTGATATTCGGAAGTTCCATCACCGTATTCTATTGGGTAAAATGGATGGGTAAGCTTATCACCGTGGAGCGGCCGTACGCGAATTTGGAGGGAGGCATTGCCTTAAGCGAATGGATGCCCCTTTATGGTTTGGCGGTTTTAAGCGTAGGCATCTCTTTATTTTTTCCTTTAATCTGCAGTATTTTTATTGAGCCGTACCTGATGGAGATATACGGCCGGACAGTGCGGCTTAGTTACGATAATATATTGATTATGTCGTTGATGCTGGGCGTGGCGCTTTTATTTCCTTTTAGTTTTATAAAATACGGCAGGGGGGTAAGGGTGACCGGCGCCTATCTTGGCGGCGCCAATGCCGCAAGCCCTACGGAGTTCCGCAGCCGGGGTCTAAGCGTAAAAAATATGCAGATGAAGAATTATTATCTGGAAGGGTATTTCGGCGAGAAAAAAATATACCGTTTGAGTATATTGATTTGCGCAGCCCTGATTATCTTAATGTTGGGAGTATCATGGTCAACAATCATCCTATTTTAACCGTCATCCTTTGGCTTATCCTTGCTCCGTTTCTGGGAGGGCTGCTGGTCGGCATAGAACGTAAAATCAGCGCGCGTATGCAGGCGAGGGTGGGGCCGCCGGTGGCGCAGCCGTTTTATGATGTCTTAAAACTTATGCGCAAAGAAAACCTCGTGGTCAGGAAATCGCAGAATTTTTATATCCAGTTTTTTCTGGCCTTTATTATTTTTACCGCGGTTTTGTTTTTCAGCGGAGAAAATATCCTGCTGGTGATATTCTCCCTGACCCTTGCGGAGATTTTTCTGGTCTTGGGGGCGTATAAGGCAAGTTCCCCCTATAGTTTTCTGGGGGCGGAGCGCGAACTTATCCAGATGGCATCCTATGAGCCGGCCTACATCATCAGCGGCATCGGGATGTATATGGCGGCAAAAAGTTTTTATATCCGCGACATCGTCTCTTTCAATAGGCCTCTGGCGCTTTACCTGCCCGGGGTGTTGTTTGCCTTTATTTTTATTATGGCAATGAAGTTTAGGAAATCGCCTTTTGATTTATCCACCTCTGCCCACGCGCATCAAGAGCTGGTCAAGGGTGTGACTACGGAGTTCAGCGGGCGGACACTGGCCCTGATTGAAATCGCCCACTGGTACGATATTGTAATTACCTTAGGATTTGTGTATTTATTTTTTGCCGGCAACATTAAGATAGCGGTTGCCGCGGCTATCAGCGCCTATCTATTGATAATTTTAATAGATAATACCTTCGCGCGCCTGCGCTGGCAGGCGGCGTTGAAGAGCTGCTGGTTTACCGCGCTTGTATTCGGGGCGGCGAATTTGATTGTTTTGTTTTATATTTTAGGTTAGGGATATATGTCTTATTTAAAAAAATCCCCTTGGATAATCCATTACAACGGCTCCAGCTGCAACGGCTGCGATTTGGAGGTCTTGGCGTGCCTGACGCCGGTTTACGACATTGAGCGGCTGGGCGTGCTCAATACCGGTAACCCCAAGCATGCGGATATATACCTGGTTACCGGCACGGTGAATACCCAGAACAAAGAGGTGGTGCGCAATATCTATGAGCAGATGCCCTGCCCCAAGGTTGTGGTTGCCGTCGGTATATGTGCAACTAGCGGCGGGATATTCGCCGATTGTTACAACGTAAGCGCCGGCGTGGATGAGGTTATTCCGGTGGATATATATGTGCCGGGCTGCGCCGCGCGGCCGGAGTTAATCATTGACGGGATAAAAGATGCGGTTATTCTCCTTGAGGAAAAAGAAAAGTTGGCCGCGGGAGGCGTAAAATAATGGGCAATCAAAGCAGTGTCAGCATAGAAACCGGTTCCCTCCTTGACAGGGCCAAAGAGCTGCGTAAGCAGGGTTATCGCTTGGCGCAAATCGGCTGTGCCGCCGGAAAAAACTGGGAGATAAATTATTCCTTCGGGAAGGAATATGAGTTCGTAAATTTAAAATTAACTTTAGCGTCGCCGGATATAGAAATACCCAGCATCTCTCCTGTCTATCGCTGCGCCTTTATTTATGAGAATGAAATTAACGAACTTTTCGGGTTAAAAATCAGAGGGATGGGCGTTGATTATAAAGGCGGCCTTTACCGCATCTCGGTGAAGACGCCCTTCAGGCCCTGATAGAATTTCATAAGATTCCTCGAGAAAAGGTTTTAGTGAGGGGGACAATTTGAGCAGGTATTCAGTCATACCGTTCGGGCCGCAGCATCCGGTTTTGCCGGAGCCGGTGCAGTTGGAATTGGTGTTGGAGGATGAAAAGGTGGTGGAGGCTATCCCTTCAATCGGCTTTGTCCACCGCGGCCTTGAGAAGTTAGTCGAGAAGAAGGATTTCCTTGATTTTGTTTACGTAGCGGAGCGGGTCTGCGGCATCTGCAGTTTTATTCACGGCCTGACCTATTGCATGGCAATTGAAGGTCTGTTGAAGTTAGAGGTGCCGGCGCGCGCGCAATACCTGCGCGTAATCTGGTCGGAGTTGTCCCGTATGCACAGCCACCTGATGTGGCTGGGGTTTTTTGCCGATGCCATGGGGTTTGAAAACCTTTTTATGAACACCTGGCGCATCAGGGAAAAAATTTTGGATATTATCGAGGAAACTACCGGCGGCAGGGTAATCTTCGGTTCCTGTAAGGTCGGCGGGGTAAGAAGGGGCATAGATAACGGCACATTAAAAGGCATCTTGGCGAAGTTAAAGGATTACAGGCGCGATATAAACGAGATTACCGGCGTTTTTTTGCGGGATGATTCTGTGCGGCAGCGGCTTATCGGCAGGGGAGTCCTGACAAAGGAGAAGGCATACGAACTGGGCGCGGTAGGCCCGACCCTGCGCGCAAGCGGAGTCAGGTTTGATATCAGGGAAACC
>Ga0172375_10008520_pt1 | contig 13763 bp, 10 predicted proteins | sample LakKiv1m_FD_114537 | JGI IMG/M metagenome (GOLD analysis project Ga0172375, IMG submission 114537) | Freshwater microbial communities from Kabuno Bay, South-Kivu, Congo - kab_092012_11.1m | ecosystem: Environmental > Aquatic > Freshwater > Lake | place: Democratic Republic of the Congo...
TAAATATTATGCGATTGAAGAAATTGTACTGCTTTTTCGTTTAAATTTTTACCTAAGTCAATAGAAATTATTGCCGACCGTTCGTTCTTTTTTTCGATAGGCGACACAATTTTTATATTAATATTTTTAAGTTGAATTATAAGTTCGTCGCCAAGTTCAAATATGCGTGAAACAATATTTTTAAAACCAATTTCGCTAAGGTATTCTAACGATTTTTTTAATCCTAATAAATTTTGAAGGTTATATGTTCCGGTATTATAACATAATGCAGAGTTTTGTAAGTTAAATGGGGTATTTTTGCCTTTATGTATTAATTCGTTACCGGTATCAACAGATAACCAGCCGGCAATAGGTGGAGCGTAATTTTTACGAAATTTTTCGGAAGTATAAAAAACTGTGCCTACATGTCCGGCAAATCCCCACTTGTGTATCGAACAGGTTAATACGTCTATGTTGCATTTTTTTACATCAACATTAAACAACGGAAATGCTTGTGTGGCATTTACTATAAAAAGTATATTGCGTTTTTTTAATTCTTTTCCCAGTTGTTCCAAATTTTGCCTGAAACCTGTACAAAACTGAACATAAGAAGTAACAACAGCTACAGTGTTTTTGTTAATAATAGAAGTTATGTTTTCAACACTAAAACGGTGGTTTCTATCGGGTTTTGCATATATCATTTTAATCCCTTTATATTCGAAAGGAACAGTGTTTGATGGAAATTCGTCTTCAACAGAAACCATGTTAAATTGTTTGTGCTTTTCGGTTAACGATAAAGCCACAACCGACATTGCTATTGAGTTATTTGGCAAAAAAGTTATATTGTTTGGTGTTGTATTTATTAGTTTGGCTAATTGCAAATATAACTTTTGTGTTTTGTTAAGGTCGTTCATAAAATACGCGTCACCATATAAATTTAACTTTTTATAGCATTTTGTTATTTCCTTTAATACTTCGTTTGGCAGTGGCGACATGCCTGCACTTTGAAAGTAAACTAAGTTTTTTGTAATAGGAAAGTCTTTTCTTATTTTATTCCAGTTCATCTTTTTATTTCAAAAGTAATTTTTTTATTCTAAATAATTTCTATTTAATAAGAATTTCAAAAGATAGAAACGAACCTTTTTATAAAATCAGTACTTGTACTTATTAAAAATCGGTAATGGTGCTGATGTTTTTAAACATTTTTGTTATTTTCTTTGTATCAAACAATTTACTTGAAAATTAGAGATGAATAATTTAACGAAAAGAGAAACTGAAGTTTTAACATTGGTGTTAGACGAAAAATCAACTGAAGATATTGCGAATATATTAAAACTTAGCAAAAGGACTGTTGATACACACAGACGAAATATACTTTCAAAAACTTCATCAAAAAATTTAGTAGGACTATTTAAATATGCTATAAAAAACAATTTATTAAAACTCTAATATTATAACAATATGAACATTAAGAAAAATTTTATTTTAATCGCACTATTATTGATTAGTAGCTTGTCTTTTTCGCAAGACCTTGATGATATTTACGGGACTAGAATGTTCGAAATTTATACACCTTTTAGTGGTATTTCATCAAAAACTACTTTAAACGATTCGTTGGGTTATAATCCAAAAATGAATTACTGGGGAGTTATTGATTTAGCAACTCGGGTTTCAAAATCAAAGCAATGGGGAATTTCGTTTTATTGCGGAGAGCGCCAATTGAGTGATATGTTCTTTTTACTTAAAGGAATAATTTTTAAAAGTGCTAAAAAAGATTTTGGAAATATCTACTATTTATCTGATTTTGGTTTATTACCAAATTTTAAGTTCGGATTAAATGTATATGGCTCTGATGCTACTGTTGTAAACCTAGGATTTAATCATAGTTACTATATAATAAATGGTAGTTCAACCATTAAAAATGATATGCTTTGTATAGGACCTGACATATATATTGACCGCGCTATAACTGATTTTTTGGCAATACGATTGGAAACAAGTCCAATGTTTTCGTATGCTACTGGAAAAGGTAAAAATAATATTAATCCTCATCCGGTAATTTGGGAACATCAAATACAGGTTTTTACGAAATGGGGCTTGTTCGCAGAGCTTAATATGCTTCGTTTCTCAAAATTAAACGATATAAATTGGTCAACACAGGAAACTTTTAACAATATCAAAATCAGAAGATATGACTTAAAATTAGGAATAAGAGTAAGTTTATAATCAATTATATATTAACTAAAATTAATTTGAAAAATTTAGCAAACAATAATTAATAACAATTTAAATTTTATAAAAATGAAAAAATCATTATTATCATTAGCGTTTTGTGCAATGTTAAACATACCAATGTTTGCACAAACAACCGAGTTTCAGGACAAAACGGCAAACGTAGATAAAATTGGGTCGTATCTCGATTTTCCGGCCGAAGGTAGAAATGCAAAAAATGGTGCAGGTTACAGCACTAACGTTGATTTGCTCGACCCCAAGCCAAAAAAAGTTGCATTAATTAGCTTTTATCTTTATGACCCTGCTTCAGGAAAAACCACAGGAGGCTCTTATACGGGCAGTGTTTCGGTAGCAGTATGGAGAACTCCAGACGATGTTGCACAAAAGCATATAGATGGATTCTATGCAAAAAGTATTGATACATTAAAAGCCGAATTTAAACGATTTGGAATGGACTTATTAACCCCCGAAGAGTTTATTGATTCTGACGAAAAAGCCGATTTTTACTACAATTTTAATCAGGAAAGTGCTAAAAAAGAAAAAACCGAAAGAACTATTAGAAAAGCTGCCAGCTCGTCTATTTCGAGTGTTGCAGAAGCAACTGTCGGAACTATAAAAATAAGTCCTGCCGGCAAAGGATACAGAGCTTTTTTTGTTTCTAACGAAAACATGGGCGAATCTGCACCAACACTTTTTATGAATGCCGGAATGATGGGCGCTAACAGGCAAATGACTTCAAGTATCGGTTATGACTTATGTAAAGGGTTAGGTGTAGATGCTGTTGTAGTATGTTATATTGTTACAAGAAAACCAAAAATGAATAAAGAAAATTATGTAGTTAATGCAGTTAATCTGTTTATGTTTGGCCCTAATCCAAAATCAGAAGGACCAGAAGATAAAAACCGCGGACAGTTTTATTGTGGTACAAGATTCTTTAGTAGTGGCATGCTCGAATTTCAGAACGCCAAAGAAAATTTACAAAGCTTCGATAATATGGGAAATGTAATGAGTGCCTTATCGTTCAGACTTTGTAATTATGTTATTAATAAAGTAAAAAGATAAAAAAAATATATAGCCATGGTTATAAAATCAATAGTCATGGCTATTTTTTTTATAAATAAATAAAAAAATATATATATTATGAAGACAATCAAAATATTGGTTTTAGCAATGTTAGCAACAAGTATATTAAACGCCCAAAATTGCTTAATCGCTCTTAAAAAAGGAACAAAACTAACTTATGAAATTTCAAATTATCCTTTAACAATACAAGTATTAGGTGCAAACCAATACAAAATGAAGCAAAAGGAAAAAGATGAAATAATAGAGAAGCATAAAAACGACATTTTATCCGGTAAAATCCAACCTACAAAATCAACTTTTGCTACAGAAATTACTAATGTTTCAGATTTTAATGGAGCAACAGAATACGAAGCTTCTTATGACGTTTCGGGTACTATTTATAAAAGCTGGATTGCATGCCGTAACGATAGTATTTTTATGTATCGTACTAAAGGTATTCAATATACCATTTGGAATGGCGATACACTTGGGTTTGGATTACTTGGTACCGAAATTATTCCGGTTAATATTAAAGTTGATGATAACATCCCTGGGTATAGCGATATTGGCCAATCGTTCCCCAAAACCGAGGCACGTCAAGTTCAAAGAAGTTTTAACTTATACGATGATTATAATCCTTTTTCAGGATACCAAACTTCGTACTACGGTACGGTTACTAGTAACGAAAAATGGACTTATACTTCAGAATATTATAAAATTTTTCAAGGCGGTAAAGTGTTAGCCGAAGAAACTTTTAGTATTGGGGGTAAAGATTATAAAGGATACTTTATTGGAACCGAAACATGGACAAAATTTGGAACCGATATTAAAATCGAAGTAGAAGAGAAAAATTATTTTAACGATGTAAATTACAAGTTGAACCATAAAATTACAAAAGATATTCAAAGGTCGTTTGACAAAGGCGGAAAAAAATCAAAGGCAATGATTGACGAAATTTCCGGTGCAAACGAATTTGGCTACGTTGTTGGATATAAAGAAGATTTGTTCGTGCCTGAAATTGGAATTGTTAAAACGGTTACTTATGATAATTACGGAAATATAACAAGTATTACAAATTTGGTTACGTTACAATAAATAGTTGAATTTAAGTAAAAATAAGATTATTATTACCTCCTTTTTAATTAATAAATGAAATTAAAATGAAAATGAAATTCACCGTTGCATTGTGCACGTTGTTGATAACAATGGGAACTTTTGCACAAAAAGACACATTGTTTAGTGAGTATTTTTATAATAATAACATAAAATGGCCTATATATAACGATAATAGCGGTAAATCGAGTGTCGAAAATGGTTATTATAATTGGAAGCACAAATCAGATGGGCTTAATAGTTTGTGGATTTCAACAGCTATTTCAGTGCGTACAGATTTTATAATTGAAATTAAATTTAAAGTCGAAAAAGATAACGAATACGGAATAATTTGGGGCGGTAAAGATGTTAATAATGCCAATTATTTTACAATTAGTTCGGGGAAATTCAGAATATTTAAAAATCAAAGAAGCGAATTAACAACCTTCACAGATTATACAGCTTCTTCAGCAATTTTACCGGATTCTAATGTTCTTAAAATACAAAAAAAAGCCGATAATCTTTTATATTTTATAAATAATCAGAAAGTGAGTGAACAACCGTTTGATCGAGTTATGGGGCTTAACACAGGTTTTTCGGTGTGGGGAAAAACAAATGTTTCGGTCGATTATTTGTTTATTCTGCAAGATAAGCAAAATATAAACCTTGCTCCAAATCTTAAATATGATAGCAGTCCCGAAAACTTAGGTGAAAACATAAACACCGGTTTTAACGAGTCGTACCCTATAATTTCGCCCGACGATAGTATTTTGTATTTTATTCGTCGAAAAAATTTTAAAAATATAGGTGGAAGAGAGGACTTAAGCGATATTTATATTTCAAGAAAAACTTCTGAGGGGTGGTCGCTTTCAGAAAATATTGGCAAACCACTCAACAACACAAGTCCTAATGCCGTATGTAGTGTTACTCCAGATGGGAACACCTTACTTGTTATAAATAAATATGATTATTTTGGCAACTCTGCGGGTTCCGGAACTTCTATAAGCCATCGCACAAATAGTGGCTGGTCTGTTCCGGCAATGCTAAATATTAAAAACGATTATAATTTAAACGATTATAAAGAGTCGTGCTTGTCGAATGACGGAAAAACTCTTTTATTAACTATCGAAAGAAACGATTCGTGGGGCGAAAAAGATGTTTACGTTTGTTTTTTAAATGACGATAATAGCTGGACAGAACCCATGAACCTTGGAAATGTTGTTAATACCGAATGTAGTGAAACAAGTCCTTTTTTAGCATCCGATGGAATAACACTTTACTATTCTACAAGTGGATTACCTACTTATGGCAGTAACGATATCTTTATAACTAAACGCTTAGACGATACATGGAAAAACTGGAGCGAACCACAAAATATTGGTCAGCCAATTAATTCAACAGGTTGGGATGCGTATTATAGTTTAGCTGCATCGGGCGAATATGCATATTTTGTATCAAATCAAAATTCAAAAGGTGGTGAAGATATTTTCAGAATAAAATTACCTCAGCAGATTAAACCTAACCCTGTTGTGCTTGTTTCGGGAAACGTATATAATGCAAAAACAAAAGAACCCATAAGCGCATCGCTTTTATATGAAACATTACCCGAAGGTGTAAATGTAGGGAATGCATTATCGAGCCCCGAAAATGGAAGTTATAAAATTGTTTTGCCTTATGGGAAAAATTATAGCTTTAGAGCTACTGCAAATCAATTTATTTCAGTATCCGAAAATCTAAATCTCGATTCTGTTGCAGAATACAAAGAAATAAAACGCGACCTTTACTTAGTTCCTATTGAAGTAGGGCAAACAATACGACTTAATAATATATTCTTCGATTTCGGAAAAGCAACATTACGAAGCGAATCATTTCCGGAACTCGAACGCGTTGTAAAGGTTATGCAAGAAAACCCAACCCTCGAAATAGAAATGAGCGGTCATACCGATAATGTGGGTTCTGAAGCAGATAATTTGAGTTTGTCTTCTAATAGGGCAAAATCGGTAATGGAATACATCGTTTCAAAGGGTATTGACTCAAAAAGAATTGCTTCAAAAGGTTATGGCGAAACAAAACCTGTTGCCACAAACGACACCGATGAAGGACGGCAATTAAACCGTAGGGTGGAGTTTACAATACTTAAAAAGTAATTTAATAATAAAAAAGATATTATAAATACATATTATTATAACAATGATATTAACATTGTTATTGATAGACCCACAGTGGCGAAACAATCTACATTTATATCGCAATATTGGTATGGGGTAGTGCGAACTGTGAAGATTGCTTCAAATTGCTACGCAATTTTCGCAATGACAGAAGGTTTTTATAGAGAGGTGGTGGCGTGTAGAATCTCAAACAATCCCGAATCCCGATGCTTCGGGATCGGGACAGATTGACGATTGGGGTTTTTGATTTTTTTAATTTTTCATCATGGAAAAAGTTAAGAAAATAAATATTCTATTTATTCTTTGTTCGGCAACAATAGCATAATGTGATTTGTTATTCGCTTATAAAACGGTATCCAACGCCTTTTACAGTAACAATATGTTCTTCACCAATTTTTTCGCGTAGCTTACGAATGTGAACGTCTATGGTGCGGTCGCCTACAAAAACTTCGTTACCCCAAACCGAATCATAAATTTCGTCGCGGGTAAATATTTTTTCGGGGTTTGATGCCAGTAACAATAATAACTCAAATTCTTTTTTCGGTAAATTAATTTCAATGTTGTTTACTATAACATTATACTTGTTTTTATCTATCAATAAATTATTGAACGTTTGTATGTTTTTGTTTGTTGTTATTTTATTTGTGTTGTATCGCTTTAACAACGCTTTTATTTTCGAAACAAATAATTTTGGTTTTATAGGTTTGGTAATGTAATCATCTGCACCGGCATCAAAAGCTGCAATTTGGGAATAGTCTTCACCGCGGGCTGTTAAAAAAGTTATTATGGTATGCGAGAGTTTGTTGTTTTTTCGTAACAATTCACACACTTCAATACCATCAATGCCGGGCATCATAATATCTAAAATTATTAAAGCGGGTATTTGGGTTTCGGCAATCTCTACTGCTTGTTTTCCATTGCCGGCAGTAAAAACAATATATCCTTCTTTATTTAAGTTATAACTTAAAAACTCAAGTATATCGGGTTCGTCGTCAACCAATAATATTTTTATTTCACTATTTTGCATATCATACTTTATTTAATGTAAATGTAAAAGACGAGCCAATGCCTACAGTACTTTTAACGTGAATAGTTTCGTTATGTCTTTCGATAATGTGCTTTACTATTGCCAAGCCAAGTCCGGTGCCTCCAAGGTCGCGCGAACGACTTTTGTCGACTCTGTAAAACCTCTCAAACAATCGTGGAAGGTGCTTGTTGTCTATTCCAATTCCGTTGTCGGTAACTTCAACAAGTGTTTTATTTTCCATATCAAAAAAAGATATTGAAGTTGTTCCGTTTTCTTTACCATAAATTAATGAATTTAATATTAAATTATTTAAAACGTCTTGTATCCTTTGTCTGTCAGCATTTACAGAAATGCTTTTATCGGAATTGTTTATAAAAAATTTAATATTTTGTTTTTTTGCTCTTTCTTCAAGGTTTTCACATACTTCTTTTACTAACTGAACGATGTTAAAATTTTCTTTATTGATAGCCAATTCGCCCGATTCGAGCTTCGAAATTTCTTCTAAATCTTTAACAATTGTTATTAAGCGATTAATGCTTTGGTCGGCTTTTTCGAGATATTTTATATTAATATTACTATCGTTTATTCCCCCGTCAATTAATGTTGAAATATATCCCTGAATGTTAAATATAGGCGTTTTAAGCTCGTGTGATACATTACCCAAAAATTCGCGACGATATTTTTCTAATCGCTTTAATTTTTCTATTTCTTTTGTTTTTTGTTTTACCCATAACGAAACATCAGATTCGGTGCGGTTTATAATTTCATTATTGTCGAATTTTAATTTAATCTTTTCGTTTGCTTCGGCAGTTTGTTGAATGATTTTATAAATAGGAGTAATTTTTTTAAACAAGATTTGCTTAATTGCATAAAAAGAAATAACAAATGTTACAATAAACAGCAATAATGTTTCTACAACAAGTATTTTCCAAAAATATTGGCTATCAACAAAAAACAATAATGACGATAAACTTGCTGTTATAATTGATATAACCAATGATAACATAAATGAGATTTGTTGTGGTGTAGAAAACATTTTTTACAAATTTAATATAAATATTTTACGCAATTTACTAAAGATTTTTTAATGTATTCTTCATCTGATTTATTTGAAATTTCGCAACCGTATGCCATCTTGTAACATTTTGCAGAATATAAGTAATTTTTACGACTGTAATAGTAGTCGCCTATTAACTGCCAAGTGTAATAATACTTTGGGTTCGATAATTTAAATTGTAAAATTTTGTTTTCCGATAAATTGCCTAAATTTTTGTTTTTAGTAGTTAAAATGATTATTTCTTTAAAAATTTTAAACATACAAAATTTTTTATATTCTTTTGAAGTTAATAAATCGTCGCTTTTTATTGTTTCGTCAGCATTAAACACTGTTTTATTTTTCGAAATATTAAACGTGTCGTTAAAAATTTTATTTAAGTCGTAAACCAAAAATTTTCCTAACTGGTATGGCGAAGTTGAAATATAAACCTTAAGTTGTTTTGGTTTAAAAACTATAGAATGGTGTGCTATAAGCTGGTTTATTGCTTTTTCGTTTGACAAACCAATGCTAGTGCTATTAAGCCCTTTTACGTTTCTTAAAATTGAAATAGATTTTTTTACGTCAATTCTTTTATTTTGTAACAACAGCTCTTTTACTCTATAATACCTATATAGCGACGAGCTGGTTAGCATATTTTCTATGTTGTTTTTTTTGCGAATTAACGAGTCAGATTGAAAATGATTTGTGCAAATAATATAGTTTTTGTTGTTTTTATATGTATATTGTTTTTCAGGCGTTTTCTCAATAATAACGGCATTGTTTTCGGTTCCTGAGCCAATTAATATAGATTCAGACACAAAAGTTTTAAATTTATGTGCAATTTGTTCTGATTCTTGTATTGTTGATGAATACTGTAAAATGTTTCGTGCTACCAATGAAATTGGAGTTCGCACAGAGTAAGGGATTTCTGAAGTTCCTGCGTTTATTGTTACGGTAATTCCTTTTTCGTTCATTCCTGAGCAAACACCAGTCATACCGCCCCATGTAACAAACATAAATTTATATCCCGAATCGGGATTCACAAACTCAATAATTTTATTTTTTGCAAATTCGTCGCCCATGTAAAAATCGAAGTTTCGGGCAATTAATAAGGTTGAGTCGTCGGACAAGTCGTTTTTTACTGCAAATGATGTACATCCAACCATGTGATATGTTATTAAGGCGTGTCCTATGTCGTGGGCTGCATGGTAATTTAACATTCGCGAATATGCCGGGCCTATAAATTCAAATTCGTTTGATGCATATTGCGATATTCCATATATTTCTTCAAGGTTTTCGGGCGGAATATATTTATTTAAATTTCTATTTGCAAAAGCTATAATGTATTTAAGAACAGACAAGTATGCTCGCGAAGGAATCATTTTATCTATTTGATTTACAAATGCACTTTCTTGTTCCTTAATTAGTTTTTTTGTTAGAATGCCCGTTTTTAAACCTCTTTCGTAAGGTTTCCCTTTCACATAAAGTTCCCATAAGTCAAATTTATTGTGTTTTAACCAGCTATTATTACACGTTGTTAGCGAATCATTTAAGGTTAGGGTATTAAAATTATATAATGTTTCATTTACCTTTGGTGGTGTAATAACAATAGACTTGATAAACAAAACAAATAAAAATATTAATATTATTATAACAATTAGCAGTGTTTTTAACTTTCTCGATTTTTTATTGTGCATCTTTTACTTTTTTAAGCAAATAATCGAATCCCACAAATTCTGCACAAGTTAAAATTGAACCTACCGACACTCCCAATATACCATGTATATTAATATTTTGTCCTGTTAAAAGCAAGTTGTGAATTTTTGTTCGAGGTAAAATATAGGTTCTTAGTGGATTATTGCTGTCTTTTAAAATGCCATAAGCCGAACCGTTTATTGTACCTGTATAATCGCGATACGTAAGTGGGGTTGATGTGTAGTATGTTTTTATTTTATTTTTTATATCAGGAAATATTTTAGAAATTTCACTAATCAATTTTTCCGCTTTATTTGCTTTAAAATCATTATATTCTTGTCCCCGTTTACCAACTGAAGTACTTTCCCATTTGGCAACTTCGCTATATTTCATATATGTTAAAACTATCATGCTTTCGGCAAATTCAGAGGGTTTTGAAGTTGCCGGAGTGTACATCATATAACCTTCTGGCCACGTATTTTCTGAATATGTTACCGAACCCCACACGTTTTGATTATTATATCGGTAATAATTATAATTAAAATATTTAAATGCATTTTCTTTAAAAACAATATACAACGAAAACATTGGAAAGGTTTGTTCAAGCGAGTTTATTCTGTTCTTATATACAGCTCTTAAAAGATTTGCGTCGGTAAGTTTAATTGTAGATGCAGGATTTATATTTGAGATAAAATAATCGGCGGTTATTTCTTCGTTGTTTTTTAGTTTAACATGTGTAATGTTATTGTTGCTATCGTTAATAAATTTAACTACTTCGCTGTTTATAATTATTTTGCCACCGTTTTTAATAATTTGTTCTGATAGTGCTTTAGAGATTACATTACCGCCATCAACAACTCTCCAGGCGCTCTGAATAAGCGAGTAATTTATTATGCCATGCGTGTAAAGTGGCGATGAGTCGGGAACTCCCGTGTACAATGTGTTTAAGCCGGCTAAAACATTTCTGAGTTTTTCGTTGTTTGTTAACGAGTTAATAAAATTAAATGTATTTTGATAAAAATAGTCGTTAATCAACATACCGTTTGCATCGCGTGTAATGTTGCCTTTTAGAAGTTTGTTTAAGTATTCGCCAATTTCTACAAGCTTATTTGTGTATAATGTTATTGCATTTTTTTCTTGAGGAAAATATTCTGTAAGAGTTTTAGAAAAGTTATCGAATCCTTGTGCATAGTTGTATTTGTTTCCTAAAATATCTATAACATCAAAGGCATTTGTATCTAATTTTTTTAAATTTAGTTTTTTTGTTAATCCAAAATAATTAAATAAATAATTTAAGGGTTCTCCGTTGCCCATGCTTCCAAAATAATGAACACCTGCATCAAATACGCAACCGTTACGAACAAAAGTTTGAAGGCATCCGCCAATTTGGTTGTTTTTTTCGACAATTGTAACATTGTATCCTTCTTTGCTTAGAATATATCCGCATTGTAACCCTCCGAGTCCGGCACCAACAATAACAACTTTTTTCGCTTTCATTTTAATCGCTTTCGTTTTTTATTTTATTTACAAGATAGTCGTGTCCTAAAATTTCTGAACAGGTCATAACCGCCGATATGGTAACTCCCAAAATGCCATGCATATTAAGGTTTTGACCGGTAAAGAACAAATTATCTATTTTTGTTTTAGGTAAAATAATTGTTTTAAGAAGGTTATTACTTTCTTTTAAAATCCCGTATGCCGAACCATCGGGGGTTCCTGTGTAATCGCGGTAAGTAAGTGGAGTAGAAGTGTAATAACACTTAATAGAATTTTTAATTCCCGGGAACTTTTTTTCTAACTCTAGCAACAATTCTTCTGCTTTTTGTTTTTTAAATTCTAAATAGTCGTTGCCTCTATTTTCTATCCATGTGTTTTCCCATTTTTTTACATCATCAATGCTCATATAGCTCATTGCTATTGCGCTTTCAGCATATTTTTCAGATTTTGAAGTTGCGGTTGTATAAAACATATAACTATCGGGCCATTTTTTTTGAGAATAATTTTCGGCACTCCAAACAGAATCGGTATTATGAATATAGTGATTATAATTATAATATAAAAACGAATTTTCTTTAAAAACAATGTACAACGAAAACATTCCCAGTGTATTTTGAAGTGACGAAATGCGGTTCCTGTATGCTTTATAAACATAGTTTCCGTCAATTAATTTAAGTGTATTAGCAGGATGAATATTTGAAATAACAAAATTGGCTTTTATTGGTTCATTGTTATTTGTGATAACTTCAGATATTTTATTGTTATTAAAAACAAACTTCTTTGCTTCGGTGTTACGCAATATTTGTCCTCCATTACTTTTAATAACTTTTGCTAGTTCAATTGCTAAACGATGGCTACCATCAACAAGCCGCCAAGAACTGTTTATAAACGAATGGTTTATAAGTGCATGAATATAAAAAGGTGTAACCTTTGGTAATCCTGCATAAAGCATATTTGTTCCACACAATACATTTATTAATGTTTTGTTAGTTGTTAAATTATTAAAATATTCTTCAATGCTTTGCTCGTAACTATCCCAACCCGAGATTTCATATTGTTTTGAACTTAAGTTATAAAGCGGAAATTCTTTACTTATTTTTTTTATATCGTTTATATATTTTAATAATGTTTGCTTCTCGTTCGGAAATTTAAGCAATAAAGATTCAACAAAGTTATCGTGATTTTGTGCAAAATAATATTCTTCATTGTTATATGTTACAACTTCGAATTTATCCATGTCCATCCGCCTTAATTTTAGCTTATCAATTATTCCTAAGTATTTAAAATAATTATATAAAATTTGACCTTTTGCCAAGCCCTCGGTATAATTTAAGCCAGTGTTAAACACACAGCCATTGCGGGCAAAAACCTGCAAACAACCACCAATTTGGCGATTTTTCTCGAGGATTGTTACTTTATAACCTTCTTTGCTTAATATGCAACCGGTAACAAGTCCGCCTAAACCACTCCCAATGATTATAACATTATTATCTGACACTTTTTTTTATTATAAAAATTATATTTGATGTAAGCTTTGTGTTGTCAATAACTTCATATTCTAATTCAAATTTATTTGCAATATTAATAAAAGCATCAATGTTTGTAAAATGCAACTTACCACTTTCGAGCTTATTAAACCCGGTTTTTGTCGAAAAAAATTCGGTATATCTTGTTCCCCAATGGCTTTTGGTAAGGTTTTTATTTGCATCGCGTAATATTATAATACCACTATCATTTAAGTTATTTATACAATTTGTTATAAGTTTTTCCTGTTCGGTTTCGTTAATATAATGTAGCATGTCGGAAATAATAAAAACATCTTTGTTCGAAAAGCTATATTTTGTTGCATCGGCATATTCAAATGATACGTTGCTTTTTTTAGAGATACAGTTTTCGGCTATTTCAATTTTTTCTTTATCGTAATCGATAGCATGTATTTTTCGGGTTTCGGATACAAATGATAACATGTGTGGCA
>Ga0172375_10008521_pt1 | contig 13762 bp, 11 predicted proteins | sample LakKiv1m_FD_114537 | JGI IMG/M metagenome (GOLD analysis project Ga0172375, IMG submission 114537) | Freshwater microbial communities from Kabuno Bay, South-Kivu, Congo - kab_092012_11.1m | ecosystem: Environmental > Aquatic > Freshwater > Lake | place: Democratic Republic of the Congo...
CATGACGATAACGGGGAGTGAAATCCGGGAGAGTTTTCTGAAATTTTTCGAAGGGAAGGGTCATGCGCGGATCGCCAGTTCCTCTCTCGTTCCCAAGGACGACCCGACACTCCTTTTCACCAATTCGGGAATGGTGCAGTTCAAAAACTGTTTTCTGGGGCTGGAGGACCGGGGCTACCACCGGGCGGCGACCTCGCAGAAGTGCGTCCGGGCAGGCGGGAAGCACAACGATCTGGAGAACGTCGGCGTCACGGCGAGGCACCACACCTTCTTCGAGATGCTGGGGAACTTCTCCTTCGGGGATTACTTCAAAAAGGAGGCAATCGCCTGGGCGTGGGAGTACCTCACCGTTACCATGGGGCTGCCGAAGGAGAAAATCTGGATCACGATCTATGCGGACGACGATGATGCCTTCCGGATCTGGCATGACGGGATGGGGGTCCCGGCGGAGAGGATCGTCCGGATGGGGGAGAAGAGCAACTTCTGGATGATGGGGGAGACCGGTCCCTGCGGTCCCTGCTCCGAGATCCTCTACGACCAGGGGGAGGCGACGGGCTGCGGAAAACCCACGTGCGACGTGCACTGCGAATGCGACCGGCACCTCGAGATCTGGAACCTCGTTTTCACCCAGTTCGACCGCGACGCCTCCGGGAAGCTGACCCCCCTGCCGAAGCCGAACATCGACACGGGGATGGGACTGGAGCGGCTGGCCGCCGTCGTCCAGGGGGTGACGAGCAACTACGAATCCGACCTCTTCACGGGAATCATCCGCTTCATCGAGAAGATCAGCGGCCGGACCTACAAACGGAGCGGGGAAGACGATATCTCCATCCGCGTCATCGCCGACCACAGCCGCGCCGTGGCCTTCCTCGTCGGCGACGGCGTCCTCCCGAGCAACGAGGGGCGCGGCTACGTGCTCAGGCGGATCCTCCGGAGGGCGGCGCGCCACGGGAAACTCCTCGGCATGGACCGGCCCTTCCTCAACGATGTGTGCGGGGTCGTGATCGACGAGATGAAGGATGCCTACCCGGACCTGGTCGACAAGGCCGCCTTTATCCGGAAGGTCGTGGAGAGCGAGGAGCAGCGCTTCATCGAGACCCTCGACGCCGGCCTCCGGATTCTTCAGGAGGAGGTGGCCGCCTTGAAAGCGGCCGGGGAACGGATGATTCCCGGCGAAGTCGTCTTCAAGCTCTATGACACCTTCGGCTTCCCCACCGACCTCACGGAGGATATCGTCCGGAAGGACCGCCTCTCCCTCGACATGGAGGGATTTGAAAAAGCGATGGCCGCCCAGCGGGAAAAGGCGCGGGAATCCTGGAAGGGGAGCGGGCAGGAGGCGATCTCCGAGGTCTACCACCGCCTCTCGGTCGAAGGGGTTGCGACAGCGTTTGTGGGGTACAAGGACAAAGACAATGACAAGCAGAGACTGCCGATAATAGAATCGGTGGTGACAGCAATCCTGAAAAACGGCCGGGTCGTGGAGGAAATCAGCGCGGGTGATGACGCGGAGCTGATCGTTACGGCAACCCCTTTCTATGGGGAGATCGGCGGCCAGGTGGGCGACACTGGCGTAATTATAAGCCCCAGCCCTAGCCCCAGCCCCAGTCCGAGCCCTAGTCCCAGCGAAGCAGTTTTCAATGTGACGGATACGAAGCGACCCCTCGACAATTTGATTACCCATGTCGGCAAACTCCAAGAAGGGGAGATCCGGAAGGGCGATACGGTTTTTCTCCAGGTGATCGACGATGAGCGCCGGGCGATCGAGGCCAACCATTCCGGCACCCACATCCTCCAGGCCGCGCTGAAGCAGGTTCTCGGGGAGCATGTGAAGCAGTCCGGTTCACTGGTGGATGCCAAGCATCTACGTTTCGACTTCACCCATTTCTCCCGGATCGAGGAGGAAGAACTGGTCAGAATCGAGGTACTGGCAAACCGGATGATTCGGGAAAACGCCCCAGTGAAGACGGATATCCTGTCGCTGGAGGAGGCGGTGAAGACCGGGGCGACGGCGGTCTTCGACGAGAAGTACGGGGAGACGGTCCGCGTCGTCGGCATGGGCGCGTTCAGCAAAGAGCTCTGCGGCGGAACCCATGTGGCAAGGACCGGCGACATCGGCTTTTTGAAGATCGTCCATGACTCGGCTGTGGCCGCCGGCGTCCGCCGGATCGAGGCCGTAACGGGGGAAGCGGCCGTAGCCTATGTTCAGCGCCTGGAGGAGGAACTCAGAAGAACTGCCTCGTTATTTAAGACCGGTCTTCTCGGAACTTCCGGGACTTCTATAATTACGGGAACGGCGGGAACTTCCGGAACTGCTGGGATGGCGGAAAAGCATCTGAAGCGCGAACGGGAACTGGAGAGGGAGATCGAGGCGCTCAAGGGGAAACTGGCGGCGAAGGATTCCGGCGATCTGATGGGACGCGTCCGGCAGATCAACGGGGTTGCCGTCCTTGCGACCGTCGTGGAGGCCTCCAACGTCAAGACCCTCCGGGATTTCGGCGACAAGCTCCGCGATCGGCTCCGTTCAGGGATTATCCTCCTTGGGAGCCGGGCGGAGGGGAAGGCGATGCTCCTTTGCCTGGTCACCAAGGACCTCACCGACCGGTACCATGCCGGAAAGATCATCCAGTCGATCGCCCCGCTCGTCGGCGGCAGCGGCGGCGGCCGGCCCGACATGGCCCAGGCGGGCGGTCCGAAGCCGGAGTTCCTGGAGAAGGCTCTGGAGAAGCTCCCCGATCTGCTTTGAACATAAAACTGGATCAACTTTACGGTTTAAAGACTAAGGGTTCGTTTTCAAATATTTATTGAATTCCTGAAGAGCCTTTGTTACGGGAATGGCAAAACCTATCCCTTCGAATTTCTGGGTTATCAGTTTCAAGGTATTAATGCCGATGACTTTTCCATCAGTCGTAATCAGCGGCCCCCCGCTGTTTCCAGGGTTTATTCTTGCATCCGTTCGGATGTAGTCGGGGTCATATCCGGATAGGACCCCGGAGCTTACCGAATCACCAAATCCCAGGGGACTTCCGATGGCAAAGACACTCATTCCTTGAATGAGCTGGTTGGGTGCGTTTGATTGAAGGTATGGAGATCTGCACCGATCGATTCTCAGGAGAGCCAAATCATGATCGTTGCTTACGGAAACAAGATTGGCCTCAAGCTCTGTTTTGTCTTTCAGGATGACGATAAACTGGCGGTCGTGTTTGGCCATTCTAACTTTCTTGGTGAATTCCCCTTTCTCCTGCCGGTATTTCGATATCTTTTCTTCGGATTCGTTTTTTCGTTTCCTGAGCTGCGCTTCGTAGAAATCACATTGCGCAGATTGGCTCCTGTATTTTTGCATGGCGATTATTTGGGCATTCGGATTGGTCATGCGGTCAATAGAGGCCTTATAATCATCCAGATCGCTTCTCATTCTTCTTAATCGATTTTCCGCTTCAGCTATGGTTGCTTCATCATCCTCTATCCTATTCTCCACTTGGGCGATAAACTCTTCCGCTTTTTTCATTTGAGTTTCATCCACCCTCAGTACATGTTTATTCGTCAAAATATAGCCGTTCTCATTGATAAAGAATCCTGATCCCTGTCCTATCGATGTCTTAATGGTTACGGTGCTGAGGGAGGCCTTCTCTATATCGCTTTTCGGCCGGTATTTCTCTGTCAAATCCTTTTCGATATCTCTAAACCCGGAAGACCTTGAAGATCGTCTGTCTTTGTTTTCGATAATTTCCATATTTTCGACATTACCCGGGGGGGAGTCCGTTAAAACCCAGTTACCACTCTTATCTTTGTATTGATAAATAGCGGCTTCTGCCCTGCCCCCGCTAAACACGAGGATTAGAAAGAGTACCAGAATCGCGTTGACAGAAAGGAGGACCTTCTTGGAAATGTATTGGTATGAATATCCTCTATTCAAAGCGATTTCTTTGCGTTTCCCCATGCATTCCCCTTCTCTAAGAGGTCTCTCTCCTCTTTTCACCCGCGACGAATGATATGATAAGTTTCCCATTAGCTCTCCTGCGGCCTCAGCTCCACAAATAGACGATCCAGAGTGCCAATTGTCGCGTCATGCGCCATTATTGTTGGCGTATTTCCTATTTTGCGTATAACCTCGTAGAGTAAATAATATCATTGATAGCGGATTGAAATCAAGCACATTCAGTGAGTATGACGATTTGTGGTAGGAGGAAGTATGCATCAACCGGATGAACCTATTTAGGTATCTTTGTTTCATCCCGGCCTTCCCGGAAAGGAAGGGGTGATGATTCTCCGCAAAGGCGCTCTCCGGTTTGCCCCGGGTCGCGGGGAGGGGCGGCGAGGGCCGGGACAGGGGTCCGGCCGGACTGGTTGCGGCGGACGTACGGCCTAACTGCCGATCTTGGCCAGAACGCCCCGGGCGAACTCCTTCCCGTCGGCCAGGTCCATCTCACTGGGGTGTTCGTGAGCCCCCTGCGCCTCTTCCGCCCAAGCCCGATGCTCCACTTGCTTCATGAGCGCCTCGATGATCTTTGCATCCGCCCTGCCCCTGACCCCGAAGGTGCCGAGGATCTTCGCCCGGGTGGCGAGACCGATCGCATGTTCCAGCGCCTGCTTGGGCAGGTGGCCGCCTCGGAGCGAACCGTGGGTGCAGAAGAGGGCAATGTTCTGTCCGTCGGGCAGGTCCTTGAAGAAGGGGAGGAGCTTGGCGGGAACGCTGTGGGCATGGACGGGGAATCCCACGAAGATGATATCGTAGCCCTCGGTGCCCTTGACGTCCTGAACGGGAAGAAGTTCCTTCTCGACATGGATCGCATCGTAGATGGCGCGCGCGAGCTTCTCGGTGTTCCCGGTCTGGGAGTAGTAGGTGACCAGAGCCTTCATCGTATCCTTAGCCTCCTCTGATGGGTTCTACGAAACCCTTACTGGATTTTCCGGGTAAATGCAAGGGACAAACGCCCCCGGAAATTCCCGTCAATCTTTGCTATCTTGATCCTTGTATTCCAGTTCTTCGTAGGTTTCGAGCTTGGGCGTAAGGATCATCACGGTTCCATCCTCCTCGAAGCGGAGAAATGTCCTTGCCGTGAAGATGGAGTACCAGAAACCGATCTTCTTCCCCCCCGTGTCGATGAGATCGAATCCGCGGGGAAACTGGCCATACTCGCGCGCCTTGGCCTTCATGAAGCCGACGATTTCCCGGAGCTTCCCGGGGGTCATGGCGACCTCCTTCCAGAGGGTTTCCCGATCGAGACGATAATCCCGGTGCAGTCCCATGAGGGCGTTCGGATAGAGGTCCGAGCCACTGGTGTAGTAGCGGATCTCCGGGTGAACCACGTCGCCTTCCAGATCCCGGTCCGCCTCTTCGCTGGGGAGGATGCGGCCGTAGTTCCGGAAGAGGGAACCGGAACAGGCGAAGACGTTCAGGCCCAGGAGCAGCATCACACTCAAAACAAGTATCTTTCTCAGTCTCATGATTCCATTCCTCCATATTTGGGCAGCGGCCTCATCACGCATCGTTCGTGAGCGGAATCAGCTCAATTTTTCAATCTCCAGTTTCTGCTCCAGGATTTCGTTGGCCTTCCGGAGCCGCTCCTCCGGCGCGCAGACGGCGAAAACCGCCGTTTCCGACGCCAATGGGAAGTAGCGCCGGGCGGTCTCCTGCAGGCGTTCCGTATCGACGGCGAGCACCTCTTCCCGGAAGCGGCGGCGGATCGGATCGGTCAGACCGGAAAACTCCCGGATCAGGGCGGTGTACCCCCTTCCGGCCGGGTCCAAGGGTCGGTCAAGGGCGCCGATCGTGCCGATCACGGCCTTCTCTAATTCTTCCCGGGGGATCGGATGGTTGCAGACAAAATCCGCGGCATTTCGGTAGATATCGATGGTTTCCGCCAGATGGGGGTCCCGGTAGGAGAGGAAAGAGAACAGGCCGCTGACCGGTTCATAGCGACAGGACCCCCCGTAGGCCCCTCCCTGAACCCGGATATGGCGGTAGAGATAGCCGTTGGAGAGCTGTCTCGCCAGGACGAAAAGAGAGGCGGAAAGCGGATCGGCATAGGGGGGCGCCGCGAGGACCTTGGCGACATAGCAGACCTCGGCGGGGATGGCGATCCCGATATGGACGGGGCGGCGGTTCCGCACCTCCGGGTTCTCCGGCGGATTTCCGGCCGGCAGGGCCGCGATCAGGGCATCGGTCGCTCCGGTGAGTCTTTGCAGTCCCTCCATGTCGGCCGTCATGTTCAGGAGCAGCCGTCTCCGGACGAAGACGATCTCCCGAAGACGTGCGAGCTTTTTCCGGAGATCCTTACGAAGATCGCCCAGATTGTCGGCCGTGCCGGCAATGAGACGGAGCTGGGTTCTGCCATGCCATTGTTCGGTCCGCCAGGCCGGGAGGGAAAGGCTCGCTGCGGCCGCCATCTGGGCGAAGAGATGACCCGAGGGGATGACCGAGGCGTGGAGACCGTTTTTCTTTTCAAGGATCAGCTCCCGCATCCGGGCGTCATCGTTCAGATCTCCTTCCGTCAGGATATCCCGGACGATCCCGACCGCCTCATCCGTATTCCGGTAGAGGGCCTTCACGGAGAAAACCATCTTCTGCCAGTTTTCCTTACCGTCGGCGGTGGAACCGGCGGCAAGATTGACCCCCAGGCCGCCGGTCCTCAGGGAGATCCGCTTCGCCATCGACTCGTAGGAGAGTCCCGCCGCCCCCATCTGGACGGTGAACTTTCCCAGAAGCGGCAGATAGGCTTGCAGCTCCTCGGGGACGTCGGAGACGTCGAAGGCCAGATCGAGATAGGCGATCCCGTTCGTGAAAAGGTCATGGCGAAAGACCGGGACGCCGCCTGAGGCCACCCTCTCCGTGGGGATCGTTTCGATCTCGCGGGAGATGTCGCCGATCTTGAGCTTCGGCAGGGTCGCCGCCGCCTCCGGCGGGTCAGGTTCCGTCTGAAACCGCTTTAGGAGCAGGGTTTCCTGACGGATTTGTTCCTTTTCCGGTTCGGTCAGGGAGGCCGCGAGACGGGCCAGCCGTTGCCGGGCCTTCTGCTCCCGCTCCTCCTGGAATGTCCGGCTCGGTTCCATGACGGAGAGGAGACGGTGGGGATTGTCGAGAAACCATTGCCGAACAACCCTTTGGAAGAGGTCGGGATGGGTCTCCCATTTCCGGCGGATTTCATGGATCGTGCGGGGGAAATTCATGTCCGTCAGGGGATCGCCGTCATAGAGCCAGGTGTGATAGGCCCGCCCCATCAGGACGATCCCGTAGGGATAGTTGCCGCGGACCATCTCCCGTCCGTGGAATTCCACCTGGTGGAGGGTGCCCTCGATCAGCTCCCGTTCGAAACCTCCGGCTGCCGTATCCCGCAGCGAATCGAGAATCAGGGCCTCGATTTGCGGGGCCTTGCCCGGGTCCGTCCCCCGGAGGCCGGCGGCGAAGGCGATCTGCTTCAGGTCCCTCTCCAGGCCGGTGACCGGAGAAAGGTCCTCCCCGAGGCCCGAATCGATGAGGGCCTTCCGGAGGGGGGACGCGGCGCTGCCGACGAGCAGATCGGCGACGATCCCAAGCAGCATTGCCGTCTCGCCGGCGGTGTTTTCCGCCGTCATCCAGGCCAGGTTCACCGTGGTTTTCCCCTCTAATTTCTCCTCCCGGTCGATGGGGAAATAGCCGTGAATGGCCCGGGGATCTTTCCAGCGGGGCTGGATGAGAATGGAGGAATCGACTGCGACGCGATCGAAACCGGCGAGGATCTCCGCGAGAAAGGCGAGATGCTCCTCCGTCGGGATGTCTCCGGAGAGGAAGAGGCGTGCGTTCGTCGGCGAATAGAAGGTCCGGTGGAATGCCCGGAACTGTTCGTACGTCAGGTCGGGAATCCTCTCGGGATCGCCCCCCGAATCGCAGGCGTAGGGCGTCTCCGGATAGAGGTTTTCCTGGATGGCCTTGTACATCAGGGCCTCCGGCGAGGAGTAGGCCCCCTTCATCTCGTTGAAGACGATCCCGGAGACGGCCAAATCCCCGTTCGCATCGAATTCGAGATGGTGGCCCTCCTGGAGGAAGGTCTCCCGCAGCAGGCGCGGCCGGAGGACGAGATCGGCATAGACCCGGGCGAGGTTGAAGAAGTCGCGCTTCTCCTGGCTGGCGACGGGGTAGATCGTCTTGTCGGGGTAGGTGAAGGCGTTGATGAAGGTCTGGAGCGTTCCCCGCAGGAGTTCGTTGAAAACGTCCTTGAGGGGGTAGCGTTCGGATCCGGCCAGGACGGAATGTTCGAGGATGTGGGGCGCGCCGGTCGAATCCCTGGGCGGCGTCCGGAAGCCGATGGAGAAGAGGTTCTCCCGGTCGTCGCAGTGGAGGTGCAGGAGCTTCGCCCCGGTCCTTTCGTGTTCGATCTCGTAAGCGGTGACCCGGATTTCCGGGATCTGCTCGACCCGGAGGATATGGAAACCATGTCTCTTATCCCCGGCGGCAAACGTCGGGGGCGGGCAGACGTTTTTTGAGTGCATGATCTTTCCTTTCCGGTGTCCGCTCTTCAATCAATGATCCGTGATCATTGACAGGAGATCCATACCGGGATTGCGCGCAAAAGTCAAACCCCTCGCAAGGGATTCTCTCCCTGCGGGTGAGAAGGCAAAGAAAGGTCCATGGAACGGACATCCGTCATAAATCCCAGCATCTCAAAAAGTTGATGGTTGATTATGGTGGATTCATATCATGATGGATTCATATTATGATTGACAAAGGAGCTTTGATGTGTTCAAGTATATAAAATTTTGACGATTGTCTTAATCCGCGCGTTGCATGTACTCAGGTATCTTCCCGCAGGCTTAATGCTTTGGGGTGGAGGAATGACCGGGACAAGAGCGCCGCTGAAAATCGTACCCACTCATCGAACCACTTCGTCCGGGAAGACGGGCAGCGTCCCTCCCGCCGATACGCCGGCGCCGCCCAAACCGAAACTCCTCGATCAATTGCGGGAATCCCTGCGCTCTCGCTATTACAGCCGTCGGACCGAACAGACCTATTGCCAGTGGGTTAAAAGATACATCTTCTTTCACAACGTGCGGCATCCGGCGGAAATGGCCGAACCGGAGATCAATGCTTTCCTGACCCATCTGGCCGTGAAGGAACATGTCAGCGCATTGAGCCAGAACCAGGCATTAAGTGCATTGCTTTTTCTCTATAGGCATGTCCTGGGGCGGGAGATCGGCAATCTCGGCGAGGTCATCCGTGCCAGGAAACCGAAACGAATACCCGTTGTCATGACACGTGATGAAGTCAAGGCAGTTCTCGTAAACCTGGCAGGCGACAAGTGGCTTATGGCTTCGCTTATATATGGCGCCGGTTTGAGACTGATGGAATGTCTGCAACTTCGTGTTCAGGATATCGATTTCGGTCGAAATGAAATCACAGTGCGTAACGGAAAAGGTGCAAAAGACCGCATCACCATGCTGCCTGAGTCGTTAAAGCAGCCGCTATGCCGACACCTGGCAAAAGCCAGGGAGATTCACGAAAAGGATCTTGAAGCCGGTTGGGGTAACGTCCTGATGCCGGATGCTCTGGATCGTAAATATCCGAATGCACCTCGTGAATGGCGTTGGCAATGGGCATTTCCACAGGAAAGCCGGTGGAAAAATACAAAGACCGGTCAGGAGGGCCGTCACCATGTTCATGAGACGATCCTTCAACGTGTTGTGAAGGAGGCCGTAAAAAAAGCCGGAATAGTCAAACATGTCGGCTGTCACACTTTTAGGCATTCCTTTGCTACACATCTGTTGGAAGACGGTTACGACATCAGGACGATCCAGGAATTATTAGGCCACAAGGACGTCAGCACAACTATGATTTACACTCACGTGCTCAACAAGGGAGGGCACGGCGTGCGAAGCCCCGTTGATGGATTATGAGTCGTCTTATACAGACTGCATAAGACAAGGTCACATAAGAGGATGATTTGTAATATGTATGAATATACGGACAGTTAAGCTGTTACTGGTTGACGCTTAAGCTGTCTTTTAAGATGAGAGAAAACTTTTAGTATCGGGATATACAGGCTGTATATTTATTGTTGGGCCACGGAGGAATAAATGGAACCACGGCTGAATATCGTCACCCTCGGGGTTGAGAATATGGAGAGGGCCATCCGATTTTACAAAAACGGCCTGGGTTGGCCTATGTCCAGCGTCAGTGGAGGAGACTTTGCCATTTTCAAAATCAGTACCGGGACAGCGCTGGCGCTCCACCCTCGTCATCTCCTCGCAAAGGATGCTTGTGTTAAAGACCCCGGGGGCTTTGGCGGGATTACTCTGGCGCAAAATGTTTCGTCCAAAGAAGATGTTGATAGGGCATTGTCTCAGGCCATTGAAGCCGGAGGAGCAATTCTTAAAGCGGCGCGTGACACCGAGTGGGGCGGTTATTCCGGATATTTTGCCGACCCTGACGGGCATCCTTGGGAAGTGGCATGGGCCCCAGTTCTTGAACTCCGGGAAGGCAAATTGGTACTGCCTGACTGAGACATCTACTCATCATGAATCGCCAGCAATACACCCGATTGGAGGAGCTTCCAAACATCGGCCCCGCCTCGGCAAATGATTTACGTCTCATCGGTGTTTCTCATCCGGAGGACCTTATCGGGCAGGATCCTTATAAGTTGTATGAAGATTTATGTCGGAAAACACGACAACGGCATGATCCCTGCGTCATTGATGCCTTTATTTCGGCCGTCAGATTCATGGAAGGCGAACCTGAACGGTCTTGGTGGGCCTACACCTCGGAGCGCAAACGAACGCTTGCCGGTCAGAAGAATTTAGGCTCAACAAAACGTTGCAGCCGACGGCCACCACCAGGCCGCGGCTGAACTCGTTCGTTCGGCACACTTCTGCGAAGTTGAGTAAAAGAGAATGCGGGTTCATTATTTGCAGCATGTAGTTTTTGAAGGGCCAGCCAGTATAGAACGCTGGGCAATTTCAAGAGGCCATACGCTTACTGCGACTAAATATTACGAGAACGACGTATTGCCCACCCTTGAACCCATAGATTGTCTGATTATCTTGGGTGGGCCGATGAATGTTTATGAAGACGGCCGGTATCCGTGGCTGAAACAGGAGAAGGCATTCATAAGGTGCGCGATTGAGTTGGATAAAGCCGTCTTGGGTATCTGTCTCGGCGCTCAACTTATCGCGGATGCGTTGGGGGCAAAGGTCTACCGTGGTGAGTACAAAGAAATTGGCTGGTTTCCGATCTATTTCACGCCAGCGGCCCGGCAAGCGGAAATATTTGATTTTCTGCCGGAACAAATGCACGTGTTTCACTGGCACGGTGATACATGGAGACATCCTGAACAGGCCGTGCATCTTGCGCGGAGCGCAGGTTGTGCTAATCAAGCCTTTTTGTATAAGCGGCGTGTGATTGGGTTGCAATTTCATCTAGAATCGACGCGGGAGAGTGTGCAACAATTAGTGCAACATTGCGGCGACGAGCTTGTTCGGGATAAATATGTTCAAGGCGCAGCTGAGATTTTGTCAGCGGAAGATGACAACTTTGAGCAGATTAATGAAGCCATGTTTGGCTTGATAGATCGGTTATCAAAACAGTGTGCCTAACAACCGCCGCGGCGCTTCGCGCCTCAGCCAACGGGCGCTTCGAGCCAAAGTAATTTTCGTCTCAACGTTGGTTTCAGGCCGACGACTGCGCCGCGCGGGTGAAGCGGACGTTATATGAAGTTGTCTGACAAACAAGACTAATTCCAGAAAGGAGGAGATACAATGTCTGGAAATAGCAAGATTCGATGGGGTTGGCTGAAGGGAATGTATATTTACACTATTGTTGTAGCAGGATTTCTTGGTGTGGGAATAATTGTTATGCCTGAGGTGATAAAAACGAAGTTTCCATGGCCGGTTGAAGAACCAACAGCCTTTGGAATTGTTGGTAGCGTCTACGTGGCATTTGGAGTTTTGTCTATATTGGGCCTACGGTCTCCTCTCAAATTTGCGCCTGTCCTTTTAATGCAACTTTGCTACAAGTCAGTGTGGTTCATCGGTGTTCTTGTGCCCCTTTTGGTTGCAGCACATTTCCCAAGTTATGCGATACCTATGGTGATAATCTTTGCAACTTTTATAATTGGAGATTTAATCGCGATACCTTTTTCATATATCTTTGCTAAAGAATCAAAGCATTAAATTGGATTTTGCTTCCAGCTGTGTATGTGAATGAGAGGCAGAATGTTGATATTCATATCTCAAAGACGGAAAATCATATAACGATAGGGTGCACCGGATCGGCAACAAACGGCGTTTGCCTCCCGGTGACCCTTTTGTTCCCCCGGACGCGGAGCGTCCGGGGGAATGCGCCCTAAAATAAACCTTTCAAATAATCCAATTAATGTGTATGATATGGCTGATATATACACATAGGAGGTAAGAAATGAGAACGAATGTAGTCGTAGATGACGATCTGATGGAATCCGCCCTCAAGGTATCCGGCCTCAGAACAAAAAAAGATGCCATAGAAGAGGGATTGAAACTGTTGGTGCAAGTCAAACGCCAGAAAGAAATTAAGCGTTTTCGAGGAAAACTCAAATGGTTTGGCAATCTCGACGAGATGAGGTTAGACAAATGATTCTCGTTGATTCGTCCGTCTGGATCGACTACTTCAACGGCAATAAAACGTCTCAGACGGACTGGCTGGATTCTTCACTTGGAAATACACCCATCATCATAGGTGATCTTATCCTTACCGAAGTTCTTCAGGGATTTCAGGATGATAAAGACTTCAAGATAGCAAGGGACCTTCTCTTAGGTATCCCATTTGTGCCGATGGGAGGACAGGTATTAGCCTTAGAGAGCGCTATGAACTATAGATTTTTGAGGAGAAAAGGCGTGACCGTGAGGAAGACCATAGACGTCATCATTGGAACTTTCTGTATCCACCACCAGCTAACATTGTTGCATGACGACAGGGATTTCGATCCGATGGTTAAATTTTTAGGATTGGAGATAATCGACACATAACGAACCAATACACCGGACGCTCGTTCCTCGCGCCGGTGATTTTTTTTCGCCAATGAAGAAAGGAATCGCATGAGGACCGAGATAATTATCAGGAGTGAGACCGATGCCGATGCCGGTACCATTGCTGACGTCACAATCGCTGCATTCAGTACTCTGCCGATCAGCAATCACACGGAGCAATTCATCATTGCCGCGCTCCGCGCCGCCAAAGCCCTAACTGTTTCGCTCGTGGCTGAGATGGATGGGCGCGTAGTTGGACATATCGCATTTTCTCCAGTGGCGATGTCCGATGGCTCTCCGGGTTGGTACGGACTGGGGCCTGTATCGGTTCTGCCCGAATACCAGCGGCAGGGGATTGGCGGGGCGTTGATACAAGAGGGACTGTCACGGCTGAAAGGGCTTGGTGCCCGGGGATGCTGCCTTGTGGGGCATCCGGAGTACTACAAGCGTTTCGGATTCCAGAACACTCGGGGACTTGTCCACGAGGGAGTTCCGGAAGACGTCTTCTTTGCCATGTCATTCGATGGACACATACCCCAGGGAATCGTTGAGTTCCACGAAGGATTCAAAGCGGCTGGCTAACAACAGGGTGGTGGGTATTCGCTGCCCGCTGCGCGACCGTCGAAACCCACACCCTGAACGTTCGGTGCCAAAACTATCAAGTTTGCATTCTGGTGTTTTTGCCAGGACAGGTTTATCCTCCAAATGCCGTAAGGAGAAAGGGACACAACCCATGCTACCCCATGCTGGCTTTGCAGAGGTCAATGGCACACGGCTGTATTATGAAGTTGCG
>Ga0172375_10008522_pt1 | contig 13762 bp, 8 predicted proteins | sample LakKiv1m_FD_114537 | JGI IMG/M metagenome (GOLD analysis project Ga0172375, IMG submission 114537) | Freshwater microbial communities from Kabuno Bay, South-Kivu, Congo - kab_092012_11.1m | ecosystem: Environmental > Aquatic > Freshwater > Lake | place: Democratic Republic of the Congo...
ATTTTTTACAGCTTATATCAGTAACATTTTAATAAACCATTGGTAGGCGGGGGGCTCGTCCCCCCGCGCGATTTGTCGGGGGACAAGCCCCCGACCTACCATTTCTCAACAAAGTTATTTTATCCCCTCAACCTTACCCACACGAAATAGCGAAGAACCTTAATCTGTTAGCTTGTTTGGAGATTTATATGCCGGAACAAATCAACAATCCGACAACCGATCAAAACCAGGAACCTGTCAAAGAAGAACCAACATCCCCAGCCGATACCGAATCTTCTGCCTCTCAGGAGTCAAGCGCTGAACCTTCGGCGAAAAGTCAATCTTCTTCCTCATCTCAACCTCTTAAAGACAAACCCGCTGAAAAAGACGATGTCAAATGGCTGGCGGCTTTATCCTACCTGCCTTTGATATGCTTGATTCCCCTTTTTCTCAGCCGCGATGACGAATTCATCCAAAAACACGCTAAACAAGGGTTCGTCCTCTTTATCGTCGAATTAGTGGCAATGCTGTTGAAAATCGACGCCATCTGGAACTTGATAATTTTCATCTGTTTCGCCACCGCCATTGTCGGAGCGCTGGGGATACTGCTTAAAGGCGAAATCCGCATCCCCCTGCTCGCCGACTTCGCGGAAAAACTCAATATTTAAACTTGTATCACATTCCCACTTTGCTTTTGACTTGCAGACTTGTTGACTTGCAGACTTGCAGACTTATATTATGATACATTTCAAGCCATTTCAATCATTTAATTTCCTGTTGAAACTACAAAGGAGAGACCTTATTGAAAATCATCGACAAGGTCCGGCAGTTCACTGCCGCTCGTGAAGCCGAAAAAGCCGGTATTTACCCATATTTCCGTCCCATCGAATCGGAACAAGGCACCGTCGTGCGAATCTTCGGCAAACCTGTTCTTATGCTCGGCTCCAATAATTACCTCGGACTTACCAACCACCCCGAAGTAAAAAAAGCCGCGCAAGACGCCATTGAAAAATACGGCACCGGCTGCGCAGGTTCCCGCTTCCTCAACGGCACCCTCAGCGTCCACCTGGAATGTGAAGAAAAACTCGCTGCCTTTATGCACAAAGAATCAGCTCTGCTCTTCACCGCGGGATTCTTAGTCAATCAAGGCGTAATTTCCACTTTAGTAGGCCGCGATTCCTATGTTATCTGCGATAAACTCGATCACGCGTCCATCCTGGAAGGCGCGCGCCTCGCTTTCGGAAAACTGCTCAAATTCGAACACAACGATATGGACAGCCTGCGGCAAGTTCTCTCACATGCCAATAAAGACGCTCCAAAACTTATTGTAGCCGATGGCATTTTCAGTATGGAAGGCGACATCGCCAATCTGCCTGAAATTGTCAAATTGGCAGAAGAATTCAATGCGGAAGTTATGGTGGATGACGCCCATTCCATCGGCGTGCTGGGGCCGCACGGTGAAGGAACGGCGGCGCATTTCGGCGTGGAAGATAAAGTCGATTTGATTATGGGCACTTTCTCCAAATCGCTCGCTTCTATCGGAGGCTTCATCGCCGGTTCGGAAGATTTTATCCATTATTTGAAACATTTCGCCCGAGCGCTAATCTTTGTCGCTTCCCCGCCGCCAGCTTCCGTGGCTTCGGTCATCAAAGCGTTGGAAATTATCCAACGGGAACCGGAAAGACAGCAAAAATTATGGGAAAACACCCGCCGCCTGCATCAAGGTCTGAAACAGCTCGGATTCAACACCCGCAAAGCCAATACCCCCATCCTGCCCGTCGTCATCGGCGATGATCTTAAAACTTTCCTGATGTGCAAAGCCCTGCTGGAAGAAGGAATCTTTGTCAATCCGGTAGTATCTCCCGCCGTCCCCCCAGGCGACCAGCTAATCCGGCTTTCCCTGATGTCCACTCACACTTTCGAACAAATCGACTTTGCATTGGAAAAAATCGAAAAAGTCGCCAGACAGTTGGAAATACTGTAAATACCTGGAATCTGGCTTTACTTTTGCTTTTTTCTTGATACTTGTTACTTGTGACTTGTGACTTACTGCTTCTTTTGAATTTATAATCCAATGACTAACACTGAGCTAATAAATGCCGATAACTGTCCGCGAAGTAAAAAATAAATCCGATCTTAACGCTTTCATCAAATTTCCGTGGAAAGTCTATCAGGGGGATCCCAATTGGGTTCCCCCGCTTATTCTGGATATGAAAGACCGGCTGAATCCTAAGAAAAATCCCTACTTCGACCATTCGCAAGTTGCGCTTTTTCTAGCGGAACGAGACGGCGAAATCTGCGGTCGGATCGCTGCCACTATTAATAATAATCACAACAAGTTTCATCAGGAAAACATCGGTTTCTTCGGCTTCTTTGAATGTGAAAACCGTCAGGAAACCACCAATGCTTTATTCGACCGCGCCGGGGAATATTTGAAGAAAACCGGTGTGAGTCTGATGCGCGGCCCCGCTAATTTATCCAGCAATGATGAATGGGGACTGCTCCTCAACGCCTTCGACAGCCCGCCAATGGTGATGATGACTTACAATCCGCCTTACTATATCGACCTGCTGGAAAATTACGGCTTTGTCAAAGCGATGGATGTTTACGCCTATTGGGCTAACACCAACGAAATCCCGGATAAAGCTCCCCGAATAGCCGAAAAACTCAAAAAAAGAGCTGATATCACCGTCCGCACTGTCGATATGAAACATTTTTGGGAGGAAGTAGAGAGGATTCGCGAAGTTTATAATTCCGCCTGGAGCCGCAACTGGGGATTTGTCCCCCTCACGCCCAAGGAATTTGAGAAAGTCGCCAAAGATATGAAAACTATCCTCGATCCGGATTTTGTCTTCATCGCTGAATCGCAAGGCAAACCCGTCGGTTTTAGTATGACCCTGCCCGATGTCAATCAAGCGATGATTAAACTGAACGGCCGGCTATTGCCTTTCGGTATCTTTAAATTATTATATTATGTTAAGAAGATTCGTACTGTCCGAGTCATCACTATGGGAGTAATTCCCGAATTTCTCAAACGAGGTATCGACGCTATTTTTTATTATGAAAATCTGTTAGCCGCTCAGCGGAAAAACATCATCGGCGGCGAATTCTCCTGGGTGCTGGAAACAAACGATATGATGAACCGCGCCGCGGTCCACCTCGGCGGCAAAGCCTACAAAACTTACCGCTTATACGATTATAAATTCTTTTAACCTTTGACCTTTAATTTTTCTTATGCCAGTTTCTTTAGTAACGGGAGCAAACGGTTTCGCCGGTTCGCATATGGCGGAATACCTTCTCGGTAGAGGCCATCGTGTCATTTGTCTGGTGCGAAGAACCAGTGATTTGACCAATCTTACCGGATTAGAAGTCGAATACCGTTATGGAGATATCAATGACCGCCGCAGTCTGCCCGAAGCTTTGAAAGATGTGGATTATGTTTTTCATTTTGCAGGAAAAACTAAAGCCGCCGGAGAAACGGAATATATGAAAGTCAATGCGGAAGGCACCGGTAATATCGCCGAAGCCTGCAGTCTTGAAGGTATCAATACTAAAATGGTCGTTTACTGTTCTTCCCTCGCCGCTGCCGGCCCTCAACAAAGCGACCGCCCTGTCGATGAAAAAATGCCGCCAAAACCGCTCACCGCTTACGGCCGCAGCAAACTTGCCGGTGAAGAATACCTGCGTCGTCAATGCAGTAAAAAAGTCCGATGGTGTATTCTCCGTCCTACAGGGATTTACGGCCCCAAAGATAAAGATATCTTTATCTACTTTAAGTACATCTCAAAAGGCTGGAAAATCATCCTCTCCGGCCCGGAAAGAAAAGTCTCACTGATTCACGCTCAGGATTTCGCCCAGCTTTGTTACCGCGCCGCCACCAGAAGTCCGCACGGTGAAATCTATATGGCGTCCGACGGCGATGCTTACACCTGGGACCAACTATCCGATATTATCGCCCGAATCCTGCATAAAAAACCCCATAAAATCACTGTCCCGCTGTGGTTCACGACCATCGCCGCCTCTTTCGGGGAAGCTCTAAGCGCCATCACTGGCAATCCCACGCCGCTCAACCGGGAAAAACTGCGCGAATTGCACGCTAACGGATGGGTCATCGATAATTCCAAAGCCCGTAACCTTCTGGGCTTTCAGCCGGAATATCCCCTGCTAGATGGTTTTAAAAATTCTATCCAATGGTACCGTAAAAACGGCTGGTTGAAATAGCGCTTATCTGAATTGACATTTTAGGTTATATTATTGATGAAAAGACTAAAGTCTGTTCATATACACAACAACCTTAGTTGTCAATACATTTATCCTTTATCCTTAATCCTTTGGAGTCATTATGCAAACCTTCATCCTGATGACGAAATTATGCCCGGAAATCTCCAAACAAATGAAAAACCGTTCTGAGATCGGACGCGGCTGGCTGGAACAAGTCAAGGAAAAATGTCCGGAAGTGAAATTCATCGCCCATTATGCGCTGCTCGGTCAATTCGACTTCCTCGATATTTATGAAGCTCCTGACGCTAAAACTGCCGCCAAGGTTTCGATGATTTCCCAAGCTAACGGCGCGTCCTCCGCCGAAAGCTGGACTGCTATCCCTTATAAAGAATTCCTCGAATTGACTAAAGAAATCTGAATTATCTCTTCATTCCCGGGAACTAATTCTTTTATTACGAGTTTTATGTGTAATAGCCTGAAAAAGGCTATCTAATATCGTTCCCTCTCTATATTCCCAGTATGGTCTTATCAGAGCAGAGATAGCTAATAAAGCCCCTGCCTCGGCAAAGAAACTACCAGGAAATAAGAGAAAAATTCCAAATTAAAGGTATCTAATTATGCCGAGCAACAAGCTTTATGTAGGCAACCTCAGCTACTCCGCCACCAGCGCTCAGCTGGAACAACTATTTTCCCAATACGGGAAAGTGGCGAATGTCAACATCATTGGCGACAAAGGTTTTGGCTTTGTCGAAATGTCCAACGCTAACGAAGCGCAAACCGCGAAAGACGAATTGAACGGTCAAGACTTCTTAGGCCGTAAAATCGCCGTCGACGAAGCTCGTCCCCCCAAGCAGGGCGGCGGCGGCGGTCGCGGTGGTAAAGGCGGCGGCGGTGGACGCGGCGGTTTCGGAGGCGGCGGCGGTGGTGGAAGACGCTGGTAATATCGACTTAATTCGATAATATCAAAAGGGCTGTATCCTTAAATGGATACAGCCCTTTCCGTTTTAAATCAGTCCGCAAGTCGACAAGTCTGCAAGTCGAAAGGAAAAACGGCGCTGTCAGGCGCCCCCCTTGACAGCCTATTGATGCTCTGTCAGGTCTTTAGCGAAGCGGAGACCTGACTGAGAGCCTATTTTGATACTAAGTTGTCCGCAGTACAGCAGATGGGATTTTGCTTTGCTTTTACTTGTTACTTGTAACTTGCTATACCGGTTCTCAAAATTCTTTTCCGATGTAGGGGCGGTTCGCGAACCGCCCCTACGGAAAACATGCGAAAAGACTTTTTAGCATTGGTATACTTGCTACTTGCTTTTATCTTACCAACATCATCTTCTTCACTGCGCTATATCCCCGCGCTTCCAGACGGTAGAAATAAATCCCCGAGGATAAATCGCCCGCCTGCCAGCTGAATTCGTAATATCCCGCCGGCATCATTCCTTCCACTAAAGCAGCGACTTCTTCACCCAGCAAATTATACACTTTCAGCGTCACCATCCCGCTGACCGGCAATCCGAAAGCGATATTCGTTTCCGGATTGAATGGATTGGGATAATTCTGGTTGAGGAAGAAATCAGTGGGAATAGAAGCAACCGCCATTCCGGGAGTTTCATCCCAGCCTTCGGAATTCCAATTGTTAAAACGCGAGCCCGCATCCACTCCGGCCTTGCTGAAGGGGAAACTGTCGGAATCAAAGATTATCCCGGACAGATAACCTCCGACATAACCGTTAAAACTATAATTCCCCGCCGGAGCCGCCCCGGGCACATTCTGCGTCATATTCCGCGATAAAGTTCCACCTGCGCCTAATGTAATTCCTTGACGCAGCAGCACCGGCCCATAAATCGAACTATCCGGCATTGTCACATCCAGCCAGGCATCGAAACTCGCAGGTCCGACGCCGGTATTGCCTAAGGCAACTGTATAGTTGAAAGAGCCGCCAATGGCCGGGATAACTATCGGTAATGAAGCCGGAGTCAATGTAATGGTCACATCCGGCGTTTCCGTCGAAGTTGTAAATAATATCGCCATCGGTTCGTCCACCGCAGCCGCGTGAATATCGTAATCCCCATCGTACAAATATTCGATACCTACGGTCTCCCCGGCGTCTTCGATGCCGATAGTGCCTTCCGTCTGCGAAGTCGCCGACATATCCTTATACTGGAATTTTATCTGCCCGTCGCCGGTCGAAGTAGGATAAAACGCCGGATCTAACAATATCGCTTGGAAAGTTTCGAAGGAACCGGTGGGTGAAAATTGTTCGACATGGTTGAATTCGATGATAAAGCGGTGATTCGCTTCGTCATAATATTTCCACACTCCGCCGGAATTCGGCCGCTGCGGAGATAAGTCTTCCCAATACACCGCCAACATCGCCCCCGGGCCGTCTGTATTGGGGATACCGCTATTGGAATAATCGGCATCGTTGGTCAATCCCATACAGATAAAACCATTGGAACTGATACTGATGGTGTCATAATCCGCGCCGTAGTATTGGAAGTTGAACGGTAATCCCGAATACAACACCTGATCGTCACTGGTGAAGAAAATTTCCGTACCTGCGCCGCCGGAATCCGGGCTGATTTCCACCCAAGCGAATTCCGGGAAATAGGGCGCGTCATTGGAATCGTAAGCCAGATAACCGTAAGCGTCAGGGCCGGTCGGCGCATAAACCAAATCGCCCACCGTGGTCACAAATTCCACTGTTCCGGCATAACCCGCGCCGTCAGTTATATCGACGGTGAACTCCACTTCATGTTCCTGAGGGCAAGCTGGTGAAACGGTAATAGTGAAATTACCCGGCACGACAAATCCCACTGGAATCATCCCAAAAACCGCAAAATTGCCGTTGTTAATCGTTATATAAGGATCGCTGGTCGATAAATCGCCAATCATCCCTTCCATCTGGCAGCCGCCGCTATTGGCTAAGGATACGATCATACCTGCGGTTTCTCCCGGATCCAAATTGCCATTGCCATTGCCGCCGGCGGAATCATCGATTTCCAAATCGACAAAAGCTGCTTCCGGCGCATAAGCCGTTACCGCAAAATTCGATTCCCACACCGCTATGCCGTCAGTGATACTTAAAGTGAATATCGAAATATGCCCGTTTTCGATGCCCTCATCCATTTCCACCCGGAAAGCCCGTTCAATATAGGCAGTGACTCCCGCCGCAATGTCGCCGAAATCAGCCGTGCCGTCGATAATAGTCACTAAAGTATCGGTGGTGGTCAAAGCTGCTGTGGTATTATCCGCTAAATTTACTCCCACATTCTCCGCATAAATCCCCAATTCCACCGTTTCGCCGTAATCCCATTGCCCGTTATTATTGCCGAATAAATCATCCTGCACTGTGTGATTGTTATACACCACATAAGGCCCATCGGGCGGAATGATGTCGATAGTATTAATATTAGGAATCGCATTCCAGCCGGTGATAGTCAGTGTAAATTCTCCAGGTATCACCGGATTGATATTCAGAGAAACCTGCCCGGCGGCGTTGGTATAACCCACCGCGTATATCTCAGCGTTCATTGCGCATACTGCAGCCCCTTGCACCGGGCCCGCCGCACTGGTAACCGTCACCGTATAGGAAGTGGTGCCGATCAAATGCACCGGATTGGATAACACTGTATATGGAATGGGAATATCGTTCCGCATCTTCAATGAAGGATCGCCGAAAATAGTCCAATACTTGAACTCGGTTTCTCCGGTGCCGCCGTTCAAATCGATCATCAGCATCGAACCGTTAAAACAAATCCCGCCGTAGGTGAACATCGAATCCGCCACCATCAAATCCACCCCTTCGTCCTGCATATCCATCGGCGGCGCCCAAGATTGACTGTGCTTGGACATATAAGCCCCTACCGCGCCGGCCGGTTCCCCGGTGACATCATTAGTGGCTCTTAGCCAGGCTTCGGCAAAACAAGTAGTTCCGACAAAAATACCGTTATCGCAGGCGACACTGACTATATGAGGAAGCATGTTGTCGTTCACCAGCGCATTGACATTGCCATTGTTGAAGCCGGTGGAACCCCAGGAAGTCGTGGAACCATGTCCGCAATAATTGATGATACTGCGTCCGTTGTTCAGGAAATTCGACACCATCGCCGCTGTGCCCCAATTGTCATAAGCGGAATCGACCTGAGTGTAGGTATAATCCAACAGCTTATGAGCAATCTGAGTAATGTGGACATTGTCCGCTTCACCGTGATGTCCTATACCGGAGCCTTGATTGGAAGCGACTCCCAAACCTTTATGATACCACTGCGCGCCGGCCTGCGGTAACATTTCATAATCCACCGTTCTTTCCACCTGAGTTTCCACCTGCGCCCGAGTTTCAGCGGAAAAACGCCCGATAAATATCTCCGGGTAAGTGTCAGTTCCGGCTAAAAGACTGTAATTCGGATCCGAACCGCTGGTATATGTCGGGATCTGCGGGGAATCGCCCACTAGTAATACATAAGCCAAATTCGAGGTTAAATATACATTTCTAATATAAGTATAAATCTGATCCGTGGTCGTCCCCACCTGTGACAGCGGAACTAAGGTCGTGGGCACGCCTTTCTGATTCTTCCATTCCACTAAAGGCTCTAACAAATCCGCATAACTGTCATAACTGATTATCAGCAGATCACCTTCTTCAAACAAGGTGGGATAATCCAATTGGTTGAAGTTGATAAAATGCCGCTGGTAAATATCGAAGTATTGCGGATCGAGTTTAGCCGGTCCCGTCGACCGCGCCAGCGTGTTTTCTCCGCCCGATGCGGACTTATACACCTCGATGGTTACATCAGTATAAATCCTCAAAGTCTTGCTCACCGGATTATACCGAAAAGCGTTCAATTCCACCACCGCGCCGCGGTAATCCCGTAATATATAGGGCGTTCGCAGGTTCACCAGCGCTTCCGGATAGAAAGCATCCTGCTGATAAGCCTCACCAAAAGTGTAAGGCACTGTTTCCGGGTCAACTGTGCGCAGCAAATGCCCTTTGGAAGGCGCTATTTCTATTCCTTCGATTTCAATATATTTTTCCGATAACACCCGGTAAGACATAGTTCCGTTATCGGGAATCACCACCGAACGGTTGATTCTGGGCAATCGAGGGCTGCCCGCTTCTTCGATTAAACTCTCCTTGCGTAATTTGTCAAATAGTGTAAAAGTCTTCCCCTGAATGACAATTTCCGAAGTGGAATAAGCATTCACCTGGTAACTTAAAACCATTCTGTCGCCGCCAGTCTGAGTCACACCGACAGTGAAAGGCTGATCCGCATTGTTCAATGTCACCCATTCCCCTAAAGCTATACCGATAGTCAGCAAAGATATAGCTAACGATAGGCCGAACCATCGTTTCATTTGGAAGTCTCCTCATTTGAACTTGATATTAGATAACTGCTTAACTTCTTGTGAATGGAAATTAATTCCTCGCTTTCACTTTCCGTCAAATCGCCGTTTTCCACCAAGCTGCGAGTAAGCTTAGCGATTTCCTCCGCCGGTTTTATCGCTAAAGCCACGCCGGTCAAATCCGTCTTCCGTAGAATTTCCGTTACCAATTATCATCCCTTTAATATTGTTTCTTGCAGTGTATCGACAGATAAAGTCGTATTACAATTGAGGGGATTGCTTCATCAGCCGAACGGCTGATTCGCAATGACCCTATATGTATGTAATGACCTAAAGAAGCAGTACATTTAGCTTTGAGCTTAATAGCCTTAATAGCCAGTGAATGCTTTTCGCTTTTGCTTTGAGCTTTGAGCTTTGAGCTTTAAGCTTTGCTTTTCCCTAATTCCTAATTCCTACTTCATCAACACGCACTTCTTCACTACAGAAAATCCTTCGCCTTCCATCCGGTAGAAATACACCCCGCTGGGCAGTTGTTCGGCGTTCCAGGTGATATTGTAATATCCCGCTTCCAAATTCCCATCGATTAATTTCTCTACCAATTGACCGGTGATATTGAAGATGGCGATTTCCACTTTTCCGGCACTAGGCACGGCAAATTCAAAATTCGTGCTGGGATTGAAAGGATTAGGATAATTTTGCCCTAAAGTAAATTCGGAAGGTGTAATCCCATCCGTCATTTCATCCCATCCGCTTAAATCCCATCCCCCGCCGACAGACAAATCTACTCCCAGCTTGGTAAAGGGGAACGAATCTGAAGAATATACCACATTGGGATGAACTCCAGTATACGCGGAATATAAATATTCTCCCTGCGGCGCGCTGCCCGGCACATTCTGCGTCATATTCCTGGATAATGTCACTCCCGGATTCAAAGTAATATCCTGCCGCACTAACACACTGTAGATCGAACCGGCCGGCAAAGCAGCTTCAATCCAGGTGTCAAAGGTGACCGGATCCGTTTCGCCGTTGTGAATCGTGATAGTATAATTGAAGGAACCGCCCGCCGCCGGAATTGTTACCGGAGTAACCGCCGGAGTCAATGTCACTTCCACCGCCAAAGCTTCGGTGCCGGTAGTAAAGATTACCGCCGATTGACTGACTATGGGATGAGAATTGGGATTTAGGTTATTATTATACAATACCTGCAATCCGTCCGTTTCCTGCAGGTTTTCTATCCCCACTGTGCAGGACAAATTATCCTGAATGGTATGATACTGATATTTTACCATCCCGTCGCCGGTCAAAGTGGGATAAAAAGCCGGATCGTATAATATCGCTTCAAAAGTTTCGAAAGCGTTAGCCGGAGTATATTCCCGCACCCGGCTGTATTCCACGATATAATAATGATTGACCGCATCGTAATAAGTCAACACCGAACCGGAAAGCTGTGGGCTTAAATCTTCCCAAAACGCCGCCAGCATCGCCGGAGGCCCATCCGGATTGGGGATGGGACTGTTAGAATAATCCACACTGGCTGTCGAACCCATCGCTATCCAGCCGTTTGTGCAAATCGATATTTGGGTATAATCCTGACCATAATACCTGAAGGTAAAGGGCAAATCTCTTTGCACTGTTTGATCATCGTCGTTGAACAGTATGGGAGTTCCGCCGCTGCCGCCGTAAACCGGATCTAATTCAATCCAGGTGTAGTCTCCGTAGATGTGTCCGTCCGCCTGGTCGTAAGCCAAATAGCCGTATTGATCGGGTCCGGTTGGATTGTTCTGCGGATTGCCTACATTGAATTCCATCCTGATAGTATCGACTTCATCGAAAGAATAAGTCACGATCAAATCCAGTGTTGTTTCATATATCGCCGGGCAAGTTGAAGATACCGCTACGATAAACGGAGTATAATTATCTTCCACGCCCAAAGAAGCGATGTTGGGATAAATCGATGCGCTGCTGATTACCGTCAGGTAAATATCGGAACTTTCCAATACCGAAGTTATGTTTTGCGCAGACATAGTCCCGGTATTGCGCAGGGAAATGGCTAAATTGACGGTTTCACCGGGGTCCGCCGTCCCATTGTTATTATAAGCCGAGTCATCGACAATTATCCCCGCCTCCGCTAAATATACTTCCGGCGGCGCATAATCTTCCGCAATCAATGCGCTGTACAGATTTACCGCCACATTCTCCTGGCATAATTGCGGTATCAGTGTCGGCGAGGGCCAAAAACTGCCGCCCACTTCCAGAGAAAAAGCCATTATCTTATAATGTTCATCCTGCTGACCATATTGCCAATCGAACGAGCCGCCGTTCACATCATACAAAAGCTGCCAGGGAGTCCCCGGTTCATAGCCGTTATATAAGGACATCTGATTCGCCATCGCCATAAAATCGGTATTGTCTGGAGTCACCCCCAAATCTTCCACTCCCCAAGGATATAAAATCAAATCCCCGTAAGAATGATAGCTGTGGGATAACGCAATATGCCGTGTATTGATATAGTTCATTATCGCCTGCACTTCCGGTTCCGAACCCGCTGAAGGTCCACGATAAGTTTCCGAACTGGGTGAACTGCTGGAACCTACATCGTTATATCCCCAGTAATAAGGATAATTCCGATTCAAATCCACTCCGTAAGACCCGCCGTTATTCCGCCGGTTCTTCCGCCACATACCTCCGCCGTTAGGATTGGTCAATTCATTGTAACAATAACCATCGGGATTGGAAACTGGCAGGAAAAATAATTCCCGTTCGGCCACCGCTTCCGTCACTTCCGGGATAACACCATAATTATCCATCAAATATTCGATAAAATAAATCAACAATTGCATTCCGATGGGTTCCCGCGCGTGATGCAGTCCGTCATACCATACTTCCGGTTCGTCCTCATCCACATCGGGATTATCCGAAACTTTGATCACCCACATATCACGCCCTTCCCACGATTGTCCGATGGAATAAGGCGCCGTAGTCAAAGTGGGATTTTCGCTGTGAATCTGGTTCAACCTTGCCACCAATTCCGTATAGGTTAAAAAACCGCCCATCTCATCCTGCTGAGGATTCACTTTCTCCCGGTAGTTTTTCTCCATATCCTCGATGACCACTTCGACCCTAAATCCGGCTTTTCTTAAAGCTTCGGTTTCTTCCGCCACCGTAATAATTTCCGCATATTTACCCTTCTCCACCCGGGCAATGTCCAAATCCATCCGCGCCAATTTAATGACATCGGAATCCTGCGTGAGATATACTCTCACCAACTGATGCGAAGGTTCGACTGCCTGAACACAAACAACAGTCAATAGAATCGCTAAGATAATTAAATATTTGCGCATAGCAGCTGCTCCTGGAAAATACCAATTTTATAATATGACTAATTTCTTAAATTTTAATCCGGCAATAAGGCTTAGAAAAATACTTCTGAATAAAGTAATCCCTCTGTATTTAATACATATTATTATAATATTCCGCAAATTCTACGCCCAAACTAACAGCTTTAAAATCAACTCCATAATTGAAATAACTATGAAATATTTGCGAAATGTCCTTTTAAACTACACTCTTTTGCACCTCGCTTAACACTCATCATGCTTCGATTTTCAATTTACTTACTGAAAGACATTCGACTTTCGACTTTTGACTTTCGACTTCTATTAAAACAAAACGCGCCGGCAGAATCGGGGCTTCTCTCCTCACTCCATTCCACCAGGCGCGTTCAGTATAATACTGGGATTAATTATTCCGGTAGCGGAATAAATTTGTCGCTGGTCGCCCCGCAAGCCGGACAGATTTCCGGCGGTTCATCTCCTTCATGTATGTAACCGCAAACCGTACACATCCACTTCATAATCTTACCTCAGTTTATGCTCAATAATGTATGTTTGACTCTTTCCTTTTTCCTCCCCCGCTTCGAATCATCAATCATCTTTCATCGTTAATACTAATTCCCACTAGTCTTTTCGCATGTTTGGTAGGGACAGAACACTGAGCCTGTCCCAGAATGTACCCCGGACTTGTCATTCCCGCGAAAGCGGGAATCCAAGCATTTGTAATTTAATGAGATATGGATACTGGCTTTCGCCAGTATGACGCTCTGCGGGCGTTTTGGGACAGAACACTGAGCCTGTCCTAGAATGTACCCCGGACTTGTCATTCCCGCGAAAGCGTGAATCCAAGCATTTGTAATTTAATGAGATATGGATACTGGCTTTCGCCA
>Ga0172375_10008524_pt1 | contig 13759 bp, 12 predicted proteins | sample LakKiv1m_FD_114537 | JGI IMG/M metagenome (GOLD analysis project Ga0172375, IMG submission 114537) | Freshwater microbial communities from Kabuno Bay, South-Kivu, Congo - kab_092012_11.1m | ecosystem: Environmental > Aquatic > Freshwater > Lake | place: Democratic Republic of the Congo...
CACTCCAAGCGCTTCAGACAGAATTCTTGCAAGCCGATTGGGTGCAGGCGCGGTAGATTGCCTTGAGAGGGGCGAATATGACGTTCTGGTTGGATGGATCAATGGAAAAGTTCAAACAACACCCTTAGGGGAAGTTGTTGGAAAAACCAAAAAAATCGATCTGGAATTGTTTGAATTGGCGAGAAAACTGGATTGAAAAAGAACCGGGAAACCGGTTCTTTTCTTACATTTTCAAGAAGGCTTCAATAAATTCATCTATTTCGCCATTTAGTACTGCCTGTGAGTTGCCTTTTTCAAATTCGGTCCTGTGGTCTTTTACCAATTGGTAAGGATGAAGCACATAAGAGCGGATCTGGCTTCCCCACTCGGCTTTCTGATAGGCGCCACGAAGCTGAGATAAATGTGCTTCCTGCTCCCTTATCTTGATGTCGTATAACCGCCCGCGCAATACTTTGAGTGCGTTCTCGCGATTTTGGACCTGGGAACGCTCGTTTTGGCAGGTAACAACGATACCTGTGGGCTTGTGAGTAATACGGATAGCAGTCGCATTTTTCTGGACATTCTGACCGCCCGCACCAGATGATTTATAAATATCGATTACGAGGTCATCCGGATCAATTTCAACAACGGGATCTTCTGCTGCCACTTCAGGCAGGATCTCGACCTGAACAAAGGACGTATGTCGGCGGTGCGCAGCATCAAAAGGAGATTGCCGAACCAATCTGTGAACGCCTTTTTCAGATTTAAGATATCCATAAGCATATTTCCCATCGATAAGGATGGTAACGCTTTTTATACCTGCTTCTTCACCATCAGAGCGATCCAAAATTTCGGTTGAATAACCATTCTTTTCAGCCCAGCGGAGATACATTCGGAGGAGCATTTCTCCCCAATCCTGGGCATCTGTACCGCCCGCGCCTGAGTTGATGTATAAAAGAGCGTTCCCCTTATCATAAGGTCCGGAAAGGAGAGTGGAAAGTTCCAGCCGTTCAATTTGTTTTGACAAATTCTCTGCTTCTGTTTCGAGATCAGCACGCATACTCTCATCATCAGAACGGGACAGATCAAGATAGGTCAGAATTGAATTATTAAGGTCTTCCCATAAATTGATCTCTTCTTTCAGATCCGAGATTCGTTTCATGGTCATCTGGGCTGCTTGATTATCTACCCAGAAACCTTCTTTCTCAGAGGCTTTATTTAAATTTGCAAGTTCGGTCTGCCTGTTATCCCAGTCAAAGATGCTCCATAAGATCAGTTACTCTTTTTTGAAGACCTTCAAACCTTAGCTGCAAATCTTGCATTATTCCTCCAGATTAGAAAATTATTGAATACCATCTCTTTTTCCAGCAAGCTGGCCACAGCCAGCCTGAATATCTGATCCTTGACTATCGCGAATAGACGCGGCTATCCCTTTTTCAATGAGAATTCTACCAAACTCCCTTATTGTTGATGCGTCTGAAGGTAAACCTGAAAAGTGCATGTTTGGATTTAGCGGGATCAGGTTCAAATGACAATTCAAGCCTCTTAAAAGTGCAACTAATTCATTGGCAAATTTAGGGCTATCATTGATACCTTTGATCATAACGTATTCAAACGTGACACGCCTGTTGGTTTTGGCAATATACAAACGGCATGCCTCAATCAATTCTTTAATCGGATATTTTTTTGCCAATGGGACCAACTGTTGTCTAAGCATATCATTCGGTGCATGTAAGGAGATCGATAAATTGATCTGCATTTCTTTTTCAGAAAATGCTTTTATTTTTTCGATGATTCCAATAGTAGAAATCGTTATTCGCCGGGCGCCGATATTCAAGCCGCTGGCATCATTCAACCTGTCAACAGCAGCGATAGTGTTCTCATAATTCAGGAAAGGTTCTCCCATGCCCATAAGAACAATGTTTGTTAGTTTTTCACTTTTTAATTTTAGAGCGTTGATAAAAAAGATGACCTGCTCGATAATTTCACCGCTTGTCAGGTTTCGATTGAAACCCAAATTGCCTGTTGCACAGAAAATACAACCCACAGGGCAACCGGATTGTGATGAAATGCACAGGGTCAGACGATCCTCTTTACGAAGTAAAACTGATTCAATGTAATTGGAATCAGATAATTGAAAAAGGACTTTTTCAGTCTGTAAATCATCTGAGAAGACAGATTCGATCTTATTTAAAGAAGTCAGTGAATATTTATTTCCAAGTCTATCACGAAGCGATTTGGGTAAAGATGAAAAATCATCCCAGTCAGTGTTGTTAAGCTGGTAAAGTCCTTCCCAAATTTGCCTTGATCGAAAGGCAGCTTCGCCAATTTCTTTAATTATCGTTTCGATCTCAGCAAAACTGAGATCATAGAAATTCTTCATAAATGAATATTTTACTAATCGAAAAGATCCTGAATATTGTTTATAGTAAGATCAGGCTGGGGTGACCAATTCTTTAGATCTTCCCTGGAATTTACGCCTGTTAGAACAAAAACTGTTTTGCAGCGAGCATCAAAACCGCCTTGAATATCCGTATTCAAACGATCGCCAACAACTATTGTTTCTGAAGGATCCGATCCCAATCTTTCAAGTGCCACTTCGAATAAAAAAGGGAGCGGCTTTCCTGCAAGCATTGCCTTGACCCCGGTCGCAGTTTCAAGAGCTGCTAAAAGCGTTCCTGCTCCAGGGACAATACCTTCAGGTGTAGGATAGGTGGGGTCCGGATTGGTAAAAAAGAAGGGCAGCCCTTTTTGGATCATAAGTGACGTGTTTTTTATGCTTTCATAATTGCAATCCCAGCTGAGCCCCGCAACAACTGCCTGTGCATTCTCTTTGGAATGATAAAAACCATATTCAGTCATCGTATCGATCAATGCCTGCGATCCGGAAATGTATACTGGTCCGCCTTCAGGGAAGTGTTTTCTTGCAAGGTAAGAAACCGCCATCGTGGAAGTGACAACCTGGTTTGAATCCACCTTGACGCCATACCCCTTTAATTTGTCGACATACTGAGCAATCGTGTTTGTCCCATTATTTGTAGCCAGGATAACTGAAATACCATGTTTGTCAAAATTTAAGAATAACTCAGGCAGATCACACAGGGGCGTTTGTGAACGCCACAATACTCCATCCATATCAAGAATCGCAGCTTTTATGACAGAACCATTAACTTTGATCAAAATAACCTCGCATTAATTGAATTTAAAGAAAACAGATAATCTATGCAAAGCAATTATAGATTACCTGGTTTCAGGTTTATAGAGAGTATGTTACTTCTTATCCGGCACAGTGAGGACCTTATCAACCAAGCCATAATCGACGGCTTGCTGGGCACTCATGTAGAAATCACGCTCTGTGTCCCGCTGTATTACCTCGATCTTCTGACCGGTACTTTCAGACATGATCTCATTGAGGCGTTCTTTAAGGCGAAGAATTTCCTTTGCCTGGATCTCAATATCTGAAGCCTGGCCTTGTGCTCCGCCAAGAGGCTGATGCATATGAATGGTCGCATGAGGTAAGGCATAACGCTGGCCTTTAGTTCCTGCAGCCAAAAGCACTGTGCCAAATGAGGCAGTAACACCCACTGCAACGGTGCTGATCTTGTTCGGGATCATACGCATTGTATCGAAAATTGCCAAACCGGCATAGATCTGACCGCCGGGAGAATTGATATACATAGAAATTTCCCGGTCTGCGTCTTCGCGGCTGAGATAAAGAAGTTGGGCGACAACCACATTTGCCACCTGGTCATCGATCGGCGTTCCCACGAAAATAATGCGTTCACGCAGAAGCAGGGAATAGATATCATAAGCTCGTTCGCCTCTGCCTGAAGACTCAACAACCATTGGAATAACGGAACTAAATTCTTTGTTCATTTTTCACCTGATGTAGTTTAATAGTCCCAATCATAAGGGGAATTCTATTTTTCTTCCATCAATTTTTTATTTGAATTTTCTTCCTCTGCAATGGGTTCCTCGATCTTCTTACCTTCTTCACCGTTAGCAATAGATTTTAATTTGTTTAAAGACTGTTGATTCATCAGTCTTGAGGCCGCTTGCATAACAACCATATTTGACAATTTTTTAGTGGTAAATTCTTTCTGCAAACCCCGGAAATTCGGGGCAGACTGCATCTGCATGAATGTTTTTGTATATTCTTTTTGAAGCTCTTTTTGATCGAGTTCGATCTTTTCCAGTCTGCTGATCTCATCGATTACCAATGCCTGCTCAAGACGTTTAATCGCAGAGGGTTTAATATCTTTCTCGATAAAATCTTCCTTTTCGCGATTGTTGATCTTCAAATAAGTGTCCAAATCGAGATTCTGGCGTGCAATATCCTGTTCAACACTCTTAAGAACATCCTTGATCTCGTCATCCAGCATCTGGGGAGGATATTTTAATTTTGCTTTCTTTATGATCTTTTCAAGAAGGTCATCAAAATATTTATTTTCATATTCATTTTTGGTACGTGTTTCAAGCTGCAATTTGAGCGATTCCTCAAGGTCGGTATATTTTTCAAGCCCAACCATTTTGGCGAATTGATCATCGAGGGCGGGCTTGGTTAAGCTTTTGACGGAATCAACTGTAATAGAAAACTGTGCTTCTTTACCGCGCAATTTTTCGTAATTTGATTCCTTGGAGTACTTGTGGGTGAACTCTTTGGTGTCGCCCGCTTTTAATCCAATTAATTGATCGCCAAATCCATTGAAAGGAAATTGCTCTTCGTCCGAAAGTTCGCCAATGATCACCTGGTGCGGAGTGCTTTTTAATATTTCAGGCTCCTGATCTTTATCAGGTTTATTTAAGACTGCATTGATCTTCACCGATACCAGATCGCCTTTTTCTGCCGGTCGGTCAGCTGCCTCAGCTGTTGCATAAGTCAGTTGAAGGTTTTCAAGGACCTTATCAAACTCGCTTTTGCCAACCTTGGGAAGCTTGTAGGCTTGCCGGATGCTTTTATAATCGCCAAGATCGATGACAGGTTCCAGGGGTATCTTGAAACGGAATTTTGGCGGATCCTTTGAAATTATCTCTTCGAGGTTGCCGGGTCCATGCGGCTTAATTTCTGCCTCTTTAAGCAGATCCGGATAGATCTGATTGACGAGAAACTCTACTGCTCTTTCCTCGATCAATTCTTCACCGTAAGTGCGCTTTACAACATCATAAGGTGCTTTTCCAGGGCGAAAGCCAGGTATCTTTGACCCTTTGGAAATACTTATCGCAGCTCGAATTTTTGCAGTCTGGAACTGGTCCTTATCTGCTTCAACCGTGATCTCAACCTGATTATCATTAAGTTCTTTTTTTTCGAATTTCAAAATGCTACCTCTTTAAGTGAATTGATGGGGAAGGAGGGACTTGAACCCTCACACCTTTCGGTACGTGATCCTAAGTCACGCCTGTCTGCCAATTCCAGCACTTCCCCAAAGCCTACGAATTATATGCGAATGGATTAATGCCGTCAACATAAATGCAAACGATTCGATATAATAGCAAATTCAATTGGCACCTGACAGGAGATCAATGAGCAGAGTTATCAATTCAGATTCACCAGGGCAAAACCGAAACAGATTATTAAAATTGCTTTTGAGCACGATCATTGAAATGAACCAAAGTAGATTTAATGCGATTGAGCTGAATGATGCTGTCGCTTTCATCATTTTATCGCTAATGGAAATCGAAAGAACAATTGCACAAACGACAGCACCCTGGGAAAAGCGTGAATACTGGGTTAAGGCAGATCAATTCCGAGGTGAATGGAAGTGGGTCGGTGAGATTAAGACAAGTTTGATCCAATCCAAAACTGAAAAGGGCTGGCTGACAATACCGCCGGAAATTGTTATATTAGCAGCAAAACTTGAAGAATTTGAACCATCCAAGCGAATGCAGGGAAAAGCGTTTTGGAAAGGCGCATATTCAATTCTTGTTGCCAAGAAATAAAAAAAGCCGTTCGGAAAATGAACGGCTTTTTCAACTTAAATAAACTTTATTTCTTTATGAGGATTATCCTTGCGTCTGCGACCTTCAAACCCTGCCCATCTTCGTAAACAAGCACAGGATTGGCATCTGATTCTGCAATTTCATCTTTGAGGTCAACGATCATATTTGCATAGCGGCAAATCGTATCCGCAAGCATTTCGCGGTCTCGGGGCTTTTCACCTCTCACACCAGCAAGAATAGGCGCTGCTTTGATCTCGCTCAACATACTCATTGCCTGATTCTTGGAAAATGGCGCAACTCTGAAAGTAACGTCTTTAAGAACCTCAACAAAAATGCCGCCCAAACCGAACATCGCAGTGGGGCCGAAAGTTGGATCATTTACCGAGCCCAAAATGACCTCTGTTCCCCAGGGCGCCATTTCCTGAACAACGACACCATGAATGTTCGCATCCGCCTTGTACGCTTTTGCATTCTTCATGATCGTCTGGAAGGCTTCGCGCACGCCTTTTTCATCCTTCAGATTCACTTTAACACCGCCGGCGTCCGACTTATGTAAAATTTCAGGCGAGACGATCTTTAATACAATCGGATAACCGATCCCGTTTGCGAAAGAAACTGCTTCTTCCTCGGTTTTTGCCAGTTTGGATTTGGTTATTGGCAGACCATAGGCATTAAAGACCTGTTTTGCTTCAATTTCTGTCAGGGCTTTTCTACCATCAGCACGCGCAGCGTTGATCACTGCAAGTGCGGCGTTCTTATCAGTCCCTTGCATGATATATGGTTTTTCATTGGCAGATTCGCGGATCAGCTCATATTCCCGAAGGGCAGCCATTGCATTAAGGGCGACGTCGGGTGCAGCGAATGCAGGAATGCCATTCTCAACCAGCCAGCGCATTGCCTTGGCTGAACGTTCACCACCAACATATGAGACGACAACCGGCTTATCCTTGATACCTGTTTCAGATATGGCTGCCTTGATAGCTTTTGCGATCCCCATCGGATCGGTCATAGCCGTTTCACAATACAACACAACCAAACCGTGAACCCAGGGATGAGCAAAAGAGGATTTAACTGAATCGTGGTACCAGGCATCTCCAGCCATACCCGTCAGGTCAACAGGATTCTTGGCTGATCCGAAATCGGGCATATATTTCTTTAAATCTTGCTGAACATCTTCCGGAGCAAATTTCAATGGAATACCATATTTTTCAGCCGCATCAGTGCCCAGAACACCCACACCGCCGCCATTGGTAATGATGAGGATATTTTCGCCTTTCAAAGGCGGCTGCATGGAGAGGACCAAGGTACGGTCTAAAAGGTTGTCCAAATCTTCAGCCTGGATGATCCCGGCCTGGTTAAAGGCAGCGGTGTAAATTTTTGAAGCGCCAGCCAATGAACCAGTGTGAGATGCGGCGGCAGCTGCGCCGTGCGCAGAAACTCCGGCTTTGAGCACCACGATCGGTTTTACTGCTTTCTTGCCTACTTCGATCAATCGGCGTCCATCACGAATACCTTCAATATGTAAGGAGATGCAGGTCGTTTTCTCATCCTGATCCAGCCATTCGATCAAGTCAGCAAAGTCAACATCCGACATATTGCCGATAGAAATCAGTTTTTCGAAACCAATACCTTTCATGTATGTCGCTGTATCAATACCGATCAATAAAGCGCCACTTTGTGTAACAAGAGATGCTGTTCCCTGCAGGGGAAGAGAGGGAGCAAATGAACCATTAAATTTGTCGGAGTTGGATAAAATGCCAACAACATTAGGACCAATAAGCCTCATGCCATAACTGTGCGCTTTGGCGACCAGTTCTTTCTCAAGGTCAACCAGACCTACTTCACTAAAACCAGAGGTAATTACAATAAGACCTTTGACACCCTTTTTGCCACAGTCATCAATAACCTGAGAAACAAATTTTGCCGGTACAACGATAATTGCAGCGTCGATATTTTCTTTAACATCGTTGATGGAATGGAAACACTTGTAACCAAGGATTTCTTCCTCTCCCGGATTGATTGGAAATATGCCGCCCTTGTATTTACTTTCCTGGAGATTCTTTACAACAGTATGACCGATCTTACCTGGTGTGGCGGAAGCGCCAACAATAGCAACTGATTTTGGAGTCAATAATCCATTAAGAACTTTGAGATCCACTTTATAGCCTCCTGCAAGAAAATTGATAGTTTTTGATAGTTCAGGTAAAAATTGTGAAAAATAAATATTTCCAATCAAAACGATTAAAATCAGAAAATATTATTCCAGTTCTTACACAAGAAAATATTTTACTCTTGTTTAAGCAAATAGCGGCAAAATTAAAATAAAATTGAGATAATCATCACGGATTTAAAGAGAATTGTCATGTTAATTAATAAACCTATACCTGGTAGCGTTCATGGTTCAACTGCTATGAACACGATTCTTATGAATGCATTGGAGTCCGTCGATCCCAACCAATGTGTTAGAAGCGCTTTAACTTTAAAAGGCAGATCTTTAATAATTAAGGACCAGGTCGTAGATCTTCAAGAGATCAACAGGGTATATGTAATTGGTGTGGGAAAAGCTGTTCTTCCCATGGCTTGGGCAGTATCAGATGCGTTGGGTGATCATATCAACGAAGGGGCTTTGATTGCAAAACACACCGATGCCGGGATCCAATCAAAGCTGAACAGCCAGCTAAAGGTTTTTATTGGTTCGCATCCCATTCCTTCTGAAGATTCTGTAAAAGCAACTGGCAGGATGCTTGAAATGCTAAAAAGGACCACACCTGAGGACCTGGTGATTGGTCTGATATCCGGCGGTGGCTCTTCCTTGATGACATATCCGGTTGAAGAGATTGGACTCGCCGGCTTACAGAGAACAACATCGCTGCTCTTAAAATGTGGAGCCACGATCGAGGAGATGAATACCATCCGAAAACACCTGGACCTGGTTAAGGGTGGAGGTCTTCTAAAGTATATTTATCCTGCTAAATCTTTTCATCTGATCCTTTCGGATGTATTGGGAGACCCGCTTTCAATGATCGCTTCAGGGCCAACAGTCGCAGATCCAACAACCTTTCAAAATTGCTTGGATATTATCCATAAATTTATAATTGATGACCAAATGGATAATAAAGTTATGAAATACTTACAAAAAGGGGCTGAAGGATCTATTGAAGAAACCATAAAAGAAGGGAATGCAATAATCACCCATCATAAAAATTTCATTATCGGAAGCTTATCCATTGCAGCCGAGGCAGCTTGCGCTCAGGCAGAATCTTTAGGTTTCGCGACAAAATTATTGACAACTTCACTGAGAGGTGAAGCCAGGGTCGTTGGCGCTGAATTAGCGAGTCGATTGGTTGAACTCGTTCAGAACAAACACAGCAGTGAAAAGCCGCTCTGTTTGATCGCTGGAGGGGAGACCACTGTTACTGTTACGGGCAAAGGAAAGGGTGGGAGGAACCAGGAACTGGCGCTTGCTGCTGCGCAAGTCCTTGATGGGATTGATAATTGCGCATTGGTCTCTTTTGCTACAGATGGCGAGGATGGGCCAACAGACGCAGCGGGAAGTTTTGTGACTGGAAAAACAATTCAGGCAGGTCTGGATTTGGGTATAGAAAACCAAAAATACCTCATAGAGAATAACGCTTATGAATTCCTTGAAAAAACAGATGCCCTGATTCGAACAGGTCCAACAGGCACGAATGTCAATGATCTCGTTCTGCTGTTCGCTTTCTAATTGCACCCTTTTTGCGCATATCTGGCTCTTATCGCCGGGATCAGGTATTCATTGAAAGACTTATCCATATCATAATCGGGGTGCCAGCCCCAATCTTTTCGCGCGGGAGAATCATCCACGTCTTCCGGCCAGCTGTCAACGATGGCTTGTCGGCTGTGGTGGACCTCATAGGTTATCTCGCTTTTTGGAAATGCTTTTTTAACAAAACCTTCGATTTCTCCAGCAGAAGGTGAAAAACTGGTAACGTTATAAATCAGCTGCGAAAAATTTTCAAAAGGCGCTTTTTCAATAAGGAGAAGCGCCTTAATCGCATCGGGCATAGCCATAAAGGGGATTCTGGTATCTTTGCGGACAAAACATTCATAGGGTACCGATTTTGCACCGCTGTGGAGCATCTCAGGTCCGTAATCGCTTGTACCGCCTGTTGGCGTCGTATCTGCGCTGATAAGTCCCGGAAAACGGATGCATCTAAAATCGATCGTATTCTTTATCGGATCCTTAGCAAGTTGCCGATAATAACGAGAGTAATATCTTCCCAAGTGTTCACAATATATCTTATTACATCCATACATGGTAATGGGATCACACCACTGATACTCCTTTATTTTGCCTTCCTCAGCTTTTGTTTCCTTATCAGGAAGCCCATAAACTGCGATCGAGCTTGGATAAATGAATTTAACGGGTTTTCCCTGCCATTGTGACAATTCCACACCCAGCCGCAGTAAATTGATCGTCCCTTCCACATTGATCTCATGGGCGGTCTCAGGGTTATATTCTGCTTTTGTAGAGAGAATTGATGCCAGGTGATAAATGGTCGTGATCTCGTATTCTGCCATCAACCTGCCTAAAAGCATCTTGTCCAGAATATCACCTTGAATAAATCGTTCGCAACTCAATTCCAGGCATTCATCAATCGGTTTTAAGTCCATCGCCAAAATTCGAGCACGGTTATCAGCACTGATCTGATTAATGAGACCATGACCGATTTCGCCATTCGCGCCGGTGATCAAAATAACTTCTTTTCGCATAGGTTTACCTCTTTATCGATAATACAACCTAAGTATATAAAAAAAAGGTTCTGATTGTCACTTTTCATCAGAACCTTTGGTATGTTTATGCCTGAATGGCCTTGGTTTTTCTAAACCAGGTTTTCCATTCTTTATTTTCCCAAACCACAAGAATGGGGGCGGCAATAAAGATGGAAGAATATGTACCACTTAACAAACCGATGAGCAGAATGATACACATTTCTCTTAATGTATCGCCACCGAAGAGCGCCAAGGCAAGCAGTAAGAATTCGACTGTCATGAGCTGAGTATTAATGGACCTCTGAAGGGATTGGATGATGGAATGGTTGACGAGTTTTTCAAACGGTATTTTGCGTAAAATGGGCTCGTTTTCCCTGATCCGGTCGAATACAACGATCTTATCCTGAGTCGAAAAGCCAATGACAGTCAGAAGAGCAGTCAGATATAACGAATCCATCTGCCAACCAAACAATTTACTGCCAATCGCCCCCAGACTGATAACGATGAGAATATCGTGCAGCATGGCAATGATCGCACAAACACCATAGCGGAAAGCGTGTGCAATACCACGAAATGCAAAGGTAATATAGATGATCACTGCGATCGCGGCAATCCCAACTGCCATTAACGCACGGGATGTGACTGATTGGCTGATCGAGGGTCCAACAGTATCGAAGCGTCTTTCCACCAAATTCGCATCATAGGTCGATCTAAGGGCGCCGATTATACTGTTGTACTGATCCTGAGAAAGTGAAGAGGATTTAATGACAGCCAATGCGCTTTCATTATCAACGCTGTTTTGCACCTGCGCGTCAATAATATTATTATCATTGTAGATCACCAAAATCTCAGAGCTTTGGGGCGCCTTATCCATAGCGAATCCGAGTTCTACCAATGATCCGCCTTTAAAATCGATCGACAAAGGCAAACCTCCTAAAGCAATAATGATCAGCCCAGGGATGATCAACAACAATGAAAACAAGAAAAATAAATAACGTTTACCAAGGATATTCATAATCGCCTCTTAAATTCCAAACCAGCGTTTTTTGTCTGCTTTTTCAAGGGATTTCACTCCCAGATTCAATAAGGTTCGGGTAACGAAAAGGGCAGTGAAAAGGCTGACGGCCACACCCAAGGCAAGCGTTAAGGCAAAGCCTTTTACGATGGTTGCGCCAAATGTTGAACCGAACCAGAACAGAATGCTGCTTGTAATGATAGTAGCCAGGTTTGAATCGCGAATGGAAGGCCAGGCTCTTCGCCAGCCAAGATCCACCGCTTGGAACAGTGTTCTGCCTTTGCGTAATTCTTCTTTTATTCGTTCAAATTGCAGAATATTAGCATCTAATGCACTTCCAACGCTAAGCAGGAATCCAGCAATACCCGGCAGAGTGAGAGTAACCGGGATAAGCAGATAAAGCGCAAAGGTGATCAAACCAAAAAAGAGAATCGAAAGAATGGCAACAAAACCTGGTGCGCGATAGTAGATCAGCATAAAAAGGGAAACGATAGCAAAACCAATTGCTGCAGCAAAAAGGCTTTTTTGAAGAGAAGCCTGTCCAAGGGTTGGACCGACAACCCGACTTTCAGCAATTTCAAGCGCGACCGGCAGGGTGCCGTAGAATAATGTAATTCGAAGATTGTTCGCTTCGTCAAAGGTATAGGCATTTTCGCCTTGTCCGCTGATGGACCCTTCACCAGTCTCAATTGCCTGGTGGATGACTGGTGTGGAAACGATCTTCTTGTCCAAAACGATCGCAAGCAATTTACCGACATTCGCTTTTGTGAACGCACCAAAGGTATCTTTTGCTTCGGGTTTCAAGGTAAATGCCACTGCGTATCCGTCAGCAGGATTTTGAGGAGGTGTAACCACGACTGAGGCAAGGTCTGCTCCGGTGATCACTGTGTGGTAAACAGTTGAACCGGTTGGCTGCGGGGATGCAATTTCCGGCTGGCCAACATTTAGTGGTGCGGGAGTGGGCGTTACGACTTCAGGTGTTACTTGACCGCCGATCTGGTAATCTGTGCGGATCTCGGTTCCAGGTGCAAGAAAGTTATCTCCAACATCTACAAATTCGAGCATACCGGTTTGTTTAATAACCCCGATCACTTCGGAAATATTCTCAAGCCCAGGAAATTCGCCTACGATGTAATTATCGCCTGCAACCTGAAAGACAACTTCGCTTACGCCTAAAGCGTTGCTGCGATTTTCAAGGATCGTCGCTGCAACTTGCAGGGTTTCTTGATCAATGCTATAGCCTTCGGGTGCTTGCAGAACCACCTGCATTCCGCCTCTGAGGTCCAGACCTAGAACTGCCGAAACTTCTTTTTTAAAAACATTGGATTTCAAATCTTTTAAGATTGGGAAGTCAACAATTATTACGACCAGCAGAATTGCGAGGATTAACAATACTCTTAATAACTTGTTTTTCATAACAATATAATTCCTCCAGGAGGGTTTTATAAACGCAACCGATGATTATACTCTTCTTAATAAGGACCATAGTTTTGGAAATATAAATTTACACAAGAAAAGTTTTTGCCTTGACAGAATCGCTGACTTGCTTATATAATGCTGTGTCCATTTATGTGATAGTCTGCAATTAATAAGGAAATACTAATGACACCATTACCAAAGAAAAAGTTATCCAAAGGGCGACGTGACCGCCGTCGTGCGCATGACTCATTAACTGCACAAAATTTATCTGTATGCAGTAATTGCGGTGAGATGCGATTACCCCACACTGTATGCCCGAAATGCGGTTTTTATAAAGGGCGCGAAGTAATTTCTATGGAAAAAAGCGCTGAGTAAATATTTTTATATAACTAAAAGGGACCGGTCTTATATTTTGCCGGTCTTTTTTTATTTCTTTATTTTTGACTTAAATCGTTCGAAATCAGCCATTAATCTGCCTGGAATGCTGCCTTTAATTTTTACTTCGCCGATACCATGTTCAATTTTATTAACGATCCCATACTGATGGAACATGGAAATCAAGTTGCCATATTTATAGGGAAGTGAGGCTTCAATAGGGATAAAGGTTTCAAATAGCTCATTCTTTATCACTTCAACAATTCCGGAAATGTTCTCCCC
>Ga0172375_10008527_pt1 | contig 13756 bp, 12 predicted proteins | sample LakKiv1m_FD_114537 | JGI IMG/M metagenome (GOLD analysis project Ga0172375, IMG submission 114537) | Freshwater microbial communities from Kabuno Bay, South-Kivu, Congo - kab_092012_11.1m | ecosystem: Environmental > Aquatic > Freshwater > Lake | place: Democratic Republic of the Congo...
CCGAGCGTTAGAAAAACTTTGTGAACTATTAACAGATTCTGAAACTATATATCCCGGCACAGAACTTAGGCTGATTTACAAATTAGCGACAAATTAATGTGCGAGAGGTCAGGAAGTCTGAATCTAAGCTATAAATGTACTGCTTTGGTTAAAAAATTTGGATAATGGCTGTTCCCGATTCCTACTAAAAGAATTCCGCTATTTCAATCATAGTGGTTTACTGATTCCCGTACAATGATAATTCTACAAGCGCCATCCTCTGGCCGACACTCTTACAGTAATGATTTAAAAGGAAATCCAAACAGCAATGCTTCCATTTCTATATGCTACTCCGGTAAACCCTTCACATAAAGAAGAGCGGGAACGAGAACAGCTACTTAACAAACCTTAACAAACTTGCGATTTAATTAGCTAAAAATTAACATTTAGCTTGTTATTATTGCGGTGTGGTTTTTTGTTTGACAGTTGTTTGAACTTAAAATTGTGACGTTCTGAGATTTTTATTTACAGACATCAAATTAATAATCATTAGAAAAGGAGAGTATCATGAAAACTCAAAAATTATTAATTGTAGCTGCAATTGTGTTTCTTGCACAAATGAGCATTTTAACCACCAGACTTTCTGCTGCAGAAATCGTACTTCCTCTTGGAAAAGCTATAGTAAACCCGGAACTTGTAATGGCATTGCATCATCAGGCTGACCTGAAAGAAATAAGGAATAATCAGGAATCAGCTTCAATTACCATCAGGGTTAAGGTCAAAGACAATGTTTATGATGTCTATGGTACAACGGAAGAATGGACAAGGTTTTTCACCAATGACACACCTCCGGTTGTGGGTGTCGATAGAATTATCATGTCAACTTTAAGTAATGGCAATAAAGGCATGATGAAAAAGCTTTAAAAGGTTTTAACTTTAAATGAAGAGGCTGTCCCGGTTCCGGGGCAGCCTCTTTAATTTTTACAGGGGAAAATTATTAACCTGGCCATTGAAATAAATACCCTTTACAAAACCATAATCTTTAAAGTTGTTTCTGTTGATAAAACGGGAACCCTTGCAGCAAAGGGCCAGCAGAAAATCACATCCGTTTTACAAGAAAAAGTCCCACCTGAACAGGAAGGACATTTTATAGTGTTTGGGTCGGGATATTATTTAATCCCTAATTTCTTTTTTACCAAAGATGAAATATCATCACTTGGCTCGGCGTAAAGCAACATTCCCTGCGAGCTGTTAAAAACATAAGTGTATCCGTTTTCTTTGGCAACCGCTTCGACTGCTTTTTTTGCCTTATCAATCACCGGAGCTGTTAGTTCGTTTTCCTTATCAGACAAATCCTGTTGTGCCTGTTGGTTGAAAGTTTCGATCCGGGTTTGCAGGTCCTGTAATTCTCTTTCTTTTGTTTGTTTTATAATATTCGACATGGTAGCCTGGTTGGCTGTGTAATCGGCATATTTGTTCTGTAATTCAGCCTGCATGGCTGTCAATTGGTTTTCGAGCCCTTTGGCATAGGCTTCGTAAGCTGTTTTAATCGAATCCTGTCCTGGCATCATGCCATACAATTTTGCAAAATCCAGATGCCCGAATTTTGGAGCTTTTTGTGCGGCAGCGGCAAAAGTAAATGATACAAATGCTAAAACTGCAAGTAGTCTGATTGTGTGTTTCATTGTATTCTTTTAAAATGTTTTAATTTTCTTTGAGTTGGCAAATTTAAATTATTTCATTGAAAATCTGCATAAAAATCGTTGAGACAGACATTAATTTCTTTTAAATCAGGAAACCTCATTTATTAAATGCGCGAAACGCTGACTAAATTAAACTGACGCAGGATAAATTATTTATCTTTATTACCCTTCGCTTTGCCGTCGTCTTTATTGTCTTTCTCCCTTACGCCCATAATGCCGCCAATCTGTTCAAGGACTTCATCGCTGATGTCTAATTTGGCCTGGACATACATAATCACAGGGCCGCTGGCTTTATCAAAAATGAAGGCATAATTTTTCTTGGTGGCGATATCCTCGATAGCATTGAATATTTTCTCCTGGATGGGTTTAACCAATTCCTGCCGTTTTTTAAAAAGATCACCTTCAGGACCAAAGCGGGTTTTTTGTAAATCCTTGACTTCTTTTTCGGCTTTTACAATTTCATCTTCACGCTGATGTTTCATATCCTCCGGCAGAAGTACAGCATCTGTCTGATAGGCTTTGTAAAGCTGGTCAACTTTGGCATATTTATCTTCGATTTCCTGCTGCCATTGTTTCGACAGATCGTCAAGTTGTGTTTGTGCATCCTGGTATTCAGGGATATTCTTTAAAATATAATCGGTATCCACGTAACCTAATTTTTGCGCTTGTACCGTAAAAGCTGAAATTAAAAAGACAGCCATCATCGAAAGGAAGAATTTACTGTAGGATGAATACTTTTTCATGATTTTTCCTCCAAGGATTTTTAAATTTATTTTTCCGGCAATAGTAGCAAAATGCATTCCAAAATACCGGCTTATTTTTTTGATTTTGAAATTAATCTATCGACTGATTGATCGAGAAGTGGAATTGTCCCTTGTTAGCGCTTGGAATTCCCGGAACTTCATCGAACCCATACCCCCAATCAAGGCCAAGTACACCAAACATCGGGAGGAACACCCTGATACCAACACCTGTTGACCTGTAAACCTTAAATGGATTGAAATTGGCGAAACTGGACCATCCATTACCTGCTTCCAAAAATGTGAGTGCATAAATTGTTGCGCTTGGATTGAGCGACAGCGGGTAACGCAACTCAAAAGTGTATTTGCTGTAAATGGTTCCACCAATGTTCGAATTGAGGTAATAATCGGGGGTGATGGTTTCGTTGCCATAACCACGCATTCCAATTAATTCGCGTCCGTCAAGATTGTTATAACCAGATAGTCCATCACCACCAAGATAAAAGCGGTTGAACGGGGTAATGCCCAGGTCATTGTTATAACTTCCCAGGAAACCAAACTGGGCACGGTTGCTTAAAACTAAGTTCCCAATCAGTTTGGTATAATAATTAGCTTTCACCTTCCATTTGTGATACTCAATCCATTTATATTTTTCGGTGTCAGTCAGGGTAGAATAATCCCTTCCATTCAGCAAGGAGTATGGTGGGGTAAGTTCTAACGACAGCGAAACTTCTGACCCCGAACGTGGGAAAATTGGTGCATCAATCGAATTACGTGATAAAGAAATATTATAATTAAAATTGTTGTAGGTGCCTGTTCCGGTTCCAAAGGTAAAGATCTGGCTGTACTGGTAAAGGTTATAAATCTGGAAATTCAACGACTGGTAAAGTGTAAAGAAGTCATCAGGCCACTGAAGTTTTTTTCCAAGCCCTACCGAAAAACCATTGATCGTGAATGTTGAACGGCTTGGATTATTTTTAGCCAGGCCATTCGAATACAACGAATGGTAATAAGAAACGCTTAAAGCATTTGGTTTTTTGCCACCCAGCCAGGGTTCGGTAAAAGAAGCACTGTAACTCAGGTAGCCTTTTCCGTACGATTGAACACGCAGTGAGAGTTTCTGGCCGTCACCCGAGGGGATAGGTCTCCAGGCATCCTTTTTAAAGAAATTTCGCAACGAAAAGTTGTTAAACGACAGGCCAAGTGTACCGATAATCCTTCCATAGCCCCAGCCACCTGACAATTCAATCTGATCGGCAGAAGTTTCTTCGACCGAATAACCAATATCCACCGAACCATCGGCAGGATTAGGCTGAATGTCCGGTTCAATTTTTTCGGCATCGAAATACCTAAGCTGAGCCAACTCACGGGTTGTACGGATAATATCGGAGCGGCTGAATAATTGTCCGGGTCTTGACCTGATTTCACGGATAATGACCTGGTCGTTGGTTTTGGTGTTTCCTTTAACGGTTACCGAATTGATGCGAGCCTGTTTCCCTTCCCGTATCCTGATTTCAAGGTCGATGGTATCGTTTTCGACTTTTACTTCAACCGGAACGGCCTGGAAAAAAAGATATCCGTCGTCGAGATACAAGGAACTTACGTCGAGACCGTTTGGATTGAACGATATGTTGGTGTTCAGCAATTCCTGATCGTAAACGTCACCTTTTTTTATTTTCAGCACACTATTGAGGAATTCGTCGGGATATTTAGTGTTTCCTACCCAGATAATATTTCCATAATAATACCGGTCGCCCTCATCAATGGTCAGGTCGATGTTGATGGAGTTTTCGTCGTGTTTGTAAATGGTATCACGGGTTATGCGGGCATCGCGATAACCCAGGGCATTGTATTTGTCGATTAGTTTTTGTTTGTCTTCAAGATAATCGTCTTCGATGTATTTGGACGACTTGAAAATTCTGATCTTAAGGTTTTTGTTTACATATTTTCCTGCCACATCAACCAGGCTGTCAAGATGCAGCTGAAAAGCAGTTTTTATCGAATTCCAGATCAGTTCGTCGATATCGTCCAGTGGCCTGAAAACACCTTTTTCCTTGGTTTTCTTAAAAGCCCTCAAAGCCATTTCGTCGGTAAGATGTTTGTTGCCTTTGAAGTTGATTTTATAAATTCTGACTCGGTCGTTTTTCTTGATGTTGATATTCAGGATTACGCTGTTGGCTTTGGCTGTATCCGGAATTTGAATGATATTAACATCGGCGTCAAGGTATCCTTTTTTGGTATAATATTTTATGATTTTATTTTTTGTCGTGGCAATCAGGTTGTCGGTAACCACATCACCGCGGGCAATAACAATTTCATCACGAAGATTATCAGCTTCAGCCTTTTTGACCCCGGTAAAGTTGAACTTTGATAAGCGGGGTTTTTCGTGTAGCTCGATATTCAGAAAAATAACATCGTCTTTAACATCGGTAGCGGTAATATTTACAAATTCAAAAAGCCCCTGATCCCAGAGTTTTGTAATGGCATTTCTAAATCTGTCACTGGGAACTTTCACTTTTTCGCCTACGCTGAGGCCTGAAATCATGATGAGTACATTTTCGTCCAAAAACTGAACACCGGAAACAGTAATGCCTCCGATTTCGTATTCCCTGGGCTGCATGTAATCAATCTCGAGGGGATTGTCACCAATGGTAACCTGGGCCCGGAGACCGGAAGGAAAGAGTAAAAAATTCAGAAGGATGATTCCTGAAAACAGACTTAAAACAAAAAAATATTTTGCCTGATGTGAAGGTTTGCTCATTTTATCGTTTTACTTTCTCGCTGATTTGTTCGCTTGTCCGGCCAAATCGTCTTTCTCTGCATTGAAAATTAACAATGGCTTCATAAAAATCCTCACGTCCGAAATCCGGCCAAAACTTTGGTGTAAAATAGAGTTCAGCATAAGCCAGTTGCCACATTAAAAAATTACTGATCCGATATTCACCACTTGTTCTGATCAACAATTCAGGATCAGGAAAATCTCTTGTAAAAAGATGCTTTGAAATGGTATTTTCATTGATCTCTTCCAGGCCCAATTCATTGCTTTTCACCTTTTGCGCAATTTCTTTGGTAGCCTCAACAATCTCATCGTGCGAACTGTAACTGAGTGCCAGGACAAGGTTCATGCGTGAGTTGTTTTTGGTTTCATCAATGGCCTTGAGCAAATGCTTGTACGTATTTTTATTGAGTGCTTTTAAATTACCAATGGCTAACAAACGAATGTTGTTTTCGTTTAGTGTTTTCATCTCATTATTGATGGTCCGGATAAGCAGGTGCATGAGTGCTTCGACTTCGTGGCGCGGCCGGTTCCAGTTTTCGGTCGAAAAGGCGTAAAGCGTCAGGTACTGAATGCCCAATTCAGCCGCAGCCTCGGCAGTTTCGCGAACGGATGTTACACCGTTTTCATGCCCAAAAGTGCGGAGCTTCCCCTGCTTTTTTGCCCACCTTCCGTTACCATCCATAATAATGGCCACATGGCGGGGAAGACGGTCGAGATTTATTTTTTCTTTCAGGCTCATTAATGTATTCCTTATTAAAAGGTGTTCCCGGGCAATTTGTAATGATTTCTAAATCAATATCCTGTTAAACCTTTATAATTGGCTGCAAAAGTATTATTTATTCTTTGAATGTTCAAAATCAGAACAAGTCGTTTTTTCTCCGATCGTAAACCGGTAAGTCAGCGTCATTCCTGCGATCGAATACCAATCGTTATTTTGATCATTACCACGTTGCATCCCCGGTTTATGCTTAACCGGTGATGGATCGGACAAATATTCGGCAGCACTGATTTGGGAAACAGGAATTTTATCAAAATCAAGATAATATGTCTTGCTGACATCATCAAGATAATCGGTGTAAGTTTTCCGCATTCCCCATTCCAACCCTAAAGCAAGCCTGGAATTGACACTGTATTTAAACCCAAAACCAAAAAGCGCTGCAAATCCGTAAAGGCTGTACTTTTTATCCTGACCTTCGGTTGTCAGATTAACCAAACTAACCATGCTTCCGTTGTAGGGTGCTTTGGGATTGAAAATAAAAAATCCCGGGCCGGCAAAAAGATATGGTGAAAAATAGTTCTTTTTGCTTCCCGTGAAATAATTAAAAAAATTAAGCTCAATCTGAGTAGATATTTCGGTGACCGACGATTGAAAACGAAGATTTCGATTAACATTCGTCTGGCTAACAGCATCGTCGCCGGCAACTTGGCCGACAATGGCATTTAACCTCACAGCCCAACGGGTATCGACATCAACCCTGGCCATGCCACCAAATGCAGGTCTGGTAAAGTAAAATTGTGTTCCGGGATTGAGTTCACCCAGGTAATAGGAGCCGCCACCAAAAATTCCCAGTTCGATGTCCTGGCCAAATGCAGGAGAGCTAAAAAGGGGTAATAAAATCAGGAGATAAACCAGGCTGCGAACTTTAATCATGAATGCGATAATTTATCTTAATAAAAAGGTTGACCGGTGATACTCGGTGTCAATTCCGGTGATGGCAACGCTGTAAAGTAACCTGAAGCCGGTTTTGTCGCAGTAGGTAAAACCATTCCCGCTGATTACCGTATCGTTAAGATCGTAATTTACCTGGATGGTTCCGGAAGAATCATGCGTAAAATAGGCTTTGAAATCCGGGCCAAAATTATTGAAATTCATAATTTCGATCCATTGGGGATAGGCGCTTCTTACAACAACAGTCGAAACATAAACAGAAGGAACACCACCCATAGGCACAATGGTGTCACTCACATTGTATGTTCCGGCATAATCAGCGGAAACCAGGGGTTCAACCACTACTTTGCGTTTTACAAATGCCCGGTTGCTGTCAGAATCAAGGGCTGTATAATTAATATAATAGGTTCCCGTAGAATCAGGAATTTCGTTGGGTTCGCGGTAAATTTTTATTGTTGCGGCTGGGTCCTTGTCATCCGTCAGAATTACACCGGGATCAACAAACTCACAGCCAAGAATTACCTGCATTGGATTACTGCCCTTAAGCTTTATAACGGGTGGAATTTTGTTGTTGTCGATCTTCTGACAAGCAAAAAAAGCCATCAAAAGGATGACTGAACCTACAATGATGTTTATCCCTTTTTTATTCATGAAAAACTGCCGGTATGCCGGATATGAACCTGAAATATTGTTGTTTACCCCGAAACCATTCGGTATATTCTCATCAATAAACTCAACTTACAAGGTTTTAGTATTTGCCAAAAGGGTTTCTTAACAGGATGGCAGAGCGGTATGTACCCTGCCTTACGGATATTAAACCGATTACATCTGATAAACAGGGAAAATTCAAACTCAGATTCCAGCCCGAAATCAACACCTAAAATACACCCTCTTTTAAAAGAATGGGTGTTGCAATAATTTTTTGTCGAAAAAATTAGGAAAACAGCTTTCCAAATTGAAAAATACTTCTACATTAGTGCAAATTTTCAGCAAATGAAGCCCAGATCAATTTTACTTATTGTTTTTTTTAGCTTCCAGATATTTTTATTTGCCGCCCACGACAATGTTCCCGAAGGTGGTCGTTCAGCAGCAATGGCAAATGCATCGGTTGCGCTTACCGATTTCTGGTCGTTACAAAATAACCAGGCGGGGTTGGCTTTTTACAATCACTCTGCCGGTGGAATTTATTTCGAGAACAGGTACCTGGTCAAAGAGATGAGTTTAAAAGCCGGTGGATGTGTTTTACCGGTAAAAGCAGGCGTCTTGGGGATGAACCTGTCGTATTTCGGTTATCCTAAATACAACGAAAGCAAAATCGGACTTGCCTACGCCCGGAGTTTTGGCAATGTCCTTGCCATCGGGGTACAGCTCGATTACCTGCTTACCTCTATCTCTGAGAATTACGGAAACAAAGGTGTGGCTACGTTTGAAATCGGATTGCTGTCGAAAATCAACGATCACCTCAACATCGGCGCACACATTTTTAACCCGATCCAGGCTAAGCTTAGCGATTACAACAACGAAAGGATTCCTGCAATTATCAGGGTGGGCGCGGCCTATTCGTTCGACGAAAATATACTGTTAACGGTGGAAGCCGAAAAAGATACCCAATTGGATCCATTACTCAAATGCGGCCTGGAATACCGGATTATTAAGCAAATTTATATCCGTGGCGGAATCTCTACCAATCCCGGACTCTACAGTTTTGGCTTCGGTTTGGATTTCAAAAAGCTGAAAATTGATTTTTCATCGTCAGTCCACGAAGTCCTTGGCTATTCACCTCAAATTTCGATCATCTATACTTTTAAATAAAGCAAATTGACCACAGCAGGAATAAATACCCTCTTGCAGGGAAAGCAGTTTACAATTATACAAGGGATCTTGTTACTCGGTTTTGTGTTCCTTTCGCTACATGGATTTACCCAAAACGCCGAACCGGGAGAAAAAGAGCGGGAAGCCATTATCAACCGCATCGAAAATATTGCCGAACAAACCGATCAGGAACTGGATTATTCCGACTTGCTGGAGGGCGTTTATTATTTTCTCGAACATCCGTTAAACCTCAATTATGCCACCTTTGACGAGATGAAGCAATTGCTTTTCATCTCCGATTATCAGATTAATAAAATTATTGAGTACAGGAATAAATACGGTAAGTTTCTCACAATTTACGAATTGCAGGCCGTCGAAGGCATCGACAGCGAGTTAATTGATCTTTTAAAACCGTTTATTACGGTTTCGCAGGAAAAACCCATGGTGACCCTCAAGCCTTCAAATATTTTTAAATATGGCAGGAATGATCTTTTTTTGAGATACAGCCGTACGCTCGAAAAGCAAAAAGGATATGAAGATTTGCCCGATTCGGTAAAAACCGAAAGCCCGAATGGTTATTATCTGGGCAGCCCCGACCGGGTTTACACCCGTTATTCGTTTAATTATATGAATAAAGTGATGGCTGGAATTACTGCAGATAAAGATGCCGGTGAGGAGTTTTTTAAAGGATCGCAACCCAACGGCTTCGATTTTTATTCCGGTTATGTTGCCATAAGGGATTTGGGGTTCGTTAAAAACGTAGTTGTTGGCGATTATCATGTCCAGTTTGGACAGGGTCTCACATTATGGACCGGTCTGTCGTTTGGAAAATCGACGGATGGGATGTCGGTAAAAAAGAGTGGCCGGCAGATAAAGCCCAATACCTCGGCAAACGAAAACCTTTATCTGCGTGGAACCGCAGTTACTGTTGGGATGCGGAGTTTTAACCTCACCGGGTTTTATTCGTCAAAGCATATCGATGGTAATATCGGTGAAAATGATACACTTAGCGCAGAATTACAATTTGTTACGTCGCTTCAGCAAACCGGTTACCACAGGACAAACGGCGAAATGGCCGACAGGCATGCTCTTGGTGAGAAGATATTCGGCGGGCACCTCGAATTCAGGAAAGATAAATTCAGCGTCGGGGCAACTGCATATAAAACAGAGTTTGGCTCGAACCTCATCAACGACGGACAGCTTTACAAAAAATACTACTTTACCGGCAATGAGAACCTGAATTATGGTATCGATTTTAGCGCGCTGGTCTCGAAGTTTACATTTTTTGGGGAGGCATCTGGCAGCGAAAACGGAGGAAAAGCATATCTGGCAGGTGTGCAGGCCAATCTGAGTCCGCGGGTAGCTTTTTCGGTGTTTTACAGAAACTATGGTGTCGATTATCAAAATTTATACAGCAATGCACTTGGCGAAAGCAGCCGCAACCAAAACGAAAAGGGACTATATGCCGGAATTTTATTCCGGCTTCACAAAAACTGGACATTTAACGGCTATGCTGATCAGTTTACATTTCCCTGGCTGAGTTACCGGATAGATGCCCCGGCAAAAGGGACGGAGTACCTGGCCCAGCTTAATTACAGTTTGTCGCGTAATGTGTTGATGTATTTTCGCTTCAGGGTTGAACAAAAACCGCTTAACGAAACTGCCGAAACCCCCATGCCAACAATTTACGAAACGGTAAAACGCGATTATCGTTTTCATGTTGATTATTCTGTACTGCCATGGCTTAACCTGAAAAACCGGATCGAATTCATCACCTACAAAAAAGGAAGTCAATCTACTCACAATGGTTATTTGATTTATCAGGATATCCTGATCCGGCCTGAAAATCAGCCGTTTGATGTTTCATTTCGTTATGCCCTCTTCGATACCGACACCTACGATGAACGACTTTATGCCTACGAAAACGATGTACTTTATGCTTTTTCCATCCCGGCCTATTATTACCAGGGCAGCAGGTTTTATTGCCTCATCAGGTATGAATTGGGCAAACGGATCGACCTCTGGTTACGTTATGCGCAAACATTTTACGACAACCAGAAAACTGTTGGTACTGGTCTGGACGAATCTGCAGGAAATACCCGTTCCGAATTTAAAGCGCAATTAAGGTTTAAATTCTAAGGGATTCATCATCCACACCCATAGGCCAACTAAACAAAGTACTGGTTTTATTTGGTTTTGGCGGAAAGCGGGAACCCGTCCCCAAATTTGTAAGGATAATTTAGGAAAGTTCCCACTGGGACTTGTTGAAGTCGTCCTGAGGACTTGTTGAAATCATCCCGATGATTTGCAGAAGGTGTCCCGGGGACCTGCCCTGCCGGATTAATCAGGCCGGAAGAAAAATAAAAGGAAAGTTTTTCTGGAAACCAGGGTTATTATCCTTAGTTTTGTAGGAGAAATATCAGAAAATGGAAGAGTAGGCGGAACGAACGATGAAAGTAAAAACATTGCAAAACGGCAAGTTTTTCAAGGTAGTTAATGGGTGTGCATCAGTTAAAATGATAATTGAATTAAAACAAAATGAATTTAGTATTTGTAATTACTTATGGTATTTGGTTTCTTTCAGAGATACTGATCAATAGACTATTAGGATCAAAAAAATCAGATAAACAGGATGTTGATAAAGGTTCCCTTTATATTATCTGGACAATAATTTTCATTTGCATTTTTACAGCTGTAGTTGTTTCAAATACATATTATTCTCCATTACTAAAGGACCCCGGTATTAAATACGTTGGCATTTTACTAATTTATACTGGAATCATTCTTCGACTGGCAATTATTAAAACGCTTGGTCAATTTTTCACGGTTGATGTAACGATAAAACAAAACCACAGGCTTAAAAAAGACGGTTTCTATAAGCATTTACGGCATCCATCCTATTCAGCCTCTTTGCTCTCATTTATTGGTTTTGGAATTTCACTTAATAATTTGATTTCGCTGGCAATCGTATTTATCTTAATTTTAACTGCCTTTATTATTAGAATAAAAGTTGAAGAAAAAACATTAATCGAACATTTTGGTTCTGAATATTTAGCATATAAAAAAACCACTAAAGGTATTATACCCTTCATTTATTAGATAACCAGCACACGATAAGGGAGACACTCAATTAGGGTGATGATGGCCGGATGAAAGTAATGCAACTAATAAAAAGCGGTAATAAATCGAAAAAGAACAACCAATGAATCCTAAAAAGGGCATAAGCAAACCCTTACCTTATTTTTAATACATGAAAGGAATGCAGAATTACGAAAAAATGAAATTCTTTTGATAACAGAATTTGTAACTTTCCTGATACTTACATTCCTGAGTTTCCCTCGCAAAATAATTTAATCACCAAATCAAAGAAAACATGAAAACAAATTTTCAATTCGCAGTACTTGCAGTATTATTTGCAGGTTTAACCACTTCGTGCTATCGGGTTCAACCCGATCCGGGACAGGAAAGCGTATTGGTTTATAAACCCTACCTGTTTGGGCATGGCGGTGTTGATGAAACTCCCATTTCGACTGGCTCAACCTGGTGTGTTATAACCACCGAACACAAAGAATTCCCGATCACCCCGATTACCATCACCGAGGATTTTGCAAATATGATCCCATCAGACAATACACCCGTTTCGTTCAGTGTTTATCTGAAATGTCAGATCAGAAGCGGAGAAACCCCGATGTTGTATAAAAATTTTGGGGCCAACTGGTATGAACATAACCTGCAGGCAAGTTTCCGGACAATGGTAAGAGATAAGGCAAGTGCTTTCAAGATGTTCGATTTGGCCAGTAAACGGGAGATATCATCACAACTCGAAAAAGATATTTTCCAGGACATCTCAGATTATACGAAAAAAATTAACCTGCCTGTAACGATTATGCAGGTTTCGATTGGTGCTGTAACACCACCCGAACAGGTACTAACTGAAACCAAAAATACGGCGGCGCAAAATCAAAGCATACTCACGCAAAAAGCAAGAGCCGACGCAGAACTTTCGAGGAAACAGGCAGAAATAAACAAAGCCATTGCTGATATGGCTTACCAGAACCAGATGAAAATGACCATAGCCGAATATCTGCACCTTCGCCAGCTCGAAATCGAAAAGGAAAAAGTCGAATTGATCAAGGATAATAGAAATGTTACCATCATCTTTGGAAGCAACTCCCTGCCCATGACCTATCCGGTAAAATGATCCGGCATCGTTTGAAGCACGCCAGAGCAGTGAACGGATTTCTGGCTTCGAAATAAAGATAAGCGAGCATTATTCCGGTTTGTCGGAAAATGTACAGATTATTAATTTTGCCATAATAAACACCACCGAAATGAAAGATTATTTGAATATAAACTACAATTTCGATTCGGATAATTTAACCGATGCCCTGGATGAGCTTTCTGTTTGGTCGGCACCTTTTGGGTTAAAATTACTCGACAACATCAGGCTCCGGCGAAACCTGCGGGTTTTGGATATTGGATTTGGAACAGGATTCCCGCTGACTGAACTGGCAATGCGATTGGGGAAATCGGCTAAATTATTCGGGATCGACCCCTGGGAGGCTGCAATCAGACGCGCTGAAAAGAAAATAGCCTTTTATGAAATCGAAAACATTCAGCTTATAAGGGGTGTTGCCGAAAATATTCCCCTCGGAAACGAATCGATCGATTTAATCACAAGCAATAATGGCTTAAACAATGTTGCTGATATTAACCAAAGCCTGAAAGAATGCAGGAGAATATTGAGTAAAGGAGGACAATTTGTTCAGACCATGAATCTGGATGAAACGATGATTGAGTTTTACGACATTTTCAGGTCGGTGCTTCAGCAAATGAAATTATTCGGCGAAATCGGCAAAATGAAAGCGCATATCTATGAAAAAAGAAAGCCGCTCGATGAATATGTGGCCTTGTTGGAAACAAATGGTTTTACAATCGAAAATGTAATTCACGACAGGTTTGAATATAAATTCGTTGACGGGACAGCGATGTTTAACCATTATTTTATCAGACTGGCTTTTTTAAACGGATGGATGGAAATTGTGCCCGAAGAGCATCGGAAAGAAGTATTTGC
>Ga0172375_10008528_pt1 | contig 13756 bp, 12 predicted proteins | sample LakKiv1m_FD_114537 | JGI IMG/M metagenome (GOLD analysis project Ga0172375, IMG submission 114537) | Freshwater microbial communities from Kabuno Bay, South-Kivu, Congo - kab_092012_11.1m | ecosystem: Environmental > Aquatic > Freshwater > Lake | place: Democratic Republic of the Congo...
ATTCCAACAAATGAGAGCTTGGACGTTCTGTCGCCGTTCGGGCAGTTTTTCTTGAAAATCAGGTCTGCTTAGTGGGGGATTTTGAAGTGGCCACAGGTGGGGGATTTTGGGTGGCCGTCAGGGACAAAAGGTACATTCACCGGATTTGCTCCTTTGGGTATTTCGGTTCTCAACGGGAGTCGAGTGGATTTTTAATCATTCGGAGAGGTTCGGATGGAGATGGGAGAGCCTTTGTGAATAAATTAACACAATTCTCTGCAAGTATAGTTCCATACCGGTGGAAAAACAACCCCTGACACCGGCTCGACAGTGTTTAGGCGCTTAACTCGATTTGCTCCAGGAGCATTGGGGGTAAATTCAAGCCGCTACCTGATGATAAATCTGCCAGTATTGTTCAGATATCTGGTCCCATTGGTTATTTTTTTGAACATGCGCTTTCGCCGCCAGGCCCAGTTTCTTAAAATTTGGCAGGTTATTTAGGGCCCACTTTATCTTCGCAGCCAAATCGTCAGATTCTCCAGACTTAAAATAGACGGCATATTCCCCCATGACACTCCGGTTCTCCGGAATATCACTACAAACAATGGGGACCCCCAGTGAGGCAGTTTCTAATAACACCATAGACATAGCCTCCACCGTAGATGCAAAAACTAGAAAATCCGCCTGGCTAACTATGCCGAATAATTCCCCTTGTGATTGAATAAAGGGAATAAATCTGATCCTTTCATCGGCCATGCGGCGGAGTTCTTCACCATAAGCGGGTAATGTAGTCAGATCCCCCACCACCAAAAGGTGCGAATCGGTGTTAACTTTTTTGAATGCCTGCAAGACCAGGTGGCACCCCTTGGTAGGGTCTAACCTCCCGGCACTGAAAATAACATAATTGCCAGTTAATCCGTGGGACTTGAGGGTCACCTGTGCCGATTCTCTATCAATGGGCGGGTTGCTTTCCACCCCGTTGGGAATATACTTCACCACGCCACCGTATCTGGATTGGTACTCCCTGGCCAGAGGCTCGGAAACACTGGTTACCATGTGGGAGAATTTAAGAAAGAAATAATCACTCAGTCGCATCAAGAACTTGGCTATACTACCCCACTTATCCCGGATATAGGCCTGCCCATGCGAAGTAGCCAGAACCTTGTAGCGGAGGCATAGGAAAGGCACCAGCATGCCGGCTTCGGCATTGTGAAGGTGGATCAAGTCATAATCCCCCTTAACCAGCGCATGCAAGGCTGACATGGCGAAAAGTGACAAAGCCCGGAGATGCTTGCCCGGCAGGGTGGCCAATCGTACCAGGCGGACCCCAGGGATATGGGTCGAAGCCGGAGTATATCGGCGGTCGCAGTAAACTGTGAGTCGGGCTTTATTGGCTAGGCGCTGGATAATGGCTTCAGCGACTCGCTCGGCTCCACTTTTTGAAGGCAATCCTTTTATTCCCAGATAGGCAATCTTCATGGCGAGAAAATAATTTCCTTTCCCAATACTTGGCGAATCTTGTTCTTCACAACCCAGGTCAAGGGAACCAAAGGGTTCTTCCGCATGGCGGGCACTGCGGTGCCGGTCATCCAACAGTTTCTCCGGCAATCCCGCACTTGCTGCCGGACTGCTTCGGACTGGGGGCTGCGCCAAAGCTCTTCAAATGCCTGGCTCTTGAGATCGCCCATCACCCAGGGTTCAGCCGAACCGTTGCAGGCCAGGATTTCGCCAAAGGGTGACACAAAGAACGTGTCGGTAGCCGCCCCGCACGGCAGGGTCCGGAAGTTGCCCTGGATATAGCGCAGAATCCCCAGGTTCAGATAGGCCCGGCCCCAATCCTTGGCCCGCAGGCGCCAGTTGGTCCTTTGGGAGGACAGAAGCGCCCGGATGAACCCCTTCATCTCCCGCACCACCTTCTCGGTATCCTCGATGCGGTTGTCATGTTTATGAAAGTAGAAGGAGTTGTGCATGGTAGCGCCGCCAAACTCAACTCCCATACCGGCGCAAAGGTGATAAAGGTCCAGTAAGTCAGCACAATTCCGGTCTGAAATAACCACGCAAAATCCGATGTCCCGCTGGCCCATTTCCTTGAGACGCAGGATGGTGCGCAAACCGCGATCAAAACCATCCTTGATTCCGCGTAACTGGTCATTGAGACCTGGCAGCCCTTCCAGGCTCACTCGAATGGTCAGGTGAGGGAATTTCTCGCACAACTTGATGATGCGGTCGTAAAAATAGCCGTTGGTGCTGATTTCCAACCGCTTGGTCTTCTTATCCAAAATGCGGACGATGTCTTCAATATCATTCCTGAGCAGCGGTTCGCCGCCGGTTATGTTGAGCCGCTCCATGCCTCCCGGCAATTTCTCCAAAATCGCCGGGTCAAATTCCTCCGCCCTGCGACTGGGATTTTGCCAGGTGTTGCACATCTGACACCGGGCATTACAGCGGTAAGTGACAACTACAGCGCATTCCATGAAACTGACACCCCCATTAAAGAAAGAGCCTTAAGCCCTCCTTGGCCTGCTCTTATGGATTATACGAGAACTTAAAGTTTGCAGGCTGTTGCAATGTCCCGCGGCAGCGAGGTCTGGTTGCTCAGATGCCGGGGGGCGGGGAAAAAACTTCATTTACGGTTCCCCAATGTCTCTTGATAAATTTCTTCCAGGTTCCGATAATGTGTCTGGGCTGAGTGTCTTTGCCGGGCATATTCCTGGCCCTGGTGTCCCATCTCCACCGCCCAGGCAGGGTCGTCCCACAAGCGCTTCATGGCCCCGGCCAGACCCTGCCCATCTCCAGGTGGCGCCAGCAAACCCCTTTCTCCCTGCTTCACCAGTTCCGTCATGCCCCCCAGGTCCGAGGCAATTACCGGTTTGCCCGCGGCGAAGGCCTCCAAAATGACAAATGGTTGGTTTTCATACCAGATAGAAGGAACGATCAGGGCCCTGGCGCCCGCCAACAGCCGTCGTACTTCTTCGCGCCCCTGCATTCCCAGGAACTCGGCGTTGGGGGGCAGCAACTCCGCCAGTCGCCCAGCTAGGGGTTCTTGCACCCCACCGGCTAAGAGCAGGCGTGTCTGGGGGAGGCTCCGGACCGCTTCCAGAAGGGGAAATATCCCTTTTAAGGCATTCACCCCCCCCAGAAACAGAAAGTAGCCCTCATCACTGCCACCCCTTTGAAACATCTCCTCCGGAACAAATAAGGGTAAATATTTAAGCTTTTCCTCGGGGAAACCCTGTTGCAGGTATTTACGGCGCAAAAACCGGCTGGGAGCCAGATAATATTCGATATGCCGGTGGATATTGAGAAAATCATGGGCATATTTTTCCAGCACCGCCATAGTGCTGGCCAGAACCGAGTCTTTTTTGCAACGCCGGAAAATAGCCGGAAAATAATAGCCTTTGCTACAGGCCTCACATATCTCTCCGGTTCGATCTATCAGGTAACGGGTGTTGGGGCAGATGCATTTATAATCGTGCAGCCGCCAGATTACCGGAACTCCTCGCCTTTTAGCTGCATAAATTATCGAGGGGCTGAGGTGATGATGAATATTATGGAGATGTACTAAATCAGGCTGAACCCGTTCCAATAGCTGGCCAAACTTCTTTTTGGCTTCTCGGGAATAAATAACCCGCGCCAAGACCTTCAAGGAGTTGGCCAGATTTCTTTGACCGTTGAGTTCCAGGAAATCGATATGGCTGACAAACAGGTCGGCATTAGGATCGGCCAGATTTTTGCCGCTGTCCATGGCAAAAAAAGCCACCTCATGACCATTTTCCCGCAACAGGGACGCGGTGTTCAGGTAATCAGTGCTGTTTCCGCCCCCGTAATAATGCTGGTTGTTGACTAGTAGTATTTTTGGCTTCATTTATGGCCTTCGCAATGGACTAAGATATTTAAGATATTCCGCTTGAGTCAAGCAAATACGCTTTTTTTATATACATTCCTGGCCCACCTCTACTATCAGAGTTTCCGAGATAAACGGAATCATTGGCCAATATCTTTTAAGAACAAGGCCAGAGGCCGCCAATTCATCCTCCAGTTCTTTTCGAGTAACCGGAAACCACATTACGCCCCTTTGCTGACGTCGCTTCCTTCTTAGAAATCCCTTGAAACAATTACGCTGATAATATGCTAAAATTAGTGGACCCCGGCTCACCCGCTTGAATTCCGCCAGAATATTATGTCGCACTTCCGGCGGCACATGGCCCATAAACCGCAATGAAACGATGGCATCAACAGCTTGGTCTGGAAGAGGCAAATTTTCCGCGTCTCCTTGTTGAAATGTCAATCTTTCAGGAATGAACTCTTTTGACAGGGCTTGAGCGATCATTTCTTTGGACAAATCCATGCCGGTCACACTGTATCCCCGAGAGGATAAAAAAATGCCCAGTCTGCCAGTGCCACAGGGCACGTCTAATATTTTCGCCGGTGGCTTGATGCCGGCATGGCGCAGAGCTCTGAATAATAGGGCCATTTCCAATCGGTGGGTTATACGGCCTTTCAGCGTTTGGAATCGCTGCGAGTCGTATTGAGTAGCAATCAATTCATCTTGATAAACTTTTCGGGCATTATAAGACACGGTCGTCTCCAAACCAAAGTTGTATGTATTGTTGGGCAATGGTCTTTAAAGACCGTTGCCGGTGGATCATATCATAACAAGCTTTTCTCATCTCGCGGTAAGAACTGTTCATGTTTATAAGAACCTTGGGGAGGTCTTGGAGATGGGAAGCAATACAGCCAGTCTCAGCATCAATCACAATTTCCTCCACCCCACCCACAGGTGTCGTAACAATGGGAACACCGGCAGCCATCATCTCTATCCAGGTCAGCGGTGGACCGATAATATGAGTCTGAATTAGAAAAGGAGAATAAAAGACATCTGCAGCCAAGCGCAATCGCAAAAATTTATCAACTGAAGTTGCCCTGACAATAATACCTTTTTGCGGCTGATTAAAATCAGCAAATCTATTTGAATAACATTCAGGCTTAAAAGCGAAAAAGAAGGTGGCTTTTAGCCCTTGGGCTAACGCCTCTTTAGCTTTATCCACAGCTAAGAAGAAGTCTGCCTCCCTAATTTGCGTGATGTACCCGGCCCAGAGATATAGGGGTAGGCAAGGATCTAAATCCAAACCCTTTTTGGCTTCCGTTTTCTGCTTCCATGTGGGCAGAGAACTCACAACTTCTGAACCCCACGGGATATAAACAACATTTTTTACTCCCCATTCCTTTAATTGACCCTGGTAGGCTCGAGTGTAGGCGACAACTTTAAGCCTCGGGTGAATAAAACTGATCTGAGAATAGCTTTTTGAAATAAGCCGGGGACGCCGGCCATTTTTGGTAACCGCGCTCACAGAAATGGGGTTGGGCAAAATATAAGCCATTATCTGAGTGGTGGGCCCGAAGTTGTCCATTAAATGCAAATTAGATATTCCCAACTCCTTATTAACACCTCTAATTGCCTCGATAACTGCTCGCAAAGAAATTATTCTTTCCAGCACTCCCCATCCATAAGGAAAAGATCTCCCGGTAGTAAATTTATACAGAATTGCTGAAGGCAACTGTCGCAAGCAGACAACACCCTTCCCGACTTTATAATAGCTAATTTGATTTTCTCGGATAGCCGAAGAACCCTCCACCGAAATAATCGTAATGCGCCTCAGACCTGCCTCTATAAAATGTGGAACCAGCCAATACCAGAAATTTTTGTCCCCCGCGTCACGATGAGGATGGAAACCCAAGCCCGCCAAAATCAGATGATCCCCAGTCATCTCCCCAAAACCACTTGGAATCGGAGTCCAAGTCCGATTTCTGACTGTTTGAGGTGTAAGAGATGATTCTTCCATAAAATTTTCCTCTACTGTATTACTTCGGTATTTGGTCTTTGTTTTTCAAATATTTCTTATGCATATTGCTTTTACTCTGTCTAATTAATTTGTTATACCTATGTTAGATTTATAGATAATTAAACAAAACCCAATTGTAAAATTAAGTTTCTTGGGCAAGTTCTCTAAGATTATCCTTTTCATAAATTTTTTTATACAAAGAAATATAAATCCCCACAATGGCAAAATAAGTATAAGTTACAAATGCGGCATTCAAGCCACCCGCAAAGCCCATTACAATCAAGGCTACCATAAAATATTTTAACGCTTTACCGATGTTATAAAATTTATCGGACCCGCTATCGTAAAATCTCTTCGTAGCCTTTCCTAAATAGCTAAATAAAGACAGCCAAATCGAGCAGTAGAGGGCCAAACCCGTTAAACCGTAACTTCCCCAGATAACCGGCCAGAAAGCGTCTATGGAATGAATCCGCATTACATATTTTTGAAAGAATATGGGCCATTTGTCATAAACGGGGCTTTTCCATAAGATAGAAGCTAAATCCCCAAACATCCCGGGACCGAGACCGGTAAAAGGATGCGCTAGCACTATTTTAATAGACTCCAAGTAAGCATATAACCGGAGATAAGCATCTGGATCAATTTCATGTTTTACTCCTAATGAATAAATAATAATAAAAATAATAATAGGTAATAATATAATATAATACCTTAACCATTGTTTAAACAATACATAAGTTATTAAAAAAGCTGACCATGACTGTCTCGACATAGTCAAGATAACCATAAATACCAATAATATCTTTCTCAAATAAGATAATTCTCGCCCCTGTATAAAAGCATAAGTAAGAAGAAAACAAAGTATTCCATAAAGACCTATATAGTTATGACTGCCAGACCCTGTAAGCGAGTAAATTCTATAAATTCCCCATCTTTTAAAATCTGCAACAAAAATGCCGATACCGTAATTAAAAGTTAATGCCATAAACTCGCTAAATATAGCAATTACAGCTAACAGCAAGCCAATACCTATAATTAATTTGATAAGCCTAAAAAATTCCTCCTCAGAGTTATTCACCATGGCAAAAACATATAAGATCGCCATATTTTTAAACAGGTCATAGATGGCAAACGTAGCTTGCAGAAAAGGAATCCCTTTAATAATGCCAAGAACAAACCCAAACGCGATAAAGACTAATATCCACTTCGTTAAAGGCACTCGTGGAAACCTATAAACCGTGGGGTTCAGACAAAAAAAGGTAACGCCTATTCCGAGTATAATAAAAAATGAAATCTCATCGATATAGGAAATGGAGCTTACCCAAACCGGAGCTGCTCCGGTTGTACCCTCCTTTCTCAAACCCATTAACGTGGGCAGCAAGCCTTGAAAAGGGAGGAGTAAAATAACCAAAACCATTCCATTCCTTAACCACTTGCTTATATACATACTTCTGCAGCCCGCACCTGTCCACAAAAGAGGATTTGTTGCAGGAGAGTCGTCTTCAATTTTGTCAATATTAATGGTCATGAAAGTTTTTTTGTCGCCCCTCCTTATTTTTCTGGCGGGCCTTTATTCCAAAATCGGCAATGCTCTTGAGCACCAAATCAGAAAAAAAGCTATGGTTTTCAATATCCTCCCTTAAGAATCAGCCCTGACGCAGCATCCCGTGGCATTTTTGCCGGAAAATAATCTCCCGCGGCTATTCTCACCTTTCCTCAGCCTACCTCGGCGCCCGCGTTCCTTCAAAAACCGTTTCGAAAGTTGTCCTCTCGAATCCCTCATGAATTATTAGGGCTAAGTTATCTTAACTTTACAATATTTTTAAAATAAAGCCAGGCCAACAAAAGTCCGGAAAATTCAACCAATGAGGTTGAAAGGGCAATGCCTTTAAGTCCGAAATAATAGACAAACATCAAACTAAACAAGATGGTGAGCATGGTCTTTATCGCAGCTATCTTGACTATAGTACCCACCTTCGTTATGGTTAATAGTCCTCTATGTATGATACCCCATGCGTTTTGAGGCACTAAACCGATGGCATACATGCCAACTATATCACTTAATTCAGGCAAGAGAGCTTTGGGAAACACACCCCTATCGTAAATCAGAGTAGTAATCTCAAGTCGATAAAAATAAAATATAATAGACGTGGGAATCGTAATCCATAAAAGAGTCTTTAGAGCTTGAACTACATTCCCTCTCAGGTCGGATGAGTCCTGCAGATAAATACGTTTTGACCAGTGGGATAAAAGAACAACATAAAGGCTTTCCCCCAAAAATGTAACAGGAATATAATAAATCCTATTGGCATATTCCAAGAGGGAAACACTTCCGGGACTCAACCACGAAGCTAAGGTCTTATTGAAAAGAATATTAACACTAAGCAACGTCGTACCGATTACCATAATTAGCATAGCCTTAAAAAAGCCTAATATCCGCCGGTCAGGAATCATCCATATAACTCGCGACTCTAATAAGGCTGGCATTAAAAAATAAAGATAAATTGATCGAATGCCCTCTCCCGCTATGTAGGCTACGGGAATGGCATGAATACCAAGGAAATCTTTCAGCCAAAAAATGAACAATATGATAACGAGGGAGCGCACTCCCATAGATATTTGAGGTCTAGCGAAAGCCTGATAAGAATTCAGCACTCCACCCAGGAGGCTGCCCCAGACTACAAAAAGGGTAACCGGCAAGGTCTCCAGGCAAAGCAGGTAAGCGAGTTTTAGTTGGGGTTCGTCAAAACCGGTGGTGAGTTTTAAAAAAATGGGACCAGTCAGTGCAAAGGCCAGGCTCAGGAGAAAGATTAATAAAAATGATAAGACCAGCAGAGAACCGACAAATTTGCCAATGTCTTCGTTATTGCCTCTTGCTTCTGCAATAAACGGAATGATTACTGATCCAATAACCTGAGAGAAGATGAAAGTCAGGAAAAAAATGATGCCATAGGCGAAGAAAAAAGCGTCGGTTTCGCTGCCCACCCCATACCAGGCGGCGATAAAAAAGGGAATCATAAATCCTATGCTCCGCCCGAGGATGGTAAAGATGGTAGTAGTTACGGTATCTTTAAAAATAGGCCGCGACCAAAGCAGGGAAGCAGTGTTGGCTATCGCGGAGACCAATTTATTCATTTTTGCCTGATTATTTGGAAGATTTTCTAAAAGGGAGCAGGTTTTTAAGTCTGGTGAAGCTGCGTTTATATGGCTGCATAAATTCATCCAATAGGGCAAGCAACCGGGCAAGGCGCTGTTTCTCGCCTTCGCTGTTTTCCATTCGTTGCTTCAACTCAAGGAAAAAAACATAAAATATCATTAAAAGGCCGGTGCCGAATCCGACCATGATAGACGGGAAAAGCCTCTTGTTGGATCTTTTTTCTGGGGGAATGGCCTGACCCACGCTTTGGATCATGGAAACGTTGCGGGCAGCGTCCAACCGGGCTAATTCCGCCAACTTAGAATACATTTGGTAGATGATTTCTTGATATTTAGCCTCCCGGACTTTGCGGAAATACTCCAAGCCCAGAGTAGGCACTTTGGAGGTCGGGAGACATACTTCAGCCCCGTTGTTTTGATTGCTTTTGCTATCAATTTCCCGCAATGTTTCCTTAAGGCCTTTGAGCTCAGTTTCCAGTAATTTGACATCGTAGCTAGAGGGGCTAACTTGTTGGCGTAACACCTTCATTTGCACTTCTTTGGCGTCAATGTTGGCTCTCAAATTGGCAATATATTCCAACATCCCTCTAGTCTGGGCATCAATTTGGAGCACACTGGTATTTTCACTGAAGCAACGGAGGACTTCCTCAGCCTTGACAAGATTCATACTACTCTGCTCGCGTTCTTTCTCTATGAATACCAAATAGTTGTTGGCTTCTTTGCGGGACATCTCCTGGAGCAGGTTGTCCAATTCGGCCGTAAAGGCGTTCGCCATCTCGGCGGCCAGGCGAGGATCCTCATCGGTTACCTCAATTATAATGAGCCCTTCTTTTTCCGCCGCGATGTTGACTTGTCTGCTCAGCTCTTTTCTAATGTCTTCAATGTAAGTCTTGCTAAATTTTTCCCGCAGGTTAAAACGCTCAATAATGCGGTCTAATATGGGATCACTGGTTAAGATCGCCACATAGATTTCGCCTGGACTCTTAGTTCCCATCATTAAAGCCGCCATACCCCCCAGACTGTTGGCGGCGCCAGCGGCAGAGATGGAACTGATCCCCATACTGTCGATAATCTGGCCGGCGATAGTCATATTCTGCTGCGTTGGCAGCAGTCGGGCTGTGGAAGTGTACTCGTTGGGAAGGATAAAAAGGATAATGTAGGTCAGCACCGTCATTAGGGCGCTACTATAAATTATCAAACGGATGCGCTTGGCCAACACGATGAGGTAGTCCAACAAATGGACTTCGTTGGTCTCGGGGATATTTTTATTCATTGATTCGTCCACGGGAAGATCGTTCCAATATGGCGAGATAAAATAGGTTTCTAACCTTACGGCTCTTGACGTTCTACCTCGGTGCGCAAACCATTCTCAACGTCGATCTACAGGATGGAACCATTTTTGAGCCTGCACAGATTCTGTAAATCTTTTTTACTCAAGTTTCGCACCAAGCGATATAATTATATACTGCATTCGGTTTTCTGGACACAAGTTTTTCTTAAGCCGCTGGAGCGAGTGAGGCTTGGGCGAGCCACGGTGCCCTGGCCTGCCATGGGGCTTTTGAAGCCATTCTTCTCCACCAGCCGCTCGCGGTTAGGAGTATCGCCGTCTTCAACCGAATAGGCGATGGTGACCAGGTCAGCCTGGAGATGAATCGCCGGCAAGGCACAGAACGCCGGGCTCAATCCGGATGGCGGCATCATTGTCGGTGACACCATCACGTGTGCGCCTTGGAGCGGGCTTCAGAAGATATCGAGGCGGTCAAAAGCTACGTAATTCTCATGTTCAGCCCCGCCAATAATCACCTTCCCGTCACTGACAACCCAGGCATGCGCCTGAAATTGCTTCCTGCTATCCCTGGCCACTCCGATATGCAGGTCAGCGGGGAAACCCCGGCGTTTCAGCCAGGTTTGGGCAGCCAGGGCCTGAGTGAGACAGGTGGCTCTGGGAACATGGCGGGCCGCGGCTTGCACCGCCCAGGCAATTTTTTCAACCAGCAGCGGATCAGTCGCAAGGACCTCACTCCGTGAATGATGCAGGCGTTCGAGCAATCGCATCAGGCTTGAAAAATCCAATAACGATAAGGCCAATCGCATAACCAGTAGCAAACCCGCAGCCTTAACCAAAAGGCGGCGTTCAACCGACGGAAGGAGTATAAATTTACGAAGCTTTGACACCGTGCCACTCAATAAGACCATTAGAAAGGAGTTCTTTTAACAACTCCAGGATATCTTGTTCACAACTCTGGGGCGCTACGTCGTATTCTTCCAGGATCATATCCCTTATTTCACCAACGCTATGGGGCTCCTGCAGAAAACTCCATATCCTTGCCCCCACCGGATTGAGGCCATAATATACCCCTTTTCTTAAATGAAGAATAACTGCCTCATCTTCTAAATTAGTAGATACTTGATCTTGAACCGCAATAAAAACCGAAGCCAGAGAAATTTCATATTGGTCCTCAACATTTCCCATTGCTTTTAATCCTTAGTGATATATTTGATTGTTTGTTATATCTCAAGTTTCGCACCCCTGCATGTGGAAGAAGTGATTGAATGCATTGGTGATAATGTCCAGATAAGACCGAAAGTTGGGGTCTGGATGACAGAAATCGGCCAGGGTGTCCAAAGCAGTCTGCAGGAAAGTGGAGAAGTGTTGCTGCAAGCGCTCCATGAAGGTGAGCTTGCCGGTTTCTTCTTCCAACTGGCGGAAGATATCGCCGATGGTCTCTCGGTAACAGGCGTCTTTATGGGCCAGAAAAAAATGGGCCCAAGGTTTTTGCATTAAGGCATGCACGGTTTGGATGGGCAGGAACATCATGTGGACCATGACGAACAGCAGGTGCAAGGGCGGATGCCCTTCAGCTTTGCGAATCCCGGCGCCGGTGAGATGACTTCGGATATGCAGCACGGAAAACACAGACCTCATCCTCCGTTCCAGGTCGGCGCGGAACTTTTTCAGCGCCGTTTCGATTTGCCCTTGAAAGAGAGCAAGTTTTCTGTTATGCAAAGTAAGACTCCTTTTTTGTGGCTTTTGTTAATCATTTTGCAATGTTAACTTACCACAGACCTGGAGCCTTTTCCATTGTTATTTTCAAATTATTTAACAACGTTAAACATCTTTCCGCCGTTACTCGGTGCGAAAGATGAGTTATATATTCATATTTTATATTAATATTCAGTACTGTCCGCTTAACTGGTTAAAAAAAAGCCGAAAACTCTTCTGACCTGCTTCAGTAATTGTACCAAGTTGTAAGTTAGGATGGGGGCCAGGTTGGCGCTTCTCGGTCATAATTCACATCTTGCAGGTCAGACAAATAATACATTATTGTGGTGTGCTTTCAAGTCTCTTTTTGAGCGGGCCTGTCCGGTGAAGAAATCGGCACGGGGCGCCTTCCCCCTCTCCTGGCCGGAACCGGCGCGGCGGGGGCTCGGCAGATTGTTACAAGCGTCAATCTCAGTCATCGATAAGCACTCGCTTGCATGTCAAAGAGTTGGGCATACTTGCCGCGGCGGCGTATGAGTTCATCATGGGTGCCGCCCTCGATAATTTTGCCGCCTTCCAGGACATAAATGTAATCCGCCAGTCTGACCGTAGAGAAGCGGTGGCTGATGAGCAGAACCATGCGGTCGATAAACATTTTTCGGAAGGCTTGAAAAACCTCGAATTCCGCCCGGGCATCCATCCAGCTGGTGGGCTCATCCAAAATGATCAATTGGGCCTGGCGCAAAAAGGCCCGGGCCAGAGCCACTTTTTGCCACTCGCCCTGGCTGAGTTCTCCCTGGTCCTCAAACTCATGCCCCAAAACGGTCTCATAGCCCCGAGGCAGCTTCTGGATAAAAAGCTCGGCCTTGGTCTGTCGGGCGGCATGGAAAATCTTCTGGTCGTGAGCCGGCAAGCTGATGTCTCCCAGCCAGATATTTTCCCGCGCCGTCAGGCAGTAGCGGGCGTAATTTTGCAGAATGACGCTGATCTCTCGCCGTATGGCAATGGAATCAAACCGGCGCAGGTCAATGCCGTCAACGGCTATAGTGCCGCTCACCGGATCATAGAGACGGCAGAGAAGCTTGATCAGCGTGGTTTTTCCTGAGCCGTTCTCACCCACCAGCGCCACCATCTGACCGGGTAATATCTGGAGGTTGATATCTTCGAGGACGACTCTGTCCCCGGTGGGATAGCGAAAATTGACCCGCTCCAGGGTGATGCTTTGCAGTATGGGCCGGGGGAAGGCTGCCGCGCTGAGCGGTTCCACCAGGTTAGGCTTGAGATCGAGGAACTCGTTAAAATTGGCCAGAAAGAGGTTATCCTCATAGAGCGTGGTCAGGCTGCTCCAAACCTCTTGCAGGGACCCCTGGGCCCGCTGAAAGGCCCCGTAATACATGACCATATCCCCGATGGTGATCGTCCCTTCAACTGCCTGGTAGGCCACGAAGGCGAGGGCGCCAAAGATCGCCACCGTGGCGCTGGCCTGGGTGATCAAATCAGCCCAGGACCGCCGAGCGGAGATCTGTAACTTTTCGACCCGGAGCTTCTTCCTTAACTCCCGGAACCGATCCATGAAGAGCGCCCCCAGGCCAAAAAGACGGATCTCTTGGGCATGACCGCCGTCGGTAAGCATCCAATGGTAATAATAGGCCCGCCTTTGCGCCTGGGTGTGCTGGCTCTGCCAATCGTACATCTGCCGGGCGTATTTCAACCGCAATAAAACCCCGGGGACCGTCGCCACAAACAGCATGGCGGCAAACCACCAGCGAAACGAGATCAACAACCCGGCCAGGGC
>Ga0172375_10008529_pt1 | contig 13755 bp, 8 predicted proteins | sample LakKiv1m_FD_114537 | JGI IMG/M metagenome (GOLD analysis project Ga0172375, IMG submission 114537) | Freshwater microbial communities from Kabuno Bay, South-Kivu, Congo - kab_092012_11.1m | ecosystem: Environmental > Aquatic > Freshwater > Lake | place: Democratic Republic of the Congo...
AATCCCGAAGACCGTGGACAGGCCAAGCCCCGTGCCCTTGCCCGGCTCCTTGGTGGTGAAAAACGGTTCAAAGATGTGGGCCTGAGTGGCGGCGTCCATACCGGTGCCGGTGTCGCTGACCGCCAACATTACATAGGGACCGGGGATGACCTCTAGATGGTCCTGGGCATAGGCCTCATCCAGAAAGACGTTTTCCGTTTCAATGGTGAGCAGGCCCCCCCGGGGCATGGCATCCCGGGCATTCACCGCCAGGTTCAAGATCACCTGGTCCATCTGGCTGGGGTCGACTTTCACCGCGCCCAGGGCCGGGTCCAGGAGGGTAATCAGATCGAGGTCTTCACCTAAAAGACGCCGCAACATCTTTTCCATGCCCGAGATCAACTCATTCAAATTGATAATGCGGGGCTGGATGATCTGTTTGCGGCCGAAGGCCAGAAGTTGCCGGGTCAAGGCGGAGGCGCGTTCGGCAGTGTTGACAATCTCCGTCGCGTAGGAACGCCGGAGATCGTCTGCCGGTAGGTCATCCAAGAGCATCTCGGCATAACCCAAGATGGCTGTCAACAGGTTGTTAAAGTCGTGAGCCACCCCCCCTGCCAGCCTTCCCACTGCCTGCATCTTTTGCGCCTGCACCAGCTGGGCTTCGAGTTGCTTGCGCTCGGTGATCTCTCTGGCCACCACTACGGCATAGAGAGTGTCAGCGAACAACACCGGGCGCACCGTCATTTCCACCGGGATTTCATCTCCATCCCGGGAGTGAAGACTGGTGACAATAGTATTCTGGGCGGCGCTGCCTTTCTGCCCGGTGGAAAATATTGCTTTTATGCGTGGGGCCGCGTCTGCATCGACTAAATCATAAATGGACATCCGGCTCAGTTCTTCCGGAGAGTAGTGAAGACGACGCGCGGAAAAATCATTCACATCGATGAAGTGTCCGGAAGGCACCTGCAGGAGAAAGATAGCGTCATTGCTTTGATCCAATAGGGCTCTGAATCTTTCCAAATCGGCCAGGCGTTGCTGCAGTTCCGGATAATAGCTTTTCCTGAGGGAACGCTCACCTAAGCCGATGATTTTTTCCCGCAAAGAATCCCAATTTTCGGGGAGATCAGAGCGCTTCTTCAAAGATGACCTCAATATCGCGCCGCACCGGGCGACGTGGATTAGTAACAATACAAGGGTCGTTCATGGCTTTTTGGGAAAGTTCGGGGACATCGGTTCGATGCACCCCTTTTTGCCCCAAGGATTGTTCAATACCCACAGCTTTTCGCAAATGCGTGACTTCCTTCAGGACCGCGGCTTTTTTCCCCCTAAGACTCCTTTTCTTCAGGTCCAATCCCATGGCCCCGCCGATGTGTGAAAATCGCTCGCTGGCCTCCGGAAAATTAAAGGACATGACATGCTCTAATAAAATCGCGTTGCATTCTCCATGGGGGAGATCCAGTAAGCCCCCCAAACTATGGGCCATGGCATGGACCGCGCCCAGAGAGGCATTGGAAAAGGCCAACCCGGCCTCCAGGCTGCCCAGCATCACCTGACTGCGCATCTGCAGGTCATCGGGTGCGGCCAGCGATGGCAGAAGGTGCGAGGACAGCAAACGGATGGCCGCCAGGGCATGGAGGTCGGTAATGGGTGAATGGGCAATGGAAACATAAGCCTCGATGGCGTGGACCAAGGCGTCCAGGCCCGTGCAGGCGGCCAGATAAGGATCCATCGTCGTCAGGGTGACAGGATCGATCAATGACACATCGGGTACGACTGCCTTACTGATAATGGCGATTTTAATCTTTTCCAGCATATTGGTGATAATGGCAAACTGGGAAACATCAGCGGAAGTGCCGCCGGTGGTGGGAATGCAAATCAGCGGGGGCATGGGAATGGAAACCCGGTCAACGCCCTCAAACTCCAGGATATGCTTTTTATTGGTGCTGACGATGCCGATCCCTTTGGCACAATCCATGGGACTGCCGCCCCCCACCGCCAAGATGAGGTTGCAGCCGGTGCTTTTATATACTTCAGCTCCAGTCATCACTTCATCGGCCCGGGGATTAGGGGACACTCCGGAATAGATAACATAGGGCAGGCCCTCGAGTTCCAGATTATCTATTACCTGATCAGTCCAACCTGCCGCCATCACTCCCGGATCAGTGACCATCAATATGCGAGAGGCCCCGAAATTTCTGGCATAACGACCGGCAAGCTTTAAAGCGCCAATGCCAAAAATAAACTCAGGAGCGACAAATTTACGCAATTCCAGGTCAGGTTCCAAATTCATGGCCTCGCTCCTTTATTACCAATGCTGTAAAGATAAGACCTGCCACTCAGGGTGACAAGGCTGGAGGCTGGTCCAGCACTTCCCGCACCTTTTTTACCAGGTTCATCATTTTGAAGGGTTTCTCTAAAAAAGGGACACCCGCGGTCAGCAAGCTTTGCAGGGCCGCGGTGTCTTCGGTATAGCCGGACATGAAGAGCACCTTCATCTGCCGGCTCAAGGAAGACAGTCGTTCCATCAATTCCCCGCCGCTCATCCCGGGCATGACCACGTCAGTCAGAACCAGATGCACCGGCCCCTGGTGGCGCTCGCAGACCCAAATGGCGTCGTTGCCGTGGCCAGCTTCCAACACCGTGTAGCCGTAAGAGCGCAGGGTCTGACAGATGACGCCGCGCAATCTCTCGTCATCTTCCGCCACCAGGATGGTTTCCTGACCCCGCAGCGTGGCGGCCGAGGCCGCCACGGTATGGAGGGAGATGGGGGACTCTTCCACTCGGGGCAGGTAGATTTTAAAGGTACTGCCTTTCCCCGGCTCGCTGTAGACCCAGATATGGCCGTGGCTCTGCTTGATAATGCCGTGGACGGTGGCCAGACCCAGCCCCGTACCCTTGCCCACTTCCTTGGTGGTAAAGAAGGGCTCGAAGATGCGGGCCTGGGTCTCCGGGTCCATGCCGCTGCCGCTGTCGCTGACCGCCAGCAGCACATACGGACCGGGGATGACCTCTATATGGTCCCAGACATAGGCTTCATCCAGATAGACATTTTCCGTTTTCAAGGTGAGCCGGCCCCCCTGGGGCATGGCATCCCGGGCATTCACCACCAGGTTCATGATCACCTGGTCCATCTGGCTGGGATCGGCTTTGACCGCACCCAGGGCCGGGTCCAGGAGGGTAATCAGATCCAGATCTTCCCCCAACAGACGCCGCAGCATCTTCTCCAGGCCGGAGATCACCTCATTTAAATTGATGATCCGGGATTGGACGAGCTGCTTGCGGCCGAAGGCCAATAATTGCCGGGTCAAGGCCGCGGCCCGCTCCGTAGTCTTGATGATCTCTTCCACATAGCGGCGCCGGGGATTGTCCTCCGGGAAGTCCCAGAACAACAACTCGCTGTAACCCAAGATACCCGTCAGCAGGTTGTTGAAGTCGTGGGCCACCCCCCCGGCCAAGCGCCCCACCGCTTCCATCTTTTGCGCCTGGAGAAACTGGGCTTCCAGATGCTTGCTGTCGGTAATATCCATGAAGTATCCCAGGGTGGCGCGCTCCCCTTCATATTGGGTGGTGGCCACCTTTTCCAGGGCCCACCGGGTATCCCCACCCTTGGTGCGGTATTGAAATTCAAAAGGCAAGGTCCTTTTTCCCTGCAAGATTTTAATGGACGTTTCCCTTACCTTTTCTCTGAATTCGGGAATGACCAGACAGAGACAATCGTCGTTCAATAATTCCTCTTGGCCATAGCCGGTAATCTTCTCGAATTCCGGATTAATCTGCTTGAATCTGCCATTCTGAGCAATGAAGAGGCCGATGGGGGCGTTAAGGACCAGGGTTTTAAACGACTCCTCGGCCCGCCGGCGCACGGTGATGTCCTGGACCGTGCCCAAAAGCTTGTCCAAGGTGCCGTCCGGCTTGCGCAAGGCCTGGGCCTTGGTGGCAATATGGCGTAATTCGCCATCCGGCCTGGCAATCTTCAATTCGAGATCAAAATCTTTGCCCTCCCTGAGGGCGCTACGAAAGGCCGCGTCCACCGTATCCCAGGCCGAGGGGGGGATGTATTTTCTATGATCCTCGGGATAACGTAAGGGCCTCTCTGCGGGATCGCGCCCGAAAATGCGGAACATTTCCTCCGACCAGTCCAGGGTCCGGGTCCGGGGATCAAAAGTCCAATAGCCGAGATGGGCCAATCGTTGGGCTTGGGAAAGATGTTGATCTCTTCGCCTGCGCTCCAGGATCTCCTGACGCAGTTTTTTGTTGCTCTTTAACAGTCTCTGGGTGCGCTCGGCCACCAAATCTTCCAGGTGATCCCGGTATCTCCGTAATTCCTCCTCCGCGCCTTGGCGTTCGGTAATTTCCTGGTTAAGCCGGGCATTGGTTTCTCTGAGGATTGCCAGGGCTTTTTTGGCGCCGCTTAAATCCCGGGCCACGCAAACACTGCCGGTAGTATTATTCTTGGTATCTTTTAATAAACTGATGGATAACTCGAAAGGAATGATCTTGCCATCTTTGCGTTTCATATTGATTTCACATTTTTTGACTACTCCTTCCTGCCTTAATTGGGTTAACATGTTATTAAGTTCTTCTGGGTCGGCATAGAGATCAAAAGCTCTTATATGTTGGAGTTCCTCCAATTTATACCCATAAAGCTTCGCTGCCATTTTGTTCCATTTTAAGAATCGGCCATGGTTATCGACAATACCGATGACATCAGGGGAATTTTCAAAGACATTTTCAAGGCAGTCCCTGGTTAGTCTTAATTCATCCTCGATCCGCTGGCGTTCAACAATTTCCTGGTTAAGTTGCTCATTAGTCGTCCTCAGAGCGGTCAAGGTTTTTTTGATATCGCTCAAATCCCTGGAGACACAAACACTGCCAATATTGTTATTATTATCATCTTTTAACAAACTGATGGACAACTCGAATGGGGCAATACTCCCATCCTTCCTTTTCATATTTATTTCATACTTCCTGACCACCCCCTCCTGGCGTAATTTAAGTAACATATTTTTGAGTTCTTCAGTATTCGCATAGAGGTCAAAGGCCTTTTTGCCTTTGAGTTCTTCGAAACTATACCCGTAAAGCTCCGCCGCCATTTGATTCCATTTGATGAGCCTGCCGTGACTATCGACGATGCCGATCCCATCAGGAGAATTCTCCAAGACATTTTCGAGATATTCCCTGGTCATTCTAAATTCTGCGGCTTCCTTCTTTGTGAGTCGTTGACGGGTTTCTGACAATTCTCCGAGGAGATGATCTTTGGTTTTCGCTCTGTCCTGCATCGTGGCCCCCAATCTCCGCTTGGCGTCCTCTGTGTGCAGTGGTCAGCTTGGTTTATTGCTCTAGGTATTATCGGCATTTGCTAGGAAAAACGTTATCCTCTGGCCAGGTTTGACGCCCCGGATTTGAAAGGATGAAAAAAGTATTGTGGGTGAGGGCGGAAGGATGGCTGTAAGCATTACTTCTCCCATCTTACTTAAGAGGGGAAGGATTTCTGGATCTTCCCCAAGAAGGCTCACGCCAGCTTATACTTCTCCCGGAGGCGGCGGGAGATGTCCCGGAGCCAGGCAAAGGCCAGGGCCACGGTCTTTTCCCGGTCCGGGTTGATGAGGCAGCAGGTGGCCGGGGTGATGAGGCTCTGGGCCAGGAGTCGGTCCCGGTCGATGCCGGCTTGGGCCAGGAAGGCCCAGAGGTCTTCCAGGAAATCCATCAGGCCCTCCGTGGTTTCGCCGCTGAAGGCCTCGCAGCCGGTGGGCACCAGGCCCCAGGAAAGGACTCCTCCTTTGTCCAGGAATCTTTTGATGGCGGGGATGTAAGCCTGAAAGACCTCCCGGTTGGTGTAGATATCCATAGACAGAATATCCAGGTCCCTATTCAGGAGGAATTCCCAATCCGGGTTGCCGCAGAGATGGATGCCCCGGGGCCGCTCAATCTGGGCAAAAAAGCGGTCCAGGTCCTCTTTGGCCCGGATGTCCGTGTAGCCGGAAATGGAGCTGAAGATGAACTGCATGCCCGGCTCGTCAATGAACATGAAGGCCCGGGGGTGCCGCTCTTTAAGGCGCGCCAACTGGGCCTGGACCCGGCGGGCCATGAAATCGATCAAAATGGACCGTACTTCGTCATTAAAGATCAGGGGCCGGTCGTTTTCATCCAGCACTTTCAGGCCGAAGCTGACGGGGCCTTCGAGTTGCCCGCGGATGGCGGGGTAGCCGCTCAGGTCCATCTCCAGGAAGCGGTGATAGACCGCGGAATAAGCGGGGGAGATGTCGAAATAGGATAGGTCTTCCCACTTCTCCAGCAGCTCGGGCAGTTCTTCGTAGAATTTATTGGTGTCGAAGCGAATTCTCTCGGTTTCCGGAAATAAGAGGATGCCGGGGAAGTGCTCTGCGGCCTGGACGTACATGTCTTCGTAGTAGTTCAGGTGGGGAAGTTGCGGCCAGAAGGGGATGTCCAGGGATAGGGCCAGCTCCAGCGCGGGCTCCACCCGGTCGTGGGGGAGGATGGCCATGGCCGTGGTCAGCAGGTTGCCGGGGATCAGTGGGGGCATGAATTAAGTATAATTATCGGGAGGGATTATTGCCATTACTCACTTGTACGCGTTGGGATTCCAATAAGGAGCAGTGAACCAATGCCTCAGGGTCGGGTCGTTATCATAGAATTCGGGGGGCACATCCGTGATATAAGGCTCGTACCGGTCCGACGCTTGATAGTATTGCCCGCTGGCGCAGCCGCAGACCAGGGCCAGCAACGCCAAGGCCATTCCCAGAAACCTTAACATCATTTCCTCCGAATTTTCCCGGAGCAGGTTAACCAGAAGATAAGCATTGAGGCAGGCTTGTAAACTGAAAAATAGGCTATAATTTAAAGGGCTTGGAAAATTTAAGAATGAATCTTAAGATTGAAGTAAAACCTTTGGATATGATTAGCAAAATCGCAAAGCAGGGGGGATGGTTAATATCCCATCAGGAACGGTGGCTTTCTTCTTTCTTTACCTCGGTATGCCATTTCCAAAGGAGGTAAATAGCCGGGTAGATGAGGAGTTCCAGGAGAAAGGAAGTGGTCACGCCGCCAAACAGGGGCGCGGCAATGCGTTTGGCCACTTCCGCGCCGGTGCCCGTGGCCCACATAACCGGGAGCAGGCCGAAGATGTTAGCCAGCACCGTCATCAGCTTGGGCCGCAGCCGGAGGACCGCGCCGGCCATCACCGAATCCTTTAATTCTTCATACGTGCGCAGGCGGCCCTCTTTTTTCCGCTCGTCGTGCACCAGGTTCAGGTAAAGGAGCATGATGGCCCCGGTTTCCGCGTCCAGGCCGGCCAAGGCGATGATGCCGACGATCACCCCGATGCTCAGGTTATAGCCCAGGAAATAAATGAGCCAGATGGCCCCGATGAGGGAAAAAGGCACGGCCAGGAGGATGATGCCCACCTCGGTCAGGGAGGCGGTGCTCAGGTAGATGAGGAGTATCACCAGGACGACGGTGATGGGGATGACTACCTGGAGCCGGGCCCGGGCCCGCTCCATATATTCAAACTGGCCGCTCCAGACCAGGGAATAGCCCGCGGGGAGCTTCATATGCGCGGCAATGGCCTCTTTGGCCTTTTTGATATAGGTGCCCACATCGATGTCCCGGATATCCACATAAACCCAACTGGTGCGCCGGGAGCCTTCGCTCTTGATCATGTCCGGCCCCTGGTGGATGCGGATCTTGGCGATCTGGGCCATGGGCACTTGCGCGCCGGTGGGGGTGGGAATGAGGATGCGGTTCAGGGCCGCCAGGTTCTCCCGGTAGTCCTGGAAATAGCGCAGGTTCACGGGGTAGCGTTCCAGGCCCTCCACCGTCTGGGTCAGGTTGGCGCCCCCCAGGGCGCTGAGGATGACGTCCTGGATATCCCCCACGTTGAGGCCGTAGCGAGCCGCTTCCTGGCGGTTGATGTCAAAATCCAGGTAATAGCCGCCGGTGGTGCGCTCCGAATAGACGCTGGCGGTGCCGGGGATTCCTTTTAAAATGGCTTCCGACTCTTCTGCCAGGCGGTTCAGCACCGCCAGGTCCGGGCCCAAGAATTTTAGGCCCACCGGTGTCTTGATGCCGGTGGAGAGCATGTCGATGCGGGTCTTGATGGGCCCCAGCCAGGAGTTGGCCAGGCCCGGGAACCTCACCGCCGCGTCCAGTTCCTTGATCAGGCGTTCCAGGTCGTAGCCCGGCCGCCACTTATCCCGGGGTTTGAGGCGAATGGTGGTCTCGATCATGTTCAAAGGCGCGGGATCGGTGGCCGTTTCCGCCCGGCCCGCCTTGCCCAGCACATAGTCCACCTCCGGGAAGGAGGCGATGATGCGGTCGGTCTGCTGCAAGAGCTCCTTGGCCTTGGTGATGGACAAACCCGGCATGGTGGTGGGCATGTACAGCAAATCCCCTTCATCCAACGCGGGCATAAACTCCGACCCCAGCCGGGAATAAGGGATGATGGTGACGGCCATGAGAAGCAGGGCTAGGAAAATGGCGGTTTTCGGGGCGCGTAAGATCAGGGCCAGGGCGGGCCGGTAAACCGCCATAGTGAACCGGGACAGAGGATTTTTGGACTCCGGCGGGATTCTTCCCCGGATGAAATAAATCATCAGGATGGGGATGAGGGTGACGGCCAGGATGGAGGCCCCGGCCATGGCAAAGGTTTTGGTATAAGCCAGGGGCCGGAAAAGGCGGCCGCTTTCTCCCTCCAGGGCGAAGATGGGCAGAAAAGAGACGGTGATGACCAGCAGGGCGAAAAACAGGGAAGGCCCCACTTCCTTGGCGGCGTTCAGGACAATGGGCAGGCGGTCCGCGCCCGGGGACGCGTGTTCGATGTGCTTGTGCGCGTCCTCCACCATGACCATGGACGCGTCCACCATGTCGCCGATGGCGATGGCGATGCCCGCCAGACTCAAGATATTGGCGTTGATGTTGAATTGATATTGCAGAATAAAGGAGATCAGCACCCCCAGGGGCAGGCTGATAATGGCCACTAGCGCGCTGCGGAAATGGAGCAGGAAGACCACGCAGATGAGGGCGACAATGGCGATTTCCTGCCAGATGGCCTCCTTCAGGGTGTCAATGGCCCGGTTAATGAGACCGGAGCGGTCATAGGAGGTGACGATGCGCACCCCCGGAGGCAGGCCCCCTTTCAGTTCCTCCAGTTTTTGTTTTACCCGGTCGATGACCGCCAGGGCGTTCTCCCCGAAGCGCATGACGATGATGCCCGCCACCACTTCACCCTGGCCGCTGCCGTCGGCCACTCCCCGGCGCAGCTCCGGCCCCAGGCGCACTTGTCCCACGGTCTTTACTAAGATGGGCGTGCCCCGGTCATCCACGCCCAGGACGATATTTTCCACGTCGGCCACGTTTTTGAGATAGCCCAGACCCCGGACCATGTATTCGGTTTCGGCCATCTCCATCAAACGGCCGCCCACGTCCATGTTGGACTTCTGGATGGCCTCCTTGACCTTGGCCAGGGGGATGTTGTAGGCGGCCAGCTTGTTGGGGTCCACCTGCACCTGGTACTGCTTGACGAAGCCGCCCAGCGACGCCACTTCCGCCACTCCTTTAACGGTGCGCAACTGGTAACGGAGGTACCAGTCCTGGATACTCCGGAGCTGGGCCAGATCGTGTTTGCCGGTGGGGTCCTCCAGGACGTACTGATAGACCCAGCCCACCCCGGTGGCGTCCGGACCCAGGGAGGGGTTCACATTGGGCGGCAGATTGCCTCGGACGTAATTGAGGTATTCCAGGACCCGGGACCGGGCCCAATAGATGTCGGTGCCGTCTTCAAAGATGACGTACACCAGGGAGAGGGCGAAGAGGGAGTAGCCCCGCACCACCTTGGCGTGGGGCACGGCCAGCATGGCGGTGGCCAGGGGGTAGGTGACCTGGTCTTCCACCACTTCCGGGGCCTGCTCCGGGAAATCCGTGGAGATAATGACCTGGACGTCGGAAAGGTCGGGGATGGCGTCCACCGGCAGGTTGCGGGTGGCGTGGATGCCCCAGGCGGTGATCAGGCCCCAGAGGAGCAAGACCAGGACGCGATTGCGGACGCAGAGTTCAATGAGTTTGGCGATCATAGAAAGAGAGTTTTTAGTTTTCAGTTTTTAGTTTTTAGTTTATCTTCGCTTTGCGCCTTTGCGCCTTTGCGTGAGGTCCATCTTCTCACACTTGATAATAATACTAATGCTTATGCGCGGGCGGCGCCGCGGGGGGAGGAGCCTGCGGTTTCGCAGGCGGAGTACCCTCTTTCCCTGGCGCCGGAGCCGCCTGCTGCTGGGAGCGCAGCATCTTGGCCACGGCTTCCCGGGTCCGGGATTCGGAATCCAGGAGGAACTGGGCGGAGGTCACCACCTCTTCCCCGCCCTTCAGCCCGGAGGTCACTTCCCGCCAGCCGCCGTCTCCTTCCACCCCCAGCTTCACTTCCCGGGGTTCGAACCGCCCCTTGCCCAGGGCAATGAACACGAGCTGTTTCTCCCCGGAATCCAGGATGGCTTCCGAAGGCACGGCCACCACCGGTTGGGGCAGGGGGGCGTGGATATACACCTGGCCGTACATCTCCGGCTTGAGTTTGATCTTCGGGTTGGGAAAACTCAGGCGCACCCGGGCCGTGCGGGTGGTGCCCTTCAGGTAAGGATAGATGTATTGTACCTTGCCGTGAAAGGTCTCCCCGGGGACATAAGCCAGGGTCACCTCCGCGTGTTGCCCCACCTTCACCCAGGGGAGTTCGTACTCATAGATGTCGCCGTCGATCCAGATTTCCGACAGGTCCGCCACCTCCAGCAAAGGCATGCCAGGCTGCACCATCTGTCCCTGGGTCACGTTGCGCTTGATGATGATGCCGTTCACCGGGGAGGTGAGGGTCAGGTCCTTTTTCACCTGGCCCGTTCTTTCCAGGGCCGCAATCTGACTCCGGCTGATGTCCCAATACTCCAGGCGGCGGCGGGAGGCCTCCACCAGCCTTTTGGCTGAATCTCCCAGGTCCGGGAAGGGGCCTTTTCCCATGGTCTTGAGGTTCTTCAAGGCCAGAAGGTATTCCTTCTGGGTGGCCACCAACTCCGGGCTGTAGATGCTGATCAGGGGCTGGCCCTTGCGGATGGGCTCCCCGGTAATCTTCAGGAACAGCCGGTCCACCCAGCCTTGGACCTTGGTGGTGACTATGGCCAGCTTCTTCTCGTCGTAACTGACGATACCCACGGCCCGGATGGAGCGGGCCAGGGGCCGCACCTCCACTTTGCCGTAGCGCACCCCCATGGACTGCAGGGTATTGGGCTCCACGGCGATGGTGCCGGGGGCCGCGCCTTCGCCCCCTTCTTCTTCATAAACCGGCACCAGGTCCATGCCGCAAGGGGCCTTGCCCGGCTTATCACTGACATAGCCCGGGTCCATGGGGGAGACCCAGTATTTGACCTTTCGTTCCTTCTTGGCTGCGGGCGGTGGAGCCGCCTCCTCCTTGATGGGCACCAGGTCCATGCCGCAGATGGGGCATTTGCCCGGGGCATCTCGGATGACTTCCGGATGCATGGGACAGTGCCAGAGTTTTTTGGCCGCTTTAGCCACAGCCGGAGGAGGCCCGGCGGTGGGATAGACCGGGACGAGTTCGTTGCCTTCCTGGTCCTTGCCCGGGGTGAAGCGGACGTAATCGGGATTTTTGGGGGAGACGTAGCACAAAGGCTGCTTAGCCCCGGGGGACTCCGCCGGCCGCGGGGCCAGTTGGGCCACGTTCAGGAGGTGGTAGCCGGACAGATATAATACTCCTGCCACCAGCAGGCAGAGGAAGACCCCCAGTGCCAGGCCCCGCACCAGGTAACGACGAGGGGTAGGAATCATTTCTTTCCTCCGGGCGTCCGGGGCAGCTCTTGACCCACCAGCCACTCCAGTTCGGCCCAGTTTTCTTCAAAATCCTTCAGATATTCCTGGAGCTGCATCTCGGTGTTGTAGACCGAGATCTGGCTCTGGAAGAGTTGGGCGAAATCCAGGGCCCCCACCTGATAGGAGGACAGGGACGCGGTCGCGGCCTGCCTGGCCTGGGGAATGATTCCCTGGTCCAGGAGCACGATCTGTTTGGACAGGCGCTGGAGTTTGGCAAACCGGTCCTTAATGGCGGCGGCCAATTGGTTCCAGGTGGACTGGCGGGCTTCCCGGGCGGCGCTCTCTTTGGCTTGCTCTTCCCGGATGCGGGGCTGAATCTTGGAACCATGCCAGATGGGAACGGTGAACATTATGGAGGAGGTGAGCATGTCCGCCTGTTTCTGATTTACCGGCGGACCCAAGGTATCCCGAAAACCGTAACCAAGGGAGATTCTGGCATCGGGAAAATATTCTTTCCTGGCCAGGCTCACGGCTTTTTCCTGTTTGGCAATGACAGCTTCGAGAGCCTGCAACTGGGGCCGGGTTTTCGCCTGGTCCAGCAGGTCGTCCAACTTCAACCGGAGGGGCCGGGCGTGTAAAGGCTGGGGCCGGGGGATGGGAGTCTGGGGCGGTTGGGAGCGCAAGGCGTTCAGCTCCGCGCGGCTGGATTCCTGTTTCTGAGTCCATTGAAAAAGGCGGTCCAGGTAATTGCCCAACTCCACCTGGGCCTGGAGCACGTCCGCCTGCTGCCCCTGCCCCACGCTGTAGCGGGTCTCCGCCACCTGCACCACCTGCTCCCAGAATTGCTTGTTTTTCTGGGTCAGGTCGGAATTGGTGTAGGCCAATGATAAGGTCCAGTAGCCGATCACCACCTTGGCCCTCACTTCGTTGATCTTTTCCTGGGCAAGATGACCGTCGGAGCGGGCCTGCTCCTCGGCGACCTCAGACCGGAGGCGCCGTTTGCCCGGAAAGGGGACCTTCTGGGACACCTCCAGCATCTTTTGAGTCATGGGCTCCTGGTTCGCAGCCCAGGTATCCACTGGGACGTCCTTGTAGGTAAAGCCGATTTCCGGGTCCTCCAGAGCGCCCGCGGGTTTGATAGTTTCCTTGGACGCGGTGTGGAGGGAACGCATTTGCTTCACATCGGAATTGGCTTTCAGGGACTCGGCGATGAGGGCCTGGAGGTCGGGGGGGAGATTGGCGTTTTGCGCCAACAAGGGAGCAGAAAAGAAGAGAATTACAGCCAGACACAGGATCAGGAGCAGTGTTGCTTGCAAGAGTCGCCATAGGTGAGCCATCTCTCCTCCTGCCTTTAAAAAATATTTACTACTATAAGCATGCCATGGGAGTTAGGCAAGCTTTCCAAGGCCCTGAAAACCCTTTTCCGGTTGGTGGCCATGCTATTTGTCGGCCGCACCCTGTTTCGGAGCGGCTTGCTGTTCTTTCAGCTTTTTCATGCACTTCTCCGGGTCTTTTTTGAAGAGCTCCAGGCAGGCCGGACAACAGAAGTAAACGCGTTGCCCTTGGTAGTCGGCATACAGGTTTGGGTTGGGTTTGCCGTCCATGACAGGACAGGCCGCCTGGGCCTGACCGGAAGCGGGTGCGTCCGCGGGGAATCCGGACCCGACCATAGACAGCGCCAAGACCAGTCCCAAGATCATCATAGTCATACTTTTCATACCTTCATCTCCCTTGAAAGGAATGTTCACTTTTTTTTATAGAAGTAAAAGCACCCCAGTTCAGAACCTTACTGCTTCTGAGGCACGCCGGAATTTTGTCCTCCGGGATTTTGCTGACTCACTACCTGACCCTGTTCCTGGCGCGGTGTTTCCGGTGATTGCCGCTGGGGTTGCATCTTCTCAATTAGTGCCGGCAGCAGCGCCATGGGCGCCATCATGCAGCCGGGAAATATTAAGA
>Ga0172375_10008530_pt1 | contig 13753 bp, 14 predicted proteins | sample LakKiv1m_FD_114537 | JGI IMG/M metagenome (GOLD analysis project Ga0172375, IMG submission 114537) | Freshwater microbial communities from Kabuno Bay, South-Kivu, Congo - kab_092012_11.1m | ecosystem: Environmental > Aquatic > Freshwater > Lake | place: Democratic Republic of the Congo...
AAAAAACTTCAAAAACTGGGGATAAATAATTGTTTAAATATTAGATTTAATTTTTTGTTCCCTTTCAAAGATAAGATAAATAAAATGGATTATTCCTAAAAAAAGCATCAATTGAAACCACCAATCTTCAATTATTTTTTTTGATTTTGAAAAGATATCATTATTCATATTTGAATATTTTTTTTCGGAAAATCCACCTAAACTGGTAGGAATTACTCCCGACCATTTGTTTGATTCTTTTTCATCTTTTATCTCTTGAACAGAATAGAACGCCAATTCTTCTGAAGGACCCGCCATTTCTTTGGAGTCTTGTCCTTCGGTGTTCCCAATTTTTTCAAAATTATCGGAAAAATTATCTAAAATGTCAGTTGGCTTCATTAAATAAAGAGTAGCTGTTTCGTAGTTGTCATCCCCAAAAATTCCTTCAGCAAAAATTTTAAAATAATAATCTTGGCTTAAATCTAATTCTTTAATTTGAAAAGAATGGGAAACAGTAAATAACCCTTCCGAATAAGTGTTTACCATTTTACCTAACCCATCTTCTAAAATTAAAACGGCATTAGTAGGTTTGTTAGTTTGCCAAGCAATAGTAACCACCCCGTTTTCTTCAACTGTAATAATGATATTAGAAATTTCAATCACTCCTCCTTCTGCCTCAGCGTTTTTTTGCCAAATAGACGGGTCGCCATTGCCTTGATGACAATCATGAGGACAAGTATAAATAGTTTCATTTAGATTAGCTTCACATAAATTGTTTTCATTACAAGAATTATCTACTAATTGTTTGATAATAATTTCATCTTCTTCGCTATAAATCTCACCCCAAACCGGTTGGAAAAGAAAAAAACTTAAAAAAAAGATTAACAATATATTTTTTTTGATATTCATTTTAATTTACTATTTACAAAGCTAATACCGTGATTGTCGTAGTCGCATAATAAGACCCTGACGGCGCCCAAACAGTATCTTGTTCAGTGGCTACACACATCGTGACAACAGTTCCTTCCACTGCTGTTCTCGCGGTAGAACTAGCAATTTGATAGGGAGTTGTGGAATGGAAACCCTGCCATAACAAAGAACCACTGGGGACATTATCAACTCCCGCCAAACAATCAGTATCTGTTCCGTGTCCTGTCACATTATCACCATAAGCCGACCAACCAAAAGCGTATTCGTTGGAAACATTCCATAAATGTTTAGCCACGGGAATATCGGCAAAAGATTCTCCTGTCTCAACATCACACAAAGCATCTATGGCCCCCTCGCCATCTCTGTCTGAACAAGCATTTGAAACAGTAGCATAAACAGTCGCCGAATAACCAGCTGGATTATCAGTGATAATCGTCCAGGTTGTGCTCCCTACTCCCGTGCTTTGCATCAATCCCAGAGTCGGCATAACAATATCTTCACCAGAACTGATAGATAAACTAACTTCTTGCATTTGTTGGTAACCAGCTAAAGTTTTATAGACCGCGCTCGTTGATACCCCTGTTCCCACTTCTCCCGCAGTATCTTCTATTCTATAATTAGTGGAGGTAGATAACAATCCACTCACATTTACAGTATCGCTTTGTAAACGATAATTAGTGGAGGTAGTTACAAAAGCAGAAGCCGTTGCTGAAAAACAAATCAACAACAAAAATAAAATTAAATTAAATTTAAATATTCCCTTTCTAAATTTCATCACTGAAATTATAACATATTATTGTTTATTGGAGGATTGTTTTGATTTTGAGAATTATTTTGAGAATTATTTATGCCTCCTTCTGGATTACTTTTTTGACCTGAATTACTTTCTGTCTTATCTTCTTTCTTATCTCTACTGATTGAAAAATCAAAAGTTCTGATTAACCAAATTATAATTAGAATCAAGAGAATAATTCCTCCGAGGATAGAAACTATCATTTTTATTGGGACAACCCAGAAAATAACTGTCATCTCATCTACCTTATCATCATAACCACGATTAAGAGAAATAACTGCTTTGTATCTACCAAATAAATTACCCTTATCCCACACTATATTTCTGTAACGCACAGAATCCGGCATAGCGAAAAATGGTTTAATTTCTATCTCACCAACTTTTGTTCCAACCAAATTAAATACTCTTAAATAACCATAGGGATCTAAGTGGACATTTCCTCTGTTAGTGAACAATAAATCAAAACTGATTTGACCGTCTTCAGAATCAATTTTTTCAAAAAAAGAAGTTAATTCTCCATCGCGAGTGACTTGTCCTTTAATGTTAACAAAAAACAAAGCCCCCAAACGAGAAACAACTGTGGCTCCCACTTGACTCTGAACAGTAGATTGGCTAGAAATTAAAACCGAACCATACAAACCACCCGATTCAGCATCTGTTGGAATAGCCAACACCACCGGTAAAATCATTTTTTGTCCTGGTTTTAAAGTAAAACTGCTAACTTCAGGGACTAAATAATCTTTTAGTGAATAAGGGCCTTTTTCCTCCCCTTTCAAAATAACTGTCTGGTTAGGGTCTTGCGAACCCATAAAGTCCTCTATTTCAATTTTAAAATTAAGTTCTTTATCCGTCCTATTTAAGATATTTAAAACCTCCGTACGAAAACTACCCGGGTCAAGAGAAACTTCCACCTTAGCTGGTTCCAAAACGAAATCACCTTTAATTTCAGTAGTGGTGTCTTTGATTTCATAAGCATTAGCAAAAGAAAAAAAGAAAATTCCTATTAAAATTAAAAAAAATACTTTTAGATAACAATTTATTTGATGTATTTTCAAAAAAAGAATTTGTTTGTTTTTCACAATCTTTTAACTTATTTTAACTGATTAATATAACATAAATATAAAAATTTTTTTATTGAGTGGTCGCAGTGGCGGTAATAGTTGCGGCATAAAGTCCTGACGGCGCCCAGACAGTATCTTGCTCAGTAGCAACACACAAAGTGGAGGCCTTACCTGCCATAGTTGTCTCTGCTGTGCTACTTGCCATCTGAATAGGGGTGGCTCCATTAAAACCTTCCCACAATAAAGTAGAGCTCGGCACATCAGCCCCATTTATACAATCCGTGTCTGTCCCGTAACCTGTGACATGGTCACCATAAGCCGAAAAACCAAATTCATAAGCATTAGTAACAGACCACGTTTCCTTTCCAGCGGAAGTGTAATCAGCAAAACTTTCGCTCGTCGTTGAAGCCACCAAAGCTGGTGATGCAGATGCCTTAACCGTTAAAGTATATCCGGCTTGATTGTTAGTCGTGACTGTCCAAGTAGCACTCCCAACCGCTGTATTTTGAGTTAAACTCAAGGGAGTCATTGAAATATCACTAGGAGAACTTATCGTAATACCGGGAGTGATCATTTGATAAACAACCACATTATCAGTATCCTCTGCGGCGGTCACTTTAACAGGTTCCCAAAGAGCATAACCATACAATACCAGGCAAAAAATCAAAAAAACGAAACCGGAAATTTTACTGATTGTTTTTAATAAATACTTGATTTTCATTTCTTAACTTTTATTAAAATTCATAATTATATTAAATTCATTTTAACCAAACTTTCTATCAGAAACAACTTCTGCTGACTTTTACATTTTACAGATTATATCATATTTATATTATATAATATACATTTAGCATTTAGCAACTTAAAAAGTGGATTACCTTTTAAGTTGGCAAACTTTCAAAAAAGCTGTAAATAATGGATGCGGATTAAGCGGACGAGCTAAAAACTCAGGGTGAAATTGAGTCGCCAAGAAGAATGGGTGCCCTCCTTTTGACTTGGGGGTTGACTTGGGGGTGTCACCCCCAAGTTCTACAATTTCCATTAATTCTCCATTGGGGGATGTGCCTGAAAAAACAAGCCCCGCTTCTTCTAATTGAGAAATAAATTTAGGATTAACTTCAAAACGATGGCGGTGTCTCTCAGAAATATCTGTTTTCCCATAAGCAGAAAAAGCTAATGTCCCTTTTTTTAGCACCGCTGGACAAGCGCCTAAACGCATTGTTCCCCCATAATTATTTTTCGCTATTTTTTCTTTTTGTTCTGGCATTAAATCAATAACAGGATGTTTGGTCTGAGAATTAATTTCTACTGTATGAGCATCTTTCCAACCAAGCACATTGCGCGCAAATTCTACCACTGCTAATTGCATTCCATAACACAAACCTAAAAAAGGAATTTTATTTTCTCGCAAAAATTGAATGACCTTGATTTTACCTTCCACCCCTGAAGAGCCAAACCCGCCCGGAACAATTACTCCATCAAATTTTTTGAGAGAATTTAATTTTAATTTTCCTTCTTCAAAATCTTTAGAGTTTAACCAATGAATTTTAGGTTTTAAGTTCAATTTATAGGCAGAAAATTTGATAGCTTCTATAACAGAAATATAGGAATCTGATAAAACAAAATCACCCGAATCAAAATATTTGCCCACAATGGCAATTTCTACCGCCTTTCCTCCATTATGAACTTTTTTAACAAAATTACTCCATTGGGATAAATCGCTTTTTTTGACTTTTTTTTGAAGACCTAATTTTTTAACAATGGTATCGCCAATTTTATCTTTTTCAAAATTGAGAGGCACATCATAAATGCTCTCCACATCTGGCGCAGAAATAACATCTTGAGAATCTATATTGCAAAACAAGGCAATTTTTTCTTTTCGTCTTTTGTCTAGAGGGACTTCACTCCGAGCAATCAAGATGTCTGGCTGGATTCCAGTAGAATTAAGTTCCCTAACCGCATGTTGTGTTGGTTTAGTTTTCATTTCACCAATCTTGCTGGGAAGAGGCAAAAAACTAAGCATTACATACAACACATCGCCGGGATGCTTTATTCTTAACATACGGGCTGCTTCTAAAAAAAGAATGTTCTCATACTCGCCAACCGTTCCGCCAATTTCAATCATCGTCACATCGGCCTCCGCTAATTGAGTAGCTTTTTCAATCCTGCTAATTATTTCTTGAGGAATATGTGGAACAACCTGAACACATTTACCTTGATAACCCAGATTTCTTTCTCTTTCAATCACTGCCCGATAGACCCTGCCAGTTGTCATATAATTAATATTAGGCAAAGTGATATTTAAAAAGCGCTCATAATTGAGCATATCTTGGTCAGTTTCGTAACCATCGTCTAAAACAGAGACCTCTCCATGTTCGGTAGGATTCATTGTGCCTGCATCTACATTCACATAGGGGTCTACTTTAATTGCTGTCACTTTTAAACCTCGTGATTGTAAAATTTTTCCAATAGAAGAAGTGGTTATTCCTTTACCGATGCCAGACATTACTCCACCAATAACAAAAATATACTTACTTCTATTTTTTTTCATATAGTTTATATTCTTAATTTGAAAATTAAGTCCCCAAACTTTTTTGTCTTATTTTTGTTTAAAAAAATAAATAAAACTGATTTGAAAATAATAATTTCTCTAAAAGTATTTTAGCCCATTACAAATAAAAAGACCATTTTTATCTAATCAAAAAACCAAAAGTAAGCGCCGTCAACCCTTAAAACTTGGGGGTGCCACCCCCAAGTTTTAAAATTTCTTATTTTTTGTAAAATTATCCTTCAAAATATCGTTGTCTCCGTATCTTTTTTCTCTAATTTTTATTAAAGTACCTTCAGCAAACTTTTTATAATCTTTGATAGAATCAAAATGCGACAAAATCATATCTTTTTTACAAATATCATTTACCTGATTTTTCACCTTGCTTCCATCCCCAATCTTTCCTTTTTTAATTTCTGCTTTTAAATATTCATCCCAACTTGATTTAAAACACAATTTTTTATTTTTCGTTAAACCCTCTTTGCTGATTTTTTTATGAACTTTAAAATTTAAATTTATATAAACACTCAAAAATCTTAAATAAGAATCTGAATCAATATAGACAGATTTGAAAGTCCCTTGAAATAAACTGCCGTTTCTTTTATTTTTCAAGTTGTAATAAACGGTATAGCCACCATTTAATCTTCTCATAAACTCGCTGATTCCATTTTCAACTACTGGTGTTAAAATTAAATGATAGTGGTTAGGATTTAGACAATAAGCAACAATATCAACCAATTTTTCAAACTTGGGGGTGGCACCCCCAAGTTTTTTTATTTTATGATTAAAGCGATTTTCGTAAATACTCCCTATCGGCTCAACCGAATTAAACTCTTGCATACTTTGATAAAATCTAAGAATATCAAAATATTCATCAAAAATAATCCGCTTGTCTACTCCACGATTATAAATATGATAATATTGGTTTTCTAAGAAAACAATCTTTTTCATAGACATAAAACTCTTTCTTTTTTCAAACTTGGGGGTGCCACCCCCAAGTTTTTTTATGGGCTAGATTTTGAGATATTTGCGGACAGCTAAAACTGAAGAAATCACACCAAAAATAATCCCAGCTAAAAGCGACACTGAGAAAAACATCCAAAGATGAGAAGAATAATAAGAAAGTAAATCAATCAAAAAAATGTTTTCCACAAAAGGATTTAACCAAAATAACAGCGGATAAAACAAAATAATAGAAATCAAAGAAGAAAAAGCTCCATAAATTATACCTTCAAAAATAAAGGGACCCCGGATGTAATTATTGTTAGCTCCCACCAATCGCATAACTTTGATTTCTTCACGAGAAATAAAAATTGCCAAATGAATTGTATTAAAAGTAATTAAAATAGAAATGATTACCAAAATTATTGCTAAAGCCACCCCAAATTTATTGATAGCATTAATAATTTTGTTTAATCTATCTATGATTATTTTATTCTGGGCATAATTAACCTTATCAATAATGCTCACTTCTCCGTCAACCAAAACAGTTCTGGATTCCAAAAATTCGGCAATTCCAGCATACTGACCAATTTCTTTGGCCTTAACATTTAAAACAGCTCCTAATGGATTACTTTCCAATTCTCCCAATGCTTGGAGCGTTTGTTCATCATCACGATGTCTTTCTCTAAAATTGGACAAGGCCTGTTCACGAGAAATATATTCAATATCTTTCACCTCAGGCAAAAATTCAAGATCTTGTTTAAGTTTCAGGACTTCTTCAGGAGTAGCTGTCGTAGTAGCATAAATATTTAAATCCACTTCATTTTTTATTCTATCCAAAGTTAGAGAAAAAAGAATACTACTCAACACTAAAACAATAATGGATGATAATGTGATTGTCATCATAACAATTGAGGAAATCGACACTATCCCATTTCTTAAAAAATTAACAAAACCAGTTTTTATTATTCTTTTTATATTGATAATAAACATATTTTTTATAAAACATAACCACCTCCGTTTCTATCTCTGACAATTTCTCCACCCTCCATTGTGATAATTCTTTTCCTACCTAATAAATCAATAACCGTCTTGTTGTGAGTGGTTAAGATAACAGTTGTGCCTAATTCATTAATTCTTTTTAAAATTTTAATAATATCATCGGTATTATCTGGGTCTAAATTTCCAGTTGGTTCATCAGCAATCAGCACATCAGGTTGATTGACAATCGCTCGAGCAATGGCCACCCGTTGTTGTTCTCCCCCCGATAATTCACACGGGAAACTATTTCTTTTCTCTCCTAAATCAACCAAATTCAAAACATGCGGAACATCTGAAATTATTTCTTCATTATTCCGCCCGGCTGCCTCCATCGCAAAAGCGACATTTTCATAAGCAGTGCGATTAGGCAAAAGACGAAAATCTTGAAAAACAATACCAATCCTGCGACGGTATTTATTCATTTGACTTTTTTTAATTTTATTAATATTAGTGGACTCAAAGAAAACAAAACCACTTGACGGAGATTCTTCTCCTAATAATATTTTCAGCAGAGTAGTTTTCCCAGCCCCAGAGTGCCCTACAATAGAAACAAATTCTTCTGGCTCTATCGTCAAACTAACATTATTAACTACTTTAATTCCATCTTGATATTTTTTAGTAACCTTATCAAAGTAAATCATATTTTATCCAGTTCTCTATATTCTATCAAAAAAAAGATAATTACAACAGAGAAAAATAAAAGTTATCCCCAATTTATTCTAAAGTGGCTTCTTTTAACGCTTGAAAAATAGAATCTAAATCACCAGCAAGAATTTTTTCTAAATTATGCCATGATTTTTTAATCCGATGATCAGTTACGCGATCTTGTAAATAATTATAAGTTCTAATTTTCTCTGAACGGTCTGCTGTTCCAATTTGAGATTTTCTATTAGAAGAATATTTTTGAGCTTCGGCTTCATCTTTTCTTTGTTGAAGTTTAGCAATTAAGATTGCCAGAGCTTTTTCTCGATTTTTTAACTGACTTCTCTCGGCTGTGCAACGCACATCAATCCCAGTTGGTTTATGAATAAGGCGAACTGCTGTTTCTACTTTGTTAACATTTTGTCCTCCAGCTCCTCCCGAACGGGAAAATTCCATCTCTAATTCATCGGGCTTAACAACAATTTGAGAATTTTTTCTGATAGGCATAATAGCCACTGAGACAGTAGAGGTATGCACCCGACCAATTTTTTCTGTTAAGGGCACTCTTTGCACCCGATGCACACCTGTTTCAAATTGTAATTTTTCATAGACATCCTGCCCCTTGATTTCAAAGCTAACTTCTTTATAACCGCCCGTCGCGTTTAGTGATTCGTTCAATTTATGAAATTTCCAGTTTTGATAATTGACCGCATATTTTTCATACATTTCTGCTAAATCAAAAGCAAATAAAGACGCTTCATCGCCTCCTGCTCCCGCTCTAATTTCTAAAATAATCTCATTAGGCAATTCTTCTTCAGTTTCTGTCACCGAGGTCAAAATTTCTTTGATTTGTTTTTCAAGAATTTTTTTTTGAGTTGCTAAATTAATTAATTCTTCTTGAACTAATTCTGTTAAAGCAGCATCTGCCTGCAAAAGATCTTGGGTTTGTTTTTCTTGATAAATAATTTTTTCATACTCCCTAGCTAAATAAGTTGTTTTAGGATTTTGGCAAGCTTCTTCTATATCAAAAATTTCTGACTTGACTTCATCAGAATTTAGTAACAGCTGTTTCTTTGTATTGTCAGTTCTCATTGAAATTAAAAACAAACTAAAACTTTTTTGTTAAATCAAAATAAAAGTTTAAGAAATTTTTATTTCTTGACTTTTTTAGTTTTAGTTTTGGTCTTTAATTCAGAAGCGCGAGAAAGACGAGTTTTGAATTTTTCTACCCGACCAGCTGTATCAACAATTTTTTCATTTCCAGTATAAAAAGGATGGCAAGCGCTACAAATTTCTACATCAATTTTATCTAAAGTGGAACCAATTTTAAACTTAGCCCCGCAAGCACATTGAGCTTCAGCTGATGGATTATATTTAGGATGAATATCTTTTTTCATAAACATTATTATACATTAAATTCATTAATAAGCAATATCTAATCAGCCAATAAATCTATGTCTTTTTGAAATTCTAAAGCCCGACTGGCAACTTTATAACCATAACTATAAGTTGGTCGCATATGCTGAAGTAAAGTTTTTTCTGTTGTGTTAGAAAGACCAGAATAATATTTGGCCGCCGTACAACTCCAAATATCAAATTGACTGCTAAAGACAGTTTGACATCTTTCCATCGCATCACTTAAATAAAGAGCTGTTCCAGTAAAAGCGTCTAAATTATTAAAGGGTGAAGGAACCGCAACTCCCAAAACTTTCGCCACCCTTTTTTTATAACCCAAACCAGTGCTAATATCCCACCAAGTAGTTGGCATAAATTGAGAGGGGCCCATCGCCCCGCCATAAGACCCATCTGAAGCAATTGGGCAAGATACCGGAGTGGTCTCCGGGTCTAAATTTAGTTCTTCAACAATACTTAAAAAAGACGGTTTTTGTTTATCGCTCATCACGGTGCCTGATTTGTTATTGGCTGATTGGTTATAAGTGCAACGTCCCAAATTTTTTCCAATAATTCCATCAATTCCTGACTCTTGAGATAAAATGGAAAGGGTCAAGGCCGCTTCCACTCCAATTTTTTCTTCATAAAGTTGAACTAATTTCAATGCTTCTCCAAAAGTTAATTCTGTCCCTCCCACAGTTTTGAAGAGACGATTTCTGATAGCATTTTTGACTCTTTCTTTTTCAGCAATAATTTTTTGATACTCCGCCTCTTGGTCACGATTAAGATCAAGTAACGTTTCTTTCTCTTGTTTATAGACAACTTGTTTTCGTTGTTCTGATTCTTTAGTCAATTTCAACCCCCTTTCATTCATCTCTTTTTCTCTTAAGACCTCTTTTGCAACTTGGGTTTCTCCTTGAACATCTCTTAAATCAGTTAGAGTTTTAGTTAAGTCCCTTTTAATTACTCCATAATCATCAACATCAATAAAAAAATTTGAAATGGTTTCCTGAGACAACATTGCTTCCAAAAGAGAAAAAGAATCTAACTCATTAGTTTTTTTAATAAGAGTCGCCAAATGTTTATCAATCATTTCCATCTTTTCTGAAAGAGACATTATCTCTTTTTCTTTGCTTTTAATTTCTTGACCAATTTGATAAATTTTAACCTGACTAGTGCGAATACCTAAATCAACTGTTTTTATTTTACTTTCTACAACAGCGATATCTTTTTCTATAGTGACTGATTCTCTTTGTTTTAAATCAAGCAAAGTTTTTTGTTCCAATAATTCCTTTTCACATTGGTCTGAAAGAGCTTTTAATTCTTCATCAGTTTTCCCTTCAATATTGACAATCACGCACTCTTCTGAAACAGCCAATCCTAAAAGAGGAATTGTTAGAAAGTAAAATAATAAAAACATCAAACTAATTTTATAGTTTCTAAACATAAAAATAATTATAACAAAAAAGGGTGGCGGGCAAAAGCCCGCCACCCTTTTAAACTTGTTAGTTTGTAAAAATTATTTTTTTTCTTCCTCCTTTTCCTCTTTCTTACCTTTCTTCTCAATTTCTATATTAGCAATATCGGGAGAAGCTGCAGTTTCTTCTTCTTTTTCGCTTTCTACCACTAAAGCTACCACTTCATCATCGTCAATCAAGGCCTTGGCTGAGTGAGGTAATTTTAGGTCTTTAACTAAAATCCGACTTTCAAAATCTTTCAAAACAGAAATATCAACTTTAATATCTTTAGGTAAGTCCTTAGGCAAAACTTCAATAGATAATTCGTGCAAGGTTTTAACAAGAGTTCCTCCCAACTCTTTAACCGCTGGCGCTTCTCCAAAAAAATCTAAAATAACATCTGCTTCCATAACTTTGCCTCTTTCAATCACATAAAAATCAACATGGCGAACCGCTCCTGTCACTGGGTCTAAATCAACATCTTGAACAACGGCTTCTTTGTCTTCCCCGACACCTTTAAGAACAATTAAAGAAGAGCTACCCGCTTCTCGCCAAACTTTTTTGAACTGAAGATAAGGAATGACAATAGGAGTTGTTTGTTCTTTTTTGCCATAAAACACTCCTCGCAGTAATTCTGTTTGACTTTCAACTTTATTGGGTTTAGGAAATTTTTTAGTTAAATCCCTTTCTTTGATATTTAAAATTGATGACATATTAGTTGATATTATAACGAATTTTACTAAAAAAGCAAGAATTGGGTGAAAGTTTCAACTTAGTCAAAACCCTTATTTTTTTATTTAGTTTTCCGGGTGCCAGATTTTATTTTTGTAAAATTTTTTCTATGTTATAATTTCTTTGATGTTCACTTTATTAAATAAAAAAATTGATCTTGATTTTATCGCCATTGGAGATATCGTTGTGGATGCTTTTATCAATTTAAAATCAGCTCGGATTAGTAACGAAAAAGGTCAGCCCGAACTCTGCCTAAGTTTCGCAGACAAGATTCCTTATGAAAAAGTAGAAATTATTCCCGCTGTGGGTAATAGCGCGAATGCGAGTGTTTCCGCTAGCCGTTTAGACCTGAAATCAGCATTAGTCACCAATATCGGGTCTGATGATAACGGGAGAATTTGCCAAAGGATGTTAGAAAAAGAAAAAGTTTCTACTGATTTTGTTAAAATTCACACCAATCAACCCACTAATTATCATTTTGTTTTACTATACAAAGCCGACCGAACTATTTTGGTTAAACATTCAGAATTTGATTATCATTTACCCAGTTTCGGTAAACCTCATTGGCTTTATTTAAGTTCTTTAGCTCAAAATTCGCTTCCCTACCATAATGAAATTTCTGATTATCTAAAAAATAACCCCGATATAAAACTGGCCTTTCAACCAGGGACTTTTCAAATAGAATTCGGTTATAAAAAATTAAAAAATCTTTATGAAAAAACAGAAATTTTTTTCTGTAATGTTCAAGAAGCTAAAAGAATTTTGAGTGAAGTTCAACCAACTTTATTTGCAAATAATTTCAATTCAGATAAGAAAAAAATTATTATAGCTTTATTAAAAGAAATGAAAAGATTAGGACCTAAAATTGTCGTGGTAACCGATGGCCCCGATGGCGCTTATGTTTATGATGGAGCAAAAACTTTATTCATCCCGATGTATCCAGACAAGAAACCACCAGTAGACAGAACAGGAGCAGGAGATGCTTTTGCTTCTACTTTTACCAGCGCTTTAGCCAAAGGTAAAAGTTTAGAAGAGGCCTTGATGTGGGGACCAATTAATTCTATGTCTGTGGTTCAGCATATCGGAGCTCAAGCAGGACTACTCACTCAAGAAAAAATAGAAGGGTATCTTAAAAACGCTCCCGTAGATTATAAAATTGCAAGTATTTAAGACGTAAAAAATTCCCAATACTTAATTAAAAACAATTTTTATTTTCTTATAAGTTTATAAACAGTATTTTTTATAGCTTTGGTATCAAGACCATAGTGTCTTAATAATTCTTCTGGTTTACCTGATTGCCCAAATTGATCTTTGACAGCCACAAAGCCAATTTGGATCGGGTGGTTTTGAGATAAAAATTCTGCTACTGCTGAACCCATTCCTCCAGTTAATTGATGATCTTCTACCGTTACTAAAACTTTTGAGTTTTGAGCCAAAGCCAAAATGATTTTTTCATTTAAGGGCTTAATAACCGATAAATTCAAAACCTTCGTCTTAATTCCCTCTTGATTTAATTCTAAACAAGCTTGTTGAGCTTGCTGAACAAGGTGCCCAGTTGCAACAATCCCCACATCAACAACACTTTCACCCTCACTATAATCAGGATACAATAGTAAACTTGGGGGTTGAACCCCCAAGTCAGCCATTCCCGAGTCAACCCCTAAATTCCTTTCTAAATCAGGAACTGGCAAACGCGAAAGACGCAAATAAACCGGACCAGCAATTTTAACTGCTTCTAAAGTCATCTGTTTAGCTTCTTCAAAATCAGCCGGAGAAAAAACCGTCATTCGTGGAAGAACTCTCATTAAAGCAATATCTTCTAACATCTGATGACTCCCCCCGTCTGGACCTGTCACCACTCCCGCATGTGAACTGGCTATTTTTACATTGGTATTATTATAAGCAATAGTCGTGCGAATTTGTTCCCAATTTCTTCCCGGAGAAAAAATGGCAAAAGAGGTCATAAAAGGAATTTTGCCCATAGCCGCCATCCCAGAGGCAACACTGGCTAAATTTTGTTCAGCCACCCCTACTTGAATAAATCTTTCTGGAAACTTTTCAGCAAATAAATTAGCGCGAGTTGATTCTGTTAAATCAGCGGATAAGACCACTACATTGTCATTTTGGATGCCTGCTTCTAATAAGCCCTCCCCAAAACCATCTCGAGTTGATTTTAAGTGTTTTTTCATAGCTGGATTATATGGTTATAACTAAAAGTATAACACAAAATAAAAAA
>Ga0172375_10008532_pt1 | contig 13751 bp, 6 predicted proteins | sample LakKiv1m_FD_114537 | JGI IMG/M metagenome (GOLD analysis project Ga0172375, IMG submission 114537) | Freshwater microbial communities from Kabuno Bay, South-Kivu, Congo - kab_092012_11.1m | ecosystem: Environmental > Aquatic > Freshwater > Lake | place: Democratic Republic of the Congo...
CTAATATTTAGGCACAATGCCCATATTGTAAAAAACGAACGAATAAATATCTACAGCTTCGTCAATCATTTTTGATGTTGGTTTACCTGCACCATGCCCTGCTTTGGTTTCGATGCGAATTAAAACAGGGTTTTTACCTTTATAATTTTCCTGCAATGTTGCAATATATTTAAACGAATGAGCCGGAACAACACGGTCGTCGTGGTCGGCAGTGGTTACTAATACTGCAGGATAATTTATATTTGGCTTAATGTTATGAAGCGGTGAGTATTTATAAATATATTCAAATTCTTCTTTATTTTCGCTATTCCCATAGTCGGTAACCCAGCTCCAACCGATAGTAAACTTATGATAGCGAAGCATGTCCATTACACCAACAGCGGGCAACGCTACTTTAAACAAGTCGGGTCTTTGGTTAATAACAGCTCCAATAAGTAATCCGCCATTAGAGCCACCCTGAATTGCTAAATATTCTTTAGAAGTATAATTTTCTTTTATTAAATATTCGGCTGCAGAAATAAAATCGTCGAACACATTTTGTTTTTTTAGTTTAGTGCCTGCCAGGTGCCATTCTTCGCCATATTCGCCACCGCCTCTGAGGTTGGCAACAGCATAAACACCACCGTTTTCGAGCCAAAGTATGCGACTTGCACTAAAACCGGGAGTCATGCTAATGTTAAATCCGCCATAACCGTATAAAAGTGTAGGGTTGTTGCCGTTAAGTACAATACCTTTTTTATAAACCAAAAACATCGATATTTTTGTTTTGTCTTTACTTTCGTAAAAAACTTGTTTAACTTCGTAATTATCGCCATTAAAGTCGATTGAAGGTTTGAAAAATATTTTACTGGTTTTATTTACAGAGTTATACAAAAAAACAGTTGTCGGAAAATTGTACGATGTAAAATCGTAAAAAGCAATATCGCTGTTTTTATCCGAATTAAATGAATTAACCGTACCAATTGCGGGTGTAGAAATGTTATAAAGAAAATTTCCGTTTAAATCAAAAACTTTTAACTCCGAATGGGCATCTTTCATGTATATTGTTACAATTTTATTTTCCATAAACGAAACACCATCTAAAACATCAGTATTTTCGGGAATAACTATTGTACTTTTGCTTATATCCGGATTTTGAAAATTTATTTTAATGAGTTTATATTTTTTGGCATTATCATTAGTTTTAATATAAATATCATCGTTAATATTTTCAAGAACAGTAAATTCGTTGTCATATTTATTTACCAGAGTAATTATTTGATAATTTTTTTTTGTTAAATCGGCTATATGCAAAGCATTTCCCATGTTACCAACATTTTCTTCGTAAATGCATAAAAATTTTTGGTCATCGGTAACAGAGGCAAAAAAGCTATGTAGTGGTTCTTTTTTATTTTCGATAATGATTTTATCTGCACTTTGTTCTGTAGCAAGTTTATGATAATAAAGTTTATGATATTCGTTTTTTTGTGATAGCTCTTTCCCTTTTTCGGGAGGAGTGTATCCGCTATAAAAAATACCATCGTTAAACCAGCTAATACCCGAAAATTTAACCCAATTTAAGTGGTCGTTAAGTAATTTTCCGGTTTCTATATTCAGAAAATAAATTTCGTTCCAGTCAGACCCACCGCGGGCTACAGAGTATGCTAAAATTTTTCCATCGGCCGAAATGTCCATCGATGCTAACGAAACAGTGCCGTCAGTAGATAATTTATTGGGGTCGAGAATAATTTTACCGGAGTCTTTAGGGCTATTCATCATATATAAAACACTTTGGTTTTGTAAACCATTGTTTTTATAGCAGAAATATTTACCGCCACGTTTAAAAGGAGCAGAAACTTTTGGAAAATTCCAAAGTTTAGTAAGTCTTTTTTTTAAATCGTTTCGGAATGAAATGTTATCGAGATATTTATTTGTTACATTATTTTCGGCTTTTACCCAATCGGCAACATCTTTAGCAGTATCGTTTTCGAGCCATCTATAAGGGTCGGGCACTTTTGTGCCAAAATAATTATCAACAGTATCAACTTTTTTTGAAATAGGATAAACTATGTTTTGCGAAATCGTATTTATTGTTATTAACATGATAACCAAAATTATAAGACTTTTCATGATTAAAATAATTTATCAAAAATAAGAAAATAAAAGCAAAAATTTTATTTTTAGATTGTTTAAAATGTATTATATTTATAAAAAAAAATTATGGTAAAATTTACATTTATTCTGCTATTTGTTAATTTTTTTATATTTATCCAGGCACAACCAAAAAAAAATATTTTAAATAATTCAAAAAGCAGTTTCGAAATAACAAAAAACGAGCCACAGCAACTTAATTTTAATGTTTTGGTTCCCGATATTTCTGTTTCAGAAATTAAAACAAAAGAGGGTATTTTTTGTCAATTAGTTTTAAGCGATTATATCAACGATGGTGAAATTGGTAATCCAGCACTTCCTTCACTTAAAAAGTTAATCGAAATTCCTTATGGTTGTTCTTTTGATATAAAAATAATTAGTGAAAACGAGGAAGTTTTGAACCTTAGTGATAGAGGAATTTTCACACAAATTATCCCAAAACAACCTTGGTTACGAAAAGATCAGGACCCTTTAAAACAGCCATTTTATAAAAATCAGAATATTTATTCGCAAGATGATTTTATAGAGCAACCAATTGTAAAAGTCGAAGAAGTGGGAATTATGCGAGGAGTTAAAATTGGCAGATTGGTTATAAATCCTATTCAGTATAATCCGGTGCAAAATCAAATTAAAATTTACAAAAATATAAAATGCGAAATAACATTTAAAAATGCCGATTTATCACTTACCGAAAGAATGAAGAAAAAGTATTATTCGCCTATGTTTCAGAATACTTTTAAAATGTTAACAAATTACAAACAAAACAATTTGAAAGATGCTATAACAACGTATCCAACAAAATATTTGATTATAAGCGACAGAATGTTTGAATCGGCACTTCAACCATTTATTCAGTGGAAAACTAAAAAAGGATTTAAAGTTGTTGTTGCTTATACCGATATTATTGGAAATACCGAAACTTTAATAAAAAGTTATATAAGCTCGCTTTATAATAGTGGTACACCTGCAGACCCTGCACCAACTTATGTTTTATTAGTTGGTGATGTGGCACAAGTGCCGCCATTTCAAGGAAGTGGGCATGTGACAGATTTATATTACGGCGAAATGGATGGTGGAGCTGACGTTATTCCGGATATTTATTATGGTCGTTTTTCGGCTCAAACAGTTGCACAATTAGAACCGCAAATTTCGAAAACATTGCAATATGAGCAATACACAATGCCCGATCCTTCTTTTTTACAATATTCGGTTATGGTAGCAGGTGTTGATGGCTCAAATGCTCCAACTTATGGCAATGGGCAAATTAATTATGGAGTCGATAATTTTTTTAATAACGCAAACGGAATAGTATCACACACTTATTTGTATGGCTCCGGTTCTCCAATAACATCAGATAATCCCGTTGCAGCAGCAACAATACATCAAAATGTTAGCGATGGAGCAGGTTTTGTAAACTATACTGCACATTGTAGTTCGGCTGGTTGGGCAGACCCGAGTTTTTCGCAATCTGATGTATATGCATTATCAAATGCCGATAAATATTGCTTTATGGTTGGGAATTGCTGTCAGAGTAGCAAATTTGAAGAAGGCGAATGTTTTGGCGAAGCTATTTTAAGGGCACCAAACAAAGGAGCAATTGGTTATATTGGTGCATCTGACTATTCGTATTGGGATGGCGATTATTATTTTTCGGTGGGATTTAAAGCAATAACAGCAAATCCGACATATAATGCTTCAACACTCGGATTTTACGACCGCATGTTTCACACAAATGGTGAAGCCGAAACCGATTGGCATATAAGTGGTGGTGAAATAATTTTTGGTGGAAATTTAGGGGTAACCCAGTCGGGTAGCAGTGTTCAGTATTATTGGGAAGAATACCACTTAATGGGCGACCCCTCACTAATGCCTTATTTGGGAGTGCCACTGCAACTTAATCCGGTAAATTATCAAAGCACAATACCATTAGGTATTCCAACTGTTGATATTTCTACAGAACCATACGCATATATCGGCTTGACAATTAACAATACTTTTTTTGACGCAAAATATACCGGCTCAACAGGTACGGCTACTTTTGATTTATCTTCAATTGTTAGTCCGTGTACACTTGATGTTGTTATAACAAAACAAAACAGACAACCATATTTTGGTACAATAGCTGTTATTCCCAATAATAATCCTTATGTGGCTTATCAAAGTAACAACATACACGATATTGGACTTGACACAAACGGAATTGTTGAATACAGCGAAAATGTTTTGCTCGATATTACTTTAAGAAATGTTGGAAATGTTAACGCAACAAATGTTAATACTACAATTTCTTCAACAAATAATGATATTGCGTTTACCGATAGTACCGAAAATTTTGGAAATATAAATGCCAATACTTCGGTTACTAATAATAATGCCTATAAATTTGTTGTAAATAATGTTATTGCCGACCAGCAAAATGCACAATTCACAATAACTTCAACCGATTCGGCATCAAATAGCTGGCAAACAAGTTTTAATGTTATGTTAAATGCTCCAGTGCTTAATGTTACAGATATTATTGTTGACGATTCTGCTTCTGGTAATAATAATGGCAGATTAGATCCGGGCGAAACCGTAACTTTAAAAATTGTAACAACAAATACCGGGCACTCTTTTTCGCCTATTGCAATAGGAAATCTCAACTTAAACAACGGCAGTGTAACAATAAACAATAATTCGGCAAATTTGGGAAATATTTTGCAAAACAATCAGGTAATCGGAAGCTTTAACATTACTGTTGATGCTGGAGCAATGCCTGGTTCTGTGGCAAATTTTACTTATAATGTAAATGCAAATGGATATACTGCCTCAAAAACTTTTTCGTTAAGCATTGGCTTACTTGTTGAAGATTTTGAGACAAATACTTTTACTAATTATCCTTGGGATACTACACACTACGGCATTGTTCCTTGGATAATTATTAATGATGGAAATGTTTTTGAGGAAAATTATTCTGCCCGTTCAGGAATAATAACCGATAACCAAACATCAGATTTAACAATTTCAGTAAATGTTATAACATCTGATACGCTTTCATTTTATAAAAAAGTGTCGAGCGAAGATACTTATGACTTTTTAAAATTTTATATCGATGGCAATGTTATTGCACAATGGAGTGGCGAAGTTCCATGGAGTCGTGAGGCATATTTGCTTACTGCCGGAAGTCATATCTTAAAATGGGTTTATGCAAAAGATTATTCAGTAAGTAATGGTTTAGATGCTGCATTTGTCGATTATATTACATTTCCTAATATTGATATACCTTTAACAGCATCAAAAAATACTAATGATAATTATTATAACATTTATCCAAATCCGGCTTCGAATTTTTTTAATTTGCTTGTAAAAACTAATCATAACGAAAATATAAAAATTGAAATACTAAATCCGGTTGGGCAAGTTGTAAATTTTGTAACATCGCAAACGTCCACGTTAAATGGTATTCATGATTTTTATATTAATACAGATAACTTGAGTAAAGGAATTTATTTTTGTAAAATAACAACCAATAACGAAATAAAGATTTTGAAAGTAATTATTGAAAAATAAAATTTTTAAAATGAAAAATATTTTTGGTTTGTTTATTGTTTTTGTTTTGATTTTAAGTTATAGCTGCAAAAAAACAAATAAATCGGCTCAAGCAGGAGAGTATATACCAAAAATAAATTACCCTCAAATAAAGTTATTGATTGACTCAACAAATTCAGACTCCATTTCCTTTTTATATAACTCTGAAGGAAAGCTTATTGCAGAAACCAATAATACTTCAGTTGTTGATTTAGTGTACGAGACAAATAAAGTTATTGTAAATTATTATAACAATTCAGCTCTATTGGGCAACGATATATATTACATAAATCTTTTAGGGCTTGCATCAAAAGTTGTACATACTGATTTTACAAAAAAAACAAAAAAATATAATTTTCTTGATTTATTAAATAATAAAAATTCTAAAGCTCTAACCGATACTACATATTATTTTTACGACCATAACAAATATGTAATTAAAGAAATTAATAATTATTCTACCACTTTAAAAGAGTATCAGAACGGGAATTTATCAAAATCAATAACTGACTCAGATACAATAAATTATTATCATTTAAACAATACTAATACGATTGGTCACCAAAATTTTGGAATAGAGTTTCTTGGCAAGCAAGATGCAAAGCTTATAGATTATTTAGAGTATAAAACAAGTAACCAGTTTCAACGAGAAAATTATAGTTACGAATACGATAACAATGGTAGGGTTATAAAAATGAGAATACACTCTTCGGTTATTCAAACTTTTATTTTTGAGTATAACAATTAAATCACCTTTCTTTTCTATATTTATTATTAGTCAGTAATTAAATAAAATTTGATTTCGTATTATTAGCATATTGAAACATTATAAAGGTCATCTCTTTAAATTAATTTATTTCAGCATCTCATAACAACCTTATAATAAAATTCTGAAACAATCCCGAATCCCGATGCTTCGGGATCGGGACAGAATGACGATGTGCTTTATATATAGATTTCCCTATTGCAATAATGCCGAGTTTTTTTCTTAATTTAATCGAAGCGGTGCGGTGGGTTGTCCACGAAGTAGTGTGAACTACAATTTTTTAATTAATTATGCACGGTGTTACAACAAAGCTATTTTATTTATCATTCTACTTATTTTAAAGAGTTAAAAAATTGGAGTTGGACTTCGTGGAGGATTTTTTGTTTCTTTTTTGGTGGTGAAAAAAGAAAAGTAAAAAAAATAAATAAAATTACAGTGCTCAAAATATTAAAAAGAGGTTTTTAAGATTCGAGTAAATAAATTTATTATTTTTACATAAAATAATCTTTTATGCGTTTAAAATTTTCAATTATTATTTTATTTGCGGTTTTAAATAATCAATTATTTTCTCAAATAGCAGCTTGGGATTTCTTCGGTCAAAGCTCGCCTGTTAGCGTAGCTGCTACTGTGTTCGATATAAATTTAAATCAAAATTTAGATTCAATAACCCGTGGCTTAACTGCCGGTGCAAGCAGCGGAACTAATTCATTTAGAACAACAGGTTTTAAAAACGATGGCATATCAATAACCAATACCGATTATTTTCAGATAACACTCGAAGCAAATGCAGGTCATAGTTTATCTTTAAGCACAATTGATGCAAAATTTAATGGTACAGCAAGCTATTATGCTGCACCGGGTGTAACTTCACAATTTGCATACAGTTTGGACGGTACAAATTTTACATTAATTGGAACACCTGTACAATCAACTTCGTTAACTCTTACACAAATCGATTTAACTGCCATTTCGGCATTACAAAATGTACCTGCTGGAGTTACAGTTACAATTAGGTATTATGCCAACGGTCAGACAACTACAGGTGGTTGGGGATTTTATTCTTCGGTAGCAGGTTCGAATGGGCTTACTATAGGAGGTAGTATAAATACGTCAAACCCAAATAATACCGATTCGTATGTACAACAGCCAACAACACAAATTAATGCAACAACTATTTCATCGCTCGATACAAATTCTACTTCAGCATTACCAGTTTTTAAAGCAACTGTTACCGACCCTGCCTCCGGCGATGGATTACCAACAAATATAACAACAATCACCTTAAAAAATTATAATCCAGCAAATGGTATTTTATGGCAGAATGTTATTCGTGATATTACTTTGTTAAACGGAACAACACCTGTAAATATTCAACAAACTGTTATAACAAATAATACTATAACATTAAACATTTTAAATGGAGACTTAGTTATAGCCGATGGGGCATCGGCAGATTTAACATTTTCGATTTACTTAAATAAAACCGGCTTAATTGACGGAACAACTTTTCAATGTTATGTTTCGGCTTTAAACAATAACTGGGTTGCCGATGTTAGCGGTTCGGGTTTTTTACAAAATTTTACTGCCGATGTTGTGTCAAATATTTTTACAATAGATGTTACAGCAACTAAACTGCAATTTGTTACAGTTCCTCAAAGTGTTTGGGCAAATCAAAATTTTATTGTTTCGGTTAAAGCAACAGATGTTAGCAATAATACAGATTTGAGTGCAAATAACTCAATATCAATTCAGCGACAAATTGGAAGTGGCATTTTAATTTCGACGACCGGCTTATCGGCTACACTAACAAATGGGGCTTACACTTGGTCAGATTTACAATTTGATACTCCTGAATATTTTTCAGTGAGTATTGTTGATAACAATACACTGCTAAATACAATAACAAGTAACATTATAAATTGTATTAGTGGTGGACAAATATTAAACGAATCGTTTACCGATGGCGATTTTAATAATAATCCCGCTTGGTTTGGCGAAACCGGTGATTTTGTTGTTAGCCCCGATTATGAACTTTCGCTATTTACAACAAGCACCACAACAGATACGTCAACATTAGTTACTCCTGTATTTCAGCAACTCGACAGTACTGAGTGGCAAATGTTAGCCGATTTAAAATTCTCGCCTTCGAGTAGTAATTATATTAAATATTTTTTAATTAGTAATAATGCTAATTTAAAAGACACATTACATGGTTATTACATAAAAATTGGAGAAACTGGGTCAACAGATACTCCCGAATTGTACTACCAATCGGGTAATACATCTACTTTGCTTTGCCGTGGTATAAGTGGTATTGCAGCCACAAACCCACTTATCAGATTAAAAGTTATTAGATCTTCTATCGGATTGTGGCGTATGTATGCCGACCCTACAGGTGGCTCAAGTTTCGATTTTCAGGGATCTGCTTTAGATACAAACTTTTACTCGCAGGGTTTTTATACCGGTATTTATTGCAATTACTCAAGTTCCTATGCTTCAAATAAATTTTATTTTGATGATTTTTACTGCGGTCCCGTGCAGGTTGACACAATCTCACCAAGTTTTGTAAGTTTAGACGTTGTAGATTCGGTTCATTTGGATATAAATTTTAGTGAAGGAATATCATTAAGTACAGCTCAAAATGTTTTGAACTATATTATAACAAATGGTGTAGGTAACCCAGTTACAGCTACAAGAGACGGAGCAGATTATAAAAAAATACATTTAAATTTTACTACACCATTTATTTCCGGAACAACTTACACAATAACAATATCAAATTTAAAAGATTATTCAAATAACACAATGCAGTTGCCTGTATCGCAACAATTTGTGTGGTACAAAGCTACTCCTTTTGACGTACTTATCAACGAGATAATGGCCGACCCAACTCCAGCAGTTCAACTTCCAGAAGCAGAATATTTAGAAATATATAACCGTTCGGCTTTTGATATAAGTTTAACAAATTGGACTCTTACAATCGGAAATAGCACAAATGTTTTTCCGGCTACAATATTACCTTCGCATGGATATTTGATTTTATGTACTGCATCAAATCAGTCGTTGTTTTCGGGTTATGGAAATACTGTTGCGGCAATATCATCATCTACTTCGCTTACTAACGATGGCAACTCAATTATTTTAAAAGATAAAGACGGACAAGTTATGTCGTTTGTGAATTATGACATTTCGTGGTACCGAAACAGCAACAAAAAAAATGGTGGCTGGAGTTTAGAACAAATAGATCCGCTTAATCCTTGCGGAGAAGGCGCAAATTGGGTTGCCTCTACCGATGCAAAAGGAGGAACGCCAGGTGCAGTTAATTCTGTTAATAATAGTAATGCAGATAATATCAATCCTGAACTTTACAGAGCCGCACTTACCTTACCCGATACACTGCTTTTGACATTTAGCGAATCAATTTTTGATAAAGATACGATAGATGTTACCAAATTTGTTGTTGACCATAGCATTGGAAACCCAACCAGTGCTATATTTACAGACAACACAAAGAAAAAAATAAAACTAACCTTTAATTCAATATTTTTAAGAGACACAGTATATGTTGTTACTGTAACCGGACAGCTAAAAGATTGTGCAGGTAATTTAGTTTCTACTTCAAATACAGCTAAATTTTTAATTCCAGATACAATAAAAGAGGGGAGCTTTGTAATTAATGAAGTACTTTTTAACCCCTACACAGGCGGTACCGATTATATCGAGTTATATAATAACTCAAGTAAAAATTTTGACTTACGCGATGCGTTTATTTTTTCTGAAAATGATACAACAAAGTATACAATTACTGATGAAGGTTTTTATTTCTTTTCGGGCGATTATGTTGTATTATCGGTTAATCCCGATATGATTTATCCATTTTACTCGTGCCCCAATAAAAAAGCTTTTATTAAATTAAATTCGATGCCTTCGTATAATTCAACAGACGGGCGTGTAACAATATACAATAAATCATATCAAACTGTTGATGATTTTACTTACAACGAAAGCATGCACTTTCAGTTATTAAACTCGTTTAAAGGTGTTTCGCTCGAAAGGGTTTACCCTAATTCACCTACGCAAGATGCCGATAACTGGCACTCTGCAGCCGAAAGTGCAGGGTTTGGAACGCCGGGATATATAAATTCTCAATATGCTAATTTTAATGAGTCAGGAAATGAAATAACCATTTCGCCGGAAATATTTTCGCCCGACAATGATGGCTATAACGACCTTTTAAACATTAATTATAAACTATCTGAAACTGGTTATGTAGCCAATGTTACAATTTTCGATTCTAATGGAAAACTAATAAGAAAGCTGGTTTCAAACGAAATGCTATCGACACAAGGTTTTTTTGCATGGGACGGGTTAAACGACTACCACCATAAGGCAACTGTAGGTATTTATGTTATTTTTATAGAGATGTATAACTTAAACGGAAAAGTAAAACATTACAAAAAAACTTGTGTTTTAGGCACAAAGCTTTAATATTTTGTGATAAACCACTATCACTTGAAAAATTATTATAAAATATTTGTCTGGCTTATATGCACAATGTTAACATATTGGTTTTTATTCGATTTTTTAAGGTGGAATCAATACGATAGCCCAAGTTTTGTTGGTGGTGCTCGTATGCTATTTGGGTTAGATGGTGGCTACGATTTTCAATCGAGGTTAACTAAACCACTTGCACTCGTTGTACCAGGATTAATTGAATATTTATTTGGAATAAAGCCCTCGTATATATTTATAATGCAAAATGTTATATTTTTTTATTTAACGGGTATTTATTTATTTAAATTAATTTTTTTAATAAGCAAAAGCTTTCAATTATCCTTGACAGGAATGTTGTTATATATATTTTGTCAGCCATTTGCAGTATATACTCTTTTTATATTGTCAGATGTTACGGGCTGGTTTTTCGGAATATATGCAATTTATTTATCAATAAAATATATTAATAAACAGAACAATAATTTTAATATTATATTAATTGGCTTTACTTCCGGGATTGGCATGTTATTTAAAGAAAGTGCCATAATAGGGTTAATATTTGCTATTATATACATAATGTTATATCATATTACAGTTAAAAATAAAATCCATAAGTTATTTTATTTATTTGTTGGATTTATTGTTCCTGTTGCAATTTCATTTATTATAATTAGTCATGTTTTTCACGATTCAATAATTAATAGAGTATTATTTGCCCATAAAGCTGTTTCGGGCGATACTTTTAAATTTACTGAGCTTAAACAAATATACAGAATATTAGATGTGTATTGGTTTTTTGTGATTGTTGCAATTATAAATATCATTAAAAATTTTAGAAAAATAAATCTTATTTCTAAAGCAGCTATTTTATCATTATTGTTTTCTTCGGTATTAATGCCTGTTTGGCCATATTATTCTGACCGCATATTGTTTATGGTTGCTCCTTTTCTATTAATAATTAGTTTAACCACAATTCAGAAATTTGATAAATATGCAATGTTTTTAATAATTGCAGGCGGTGTAATAAATATTATAACAACGTACATTATTTATAAATACAATTATAATGGATTGTTATACATTTCCGGATTTACTTACTTTTTGCTTTTGGTATTAATAATTTATATAAAAAACAAAAATCTACAAATTAAATTTCTGTTTAAGTAATAATGTTATAACAAATAAAGTTTAATATTTAAAACTATAATAAAAATCGCTTGTTAATTGCTTGTATTCGTCGGTATAATGGTGTCTTGTTTCGGTTTCAATAATAAGTGTTGATTGATGTGTGCTTTGTATTTCTTTAGAAAATTCGAGCAACTGACGGTGGAAATCTTTTTTCGGATTAGGTTTAACCAAGCATTTACGACAACAATAAAAATTACTTTTTAATGCAAGTTCTATAAAAATATTTGCTTCGTTAAATGGTAATATAAGTCCCAATTTGCCTGAATTATTTAAGTATTTATTTGCAAAATTAATTATATCTGAATATGGTAGGTTAATGCTGTGTCGGGCTATTGTTCTTGATTCGCTGGGCGATTTTAACGAGTTATTAAAAAATGGTGGATTAGAAATAATATAATTAAAATTATTAGGTGGCTCAAAATCGTTTAACGAACTATTAATAATATTAATTTCTTTATTAAATACTGAGAGTTCTGCATTTTGTTTTGCTTGTAAACACGCATCTTTGTCAATATCGATTGCATAAATATTTTTATTATTTTTTTGAGCAAGCATAAGTGCCAAAATTCCTGTTCCTGTTCCAATATCTAAAATATTAAAAATGTTATAACAATTAACCCATGCTCCAAGTAAAACAGAATCGGTGCCTATTTTCATGGCACATAAATCTTGCTCTATTTCAAATTGCTTAAATTTAAATTTATTGCTTTTCAAATATCTTATCTTAAAATATAAAGTTTACCGATATTGTTTTTAAATAAGTTATCGGCAGGTGTGTCGCGGTGTTCAATACTTGAGTTGTTTAACCTTGCAATAACTTTATAAAAGTAAACTCCGTTAGCAAGTTTATCGCCATACATATCGGTTCCGTCCCATGCAAACTCTGTTATGTTGTTACCTACATGCACATTTCCCATTTCGTTTAAACTAATTTCGCGAATAAATTTACCGGTAATCGTAAATATTTGAATTCTTAAATCATCGGGAATTTGTGAGCCGGTAAGTGTAAAAACAAAACGTGTAGAGGTACTGAACGGGTTTGGGTAGTTGTAAATGTTAGTTATTGTAGATTTTGTTATAACCTCGAATTGTATTTTGTAATCGTTGCTGCCACTTTCGTTGTTCGACATATCTTTGGCTTGTATTCTAAGTTCGTATTTACCGTCGTTTAATAACGGCCTATATTCTATTTTACAACTGTTTTTTGGCAACTGTGCCGGAATAAAGTTGAGAGAATTTGAACTCGAATTAAAATAAATTCTTTGCTCGGTTTCTGTTTGAAGATTTTTTAAATATATTCCAAACAACGATGTATCGTTTAAAGCAATAAATTTATTTTCGTCTTTTAAACTAACTAAAATATATGGTTTTGCAGAAATTATATCGCCATTAATAATGTGAATACCGTCAAAAGTAACATCGAGTAAGGGATTAAATTTGTCTTGCAAAACATAAAATGGCTTTTCGGCAATGTTGTTAAAATGATACTGTTCGAGTTGATTATAAGCACCTGTATTTGTATCAATTGGATTAACTTCGTACCAAATATGGTTTAATCCGGTTAGGTTTAATGTGTTAATTGTTATTGTATCTCTCAAAATATCTC
>Ga0172375_10008533_pt1 | contig 13749 bp, 11 predicted proteins | sample LakKiv1m_FD_114537 | JGI IMG/M metagenome (GOLD analysis project Ga0172375, IMG submission 114537) | Freshwater microbial communities from Kabuno Bay, South-Kivu, Congo - kab_092012_11.1m | ecosystem: Environmental > Aquatic > Freshwater > Lake | place: Democratic Republic of the Congo...
CACAAATATCTTTTACCTTTTTTAAAATTTTCAATCCCTCATCAATTCCCGGCCCCCGATATGAATGGATACTAGTGCGATTTGCTTTATCAAAAGACGCTTTAAAATAATAGTCTAAGTCTAATTTTTGTGCGATTATTTTGACTTTTTCTGCAATAAATAATGCCATCTTTTCTGATTCAATTACGCAAGGTCCAGCAATTAAAATAAACTTACTCATATTTTCTCCCCCTCGATCTGTACAAGCCTACATGCTAAATCATAATCGCCTTTTTCATCAATATCAATTGCTTCAATTCCCGCAACTTCCTGAAAAAATGGTTTGAATCCAATTCTTCGATTATACACAGAGAAAACTTCTTTTTTAAAAATAAAGAATGCACTTGTTTCAATCCAAATTGGTTCGATATCTTGTGTTCGTGGTACATCGCATAAATCATAATTTAACGGTCTTCCCCGAAACCAAGCGAATGTCTGTATGCGTTCTGCTGAAAAAGCAGAATCAAAGTCCTCCATTAACACGTGTGAAAGGGCGTTTTCGATTGACGCCACTTTTATGAATGGAGAAGTCGCATGAGCAAGAACATACACATCAGCATCAACTTCGTTTATAAAGTTCCTGTATATATCGAATCCTTTTACAGTGTTTTCATCTAGCCACTTTTCTCGACGTTTAAAAATTACTTCGCTTGGCAAATACTGGGTGACTTTTTCGTCACTACAATAAACATATACTTCATCAATCCCCCTTGTATGTAGAAGTGAATTGACGATGTGCCAACATAATGGATGTCCCGCAATCGGTAAAATGTTCTTGTGTGGTAGTCTTTGTGAATTAAGCTTTATTGGAACAAAAGCGACTGTTTTCATATTTCGTCTCCTATTTTTTTGTATGATACAGTATTTTTCGTCACTAGATGCAGACATAATACTAATTATTGCTTAACTAATAATGGGATAAGAATACTGAGTATGTACTGCATTTCGTTCTTTCCGTATCGTTGATCACAAGGTAGCGGAAGGATATTATCGGCCATTGTCTTTTCCAAAGAACACTCACTTGATGCGATGTCTGGCCATAATGTCGCAACATATATCTTTTTTTCCGCGAGTTTTTTCCTAATGTTTATTCCATTCTTACAAAAAAAGGGATACGCAAATGGTCCAACAGGAACCAGAATCTTAATTTGATTTAATGACTTAAGTTTTTCGTGAAGGAAAGTGAAGTTTTCTTCTCTTTTTTGGCATATTGATAAGTAATCTATCCCTCGCAAAATATTTCGTGTAACTTTGGACATAAGTCTCAGCTCAAGGTTGTTAATAAAATCCTCATTCTTTTTAAAGTCAGAATAGTAGTCTGAAGAGCAAGTTCCTTCAAACCGTCCAAGGATGTGTTTCATTCTGTCCATCGAAATATCCACTGGTATACTTTCTTCTAATGTTTTATCTGTAGAAACGTATCCTCCATCTGGCACTCCGAAGAACTTTCTGCAAGAATAGACTGTATCAATTCCATCGACGGGTTTTTGAAAGAAAGCTTGAACATTGTCAATAATAATGTTACCATGTTTTGCTTGTTGTTGCCTCATGTATTCATTGGATATTTGTCCATAATAATTAACAATATATAAATATTCATCATTTATTAATTTTTTGTCGAAAACCGGAAGAAAGTTCTCTCCAATATGATAATACTCGTAATCATATCCTTCTCTACTGCATAGCTTTGATATTGAGTCGCACAAATAGTACGGAATGAACAATTTTTTTACATTTTTGGCTTTTAGGATATACAGCAACGCATTCCGGGCATTATTAACAGCAATCAGATCAGAATAAAACTCTTTATTAACGAATTCCTCCAATCCAAAATATCCTCCGATTTCAGTCATAATTTTTCACCTCAAGATTATTTTCGTGTATTTTGGAATATCACTCATAATCGCATTAAGCCTTTCTTCGGAATCATATTTCATTATTAATGTACCTATTGCTTCATTCGCTCCTTTAAATCCTCCCACCTTCGTTCCTGGTTCAATCCAAAGGTCACACTCAATTATGTTTTCTTTTATTTCATCTGCAATCCAAAGAGAATCAAAAAATCCTGGTTTATCGCTGTGAAGAATAAATTCTGCCCAGTATCCATCATATGGCTTTTGATAAATGTTTTCTATAGGCATTCCCACTGCAGCCCGAACAGCATTTGAAATAAGATCAACCCCAGTTGCATATTTCAAACATTCAGCAAGGCGATTTCCTCCTCCTCGAGGGGTAACTTCCATAAGATATGGTTTGCCATTGATTCCAATCCGTGTTTCAATGTTATAGATAGAGGTTTTCATAGATAAAAGTGAAAGTAACCGTTGGAGTTCCTCTGTTAACACTCGTTGATTTTCTTCTGACATCATGGACGGCCAACTGTATGCAGCAGGGGTATATGGATTCTCAGCGTTCTCATCAAAACGCTGGCTGTTGAAAGAAACGAACTTGATTTCTCCATCAACAGAAAAAATGTCTGTGTCAGAGGAGAACCCATTTTTTTCAATAAAATCTTCTATGATAAACTCATGAGAGTGCGAGAATGAAAGTGCATACTCAATGCTATTCTTTATTGTTTCTGGTTTGTCTACCCTTGTTACGCCCTTGCTCCCTGCAGAATCGGTGGGCTTAACAATAACCGGCCAATGATAATCAAACAAATCATTTAGGGCATCGTTTATATTTTTATATCCCTTTGCAGATGGAACATTAAATCCATTGTTTTTCAAGAACGATCGAAATCTCCCCTTATTCTGGAGAATACATACTGACTCATATGGACCACATGATGGGAGCCCAAGTTTTTCGGCAACATATGCCGCAGTAATCACACCGGGATCGCAGGCAAACGACATGATTCCATCGATTTTTAACTTTTTTGCAGCGCATAATACCGCTTCTTTATCGATGATACTCACATTGCAGTACTCATCGGAATATTTGTGAGCAATATTGTTTGGCAGAAAATCACATGTTATGACATAAATGCCGAGTTCGTGTGCTGCTCTTATCACTGGCAGTGCGTATCGAGAACCGCCAAGAAGTAATATTTTATTCATAAATATCCCACTTTTCTTTAGAAATGTTTACGTAATCTCGTGAGTGTTTATCAATGGAAAAATTATTCTCATCCAAATAAAACCAGACAAAAACAATAGTTTTATTTCTTTAGATTTGGAAAACAAGAAAAATCAGTCACCATAATATCGTTTACACTCTATGAAGCTCTTTTTTTGAAAGATAAATCACAAAAATCAATGATGCAAGAATGGCACATCCCCAGCGAATATACCAAAAATCTATGAATAGATATGTAAGAATCAAAAGAATGATCGTGGCCACGATTTGAGGTAAAAATAAGTAAATTGAAAAGAGATCTTTTCGATATTTATGCGTTGAAATAGCCTGTAGTCCAAATAGAACCATGTAGGAAATTAGTGTAGTAAAAGCAGCACCGAGAGCTCCGTACTCTGGAATTATAAGAAAATTTAGAATGATATTGATTACAGCAGCAACAATTGAACTGAAGGCGATAATTTTTGTTTTTTTGATGTAATACATTGCATTAATCGGAAGACCACCAATTGATTTGAAGAATGACGCCGCGACAAGCATCGGAATAACAATAATAGCAATCCAATATTTATCATTTATAAAAAATTTAAATATTTCTGGGGTCAATAACATTACACCACAGGACAAAAGTACACACACCCATATATACAAAATGGAAATTCTATTTATTGACTTTGTGTCATTGATATTCATTTTCTCATAGAACCATGGTATCCAAGTGTTTTCCATCGCGCTAGTAATCGCAAAAGCAATTGTACCAAAACTTGCTGCCACACTATAAATCCCCGTCTCCGAAGCCCCTGAAAGTGATGTTAGCATTGTTCTATCAATTTGGCCCAGCATTACAAGAGACAATCCGTGAAACACTAATGGCAATGAAAACTTAAGGGCATAAATCCAATATTCTTTTTTTATATAACATTTACCTTTTATCAATATTGAAACAAAATAAAAAGCACCGACCATCGATATCACAGTAAATATTCCCAAAATTCTTCCCATAAATTGTTCGTTCGGAAATAACTTAATAAGAAATACGGACAGAGGAATAGTTAGCAAATGCGGAATTACCGAAAGCATTGCTTTTTTCAAGTATTTTGATTCAAGCATGTATCGTAAAGATACAATTGCTGACACACATGCAAAAAATGCATGAATGAGACAAAACACCACCAAAATTTGATATTTTTCCGAGGTAAAAAAACAGGAAATCACGATTGTAATTAACGATACAAAAAACGCGATAATTGTTTGTAAAGTGACAATGGCTGATATGTACGAATCAAGATTATTCTTGAAGTCGTTTATTGCAGTACGTATTGAATTCCCTAATGATAATGAAATAAAAACCGTTAAAATACTTTCATATGATAAATATGTACTCACTATACCATAGTCGGCAGGTGTTAACAAATCAGTAAAGATTGGAAGAAGGAAAAAGTCAATGGCTTTTTCAAAAAGGCTTGCAATAAGATATAAGAACCCCACCCTAAAGACCATACCGATATTTTTTTTCATATTATCTTCGAACTTGAATGCGTTTATGGTGAAAAAACTCCTTTAATACAGAAAGATAATACTGATTTTTTTCAAAGAGTCTTCCACCAATAATAAACGAAAAAATTTTGTATATTTTTTCTTTTTTTGACCCCGGTTTAATCGTCTTAACATCATAGTAAACAAGTTCATTGTTTTCGCGAAAGAATAGATTAAGTTGCCTTTTGAATTCTTGTTCCATATTCGGTTGTTCGTTTTCCAATCCAAGTGATGGATTTTTTTTGCAGAAGTCTTGAAAAAGAATCATATCCAAATAATCCGACAAAGTCAAATTACAAATTTTATTTTCGGATATTTTATCAACTTCAATATCTTTATAAAGAACACTTTTTGTTGTATAATTTAGGATTCCAAGTGGTCTTCCAGTATCTGCTGAAATGCTGATTGTTGGACGACCAAAGATCATCGATACATTTGCACTGCCGGCTGAAGAGAAGAAACAATCCACACCCATTATGAGACGCAGAGGAATCGGAAACAAATATCCTGTCACTACTAATTTGACATTATAAACGGAACTAAAAATGTTTCTTATTTCACTAATTATTGAGTTGCTACCCCCGCCAAGTAAAATCAAAATAAAACTTTTATCTGATTTCTTTTTTGCAAAGACCGCGAACTCTTTCATTGAATCTTTTACAAAGGGCTTGTCAAGGCGTCCAATACTGCAGACGATATAGTCCGACGATGGCATCTCATTTATCATGTCACAGTCAACATTTTGGACGACATTTGTACAAATGGGATCGACACACGCTTCTTCATTTTCTCCTATTGTGTACAACTGCCCAAACACTTGCTTTACTGTTTTTCTATTTATTCCAAAATATTCTTTTCGTTTGTATTTGTGGTACAAAAAAGCAACTTCCGAATTACTATATGTATGTTGTTCTTGAAGATCAATACATATATGCTTTCCACCAAGTTTATTAGCCAAAAGTTCTCCCCATTGTGCTTGAACTACGCCATTGCTTTCAATTAGCACCGAATCATCATTATTCCCAACTATTTTCGCCATTCTTGACAAAACCTTTTCAATAAGGGAAGAACAGTACAAACCCGGCTTAAATCTAGTGATGGGTTGAAGTATTCGATAAAATGGTTTCAGTGATTCAATGATGACATTTCCCCTGTCTGCACTAAAAACAAAAACATCATACCCAAAGGCTCGCATCCAATTTGCTTTATTTGTGCAATATTGTTGGCCACCACCCATGTCGCATATGTTACGAGTTAAAATAATATATTTTTTCATTGTTTTGACACCTTATTTTTCTCGTTTTTGTTAAGCACTTCTTCTAGTTTGACACGGGGAAAAATTTCAAGCATTCCCCCCCTTGTTGCATTAAATATTTTTATATTGTGTGCATCAGAATATTTTTTTGCTTCTTTATATGCAGCAAACAATCTGTCAGTTGCTTCGGCAAAAGAAACATCATAGTGGCCATGTTCGATAAAATGCTGTTTTTCACCTAGATAACTGCAGTCTGCACCGAGCAAGTAGATTTCCTCGAATCCCATGTATGAAGCAAGTTGAAGTATTGTGAATACAATGGAATAGCCATCAAATAATGTAACATAGCAATTATCACTAAATCGTGCAAAATAACGTTTTGGGTAACGCATCTCGTAAATGTGATACGAATAGCTTGTTGGAAATAAAATCCAATCTTTAGGTGTGTTTATGAGCTTACGAATATCGTATGGAAAAAAAACTTGACCATTATCAGTAGTAAGCAGTGAATTTTGTATTTTCCGAAGAACATCTCGGTCCTGAACAGAAAAGAAATCCGGACGCCAATCTGTTCTGTCATGAATCAAGCAAATGGAATTCATTCCAAAAGTGAATTCGTTTTTAAGCAATTCCAAATCACTAATAGTAAGACTTGGTCCTGTGCAAAGGACAAAACAACGTTTCCCAGAAAATTTTCCTTTCTGTTCTTTGAGCGGAATAAAACGTTTGTCGATATATCCAAAATGTCTAGGGATTCTTCTAACGAATTGAAAAAAAGTCCTTCTTTTTTCATTGCAATAAATGCAAAACTGAGTAATTTTATGAAGAATTTTTGTAAAACAAGATCTATTGTATATTTTTTGTAAAAAAAGTGACTTTGTGTAAATGTTTTTAATAAAATCTTTCATGATTAATTCTCCCTAGGTGTCAAAAAGGTTTTTTTAGCATATAATAAATCAATTATAAGCGGTAAGAGTAAAAATAAAACGTAAAATGTAGAAGCCGAAAATGAGTTATTCAAAAAAGAGTAAATTAAGAAACCAGATAAAATTACTTTAACTTGTCGACGGATTATATTTGATGAGCATAACGAATAAATCTTCTTGAATATTTCTGAAATAAAACCAAAAATGACGACTCCACCCATTAATCCATATTCTGCAAGGCAATCTAGAAATTCAGAATGCGATCCTACACCGGATTGTACTAATTCTTCGATTGAATCTCCGTGAATTCTCTCACCAATTCCAAAGAAAAAATTTGAGAAATTATTAAAAAATGTAGATATGCTTGTCTGCGCTAACTCAATCCGAAGAAATAGACTACTGTCCCCCTTGGAAAATGAAGGGGTTCCTTCCAAAAAAACAATTAGACTATTAATTCTCGAAATCATTCTTTCAGATGAAAATAGACTACTTGCCCACTTAAGAACGGGGATAAGGAATAGCATTAATAGAAAAAATGAACCAAAAACCACATATGTAATTGCGATTTTTTCGGCTTTGTTATTTCTGAGAAGTGAGACAAATATGACTCCGAAAAACATTAGCAAAAGCAGAAAGAAAGCAGTTGCTCTTTGATTTACAAAAAGTAAAAACCACAATGAAAACCCAATAATTACTATATTTAGGACATATAGCAAAACGGATTTGACATTGAGTAAAAGCATCATACATAATGGAACAAAGAACATGCATACAGAAACAAACTCAGTGCTTCCGGCATTTGTAAGTCGCGCTTGGGCACCAAATACTACATCATTTAAATACCAAAAAATGCTGGGTTCACTTATTCCAATTATTACATTATGTATTATGTTTATGGATACAATAACAAACAAAAACGTCGCCAAAAAAATTTTTTCACGACGATTATATGTTTTTAAAATTAAAATCATCATAATTGGTATGAAAAATACGGTGATTTGATCAATAAAGTAGTTCCATACGAGATTTGATTTTCCAAGTGCACGCATAACTAATTGTAACGATATCCAAATTAAGGACCATATGACAACGCGACTTTTTAACGAAAATTTGCTTTTTAATCCATTTATTAATATTGCAGAAAGAATCCATATGATAAAAATAATAAAATTTATAGTGTGAGAAAAATTACGAGATAGATAGGGGGTGATTTCGATTGTTGCCAAAAAAATAGTTAGGAATAAATTAAAATAAATGTTCACCCTTATCCTACCAAGTGGTCGAAATGTATTCAGATTATCATCCCGTAATGTTAACATAAAAAATCTTCCTTCTCGGTTTCAAATTTGATTTCATTTTTGACAATTCTGATTAAATGTTTGATTTGCAATCTGAATGTGAAAAATTCTTATTTTTTGACGGTTTATTTATTTTCTTGTGAACAATACCCACCATTATATATAACTCTGTATTTTTCCATAACATTATTAATCTCAAATTGAGCAAGTTTGTCTTTATTTATTTGTCGCAATGATCTTTCATTACTATCAATAAAGGAAATTATTTTTTTGGCCCAAAATGAGGGTCCATTTGAAAGTGGCAAATAATCACATAATCCAAGCTCTGTTTCACGAGGTATGACATCAGATGTAAAGCACATTACATTCATAGCTTGCGCCTCAACTAGTACCCTACCAAGACCTTCATATCTCGAAGGAAAAATCATAAAGTCTGAGTCATTTAGAATCCTAGGTACGTCAGAATCCGCGGGCAAACGCAATATAGATTCTTCAAGTCCAAGACGTCTTATCTGTTCTTGAATTGTGTTTTCCAATTCACCCCAACCAATTAGTGTGAGTATTGAATTTGACTTTTTCATATGAATTTCGAAAAAAACATTTATTAAAAATTCATGATTTTTCTGAAATGTATATCTTCCAATGTGGATAAAATGGATTTTCCCATCATTTTCTTTTGCGAAGTATTTAGTAGGATTAAAGATTTTTAGATCGAGCTCATTATTAACAACAAAGGAGTCAGTACTTTTATCACCATACATATAATCACAAGCGCTTTTTGAACAGCCAATCTTTACATTGGAATTTGGGTTCACTAATTCTTTTACTGTGTGATAGTATATTTTTTTCAACCAACTTACCGGATCAGTTTCTTCGGGGTTGTGTCGATGACAAACACGTATTGATATTCCACTTTTTTTTGCCGCCAGCAGTGCTATCCCGCCCTTTTTGAAATCATTGCAATGAATTACATCGTAATGATTCATTCGCATGATTTTCCGCATTTTAAAATAAATTTTGAATGGACGAAAAATATTTTCAAAAAGTCTTTGTATTCTTTTTTTTGAAATCTCACAGGGAATGTAAAAAATATTTCTAAAAACGGGAAAAGAATCTCTATTCGTTTCAGATATATCAGAAAAGACTACCACATCAAAAATATATTCAGCACACAAACTCTGAGTAATATTAGAGATGGTTTTTTGAATTCCCCCTTTTCCAACTAAAGTGTTTTCTGTTACGATCAAAATCTTTTTTTTCATATAGAGGTTCCTCAAGCGAAAGTAATTCGCAACTTTCAAAAATTTTAGTGTAAGAGGCATTAAAATCCTCTTATAAAAAACGTAATAATAAATTGACGATGTACAGAAAGTTATATTCTTTCTTCACTTTGAATGAAAATACGTGTCTGAATGAAAATCAAAGCTTTTTATCGATTTAGAAAACTCAGATCAATGTTTTTTTTCTAATGACTCATAAAAGTATTGTAATTTTTTAGCTTCAAATTTAATATCAAAACCATTTTCTCTACCCAAATTGATGCCATGAAAACGATCATCAAGGTTAATGTTCTCCATTTTTTTTAGTATATCGGAAGCCCATACTTCTGACGAATCTTGAAGAGATAGATATGTACATAGACCCAAATTCACTTCTTTCGTAACAACATTTGAGGTAAAGCATTGTAGTCCATTTGTTTGAGCTTCCACAAGTGAAAATGGGAGTCCTTCAAAGATGGAAGGCATCACAAATACATCCATTGCAGATAACAATTTATTAACATCGCTACGTAATCCAAGAAATTTTACTTTTCCCTGCAGAAAGAGCATTTCGGTCTTTTTTATGACATCATTTTTTGTCGAACTGGCAATAAGCCCATCTCCACCAATTAGGAAAAGAACTGCATTTTTTTTGTATCTACAAATATCGGCGAAAATATCTAATAAAAAAGAATGATTTTTTTGCTTTGAAAAACTACCAACAAGTCCAATTACAAAAGTTGAATTATCGATGCCAAATTCACTTCTGATTTGGTTGCGATTCGGTATATCAAACCTATATTTATTACAATCAATTGCGTTAGTAAAAACCTTTACTTTTCCAGCATCGAATGCATTATTTCCAAACATAAATCTTCCAGCTTGTTCTCCACAAGCAACATAATTTGTTGCCTTGTTCCGAGCCGCATAAACAAAGAATAGGTTCCGAATTTTTCTTCTTAGTCCTACACCAAATATTGTATTATGGCTATGTGCGATAATCGTTTTTATCCCGTGTTTTTTTGCAACGTCTGCAAATACAAAGGTTGCGAACAACGCATGACAATGTATTGCAGAGTATTCTTTACCATGTATGTTAAAAAAGCCCTCTCGTTCACGAAAAAATTTATAACTAAGTGATGGTTCATCCAGTTTATAATAACGACCCCCAAGAGACGAAATTTCGTTCTTGAAATCGTTCTCCACCTCTCTAAAGTACAAGAAGTCGAATTGAAGAGTATTTCTATCAATATTTCGATAGTAATTCATAATGAAGTTCACTAAGCCGTCACCTTTGGTTACAGCATGGACAATATGTAAAATGCGAATCATTTATTCTCCTCATTTCACTTAATATTTTCATACAAATATCGATGAAAAATGTAATCAAAATAGTATACCTTAAGAATGACTGAGATATAATTAGTGAAAATAATGATTTAAAAATATGAGGCAATTTCCTGTTCACATTTTCTCGAAATCCATTTAGAAAAAATCAAAAAATTATCGTTGAGTATCCCAAGTGGCTTTTTGTTGCTTTCGAATTAAGCGAACGAGTCCCAAAAAAAGAGATAAATTTATAGCAAAAAAATATGCAATTATGCTTAAAATACTTTTGTGGTGCCGTTTTTTAGCAAAAACGTAATAAAAGACTATTGAAAGGTACGTTAACACTTGAAAAGAAAAAGTAATCAAAGGAAATAAGCCATATGAAAGTAAGAACACATTTGAAATAAATGCAGTAATTATACAAAAGGGGACTAGCCATTTTAAAACTCTATGAGAAAAATATGTGAAATGCCCTTTCCGTGGAAAAAGCATCCTCCAAAAAATTATAAGAGCTTGGTAATGCCCTGCCCCGTCTCGAATATGCCGTTTAAATTGTCCTTTTAGATCATTGTTTGGTTCCTCAAATGCTTTGGCTTCAACTTCAAGAATCACGTCAAAACCAGACTGCAAAATAAATGTCGACACATAAAAGTCGTCATTTATTATACCTTTTTTTATTTCAGGGATCATGCTTCTTTTAACTGCGTATATTGCGCCGTTTGCACCGGATAACCTACCAATGTATGATTCTTGCTGTTTTACCCAATTTTCATATTTCCAATATAAATTTTCTGATTTAGCTCCTTCACCTGAATTTTCTTGAATCCAATAATTCATTTGTCCACTCACGCAACCAATTCTCGGATCCGAAAAATGTTTCACAAGATTACGAATGGCTTCCGTATCGTACATCGTGTTAGCATCAGAAAAAACTAATATTTCTCCTTTTGCCTCTTTAATTAAGGCATTCAGTGCATTCACTTTTCCCCCTCTTGGAAAATCAAATATTCGCAGATTTGAAAAGTTGATAAACCGTTGGGCTATAGTAACCGTTTTATCTATTGAGCCATCGGATCCAATCAAAAACTCGATTTTTTCGCTCGGATAGTTAAGCGTTTTTAAATTCAATATTTTTTCTGCAATGACTTTTTCCTCATTGTACGCTGCAATCAAAACCGAAACGTTCGGTGTATATGATAAATCAGATACATAATCCTTTTTTATTACAAGAGAAATACATTTTAAGAGAAAGGGATAAATAAAGTATGTGTAAAACGGGATAAAGAAAGACATTCCAAGAACAATGAATAACGCAAGTTTCATAAGGGCCCTCCAGGTATATTATGATAATGAACTTTTTTCTAATCTCTTTGTGGTTTCTTTTTAAACAAGTATTTCCTAAATGTACCAAAAGCCTTGAAGGTTCTCTTTGCATCTTCTTTATTAGTCAACACTTGGCAAAGTTTCATAAATAAGTACTTGGGCCGAAGGTAAAATTTTTTTCGAGCATAGTCGCAGAAATCGACCAATTCTTGGCTTGTCAGTTGATTCGTAGAAAGTACACAGTTATGCATACCATCGGAAGTAAGCCATTCGGAATATCTTGAAGCCGTAATGAAATTATTTGATTTTGCCCATTTAAATGCTTCTGTTCCCGGGTAAACCATTAGCGGGAAAAACTGAACGGTGTCAAGTTTGAGTTTCTTTGAAAATTCCAGTGTTTCTTTCATTGTTTGTCTTGTTTCACCGGGATTTCCAACCATGAAACACCCGTGAACCCTCAATCTAGCTTTTCGTGCAAGTCTGTCAAATTTAATCGATTGGTCAAGAGTAATCCCCTTATGCATTCCATTAAGAACTTCCTGGTTTCCGCTTTCGAAACCAGCAACGACTAATTTGCATCCAGCTTTTTTCATTAGAACCATCGTGTCGTACTCAAGGGAAACGCGAACTTGCACAACCCATTTTAAAGCAACCTTGGCTTCAATCATCAAACGGCAGAATTCTTTTACGTTTTCCTGATCAACAGCAAAATTATCATCATCAATTAGAATTTCTTTGACTTCGGGGAAGTTAATAGATATTGAAACGCATTCATCGAAAAGGTTTTTGGCGCTGCGTTTTCGGTATCCTTTTCCAAACATCACTTGGGAATACATACAATAGAAACATTTTGATGGACAACCCCTACTTGAAAATATGCTTAGTGTTGGATAATCAACATGGGCATAAAAGTAGTCTTTTATGTTTAGGAATTTTTTGTATACTTCACTAACAAAAGGTAATTCATCCAGATTTCTTATATATTCACGGTCGGGATTATTGATTACTTTTCCATCAGAAACATAACTTATTCCTTTTATGGATGAGTATGTTTCTGGCTTATCTAAAAGACTTGCCAATTCTCGAACAGTATAATCATATTCATGCCGAGCAATAAAATCAACAAAGGTGTTTTGCGGAAGTATTTCCTCAACACAAGCAGATACATGCGTCCCAACAAGGCATATTTTAGAATCGGGTAATTTTTCTTTTACCAATTTTGCAAAACCAAGATCATTATATATGCTTGGAGTCGATGTATCAATAATTACGAGCTTAGGAGCGAATTTTGTGATTTCAAGCATCGTTTCTTCATTGCTTAAACACTTAGCGGGTGAATCAATTATTTTGATTTCGTGGCCTTCTTTATCCAAAACACCCGCAGCATATGATATCCAGAGAGGAAAATATATAGTACCACTTTTTGTTACTGCAGGACTCCGAGAGCTTTTTGAGAATTTGTCAAGAAATGGGGGATTCAATAATAATATTTTCATGCAAGGTCTCCTTGTTATTTAGTTTTTTTTCTGAGTGCCAGTACTGCCTTCAACGACTCCATCTGCTTTAAATACGTTGATTGCGGTTTTAATGACGATTTTCATATCCCTGAAAAAACCCATTTTAGCGACATAATCGCCATCATATTTTGCTTTTTTCGGAATATCTAATGCATCTCTACCCATAATCTGTGCTAATCCCGTAAGACCAGG
>Ga0172375_10008534_pt1 | contig 13748 bp, 13 predicted proteins | sample LakKiv1m_FD_114537 | JGI IMG/M metagenome (GOLD analysis project Ga0172375, IMG submission 114537) | Freshwater microbial communities from Kabuno Bay, South-Kivu, Congo - kab_092012_11.1m | ecosystem: Environmental > Aquatic > Freshwater > Lake | place: Democratic Republic of the Congo...
CCACCAGGCGTTACAATACAAAACGCCGGCTAAAATATATTTTGGGAAAACCTGTTAAAAGTTTTTGATCGTTTACATCTATCAGTTGTTAAAAATTGGTCTTGACAAAGGGGTAAGGTTTAGGAACGATAACAGGAACCAGAATTGGTCTCGGCATGAGATTAGAGGGTGATGGAAAATATCCAGCTCAATCTATTAGTTCATTAATGGTTGAAGGAAATAGTAGTACTCTTGATGTCCGATCACTACTTCCAGATCAGTACCAAGTGGTATGGGTACCTGGAGGAAGTATAGACAGAAGTGCACATGATTTGGGAAATGAGTTATTAATAATCAACGGTGATATAACAAGTCCAGAAGGACTATTAGTAGCTCTACATGAAATAGGTCACTATGTTGATCTGAAAGATGATCTATTAAGGAAAACCGCTTTACCTGAAATACAAGGAAATATGATGGCTCTAAAACCAGAAGAGCTAGAGGGTGTTGATCCAGAATTTGCCAAAGCGTTTATGGATAAGTTTAAACCAGTTACCGAAAACGACCTGAAGACTTTCATTGAATCAGAGAGAAATGCTTGGGCTTTCGCTCTAAAAACTATTTCAAAAGTAACTAATAGCAGAGATTTAATTCAAGCCTGTAGGGAATATACTCATGAACAACCACTCAGGATGCAGGCAGATGTTCTACGTTCAAGAGGATTCATCAAATAGCAGAAAAATTTCTATTTTTTGGTTCGAATCCGGTTACCGGTATAAAATTTTTGTGACTACCAAAATTCTTTTAAAAATTTAGGCTCGAACTAGGGAAAATCTTGCTTTGAAAGGAAAAACGAGGAGTTTTAGAAACTACTGTTACTTGGAGCTGGTGAGCGTACTTTGCTCGAACCTAAAATCTCTTATCGAGCCTTTAAATAACTTTCTGGTCTTTTCGTCTTAATTTCTAAAATTAGTCCAATTTTGATAATATTTACATATGCCAGAAAAGAAGATTGCTATATTTCAAGGTAAAAAAATCCGCAGGCATTGGGACAATAGAAAGGAGCTTTGGTATTTTGCGACAGTAGATGTAGTAGCTGCATTAACTGGTAGCAAAAATCCTCAAGTATACTGGCGAGTCCTCAAAAAAAGATTAATTGATGAGGGGTCATCTGAAACCGTTACAAAATGTAACGGTTTAAAAATGCTTGCACCTGACGGAAAAATGCGACTTACTGATGCTGCTGATACTGAAGTGATGCTCCGCATAATCCAAAGTATTCCCTCGCCTAATGCTGAACCATTTAAATTATGGTTAGCCAAAGTTGGATATGAACGTCTTGAAGAAACTGCTGATCCGGAGTTAGCTATTAATCGAGCTTTGAAAACTTATCTAAGGAAAGGCTATAGCCAAGACTGGATTAACCAGCGATTAAAAAGCATTGAGGTAAGAAAATTTCTAACCGATGAATGGGAACAGCACGGAGTTAAAGAGGGTTTGGAGTTTGCGATACTCACAGATGAAATTACTCAGGCTTGGGCTGGATTAACAACCAAACAATACAAAAACCTCAAAGGACTGAAAAAAGAAAACCTGAGAGATAACATGACTAATCTGGAATTGGTATTGAATATGCTTGCTGAGACGGCAACAACAGAAATATCCCAAAAGAGGCAACCGAAGACTTTTCCAGCGAACAAACGTGTTGCTCACGAAGGTGGAACTATCGCAGGCAATGCCAGACGCGAAATCGAGTCAAAAACCAGTAAAAAGGTTATAACAAGTAAAAATGCCAAAGGGTTGAAATTATTAAAAGGAAACAGTTAAGTTCTTCTTTTTTAGTTTTTCTCGTCTCTTCTTGATCAAATAGTTGACAAGGTTTAACAGGGCTACTCCTTGCTCAAATGCTTGTTCATCTGTGAGTTGAACTCCGTAATCTTTGAAGGCTATTTGTTTAAACTTTTTAAGTTCTTCTTTGGTTATCAGCACGTTATTTTCATCATCATTAACCATAGGTTCTAATCTCTTTACCAGTATAGCTTTTTCTAGGCTAATGAAAAATACTGGCTCGAACCTCAATTTAGCTTGATTTTAAGGATAAAAATAAAAAAACCGGACGTTTGTCCGGTTATGAACGGGATACGAGAATCGGACTCGCATCTCCACCTTGCCTGCCCGCCGCACTTGAGCGATGGAAGGGATTCGAACCCTCAACCTTCTCCTTGGAAGGGAGACGTTCTACCATTAAACTACCATCGCAATGCTTTCTTTGGCAGGCGGGGAAGGGTGGCATACTACCATTGTACTAATCCCGCGTTTTGACCGATTGCATCGGTAAATTAATTATAACAGTCTTCCTATCAAAAATCTCTCGTCCAATCATAACCATTTAAAATTCAGTGTTGCTCATCTTTGATAAACGCGACCAGCGGCTGATACTTCCACAACGCCCAACCGATACTGACAATATGTTCCATCATCGGCAGTCTGTGGTTGACAGCTCCTTCGATGTAAGACGTTTCTGAAGGAACCAGTTCGTCGGCACGATTGGTCAGCGTCATAATCCTTTTTTTCATCTCGGGAGACATTTCGCCGATAATTTTCTGGCACCATCTTACTGCTTGAGCAAACGCCGCGCTAGTTTTAGTCATGTTGACAAACGAACGAAATCCGCTTTCCGGTCCAACAAACAGTCGACTACAATTGGTTACTATTTTATTAATCTTGTCTGGTCTTTCCGCTAGGGCGCAAATTGCCATCGGTCCGCCGGCCGAGCAACCAATTAGTGAAATGTCCCAACCCTTTCCTTTACAATCGTCAATAAAACAACAAAAATCTTTAAGTTTCCTTTCAAAAGAGACGCCATTTCTCCATTCGACATCGTATACTTCCGGATGTAAACCATATTTTTTCACCCAGGGGCGGGTAATCAAACCAAGCATTAATTTACCCATTCGTCCTCCTAAACCGGTCAGAATAATCGGATGTTTTTCTACCTCCATATCATCGATTAATTATTGATTTAAACTTCCTCCAAAATTCTTTTTAAGTTTTCCAATGTTGCTTTTGTAAACGGCTGATCGATGTTTCCTTTTATCACCCATTCATAATATTCAAGTTCCGTCATGTTTTGGTCGAGTGAGTGAAACGATTACTTTTCATAAGACTTGCTCCTTCCAATCACTTAAGTTGAGTATATCATACATGTCTCTTTAGTTCTGACGTCGAAGATATAATATTATACCCATCTTATGCTGGTTTGCAACCCATCGGGTTGCCAAAGCAGTCTTAGATGGGTATATCCTGAGCAAATTCATTTGCGAATGGTATACATTGAAATTGTTGTTCAAATAATCTCTACGACTTGTTTTGGCGATTATGTCTCAAAATGGGGAGAATTGGCTCAAATCTTTTCCCAAACATAAACAAATAAACCAGACATTAGAATGGCAGCTAAGTAATAGGGCATGTCTTTGCCATAGCGAAAAAATATTTCTCCACCAAGCGCCGGCCCGACAATTCGACCCAGGCTACCAGCCGACTGCAGAAATCCCAGCGTTCCTCCATACTCTTCTTTTGAGACATTTTCCGATGCAATCGACTGCACCACCGGATTGGCGAAGGCATTGCCAAAAGCCAGGACAAGTAACGACAGATATATAAAATAATACTGCCGCTGCAGAACGGGAATTAAAAAAAGACCGGCCGCCGTTAGCAAAAATGCTGTCTTCAAAATTGTTTTTTCCGACCACTGCTTAAGAATCAACGGCAGTATTCTCAGTTGAATTGCCACCACAACAATTCCAATATAAGCAAACAGCCAGCCGTTTTGGGTCGGACCAAAATTATAGGTGACCTGTGTCCATAAGGCAAAATTGCCCTGCTGGATTGAAACGGCAGTATTAAATAAAAAGAAAGCAATAATCAATAAACCAACCGGATAAAATCTTAAGACCCGCCTCAACTCACCCACTGAGAATTTTCCTTTGGACGGAGTTTTGGCTTTTTTAGTATCGACCGATTCTGGCAAAAATAAAAACGTTGTCGTAACAGTAAGCATGGCTACCGCTGCCGCAAAAAAAGCCGGAGCAGCATAGCTGATTTTAGCAAGCAGACCGCCTATGGCCGGCCCAAAAATAAAACCCAAGCCGAACGCCGCTCCAATCAGACCCATACCGCGCGCCCGATTCTTTTCATCGGTGACATCGGCAATATATGCCTGAGCAATTGAGATATTTCCACCGGTTATGCCATCGACAATGCGCGAGATAAAAAGCACAGGTAAGCTTCCGGCGACGCCCAATAGCAAATATCCAACCGCGCTCCCGAACTGGGAAATAATCAGCATTTTTTTTCGCCCATAACGATCCGACAGCTGTCCCAAAACCGGAGAAGCTATCAACTGAAAAAAAGAATAAGTGGCGGTCAGCATGCCAATTTGGAAGGGATTGGCCCGATATTTTTCGGCAATATAAGGCAAAAGGGGAAGGATAATCCCAAACCCCAGCAGATCGATCAATACAATCAAAAAAATGGTCAATAGATTTTTGTTTTTCATAGACAAATTTGGCAAAACGAAAGTGATGATTCTTTATACAACTAAGATTATTCGTCCCTGTCTAATTCATCAAGCACCTCTTGAGCATGAAGGAGGGGATTGACCTTTTCCCAAACTTTAACAATTTCACCCGTCGGATTAATCAGATAGGTTTTTCTTAGGGTTCCTTGAAATGTTTTGCCCAAAAATTTTTTTTCTCCCCACGCATTATATGTTTTAATCGTTTCCGCTGTCTTGTCGCTCAATAACGGAAAATTAAGTTGATATTTATTCATAAAACTTAGGTGTGATTTAACTGTATCCTTGGAAACACCTAAAATCACCGCTCCTTTTTTTACCAATTCCAACGACCGATCACGAAAACCACACGCCTCCTTTGTGCAACCCGGCGTATCGTCTTTTGGGTAGAAATATAACACTACCCATTTCCCCTGATAGTCGGTTAAACGATGAATTTTTCCGGTTTGATCCGGTAAGGCAAAATTTTTTGCTTTCATATTTTCTTTGTCGTTCCCGCGAAAGCGGGAATCTATTTAATTTGTATTATTATATAGATTCCGGATCAAGTCCGGAATGACAGACAATAAATTTCTAACTGGTTTTCTATAATGCCTGACTTAATATATTACCGAATAAGTAATAGTTTGTCAATGGCTTATTTTTCGCGGGAGAGATTATATTCGAGTAGCTCCTGCAGCATTTTCAGATACTGTCTTGAATAGGGGAGCTTGTCAATAATAATGGATGCTTTAAGGGCTAAGCAACTTTTCTTTTGATCGATCGCTGCGATAATTTTTTTTACCTCCAGTTGCTTTTTAATTAAATTAATCTCCTTTTGAGTGATCGTTTTACTCCCAAAAATTTTATTCAGTTCTTTTTTTTCTTTATCGCTTGATGATTGATAAAGCAGCAGCCGCATCAGCGTCTTTTTGTTCTCGCGGATATCCGATCCGGTGGGTTTACCCGTCGTCTTTTCATCACCAAAAACTCCCAGCTCGTCATCTTTCAGTTGGAAAATCAGGCCTAAATTTTCACCAAGTTGACTTAGCCTTTTCCAATTGACTTCATCGATATTGTTCAACAATGCGCCCAACATTAAAGGAAGAGAAAAAGTATAGCGGGCGGTTTTTTTTAAATAGATATCCATAATGGTCGAAACATCGGGTTCTCGATTACTCTCTCCATAATAGACATCCAGCATCTGACCATTGATCGTCTGACAAATTTGCTCGGTTAGCAGATTAACCAAGCGGATGTCTTTGATTAATTTGATCGCTTCATAGAAAACCAGGTCGCCAACACAGACGGCTAAAGATTGACCCATGGTTTGGTGTAAGGTAGGCAGTCCGCGTCGTAATTTATCCTGATCCATGATATCGTCATGGATGAGTAAACCCGTATGCGTTAACTCCGTCGCAACCGCAAGGGAAAGCACCCGATTATCCCGTTTTCCTCCGGTCATTGCGTGGCTGAAGATAACCAGTGTACCGCGCAATAATTTTCCGTTAAGAACAAAATTGCATACACTGTCGCCAAAGCCTTGGGGGAAATCGTGAAGACAATCATCAAACCATTTTTTAATCCCCTGGCGTAAGGTAGACCTTACGCGATTGTGATATTTTAACCACCCCATAAATTAGTGTCTCCATCCATTCGGATGCGATTTATACCATTTAATCAACGATTCAACACTGTCCTTTATTGACCGCTGCGGCTTCCACCCCAGTACGGCTTGGACTTTTTTGATATCGGCGATCATTTTTGCATACTCTCCCTGACGGGGAGTGGTTTTTTTCAGATCAAATTTTACGCCGGTTGTTCTTTGTACTTCGGTAACTATTTCCAATACCGAATTGCCTGTTCCTGTTCCCAGATTAAAAATTTCGCTCTCACCCCCTTTTAATAAATACTCCACCGCTTTAAGATGGGCGATATTGAGATCAACCACGTTAATGTAATCGCGAACAGGAGTTTTGTCCGGTGTATCAACAACAGGACAGGTTAGATAAAACGGTTCAATCCCTAAAGCTCCGCGCACCGCATTCTGCACCAGCAATACTGATGGCCGCTTCGAATCGCCGATTATGCCATCGTCGGTTGTTCCGCAAACATTAAAATAACGCAAAATTACATAATTTAAACCCTGAAGCCGGTGATGCCAATCCATCATTTTTTCAATCATCCGTTTTGATTCGCCATAGGGATTTTTCGGCACGGTTGGATGCTTTTCATCCACCGGAATATACTCTGCCTCTCCGTAAACGGCACAGGTGGAAGAGAAAACGATGTTCTTAATGCCGAATTTAACCAGAGTAGCCAACAGGTTCTGCGATCCGCCCACATTATTGGAAAAATATTTTTCCGGCGTCTTCATCGATTCATCGACCAGACACGACGCCGCATAGTGAATCACTGCCCCAATTTCTTTTTCTTTGGTGAAAATTGCTGAAAGATCCGATCTTAAATCTATTGGATAAAATCGTAAGTTATTTTCGCCAAACTTATCCAGCAATAGTTGTAATGGTTGTCGATAACCAGTGGAAAAGTTATCGAGTGCCACCACTTCATATCCCTTTTGTAAGAATAAATAGGCGGCCACCGAGCCGATATAGCCACCGGCGCCGGTAATTAAGACTTTATGTGACATTGCAAAACATCTTTGGTGTAATTAATAACTTGCTTTCTTATTGTTGTTTTTGGAATTTCTTTCCCTTTATCCTGGTTATTTCTTTTTCTGTCATTCCTGCGGTAAGCAGGAATCTATATAATTTAACACCATTAATTCTTCTTACTAATGTATATTATATAGATTCCCGCTCAAAAAGGCGGGAATGACGAGGAAATTTATGTTTCTTTATTCGGTAAACAGGGTGATAGTGGAGTCGCTTTTCGGCGATTAGTATTCCTATAAATACAAAAGACGATCCGATAACAAAAATCCAGTTGGGATATTCATGAAGCAGGGGAGCGGCGATGAGGATTGCCGCCACCGGATCAATATAGGTGAAAACGCCCACTTCTTGTGCAGCAATCTTTGACAACCCGTAGTTATACAAAAAATAGGCCAACGCCGAAGAAAAAAATACTCCAAAGATTATTCCGGTGAGGCCGGCGCCGTTAAGCTGTGACCAATGCCACGTATGCAATTCTCCCATCATTAACGGTAAAAAACCGAAAGCGGAAAACAAAAAACCCAAAACAGTCACCAAAAGGGAACTAATCTTTTTTAAAACATTTTTCAATACTAAGGTCGACAGCACCGATCCTAGGGTGGCAATGACAAAAAACAAATTTCCCTCAAACTTCTGCAAATCCGCCAGCCTTTTACCATCAAACATAATCGGAGCAAAGATGATTGCCATCGCCCCGGCAAAAGCGATCAGCATCCCCCCAAAAACCCGCCGGCTCGGCTTTTCTTTTAAAAAAAAGACCGAAAAGACAAATAAAATCAGCGGCCCGCAGGAGGCAATGATTGGCGCATTAATACTAGTTGTTCGCTGTAATCCTAAAAAGAAAAAGGCAATGTTGACAAAAATCCCCAGAAAAGCCGACCCCAGTATGATTTCCCACCAGTTTCTTGCACTTAATTCAAATAATGTTTTCCATTTAACAAAGGGCAAGAAAATTATAGCCGCTCCAAAAAAACGAATGAAAGCCAGGGTAAAGGGAGGAATATTGGTCAGGGCGAATTTGAACAAGGGCGACGCCATCCCCCAGATTAAATTGGCAATTATCAAAGCAACAATCGGATTCATAGATAACCCTTTAACTCTTTAACCCTTTAACTTTTTAACTTTTTAACTTTTTCTTTTATTAAGATACACAATCAACTCTCCAATCATCCCCGTCATAATTATTTGAATGCCGACGATAATCAACAATACACCAATTTGCAATATCGGACGACGATACAACAGCATCCTAAAAAACAGCCTTTCAATTATCAAGTAACCGGTAATTAATAAACCGATAACAAAAAGCAGGCCGCCGATCGGTCCGAAGAAATGCAAAGGCGCCTCTGAAAAACGGAAGATAAAATAGGCGGTCAGCGTGTCAAATATGCCGATCATCAGCTTGCTGCGTCCAAATTTCGATCGGCCGGACCGCCGTTCACGATTATTTACCGCCACCTCACCCACCCGAAATCCCCGATAACTTGCCGCCAGAGGGAAAAAACGGAAGTTATTTGCATACAAAACGCTCTCTCCCAACACCTCTTTTCGAAAAACTTTATAGCCGCAGTTGATATCGGTATAAGGAGAGTGCATCACAGTCCGTAAAAACCAGTTGGCGATTTTTGAATAGAGTTTAATCTGCGAATTGTCTTGGCGGTTTTTTCTTGCGCCGTTGATAAAATCATAGCCCTGGTCGATTTTTGCAAGGAAATATTTCAAGTCGCGCGGATCATCCTGAAGATCGGCGTCCATAAAAACTATTATTTCTCCACCTGCATGCTCAAGGCCGGTTTGCAGCGCCCTTCCCTTCCCGAATCTTTTCCGATGCTTTATTAATCGGATATCAAACCTATTTCTTTCCTGATAACCGACAACCGATAACCGATAACCATCGGTCGACCCATCATCAACCAAGATGATCTCACTGTCCTTGTTGATTTCTGACAAAACAATCTTTAGTTGATCCAATAAAATCGGCAGATTGTTTTTTTCGTTATAAAACGGAATGATGACACTGATCATTTAATAATTTTTCTATATACTTCAAAATTGTCGCTTCGATAAATTATCTTAAACCGGTCGTCTTTTTGCAACCGCTGGTAGATGGGAATCAGTTGGTCTTTTTCCGGGTAGTCAAAAATCTCGTTTTTTCTGACGATAACATAGTCGGAATGAATATAATCATTTGAAAAATTGTTGAAATAGCGGCGGTTGGTGAGGAAAGGAGCCAGTTGACCCGTGCTGGAAATACGATATCGCTCGCTTTTTAAAATTTGCGCCCACAGTTCGATGTCTTTTTGTTCTTTCTGCGGATATTTAAATGGATGAATTTCAGCTTCACGGGAATAGGGAAGTGGACCTTTAAAATAGGAAAATAGAGTTGTACAGACCATGATTAATATTACAAGCAGCACCGGATATCGCCTTTTGCCTGCGATATAATTTCTTGCACCGTAAATTGCCGCGATAAATATCCAGGGTTGGATTACCGCCGTGTAATGAAAAATAATATTTCTCATATTCCAGCTGTTCGATAATAAATTCACCGCTAACTCGGGGATAGCAACCGCCAGATGAAGAGGGGACAATAATGATAGAAATCCCAGCGGCCCCAATAAAAACCAAAAATAGCGCAAAGTATCTTCTCGGAAAATGTAGGTTGCGATTGCCGAGGGTTTTTTGATTATCCCCATTATAATTTTGAGCGGAGAATCGCCAAAGTCGCCGTAATATTTCAAGGCAAAATGGACGTCGCCGCGGAAGTGGGGAATAATAACGGACAGCGATAATAAAAACCAGGCTAAGCTGATAAAAACGACGCATAGGCCAAACACCAAATTTGATCTTCCTTTTTGCCTAGTTAATTTGCTTGGCGAGAAAAGAATAAAGCCCCCAAAAAATAAAGTCGTCAGCGCCACCTGTTCTTTGGTCAACAAACTCAAAATCAGCAGTAATCCGCTCGCCCAATATTTTTTTCTGACCCAAAAATAGTACATAAACAGTAAGATCGGCACCGCCAATGTTACCGCATGAAAATCAAAAATATTGGCTCGCTGCATGGGTGAATATAATAGATAGGCCGCTGAAAAAACAAGCGGCAAAAGCGAAAACCGAACAAACCGATTGTTATTTGCGCCATATTCTAAAACGTGTTTTGTCAATAAATATACCGCAATCGCCCCCAGTCCCAGCACGATGCTCTGAATCACTAATAGCGTCTCGGGTCCGGCATGGATAAAATAAAAGGGGGCAAACAAAACCAGCATCAGATCATTATGGATCGCCATTCGTTTTATCTGCTCCCAGCCAAACGGATTGGTCATTTCCAAAACCCGGCTCCAGTCGCCGGTCTTAATCGCCATATAGGTGTTATACACCGTTTGATTCATGATCCCCAAGTCAAAATAGGAAGAGTATAGGGTTTGATAGCGAAGAATAGTGAAGTAGGAGAAATAGACGCTGTACAGGAAAATCAAAAAAACAAGGATAAGCACCGCTTTATGGTGTTTTAAATAGGTAAACATTTATTATTTTTATCGATTGCCCGAGTGATATTTTTCGTGAACTTCCTTCAGTCTGGTGTTGGTAATGTGGGTATAGATCTGAGTGGTCGAAATGTTCTTATGACCCAACATCTCCTGGACCGAACGCAAATCCGCGCCGTGCGACAATAAATCGGTCGCAAAACTATGACGCAGCGCATGGGGACTGATTTTATCGATTATCCCTGATTTTTTCCTGTATTTGTCGACAAGGCGTTCGACCGAACGGACGGAGAGACGCAGCTTCTCGTCGGTCAAGCCCTCTTGAGCTTTGGGACCGGAATATCGGATAAAAAGCGGGCGATACGGGTCGCTTCGCTTTTGAAAATATTCCTGAAGTGCTTCCTTGGCCTGCTTGGTTAAAAAAACAATCCGGTATTTGCTGCCTTTACCAATCACCCCAAATTCGCCAGTTTTTAAATTGACCTGATCGCGGTTTAACGATACCAGTTCCGAGACCCTCAGTCCGGTCGAGAACAAAACTGCAAAAATCGCTCGATCACGAAGGCCTAAAACCGTATTCGAATCAATCACCGAGATTATTTTTTCGAGTTTGTCGGGCGCTAAAAAGTGAATCTCTCTTTCCCGGCGCTTCCCCAGTTCAATCATTTCCGGCGGGATTACTGCCAGTTTCTGCTTTAGCAAATAGCGAAAAAGCGACCTGAGAGCGATAAGGAAATAATTTTGCGTCTGTCGCTTCAACTCACCCTTGTAGGGGTTTTTATAACGATGCGACAGATACAATCTAAACTCGCGGATAATTTCATCATTAATTTCCTCTACCTGAAAATCATTTTGTCCATTTTTGATATTTACACTATCGCTTTGATCTTTGCTTTTTTCAGCCAAAGGCTGATCGACCTTTGGTCGAGATTTTTGATCTTGGGATAACAGCCAGCTTTCAAAAAACTGCAGATAATAGCCGTACATCTTGACGGTTTTGAGCGACAAATTGCGATCAAGTTCGCAATATTCCAAAAATCGCAGAATCGCCTCCTTGATATTCATGCTTTTATTTTTTTTGGCAATCGCGATAACTTCTAATCAACAACTTAAACGTTTACTTAAGGCCTATGTTCTATATTTTAACAAATCTTACCGATCATACCCATTCGAGCTTGACTTTTTTCGTCACCTTAATCTATCATTAGTCTACTTATTATTAGTTTTAACAGACAATATGACTACGGTTAATCCAAAAGTTTTTAAAGCATATGACATCCGCGGTTTTTATCCTCAAGACATTGATGAAGGAGGGATGGCAGACATCGTTAAGGCAATTTATTCGTTTTTTATCAAAAATGACCCGGAAAAACCGCTTACCGTGGTGCTGGGACGGGATATGCGCCTGTCGGGGCCGGCTTTATTTGAGGTTGCCAAAAAAGCGCTGGTTGACTGCGGCGCGACCGTGATCGATATTGGTCTCACATCGACTCCCACCATGTACTTTGCCGTGATGAAATACCGCTATGACGCCGGAATCCAGATTACCGCCTCTCACAATCCCAAAGACTATACCGGCATCAAGTATTTACGCCGCAGCGGCGATCAGGCAATCAAAATTTCCAAAAATACCGGCATGCTTGAAGTTAAAGACCGTGTTCTTAGAAGGGATTTTATCAAGCAAGACTCGCCGGGAAAAATTATTTCCCGACCTCATGTTTTGAAAGATGAAGTTAAAGACGCATTAAGCTATGTCCGGCCGCCAAACCGGAAACGGCTGAAGGTGGCGATCGATCCGGCCAACGGGATGGGAATTGAGTATACGAGCGAATTATTTCATCAATATCCGGCCGACCTGGTCAAGTTAAACTTCAAACTTGACGGCAGCTTTCCGGCGCATCAGCCCGATCCGCTCCAGTTTCAGTTGTTAAAAGATTTGCAAGAAACGGTTGTCCAAGAAAAGGCCGATCTGGGGATTGCGCCGGACGGCGATGGAGATCGGGTTTTTTTTATTGACGAAAAAGGGGTAATTGTTCCGGCGACCCTAATCGCTTCATTGATCGCCAAGGAAATTCTTGAGGAAAAGCCAGGAGCGGCGATCGTTGCCGATATCCGTTATTTAAGGAATGTCGTCAACGCTTTAAAAAAATACGGCGGGAGGCTGTCGGTCAGCCCGGTCGGCCATGCCTTAATTACCGAACAGGTCAATCGGGAAAATGCGGTTTTTGCCGGCGAATCATCCGGTCATTTCTATTTTGGTGACCTGGGTGGAGCGGAAAGTGCTCTCAGGGTCGTTGCATATGTTTTAAAAGCGATCCAGACAGCCAATCAACCTCTCTCCAAAATACTGGCGCCCCTCAAGACAAACTGTGAATCGGGCGAATTTAATTATGTGCTGCCGGAAGCGCTGGAAACAAAAACCATATTTGATCAATTGACCGGGCTTTTTCCTGACGGCCAGGCAAACCGCCTTGACGGGCTGGCGATCGACTATCCCGCCTGGCGCTTTGGTGTTCGTACCTCCAATACCGAGCCGTTGCTCCGGCTGAATGTCGAAGGGGAAAACGAATCACTGGTAAAGGAGAAACTTAAACAAATCCAGCGGCTGATTATTCAGATGGGTGGAAAAGCAAAATAATTGCGGCCCATTCTGTGCCCCGAGAGGGAGTTGAACCCCCACGCCTTTTCAAGGCATACGGTCCTAAGCCGTACCTGTCTGCCAATTCCAGCATCGGGGCATGATCAAAATTTAGAATTAAGGATCGTTCAACTAATAATTTCTACTTCGCATCATATTATACCACCATGATTTGCTATACTTGAAGAGCAAACTAACCGGTCAGACGAGGAGAAGTCGCATAGTGGACGAGTGCGTACGCCTGGAAAGCGTATAAGGCCGCGAGGTCTTCGCGGGTTCGAATCCCGCCTTCTCCGCCAGTTGGGAAATGTCTTTGTTGGCTCGCCCTCTGCGAGGGCTCGCCAGCCGATTTTAAGCGCAAATTGAAATTTTTTATCTTTCAAAATGAAGTTCGAGCCGATATTTTTTAGAAA
>Ga0172375_10008536_pt1 | contig 13747 bp, 12 predicted proteins | sample LakKiv1m_FD_114537 | JGI IMG/M metagenome (GOLD analysis project Ga0172375, IMG submission 114537) | Freshwater microbial communities from Kabuno Bay, South-Kivu, Congo - kab_092012_11.1m | ecosystem: Environmental > Aquatic > Freshwater > Lake | place: Democratic Republic of the Congo...
AAGCAGCGCCAGATGGATCAGGCGCTCCAGGCCATCGTCCATCAGCGCGTGTGCCTGGCTGCCGTTGCGCGGCGGTGTGGCGCCAAACTGAAATTCACAGCGCGCGCCAACCTGCGTCACGCACCACGGCAGGTGGTGGCGGGCGATGCACGCGCGCAAGCCCTCGGCCAGTTCGGTGCAACGTGCAATCATGTTTGCAAAGGCGGCGTCGGTGGCCACTTCAGCCAGCGTGGCGCGCATCGCCGCCAGCGTGAGCCGGTTGGCGGTGAGCGTAGTGCCGATGCCGCTGTGGCCTGGCGGCGCGGCGCGCTTGACTTGCATGGCGCGCGCGGCCAGCGCGGCGCTCATGCCATACACGGCGCACGGCAGGCCGCCGGCAATGGGTTTGCCCAGCACCAGCGCGTCGGGCTGCAAGCCGTGGGCGCGCGCGTAGCCGCCTGGGCCGCTGCTGAAGGTGTGGGTTTCATCCAGCACCAACAAGGCCCCATGCTGATGAATCAGTGCCTGCGCCTGCGGCCAGAAGTCAGCATCGGGCAACACCATGCCCACGTTGGTCATGACCGGCTCGGCCAGCACGCAGGCCACATCGCCCGTTTGCAAGGCCGCTTGTAGCGCGGGGATATCGTTGAACTCGACCACCACCGTGTGCGCGGTCAGGTCGTGCACTTGCCCGAGCAGACTGTTGCGCGCGGTGGGCACGCCAGCCACCAGATCGACAAATACGTCGTCCACCGTACCGTGGTAGCAGCCGTTGAACACCAGCAATTTCTTGCGTCCGGTGGCAGCGCGCACCCAGCGCAGCAAAAAGCGGTTGGCATCGCTGGCCGACAAGGCGCTTTGCCACACCGGCAAGCCAAAGCGGCGCCCCAGTTCAGCCCCCACCCATGCCGCATCTTCGCTCGCCAGCATGGTGGTGCAGCCGCGCGCCACCTCGCGCTGCACAGCGGCCACCACGGCGAGTGGCGCGTGGCCAAACATGGCACCGGTGTCGCCCAGGCAAAAGTCCACGTAGTTCAGCCCATCCACATCGGTCAGGTGCGCGCCCTGTGCGCTGGCCACGTGCAGCGCAAACGGCGTGGCCCAGTCGCTCATCCAGTGCAGCGGCACGCCAAACAACCAGTACGGTGCGGCTTGTTGCGCCAGCGCTTGCGACAGGGGATGCGTGGCGATGAAGCGGGCGCATTCCTGCTGCGCCAAGGCCTTGCGTGCGGCAACAGTTTTTATAAGCATTTTTGGCCCCTAGCCCTTTCATTCATTGCGGCAGCAGCTATACTTTTTATACCAGCAACAGCAAATGCTCACGCTCCCACGAGCTGATGACACGGTTGTAGGTGGCGTATTCCAGCTCTTTGACCGCGCAGAACGCTTTCACAAACGCCGGCCACAGCACCTCGGCCATGGCGTCGCAGCCGCGCATGCGCAAGATGGCGTCTTCCAGGTGGCGCGGCAGCTCGTAGTCGCGGTCCCAGGCGCTGCTGTCCATCGGGTCGGTGGGTTGCAGGCGCTCCATCATGCCCAGGTAGCCGCACGCCAGCGTGGCCGCCGTGGCCAGATACGGGTTGACGTCAACACCGGGCACGCGGTTTTCAACGCGGCGGTTTTGCGCGTCTGACTTGGGCACGCGGATGCCACAGGTGCGGTTGTCCAGCCCCCACTGCACGTTGATCGGCGCCGACATGAAACGCGACAGGCGCCGGTACGAGTTGACATACGGCGCCAGCATCGGCATCACCTGCGGCACGTACTTTTGCAGGCCACCGATGTAGTTTCTGAACCGGTCACTGGCCGAGCCGTCGGGGTTGGAGAAGATGTTTTGCCCGGTGGCTGCATCCAGAATGCTCTGGTGAATGTGCATGGCGCTGCCGGGTTCCATCTCCATCGGCTTGGCCATGAAGGTGGCAAAGATGCCGTGGCGCAGCGCCGTCTCGCGCACCGTGCGCTTGAACAGAAACACCCGGTCGGCCAGGTCCAGCGGGTCACCATGGGTGAAGTTGATTTCCATCTGGCCTGCACCGGCCTCGTGGATCAGCGTTTCCACGCCCAGCCGGTGTACGCTGCAAAACTGCGAGAGCTCCATAAAGAACGGGTCAAAGTCGTTGACCGCATCAATGGAGTACGACTGGCGCCCGGCCTCGGACTTGCCGGTGCGCCCCAGCGGCGGTTGCAGCGGCTCGTGCGGATTTTGCTGGCGCGCCACCAGGTAGAACTCCATCTCTGGGGCGACCACCGGCTTCCAGCCCTGTTTTTCATACAGCGACACCACGTGGCGCAGCACGCTGCGCGGCGCCAGTTGCACCAGGCTACCGTCGTCTTCATGACAGTCATGAATCACCACCGCCACCGGCTCGGCCGCCCAAGGCACCAAGCGCACGGTGGAGGCATCGGGCAGGCACACCATGTCGGGGTCGGTGTCGCCCACGTAGGGACCGTTGTCGGGCTGCTGGCCGTTGACGGTGTTGAGCAGTACGCTCTTGGGCAGGCGCATTTCACCCGCGCTCAGGTACAGGTCTTTGGGCAGAATCTTGCCGCGCGCGATGCCGGTCATGTCGGGGATGACGCACTCCACCTCATGGATGTGGTGCTGGGCCAGAAAGTTTGTGACGGGGTCTGGGTTGGCGGAGCTCATGGAGCAAGTCGGGAAGTGGAGATGTTCCATGATAGATGCGGCTGCACCGTTGCGACGGTGCCATTTGGAGCCACTCAATCAAGGCCACAGGCTATTTTGCAAATAGCTTGACGCGGGTATCAGCTTTACCAGGACGTGTCCGGCAAGCCGGACCACAATTCAACCAAGTCCGGAAAATTCCAATTGGCCGGGTCTTCGCGTGCCTCAATGGTTTCGCTCGCCTGAGGGTTGGACAGGTCAACCGCTTTTGGTGGAATGCGCCGGTTGGTGCGGGTGTCAAAAAAGACCTTGACCAAGGGCGTCGTGAGCGACTTGGCCGTTTGCCCGAGCACTACGCCGATGCGTGCAGAGCTTAGTCGCACCAGCGAACCCACCGGGTAAATGCCAACGCTTTTAACAAACGCATGAAAAATGTTGGCGTCAAAGTGCCCGCTCCATTCGGCCATTTTGCGCAGTGAATTGGCCGGGTCCCAGGCGGTTTTGTAGCGCCGGTTGGAGGTGATGGCGTCGTACACGTCGCACACGGCGCACATGCGCGCCCCCAGGCTGATCTGATCGCCTGTGAGGTGATCCGGGTAACCTGAACCGTCCAACTTTTCATGGTGGTGCAGGCAGGCATCAAGCACCAGCGGGTCATCACCAAGGCTGACCGGAATCAACTTGCGACCCGCCATTGAATGGTTTTTGATGATGGCAAACTCAGCGTCGGTGAGTCGCCCCGGTTTTTTAAGCACATTCAGAGGCATCACGGCTTTGCCCAGATCATGCAACAACCCGGCCAGACCGGCTGAACGCGTGCGGGCCTCGTCAAATCCGAGTTGCCTGGCCAAGGCCACCATCAGGGCGCTGACCGCCACTGAATGCATGTAGGTGTAGTCGTCGGCGGCCTTGATGCGGGCCAGGCTGATGAGCGCCTCCGGGTTGCGAAAAATGGAACAAGCAATTTCTTCGACCACCTCGCTGGCACGCCCGGCCTCGACCACTTTGCCCATACGCACGTCTTCAAACATGGCAACCACCGCCTGTTTGGAGCGCATGCAAATCCTGGTCGCGCGAGCAATTTCCTGTGCTACTGACACCGGAGTCGTTGATGCCTGCCAATCATCCGTCTGCTGCAACTGTGCTTCCACCTGGGCCTGTGACTGGGCCTCGGAAATTGAAGGCGCGCTGACAGCCACATCCACCCCTTTATCGCAATCAATCCACACCTCTTTGATACTGCTGGCCAAAATGGCTGCAATATCTTCAGGGTCGCGCAGGACAAAGCCTGTGCGGAAAAAGGGGTGCTCCATCCAGGAGCCGCAAAACTCCTTGAGATGCATCCCCAGCGTGAGCTGATTGACATTGATCCGTTTAAGCATCGTCATGGCTCTATAAAAATAGCTGATAACGTTTATCCGAGATTGTCTATTGTCACCCACTTTCCGCTGCAATATTAATAGCGGATTGTGCTTTGACATCAATGGCAAGAAGCCTTTTCTTCATGCAAAGAATCGCCTTGTCCTTGCTCAGCAGCAGGCACTGGTGCGTCACCGCCAGGTCGATGAACTTCTGGTCGTCGGGGTCGCTGCAGGTGACTGGGACTTTGGGCGCGGCAGCCACCCGCGTCACCTGGGCATCAAAGCCAGCCAGGACTGAATCGGCCGACAGCGCGTGCCAATGCAGGCTTTTGACGATTTGCGGGTAGCTGAGCACGCGCGCCAGTTCATCGCGCATGGGGTCGGTGGCCAGCCAGCGCAGCGCGCCACTTTGCAAGGCGCGACGCAACACATCGGTGGCGGGGTCCTGGAACAGCAACAAGTCCAGCACAATGTTGGTGTCGAGCACCAGCGGGCGGGGCATGGGGTCTGAGGACGCGTTCACGATCGCTGCGCGATCGGGGGAATTGGGGTCAGAGCACACGATCGAAAAATTGGGGTCAGATCACCGATCGCCCAGCGATCGTGTGCTCTGACCCCAATTTTTCTCTTTATTTTCTGAACCCGTTTTTTCCAGTTTCCCTTTAACCATGTCAAAGCGGAACAGGCGGCATTCCAGCGGGCCGTTCCACAGGGGCACGCGGCGGGATTCTTTCAGGCGCATCTTGCCGGGCAGCTTCAGGTCGGGCGTGAGCACCCACGCGGTCCAGCCGGGGTAGTTTTTCTTCCAGTGGCTGGCAAGCTGGTTGAAGAAGTCACCGCCGTTGTCCGTCTGCGGCAGTTCGCGCGCGCCAAAACGGCCTTTTTGCGGCTCGCCCAGCAACGATGAATCACTATCGTCATCATAGCTGCTCACGCTTTCTTTACTTGGGTTGGAGGCCAATTTGGCTTGATGCGGCGGGCGCTCATAGCGCCCGCTGCGTGCCACACCGGCCACCTCGATGCGCTCGCCATAGGGCGGGTTGAGCAGCATCACACCGCTACCGGTTTGGCTCACGTCGATGGGTGGCATGCGCTGCAGCGCGTCGCCACCACGGAATTCAATTACACCGGCCACGCCCGCACGCGCGGCGTTGCGCTGCGCAAAGTCCACCATGCGGTGCGCCACGTCGCTCCCAAAAATAATAAGTTTTTGGTCTGCATCCGGCATCATTACTGCGTCAGCAGCTTCTTGCTTGATAGCGTCCCAGTTGGCTTTTCGAAACGGCACAAACTTCTCAAACGCAAAGCGACGCTGCCCACCGGCGGGCAGGTTGCACGCCATTTGCGCGGCTTCGATCAGGATGGTTCCGCTGCCGCAACACGGGTCGTACAGGGGCTGTAAATCGCCTTCACCATCGAGCCAGCCGCTGGCGGCAATCATGGCCGCAGCCAGGGTTTCTTTCAAGGGTGCGTCGCCCTTGTCTTCGCGCCAGCCGCGTTTGAACAGCGGCTCGCCCGAGGTGTCGATGTAGAGCGAACAACTGTCGGTGGTCAGATGCGCGTAGATGCGCACGTCGGGCCACTGGGTGTTGACATCCGGGCGCACACCACCGGCCACAACGCGAAAGCGGTCACACACCGCGTCTTTGATCTTGAGCGCGGCAAAGTTCAGGCTATTGAGCGGACTGTGCTGCGCGGTGACCTCTACCTTGATGCTCTGGCGCGGTGTAAACCAGCGCTCCCACGCCACCTCGGTCGCCGTGCGGTACAGGTCTTGCTCAGAGCGGTACTCGGTGTAGCTCAGCAGCACCAGCACGCGCTGCGCCAGCCGACTGTAAAGATTCAAGCGCATGGCGTGTTCAAAGTGCGTGCGCACCGCCACGCCGCCGCGCTGGCGCGTGATGCAGCCCGGCGGCAAGCCGGTGATACGCAATACCTCAGGGGCGAGGTAATCTTCCACGCCGGCGGCGCAAGGCAGAAAAAGTTGGAGTTGGTTCATGACGGCAGGTAGGGTAGCTCCGTCTGGACGGCGCACAGGGGGTTTGTCGGTTTACGACGATTCGTTCATCGCCTTGCGATGGCGTTCGACAAATTCCTTGTATGTATCGACACCGCGAATTTGCAAAATGGTGTTGCGAACGGCGGCCTCTACCAGCACGGCGATGTTGCGCCCGGCCACCACCTGGATCACGACCTTGCGTACGGGGACGTCCAGCACGTCTTGCGTGAGCGGCTCGTAGGGGATGCGTTCGTAGTCGCGTTCCATGGTTTCACGGCGCACCAGGTGCACGATCAATTGCAGCCGTTTGCGCCGACGCACCGCTGTTTCGCCAAAGATGCAGCGGATGTCAAGCAGCCCGATGCCACGCACCTCAAGCAGATTTTGCAGCAGTTCGGGGCAGCGGCCCTCGATGGTGTTCTGGTTGATGCGGTACAGATCGACCGCGTCGTCGGCCACCAGACCGTTACCACGCGAAATGAGTTCCAGACCCAGTTCGCTCTTTCCCAGGCCAGATTCGCCGGTGATCAGCACGCCCAGGCCCAGAATGTCCATGAACACGCCGTGCATCGTGCTGCGGTCGGCAAAGTGCTTGGACAGGTAGGCGCGCAACACGTCGATCACGTAGGCCGACGAGCCAGGGGTGGCAAACATCGGAATCTGCGCGCGCTCACACATCGACAGCAACGATTCAGGTGCCACTTGCCCGTCGGCCAGCACCAGCACGGGTGGTTCGAGCGTGACGATGCGTGCAATGCGGCGTGAGCAGTCCTCCGACGTGGCGTTGGTCAGGTAGGCAACCTCGCGTTCGCCCAAAATTTGCACCCGATACGGGTGGATGTAGTTGAGGTGGCCAACCAGGTCAGCGCCAGAGCGCGCTGCGCGCACTGCCACTTCGTCAAAACGCCGCTCGGAAGCACCCAGGCCAGCGACCCATTCCCAGCGCAATGTAGCGCGAAACGCCTCAAAGAGCACGTCAGCGCTGATGACGGTGGGTTTCACGGTAGCCGGCTTGCAGAAGTGCCGCTGGTGCTCAGGCCGCCTGGCCTGATTGCCACTGGGTGATCAGGTCATGCAAGCCGTTTGCATCGGTGCTGGTCAACAGCTTTGCACGCAAGTCTGCGTCACTGAGCATTTCTGCAATTTCAGACAGTATTTCCAGATGCCGCTGGGTGGCCGCTTCAGGAACCAGCAAAAAAATCATCAGCGCCACGGCTTGTTCATCGGGTGCTTCAAAGCCGATCGGCTTGGCCAGCTGGAAGACAGCTGCCATGGGCGACTTGAGGCCCTTGATGCGCCCATGCGGAATGGCCACTGCGTGCCCCAGCCCGGTCGAGCCCAAGCGCTCGCGTGAAAACAGGCTGTCTGTCACCAGCGCGCGGCTCAGGCCATGCAGGTTCTCAAACAGCAGGCCAGCCTCTTCAAAGGCGCGTTTCTTGCTCGAAACATCCACCTGAACGAGGACGTGCGCAGCGGTAAGGATAGAGGCGAGTCGGTTCATAAAGTGTTTGAGATTATGCACTTTGCCACACAGGCAAAAAAAAGCCGCTCGCACCAGCGGGCGGCTTCAGCCGAAGTGTAAATTACATCAGCCTTTTGGGGGCATCGTGGTGATGCGACTGCAACCGGTCCTTGTGGCGTACCACCTGGCGGTCCAGCTTGTCCACGAGTTCATCTACCGCAGCGTACAGGTCTTCGTGGGCACTTTCGGCAAACAGGTCAATACCTTTGACGCGGATATTGCACTCAGCCTTTTGGCGTAACTCCTTTTCTTTGAGGTTCTCCAGGGTCAACAACACCTTGACATCGACCACCTGGTCAAAATGGCGCTTGATGCGGTCGAGTTTGCTGGTGACGTAAGTCCGTAGTGACGGAGTCACTTCCAGGTGGTGGCCGCTGATCGTCAAATTCATAAAATGCCTCCTGGGCGCTTGGTTGAAAAAATGTCTGACGGGATCGACTATGCCCGCGCCGCAAATCGAATGCAACGACTTTTGATGGTGCACTGCAACATGATGCGGGTTTGTGTCACTCCCAAACATGAAACAGATGCTTGACGATGCCATAATCGACGGAGTTTCTTAACACGGACAAACCCCCTTGGAACACCATCCCAGTCGGTAGCTTTCGGCCCCAAACGGCATCCTGGGTCGAAAGCCAACCCCTTATTGACGCAAATGCCAACCCTGTTTTGGGAGTGAGCGCATGCTCAACATTTTTACCCTCGCCAACGGACGACTGTTTCAGGAAGAAATTGAATCGCTGGAAGAGCTGTCGCGCTTTCAGCCCATCTGGGTGGACCTGGAATCGCCCACACCTGAAGAAAAGCGCTGGATCAAACAGTATTTTGGCTTGTCCATTCCGCAAGACGCGATGGACGAAGACATCGAAGAGTCGGCGCGTTTCTACAAGGAAGACAACGGCGAATTGCACATCCGCAGCGACTTTTTGGTGGCGGACGACGACGAGCCGCACACGGTGCGCGTGGCCTTCATCCTGAACCTGGTGAACGACGAGCTCAGAAGCAAAGGGGTTTTGTTTTCGATCCACGACGAAGATGTGCCGGTATTTAGGCTGCTGCGTATGCGTGCGCGGCGTGCCCCGGGGCTGATCGAGGACGCCAAAGAAGTCTTGCTCAAGCTGTTTGACGCCGACGCCGAATACTCTGCTGACACGCTGGAAGAAATCTACGACGAACTTGAAAAAGCCAGCGACAAGGTGCTCTCGGGTGACGTGACCGACGCTCTGGCCGGTGAGGTGCTGGCCGCGATTGCACGCCACGAAGATATGAACGGGCGCATCCGCCGCAACGCCATGGATACGCGTCGTGCGGTGAGTTTCATGATGCGCAGCAAGATGCTCAACGCCGAGCAGTTTGAAGAAGCGCGCCAAATCTTGCGCGACATCGATTCGCTCGATTCACACACCGCTTTCCTGTTTGACAAGATCAACTTTTTGATGGATGCCACGGTCGGTTTCATCAACATCAACCAGAACAAGATCATCAAGATTTTTTCGGTGGCCAGCGTTGCGCTGCTGCCCCCCACGCTGATTGCCAGTTTGTACGGCATGAATTTCAAGTACATGCCCGAGCTGGACTGGCAAGCGGGTTACCCGTTTGCACTGGCGCTGATGGTGGCCAGCGCACTGGTGCCCATGTGGTACTTCAGAAAACGCGGTTGGTTGAAGTGAAAGTCAACGGCATACCGTACCGAACCATCTGGCTCAAGCCTGGCGACGAGCGCGTGGTTCAGGTCATTGATCAGACCCGCTTGCCGCATGCCTTTGAAGTGGCCGACCTGCACACGCTGGACGACGCCTGCCGTGCCATCTGCGACATGACGGTGCGCGGTGCCGGCCTGATTGGCGCCACGGCGGGTTTTGGCATGTACCTGGCCAGTTTGCATGCACCCGACGACGGGTTTGACGCCTTCATGCGCCATGCCGCAGAACAGTTGACGGCCACCCGACCCACCGCTGCCAATCTTGCCTGGGCCGTGCGCCGTGTGTTGGCTGCGTTGCCCGAGATGTGTGATGCCTCGCAAGGGCGCGAGATCGCCCGGCAGACCGCCTGTGCCATCGCCGACGAAGACGCCGCGCATTGCCACCAGATAGGGCGGCACGGGTTGGGTGTCTTGACCGAACTGTCCCGGCGCAAGCACGGCGGGCGAGTCAACATCCTGACGCATTGCAACGCGGGTTGGCTGGCGTTTGTGGATAACGGCTCGGCCACGGCACCGATTTACGCGGCGCACGATGCTGGCATTGACGTGCATGTGTGGGTTGATGAAACCCGTCCGCGCAACCAGGGTGCCAGCCTGACCGCGTGGGAGCTGGGCCAGCACGGCGTGCCGCACACGCTGATTGCCGACAACGCTGGCGGCCACTTGATGCAGCACGGTCTGGTGGATTTGGTCATCACCGGTGCCGACCGCGTCACACGCTGCGGCGACGTGGCCAACAAAATCGGCACTTACCTCAAGGCGCTGGCGGCGCGCGACAACGGTGTGCCGTTTTATGTGGCGCTGCCGTCGTCCACCTTTGATTTCACGTTGAATGACGGTGTGGCGGGCATTCCGATTGAGGAGCGCGCGGCCGACGAGGTGCGCTGGGTCTCTGGCAAAAATGCGCAAGGGGCGGTGGTGTCGGTGCAGATTTGCCCGGACACGACGCCAGCGCGCAACTGGGGATTTGACGTGACCCCGGCACGCCTGGTGACGCAGTTGATTTGCGAGCGCGGCTTGTGTGACGCCAGCGAGGCGGGTATTGCGTTGTTGTTTGCCAAGGACTTGGCAAAGTGACCAGCGCAGCGGCCGACGGTGTCATCAAGTACCGCAGCCAGCGTGTTGCGGGCACGTTTGCGCTGCCCCCTGAGTGGGAACAGCTCAATACGGCTCGCACGCAATTGTTTGACTTGGGGCTGATTGGCGTCACCGACCAGGGCGTGGGTTATGGCAACCTGAGCGTGCGCACGCAGGGCGATCAGTTTGTGATTACCGCCAGCGCCACTGGTGCAGCGCGCCAGCTCAGCGCACAACAGTACTGCCTCGTGGAATCGTTCTCTGTGGCGCACAACACCGTCGTATGCCGGGGCGCGTTGGACGCGTCGTCCGAGTCGATGACGCACGGTGCCATTTACCAGGTCAACCCGCTGGTGCGCTGCGTGGTGCACGGACACAGCCGCGTGCTGTTTGACGCCTTGTTGCAGGGCCAGGCTTTGCGCACTGCGGTCGAAGTACCTTACGGCACACCCGCCATGGCGCAAGCGGTAACGCATTTGGTCCTGGAGCAAGCGGCGCTACCCGTGCTGTTTGTGATGGCCGGGCACGACGAGGGTGTGGTGGCTTACGGGGCTGACGTTGCGTCCACCACCCGGCTGATGGTTGAAACCTTCCAAAGGACACTTTCTCATGATCAAGATCGGCATCATCGGCGGTAGCGGCCTGGACAACCCCAACATCCTCGACCAGCAACGCGACCTGTACGTTGACACGCCCTGGGGCGCGCCATCGGCGCCACTCAAGCTCGGGCAAATCAAGGGCGTGGACGTGGTCTTGCTGGCACGTCACGGACGCGAGCACACCATCACGCCCGGCCATGTGAATTACCGCGCCAACGTGCAGGCCCTGAAAGATGCGGGCTGTACGCATGTGCTGGCGACTACGGCGGTGGGGTCCCTGCGCGAAGAAATTGGGCGCGGGCATCTGGTGATCATCGACCAGTTCATCGACGCCACCAAACAGCGTGCCATGACGTTTCATGAGTCGTTTGCGCCGCACCATCCGGTACACGCGCCGATGGCCGATCCGTTTGATGCAGGTTTGCGCAACGCTTTGATTGCCACCTGCAAACAGCTCGGATTTGACTTTCACCCACGTGGGACGGTGGTGACGATCGAAGGCCCGCGGTTTTCAACGCGCGCTGAATCCAATATGTTTCGTGCCTGGGGTGCGGACATCATCAATATGTCGATCGCTACCGAAGCGGCATTGGCCAATGAAGCCGGGCTGCCGTACGCAGTGGTGGCCATGAGCACCGACTACGACTGCTGGAAGACCGACGAGGCACCGGTCACCTGGGATGCCATTTTGCAGGTCTTCAACAGCAACGCCCAGAAGGTGACGCAGTTGCTGATCGACACCATCGCCTTGCTGGCTACGTCTGTCCAAGCAGACGCACAGCAAGGCTGAACGGCGCAATTTATTTTGCGCGCAGTTCGCGGCGCAGGATCTTGCCAACCGGTGTTTTGGGCAATTCGGTGCGGAATTCGATCACCTTGGGCTGCTTGTAACCGGTGAGGTTTTCCTTGCAGTAGGCGCGCACCTGGTCTTCGCTCAGGTCGGGGTCTTTGCGCACGATCACCAGTTTGACGGCCTCCCCAGATTTTTCATCGGGCACACCCACGCAGGCACATTCCATGATGCCTTCCATTTGCGAGACCACGTCTTCAAGCTCGGTCGGGAACACGTTGAAGCCACTGACCAGAATCATGTCTTTCTTGCGGTCAACGATCTTGAAGAACCCGCGCGCGTCCATGACACCAATATCGCCCGATTTGAAATAGCCGTCAGCCGTCATGACCTTGGCTGTTTCGTCCGGGCGCTGCCAGTAGCCAGCCATCACCTGCGGTCCCTTGATGGCGATTTCGCCCGACTCACCCTGTGCCACTTCGTTGCCGTCGTCATCGAGCAACTTGACCCAGGTGTTGGGCACCGGCACGCCAATGGTGCCCGAATACTCGGTCACCGTGATTGGATTGGAAGTGGCAATGGGTGAGGTTTCGCTTAAGCCGTAGCCCTCGCAAATGGCGCAGCCTGTTTTTTCAAACCACAGCTTGGCCACCGCGCTTTGTACCGCTGTGCCGCCCCCGGCGGACACCACCAGGCTCTTCCAGTTGACCTTGCTGAAGTCGGCGTGGTTGGCCAGTCCGTTGAACAAGGTGTTGACCGCTGGAAACACGTGAATCTTGTGTTTGGCCAGTTCGCCCAGCAGTGCCGGAAAGTCACGCGGGTTGGGGATCAAAATCAGCTTGCCGCCCATGCGCATCGACTGCATCATGTTCACGGTAAAAGCAAAGATGTGATACAGCGGCAGCGCGCAAACGCTGTTGACCTGTTCGTCGGCCGGGATCTTTTTCAGCGCGGGCTGAAACCAGGCGTCGGACTGCAACAGGTTGGCCACCAGGTTGCGTTGCAACAGCACAGCACCTTTGGACACGCCGGTGGTACCCCCCGTGTACTGCAGCACGGCCACGTCATCAGGCTTGATCGTGACCTTTTTAAGGCTGGCGCTGCCGGCCATGGCCAACGCAGCGTTAAAGCGCACCGCGTTGGGCAGGTTGTACGCGGGCACCATTTTCTTGACGTTGCGTATCACATAATTCACCAGGGAACCTTTGAGCAGCCCCAACTGGTCGCCCAAGGCGCAAAGGATGACGTGCTTGACCGGCGTGGCAGCAATGCATTTTTCCAGCGTGGCGGCAAAGTTTTCCAGAATGAAAATGGCCTTGGCACCCGAGTCCTTGAGCTGGTGCTCCAGCTCGCGCGCCGTATAAAGCGGGTTGACGTTCACCAGTGTGAAACCGGCACGCATGATGGCCGTGACCGTAATGGGGTACTGCATCACATTGGGCATCATCACCGCCACGCGGTCGCCCCGCACCAGGCCCAACCCTTGCAGATACACCCCCAGCGCCTGGCTGATGTTATCTACCTGCGCGTAGCTGATTTCCTTGCCCATAAAGCTGTACGCATTGCGTTTGGCAAACTTCTTGAAACTCTCGTCCATCATGTCCACGATGGACGCATAGCGGTTGACATCAATGTCTGCCGGTACGCCTTCGGGATAGCTCTTCAACCAGATACGTTCAGCCATGTCTAACACTCCGAGTTGTGAATCAAAACGAGACATTCTCGCACTTTGTCAGCTTCTGTAAGGCAGGTTTTCCCTAGGAAAAACTAGAGAAAAGCCCCCAAAACCGCATCGGGCTTTGGGGGCTTGAAGGGGTTGATCCGTCGTTGCGACGGCCGCGCCAGGGTCAGGTCTTGAGCACCACCAGCACTTCGTCAAGCATCTTCTTGGCGTCGCCAAACAACATGCGGTTGTTTTCTTTGTAGAACAGCGGGTTGTCCACACCAGCGTAGCCGCTGGCCATGGAACGCTTCATGACGATGCTGGTCTTGGCCTTCCAGACCTCCAGCACCGGCATGCCGGCGATCGGGCTGGTGGGGTCGTCTTGCGCGGCCGGGTTGACGATGTCGTTGGCACCAATGACCATGGCCA
>Ga0172375_10008538_pt1 | contig 13746 bp, 11 predicted proteins | sample LakKiv1m_FD_114537 | JGI IMG/M metagenome (GOLD analysis project Ga0172375, IMG submission 114537) | Freshwater microbial communities from Kabuno Bay, South-Kivu, Congo - kab_092012_11.1m | ecosystem: Environmental > Aquatic > Freshwater > Lake | place: Democratic Republic of the Congo...
AGCGGGACGCGGCGAAGGCCTCGCGGAAGGCGGAGCAAGAGGCGGCCAAGGCTGCCCGCAAGGCGGAGCGGGACGCGGCGAAGGCCTCGCGGAAGGCGGAGCAAGAGGCCGCCAAGGCTGCCCGCAAGGCGGAGCGGGACGCGGCCAAGGCAGCGCAGGCGGCCGAGCACGCCGCCCGCGGTCAGGGCAAGGGTCAGGGCAATGGGCAGGGCAACGGGCAGGGCAACGGGCAGGGCAGCGGCAAGGGTCAGGGCAGGGGCTGATCGCCGGCCGGTCGGACAGGACGATGTCCGGCCGCACCAGCTCGCTGAGCCGTAGGACTCGCGTGGATGCGCGACGTCGTCTGGTCCGTCACGCCGTCCGAAGGGGACCTGTGGTGCTCAGTCCTCGGTGGGCGCCAGCTCGGCGGTGACCCGCAGCTCGGAGGCCGTCTCGTCGGCGACGAAGTCGAGGTCGCCGACGATGGTGCCCACCGCACGGAGGTCGTCCTGTGCCTGCTGGGCGGCCTCGATCAGCGTGCTCGGGCCGGTGATCTCGACGCGCGCGAGGGGAGCCCGCATCTTGGCCTTGGCCTGCGACTTGGCGCCACGGATACCGGTCAGGGCAGCCGCCACCGCGTCGAGCACCAGCGGCTGCGAGGCAGCCGCCGAGCCGAGGTCGGCGGCCGTGGGCCACGAGGCGTGGTGGATCGACCCGTCCTGCCACCACGACCAGACCTCCTCCGTCGCGTACGGCAGGAACGGCGCGAGCAACCGCAGCTGGACGTGGAGCGCGATGGCCAGCGTGGCGCGGGCCGAGTCCGTGCCCTGGCCGCCCTCGGAGTCGTAGGCACGCTCCTTCACGAGCTCGAGGTAGTCGTCGCAGAACTCCCAGAAGAACTTCTCGGTGACCTCGAGCGCGGTGGTGTAGTCGTAGGCGTCGAACGCCTCGGTCGCCCGGCGGACCACGATCTCGAGCCGACCCAGGAGGGCGCAGTCGACCGGGGCGCTGACGGCGGCCGGGCTGAGCTCGGTGGCGCCGACGTTGCCGAGGACGAACTTCGAGGCGTTGAGGACCTTCATCGCGAGCCGGCGCCCGACCTTCATCTGCGACTCGTCGAACGGCGAGTCCAGGCCCGGGCGGCCGATCGCGGCGCGCCAGCGGACGGCGTCGGCGCCGTACTTGTCGAGGATGTCGGTCGGGACGACGACGTTGCCCTTGGACTTCGACATCTTCTTGCGGTCGGGGTCGACGATGAAGCCCGAGATCATCGCGTGCGACCACGGCACGACCTGGTGCTCGTAGTCGGCGCGGACGACCCGCGAGAACAGCCAGGTCCGGATGATGTCGTGGGCCTGGGTGGCCAGGTCGTAGGGGAAGACCCGCGAGAACAGGTCGTCGTCGACCTCCCACATGCCCGCGATCTGCGGGGTCAGCGACGACGTCGCCCAGGTGTCCATCACGTCGGGGTCGCCGACGAAGCCGCCCGGCTTGCCGCGCTGGTCCTCGGTGTAGCCCTCGGGCGCCTGGGTCGACGGGTCGACCGGCAGCTGGTCCTCGCTCGGCATCAGCGGGTGGTCGTGGTCGGGCTCGCCGTCGGCGTCGAGCGGGTACCAGACCGGGAACGGGATGCCGAAGAACCGCTGGCGCGAGATCAGCCAGTCGCCGTTGAGGCCGCCGACCCAGTTGTCGTAGCGGTGCTTCATGTGCGCGGGGATCCACGTGATCTCCTCGCCGCGGACCAGCATCTCCTTGCGGAGCGCCGCGTCCTTGCCGCCGTTCTTGATGTACCACTGGCGGGTCGCGACGATCTCGAGCGGCTTGTCGCCCTTCTCGTAGAAGTTCGCCATGCGCTGGGTCGGCCTTGGCTCGCCGTCGAGGTCGCCGGACTCGCGGAGCAGCGCGACCATCGCCTCGCGGGCGCTGAACGTGGTCTTGCCGGCCATCTCGGCGTACGCCGTGGCGGCGGGCTCGGCGGCGAGCCACTCGGGCGTCTCGCGGGAGAGGCGGCCGTCGCGGCCGACGACCGTGCGGATCGGCAGGCTGAGCTCGCGCCACCACATCACGTCGGTGAGGTCACCGAAGGTGCAGCACATCGCGATGCCGGCGCCCTTGTCGGGCTCGGCCGCCGGGTGGGCGAGGACGGGGATCTCGACGCCGAAGACGGGGGAGGTGACCGTGGTGCCGAAGACGTCCTGGTAGCGCTCGTCGTCGGGGTGCGCGATCAACGCGACGACGCTCGGGATCAGCTCGGGCCGCGTGGTCTCGATGTGGATGGGGCTGCCGTCGGGCCGGTGGAAGGCGACGCGGTGGTAGGCGCCCGGGTAGTCGCGGGCCTCGAGCTCGGCCTGCGCGACCGCCGTCTGGAAGGTCACGTCCCACAGCGTGGGGGCCTCGGAGAGGTACGCCTCGCCGCGGGCGTAGTTGCGCAGGAAGGCCCGCTGGCTGACGGTGCGCGAGTGGTCGCCGATCGTGGTGTAGGTCGGGTTCCACTGGACCGACAGGCCGAGCTGGCGCCACAGCGCCTCGAAGGCCTTCTCGTCCTCCACGACGAGCTCCTCGCACAGCTCGATGAAGTTCGGCCGGCTGACGGGGACCTGCTTCTTCGGGTCCGGCTTCTCCGGCGGGGTGAAGTCGGCGTCGTAGGGCAGGGTCGGGTCGCAGCGCACGCCGAAGTAGTTCTGCACGCGCCGCTCGGTGGGCAGGCCGTTGTCGTCCCAGCCGATCGGGTAGAAGACGGCCTTGCCCTGCATGCGCTGGTAGCGCGCGATGAGGTCGGTGTGGCTGTAGGAGTAGACGTGGCCGACGTGCAGCGACCCGCTGACGGTGGGCGGGGGAGTGTCGATCGAGTAGACGTTCTCGCGCGGCTGCGTGCGGTCGAAGGCGTACGTGTCGTTGTCGGCCCACGCCCGCGACCACTTGTCCTCCAGACCCTCGAGGGCCGGACGGTCCGGTACGACGACGGCACGCTGGTCGGTGCTCGCTGTCGTCGGACCAGTGTCCGGGGCCGGGGTGCTGGGGTTCTCAGTCATGCGCCGAGTCTATTGACGGGCCTCCGGCCTGCGAAAACGAGTATCACCGCAGGCGACACCGTCGTTAGCGTCGCGCCATGGAGCTGGAGTTCTTCGACACCCCACGGCCCTTCCTCGACGCGGCGGGCGGGCTGCTCGCCGCGGACCCCGTGCTCGGCAGCGTCATCGCGAGCGTGAGCGAGCGGACGGCCCGGGAGCTGGCCGACGGCCTCGACTCCTGGACCGAGGTGGACGCCCCGTTCGCACGGTGGTGGGCGGTGGTGCGCGACGACGCCGGGACGGTGGTCTCCGCCGCGATGCGGACCGCGCCGTTCAAGCCCTACCCGACCTTCACGATGCCGATGCCGGACGACGCGGCCCGCGCGCTCGCAGCCGCGCTCCACGAGCGGGGCGAGCACCTCGGCGGCGCCAACGGCGCGCTGCCGGGGGCGGAGGTGCTGGCCCGCGCGACCGCCGAGCTGAGCGGTGGGGAGCTCCGTGTCGACAAGGCCACGCGGCTGTGGGAGGCCACCTCGGTCGAGGTGCCCCCCGCGCCGGAGGGGCGGCTGCGGCTTGCGACGGAGGACGACGCCGACCTCGTGCTGGCCTGGTTCACCGCGTTCCACGAGGAGGCCGACGAGCAGGCGGGGCGTGAGGCCGATCCGACCTCCGGAGAGCACAACACGCTCGAGAGCGTGCTGGTCCGGATCCGCGAGGGCGTCGAGTGGCTGTGGGAGCTGCCCGACGGCACGGTCGCGCACCTGACCGGCGCCGGCCTGCCGTCGTACGGCGTCTCCCGGATCGGTCCCGTCTACACGCCCCGTGAGCACCGCGGCCGCGGCATCGCGTCGTACGTCGTGGGCGAGCTGACCCGGCGCGGCCTGGAGGCCGGTCACCGGATGTGCCTGTTCACCGACCGCGCCAACCCGACGTCGAACAAGATCTACGCCGGGCTCGGCTACGAGCCGGTGGTCGACATGGCCGAGCACCTCGTCAGGCTCCCGGCCAGGCCCTAGTCTCGGCGGATGCGGCTCCGCCCGGTCAGCAGTTTGGCTCTCACCCTGTCCCTCGTCGCCGCGGCGACGGCGTCGTCGCCCGTGCTGGCGGACGTGGTGCCCCAGCGCGAGCGGCCCGCCCCGGTGCACGCCGTGGGCGGGTGCGAGCTCTTCCCGGCCGACAACCCGTGGAACCGCCGCATCGACGGCCGCCCCCGGTGGAAGCACTCGGCGGCGATCGTGGCGAGGCAGGCGGCGGGTCACGACCTGCACCTCGACCTCGGCACGACGGAGGAGTACTACGGCATCCCGGTCAACGTCGTCGACGCCGACCAGCCGTTGCTGCCGCTCCGGTTCGGTGTCGACGGGGAGGACTACCGCGACGAGAGCGACCGCGGGCCGGTCTTCGTGCCGGCCGACGCGGCGATCGAGGGCGCTAGCACCCGCGACCCCGACCCCGGCACGGGCGACCGACACGTGATCACGCTCCGACGCGGCACCTGCGACCTCGTCGAGCTGTACGCCGCCGAACGCGTGCGCGACGCCTCCGGCCGGGTCGTCGCGTGGCGCGCGGCCTCCGCCGCCCGGTGGGACCTGTCCTCCAACCGGCTGCGCCCGGCCGGCTGGACCTCGGCCGACGCCGCCGGGCTGCCGATCCTGCCCGGCCTGCTGTCCTGGGAGGAGGCGGCCTCGGGGCGGATCACGCACGCGCTGCGCTTCACGCTGCCCAGCGCCCGCCACGCCTACACCTGGCCGGCCCGCCACTGCGGCCCGGCGGGCAACACGGCGCGGGACCTGCCCGCGTACGGCATGCGGTTCCGGCTGAGGTCGTCGTTCCCCGCGCGGCGCTACACCGGCGTCGCGCGGACCATCGTGGTGGCGATGAAGAGGTACGGACTGGTCTACGCCGACCAGGGCTCGTCGATGTTCGTCACCGGCACGGCGGACCCGCGCTGGGCGGACGCTCTCGACCAGTTCCGCGAGCGCCCGCTCGACGGGAGGGCGCTGGAGGTCGTGAAGCCGTGGCGGCGGATCGTCACCTGCTAGCCGCAGTCCCTAGACTCGAGGCGCCATGACTGACGCCTTCCCTGACCAGCAGGACGCCCCCCGCCTCGCCGAGACCTTCGCGGAGGTCGAGGACGCGCTGCTGTCCCGCTGGCCCGAGACCAAGCTCGAGCCCAGCCTGGACCGGATCGAGGCGTTCACCGAGCTCCTCGGGGAGCCGCAGCGCTCCTTCCGCTCGGTGCACCTGACCGGCACCAACGGCAAGACCAGCACCAGCCGGATGATCGAGACGCTCCTGCGCGCCCTCGACCTGCGCACCGGCCGGTTCACCTCGCCGCACCTGGAGCGGATGAGCGAGCGGATCAGCGTCGACGGCGAGCCCCTCGACGACGAGGCCTTCGTCCGGGCCTTCAACGACGTGGCGCCCTACACGCACCTCGTCGACTCCGAGCAGGAGCACCCGCTCAGCTTCTTCGAGACGATCGTCGGCATGGCGTACGCCGCCTTCGCCGACGCGCCCGTCGACGTGGCCGTGGTCGAGGTCGGCATGGGCGGCAGCTGGGACGCCACCAACGTCATCGACGCCGACGTCGCGGTGGTCCTGCCCATCGCCGTCGACCACGCGAAGTACCTCGGCGAGGACCCGGCCACCATCGCCGTCGAGAAGGCGGGGATCATCAAGCCCGGCTCCGTCGCGGTCCTGGCCGAGCAGACCCCGGAGGTGGCCGCCGTCCTGCTCGAGCGCGCCGCCGAGGTCGGCGCCACCGTCGCCCGCGAGGGCATGGAGTTCGGCGTCGTGTCCCGCACGCCTGCGGTCGGTGGTCAGGTCGTCTCGCTGCAGGGCCTGCGCGGCCGGTACGACGACGTGTTCCTGCCGCTCTACGGCGCCCACCAGGCGCAGAACGCCGCCCTCGCCCTGGCCGCGGTCGAGTCGTTCGGCACCGGCGAGCTCGACGACGACCTCGTGCGCGCCGCGTTCGCCGAGGTCACCTCGCCGGGCCGTCTGGAGATCATCCGCCGCAGCCCCACCATCGTGCTCGACGCCGCGCACAACCCGCACGGTGCGGAGGCGGTGGCCGCCGCGCTGGACGACTCGTTCTCCTTCAGCCCCCTGATCGGCGTGATGGGCGTGATGGAGGACAAGGACGCCGAGGGACTCCTCGCCGCCTTCGAGCCCTACTTCGCCCACGTGGTCTGCACCCAGAACTCGACGCCGCGGTCCATGTCCGCTGCCGCCCTCGGTCGCGCGGCGACCGAGGTGTTCGGCGAGGACCGGGTCACGGTCGTCCCCGACCTCGCCGACGCCATCGACCGGGCGGCCACCCTCGCCGAGGTCGGCGAGGCGATCGAGGTGTCCATCGGTGCTGGGGCCGTGCTCGTCACCGGATCCGTGGTGACCGTGGGCGAGGCCCGCGGCCTGTTGAAGGGACGCCGATGACCGACTCCCCGGGCCTCTCCGCAGCCGGGCCCGGCCCCGAGCAGCTGCCCACCAACACCGAGCGCTCGCCGCGTCGCGGGATGGCCGCGGCCGTCCTGAGCCTGGAAGCCGTCACGCTCGGCCTGACCACCCCGGTGATGATCACCATCGCCGGAGTCCCGACCGGCACCGCCGTGGCCGTCGGCCTCGGCCTCGCCGTGATGTGCCTGCTCCTCGCGGGCATGCTGCGCGCCGAGTGGGCCTACGCCGCCGGCTACGTCGTCCAGGTGGCGGCCGTCGCGCTGGGCTTCGTCGTGCCCGTGATGTTCGTCCTCGGCGCGGTCTTCGCGGCGCTGTGGACCGCCGCGGACCTGTTGGGGCGCAAGATCGAGCGCGAGCGCGCGGCGGCCTGGGCGGCCTACCGCGCGGAGCAGGGCTGAGCGTCCTCGCTAGGCTGCGTCCATGACCGACGTGCAGCGTTCCCTCGTCCTCGTCAAGCCCGACGGCGTGCGCCGCGGCCTCTCGGGCGAGGTCCTGCGCCGGATCGAGGCCAAGGGCTACACGCTCCCGGCCGTCGAGATGCGCACCGCCACCCCCGAGCTCCTCGCCGCCCACTACGCCGAGCACGAGGGCAAGCCGTTCTACGGCCCCCTCGTGGAGTTCATGCTCTCCGGCCCGGTGCTCGCCGTCGTCATCGAGGGCCAGCGCTGCATCGAGGGCTTCCGCTCGCTCGCCGGTGCGACCGACCCCACGGCCGCCGCTCCCGGCACCATCCGGGGCGACCTTGGTCGCGACTGGGGCGTGGCCGTCCAGCAGAACCTCGTGCACGGCTCGGACTCCGAGGAGTCGGCCACCCGCGAGATCGGGATCTGGTTCCCCGAGCTCGCGGACTGACGCGATCTGGCTCGCGGCCTGCCCCTGAGCGAGCATCTTTCACCCCAGCCACACGCACCCCGCGCGTGTCCTGCCGGGAAGACGCCTGACCGCTACCTACCCTGAGTCACGGGTCGGCTGCAGCGGTCGCCCCCCTTCCCACGTACGACCCGACCTGCAGGGGCAGCAGCGGCAATGGCACACAACATCATCGGCCGGGACATGGCCGTCGACCTGGGCACCGCCAACACGCTCGTCTATGTCCGCGGCAAGGGCGTCGTGCTCGACGAGCCGTCGGTCGTCGCGATGAACACCACGACCGGCGAGGTCCTCGCCGTCGGCCACGAGGCCAAGCGCATGATCGGGCGCACCCCCGACAACATCGCAGCCATCCGGCCGCTCAAGGACGGCGTCATCGCCGACTTCGAGGCGACCGAGCAGATGCTGCGCTACTTCATCCACCAGGTCCACCGTCGGCGCTACTTCGCCAAGCCGCGGATGGTGATCTGCGTGCCGAGCGGCATCACCGCGGTCGAGCAGCGCGCGGTCAAGGAGGCCGGCTACCAGGCCGGCGCGCGTCGCGTCTACATCGTCGAGGAGCCGATGGCCGCCGCGATCGGCGCCGGGCTCCCGGTCCACGAGGCCACCGGCAACATGGTCGTCGACGTCGGCGGCGGCACCACCGAGGTCGCCGTCATCAGCCTCGGCGGCATCGTGACGAGCCTGTCGGTGCGCACCGCGGGCGACGACCTGGACCAGGCGATCATCGCCTGGATGAAGAAGGAGTACTCCCTCATGCTGGGGGAGCGCACCGCCGAGGAGATGAAGATGACCCTCGGGTCGGCCTTCCCGCTCCCCACCGAGCCCGACGCGGAGATCCGCGGGCGCGACATGGTCTCCGGCCTGCCCCGCACCGTCGTGGTGTCCAGCTCCGAGCTCCGCCAGGCGCTCGAGGAGCCGCTGCACAACATCGTCGACGCCGTGCGCACCACCCTCGACCAGACGCCTCCCGAGCTGGCCGGCGACATCATGGACCGCGGCATCGTCCTCACCGGCGGCGGCGCCATGCTCCGCGGGCTCGACGAGCGGCTGCGCCACGAGACCGGCATGCCGGTCCACGTCGCGGAGGACCCGCTGTCCTCGGTGGCCTACGGCGCCGGCAAGTGCGTGGAGGAGTTCGAGGCGCTCCAGCAGGTCCTCGTGTCCGACCCGAGGCGCTTCTGATGGGCGCCTTCGGGGGACACGACGGGCGGGAGCGGCGCTGGACCGGCCTCGACCGCCTCGAGTCGCGCAACCGCCCGCCCCGGTCGCTGCTCGTCGCGCTGGTGCTCGCGAGCATCACGATGATCACCCTCGACGTCTCCGGTGACGGTTCCTCACCCCTCGACCCGGCTCGCCGCGTCGTCGGGGAGGCGCTCGGCCCGGCCGAGGCGGGCGTCGCGGCAGCCGTACGCCCCTTCACGACCGTCCCGGCCTGGTTCCGCAGCAAGGGTGACCTCGCCGACCAGGTCCGCGACCTCGAGGCGAGCAACGCCGAGCTCCGCGGCCAGGTGGAGCTGGCCGGGTTCGACCGCAACCGGCTCGAGCAGTACGACGGGCTGACCACGGCTGCCGAGGACCTCGGGTCCGCGCTGGTGCCGGCGCGCGTGGTCGCCCTCGGGTCGCGGCAGTCGCAGAGCTTCACCGTGACCATCGACGCCGGCTCCGAGGCCGGCATCGGCCCTGACATGACGGTCGTCAACAACGACGGTCTCGTCGGCCGCGTCCTGCGGGTCACCCGCAGCACCGCCACCGTGCTGCTCGTCATCGATCCCGACTCGACCGTCGGCGGACGCGTGGGCTCCAGCATGGAGATCGGTTTCGTCACCGGCAGCGGCTCCCTGCGGCAGGAGTCGGGCCTCGACCTGCGCCTGGTCGACGACGCGTCCGTGCCGGCCCGCGACGACACCGTCGTGACGTGGGGCAGCACGACCGGCCCCTACGCGCCGGGCGTGCCGATCGGCACCATCACCGAGGTCTACAGCTCGCTGCGCGAGGCCTCCCAGCGCGCGGTGGTGAAGCCGTTCGTCGACTTCTCCGCCCTCGACGTGGTGGGCGTGATGGTCCCGAGCGGCATGCAGAGCGACCGCGCGGTCATCGAGGCGGACGGGAGCCTGCGATGACCCACCCCGCGAAACCACTCGCTCCGCTCGCGCTTCCGCGGGGGCCCCGATGACCCAGCTCCGCTGGCTCGCCGCCCTCGCCGCGGTCGTTGTCGCCCTCGTCGTCCAGGTCTCGCTCTTCCCGCACGTGGCCTGGCACGGCGTCGTGCCCAACCTCTGCCTGCTCGTCGTGGTCGCCGCCGCGCTGACCGTCGAGGCGCCGTTCGCGCTGCTCCTCGGGTTCGCCGCCGGCCTCACCCTCGACCTCGCGCCTCCGGCCGACCACGTCGCGGGACGCTGGGCGCTCGCGTTCACCGTCGCCGCGTTCCTCGCCGCCCGGGTGCGCCAGGACCAGAGACCCAGCGCGTTGGCCGTGGTGGGCACCGTCGCCGCCGCGTCCTTCGTCGCGAGCTCGCTCTTCGCGCTCTCGGGCGTGCTGCTCCAGGACCCGGCGACGTCGGTCGTCGGCCTCCTCGAGGTCGTCCTCGTCGCCGTCGTGTGGGACGTGCTGCTCACGCCGTTCGTGCTGCCGCCGCTGATGAGGCTCTTCGCCCGCCTCAGCCCGCAGTGGGCGACGACGTGAGCTCCGCCAGGGACCGGTCCGCCAGCCGGAGCCGGCTGCGCCTGGTGGTCGTGCAGGCCCTCGTGTTCTCGCTCTTCGCCACCCTCTTCGTCCGGCTCTACTACCTCCAGGTGATCGGCGGCGAGTCCTACCAGGCCCAGGCCGCCGACCAGTCGGTGCGCGACATCGTCGTGCAGCCCCAGCGCGGGCTGATCGTCGACAGCCAGGGCCGCCCGCTCGTGGCCAACCGCACCTCGTGGGTGATCTCGGTCGACCGCACCCTCCTCGGCAAGCTCGAGGACAGCCAGCGCACCGAGCTCGTACGCCGGGTGGCCGTCGTCGTCGACGCCACCCCCGAGGACGTCGAGGCCCGCCTGGTGACCTGCGGCGACCCCGGCAGCGTCCGCGACGTGTGCTGGAACGGCTCGCCCTACCAGCCCGTGCCCGTGGCCACCGACGTGCCCAAGGACGTCGCGCTGCGCATCCTCGAGCAGCCCGAGGACTACCCCGGGGTGCTCGCCGAGCAGCAGAGCGTGCGTTCGTACCCGCGTCCCTTCGGCATCAACCTCGCGCACGTGCTGGGCTACCTCAGCCCGGTCACCGAGGACGAGTACGACCTGGCGGCGGAGCGCGACGACCGCTCGCTCAACGGCGCCTCGGTCGTGGGCCGGGCCGGGGTCGAGAAGGAGTACGACGAGTGGCTGCGCGGCCTCCCCGGCTACCACCGGGTCGCCGTGGACTCGATGGGCCGCGTGCTGGGCGACGACTCGATGGTCGAGAGCACCCCCGGCGACACGCTCGTCACGTCGATCGACGCCAAGGTCCAGTCCGTGGTCGAGCGCCAGCTCGCCCAGCGCATCGCCTTCCAGCGCACCCAGCTCGACAAGGTCACCGGCCGCAGGTTCGCCGCGGACTCCGGCGCGGCGGTCGTGCTCGACGCCAAGACCGGTCGCGTCATCGCGATGGCCAGCCAGCCGACGTACGACCCGGACGTGTGGACCGGCGGCATCAGCGAGTCCCAGCTCACCCGGCTCTACTCCGAGAAGGCCGGCACGCCGCTGCTCTCGCGCGCCACGCAGGGCCAGTTCGCGCCGGGCTCCACCTGGAAGCCGTTCATGACCGCCGGTGCCCTCACCAACGGCTACTCGATGGACACCGCGCTGCCCTGCTCGTCGGGCTTCCAGGTCGGCAACCGGGTCTTCAAGAACTACGAGTCCGGTGCCTACGGCAGCATCGGCTTCGCCAAGGCGCTCGAGGTCTCCTGCAACACGTTCTTCTACCGCATCGGCTACGACTTCTGGCAGCGGTTCGGCAGCGACCCGGCCGACCTCGACGCCCGCGACCCGCTGGTCGAGGAGGCCAAGGAGTTCGGCTTCGGCTCCCGCACCGGCATCGACCTGCCGGGCGAGGCGCCCGGCAGGATCGCCGACCGGCAGTGGAAGCAGGACTACTACGAGTCGCAGAAGGACTACTACTGCGAGCTCAGCGACAAGCCGCAGACGGCCGACACCAGCGACTTCGTCTACAAGTTCGCCCGCGAGTTCTGCCTCGAGGGCAACCTCTACCGCGCCGGCGACGCCGTGAACTTCTCCATCGGGCAGGGCGACACCATCGTCACCCCGCTCCAGCTCGCCCGCGGCTACGCCGCCCTCAGCAACGGTGGCACCCTCTGGGCGCCCACCGTCGCGAAGGCGGTCGTGAGCCCCGAGGGCGAGGTGCTGCGCCGCATCGCGCCGCGCAAGGTCGGCCGGGTCGACGTGCCGAAGAAGTACCTCGACTACATCGACGGCGCGCTCGAGGACGTCTCGCGGGTCGGCACGATGGCGTGGAAGCTCGTCGGCTTCCCCATCGACGACGTGACCATCCGGGCCAAGACCGGTTCCGCGGAGGTCTACGGCAAGCAGTCGACCGGCTGGGTGGCGTCCTACTCCGAGGACTACGTGGTCGTGATGATGATCAGCCAGGGCGGCACCGGCTCGGGCTCCACGGGCGAGGGCATCCGCGCGATCTGGGAGGCGCTCTACGGGGTCGAGGGCGAGACCGTACGCCCGGCGCGGGCCGCGATCCCCGGGACCGTCCCGCCCGTCCGGCTGCCGCAGTTCCTCGAGGACGGGTCGATCATGCCGCCGGCGCCGGGCACGGCGGGGGAGTGAGCACGATGACCGTCCTGTCGAACCGCCCCGCCAGCCGTCCAGCCGGACGTCCCGCGGGGCGGGCGTCGACCCTGAGAGCCCCCGGCCTCGACTGGGTGCTGATGGCCGCGACGCTCGCGCTCGTCACGATCGGCACGCTGCTCGTCTGGTCGGCGACCTCCACACGCACCGACCTCACCGGGGGCGACCCCAACGCCTACCTCCGCAAGGAGCTGGTCAACGTCGCGATCGGCCTGGTGCTGATGGTCGCGGTGCTCGCCACCGACCACCGCTGGGTGCGCATCCTCGCCCCGCTGGCGTACGTCGCGAGCGTGGCCGGTCTCGTGATGGTGCTCGTCGCCGGCAGCACCATCAACGGGTCGCGCTCGTGGATCCAGCTCGGCGGGATGTCGATCCAGCCGGCCGAGTTCGCCAAGCTGGCCGTCGTGGTCGGCATGGCGCTGGTCGTGGCCGAGCGCACCGAGCGCCGCTGGGGCCGGGGGGTGGGCAGCCTGGAGGTGGTCGCGATGCTGGCGATCGCCGCCGTGCCCGCGGTCCTCATCCTGCTGCAGCCCGACCTCGGCACCATGCTGGTGCTCACCGCCACGGTCTTCGGCGTGCTGGCGATCGCCGGTGCCGGACGCGTGTGGCTCGCCGGTCTCACCCTGGCGGGCGTCGCCGGAGCCGTCGCGGCGGTGGCCATGGGTGTCCTCAAGCCCTACCAGGTCGACCGGTTCCTCGCCTTCACCAACCCGGGGCTCGACCCGCGCGGGGCGGGCTACAACACCGAGCAGGCCCGCATCGCCGTCGGCAACGGCGGCCTGTTCGGCCAGGGCCTGTTCGAGGGCTCGCAGACGCGCTCGGGCTTCGTCCCCGAGCAGCACACCGACTTCATCTTCACCGTCGCCGGCGAGGAGCTCGGCCTGGTGGGCGCCGGCCTGCTGATCCTGCTCCTCGCCGTCGTGATCTGGCGAGCGCTGGCGATCTCGGCGCAGGCCGACGACCTGTTCGGCCGGGTCGCCGCGGCCGGCATCGCCTGCTGGTGGGGCTTCCAGGCCTTCCAGAACATCGGCATGTGCCTGGGCATCATGCCCGTCACCGGCGTGCCGCTGCCGTTCGTGTCCTACGGCGGCAGCTCGCTCTTCGCCGGCATGCTCGCCCTGGGCCTGCTGCAGAACATCCACCTGCGCTCGGCCGGCCAGGTTCGCCGCTGAGTAGGCCGCACCACCGCGCGGGACGTAACCTTGAGGGTCGGCGCGGTCCGTGCGCCGGTCCTTCCCTGGTCCCGATCACTGTCGAGGTGTTGCTGTCATGTCCGTCGCGTCGGTCTTCCCGCGGCTGGAGGCACGTCTGCCGTCGGTGCAGAAGCCCATCCAGTACGTCGGCGGCGAGCTCAACTCGGTCGTCAAGGACTGGGACTGCGCGGAGGCCTCGGAGACGGGCGGCCCCACGGTCCGCTGGGCCTTGATGTACCCCGACGCCTACGAGGTCGGCCTGCCCAACCAGGGCGTCCAGATCCTCTACGAGGTCCTCAACGAGCGCGACTGGATCCTCGCCGAGCGGACCTACTCGGTGTGGCCCGACATGGAGCAGGTGATGCGTGAGGGCGACGAGCACGGCCCCATCCCGCA
>Ga0172375_10008539_pt1 | contig 13743 bp, 16 predicted proteins | sample LakKiv1m_FD_114537 | JGI IMG/M metagenome (GOLD analysis project Ga0172375, IMG submission 114537) | Freshwater microbial communities from Kabuno Bay, South-Kivu, Congo - kab_092012_11.1m | ecosystem: Environmental > Aquatic > Freshwater > Lake | place: Democratic Republic of the Congo...
AACAAGAGCAGCAGATAGTAAACCAGAATATGGTAATAAATCAGAAATGACATTGACTTTAAATACATCATATGAACAAAAATTTATAGGTGACATAGACCCTGGAAATGCTATGTTGGATTTAATACATAATAGCATATACATGGGCACAAGAAATACCGAATATATAATGAAAGGAGATACAGACATTATTAAATCTTTAAGACAAGCAAATGATTCAAATGATTTACATAATTGGTTTACATTTGTGAAATCTATCTTAGATGGTTTTATGGAGGGATTGAAAAAAAGCATTGATGATGTTGTTACTAGTTTTACAACAAATAATGCTAGTCAGGAAAATACTGGTGGTAATGAAAGCGGTGGTGATGAAGAAACCCCATCAAAAACTAATAAAACTGTTACAGCATCATCAGCATTTGGTAGTTTATTAAAACCAGTAAAAGAACTTGGAGAATCAATATTAGCAAGTACAGTTAGAAAATGGCGTTTTGCTTTAATTGGTTCTATTGGTGTGATGACTGGTGAAAATACAACACCATGGCATTTAACATTAGGAAATCCATATTCACCATTCGTATCATTAGGAAATATCAAAGTAAATAGTGTAAATTTAAAATTTAATAATGAATTTGCATACAATGATATACCAACAAGAATGGATGTAGAAGTTTCTGTTAGTATTGGCAGAAATCTTGGCGCAAATGAAATATTTCAAATGTTCAATAATGGCTATCAAAGAACATACGCTGATCCAAACATATCAACTGGTTCAGGACCTACAGTAGATTCTACGCCTGGTAAATTTGATACTGGTACTGATAAATCAGTAAGCACAGCTGTTAATACAACATTACCTAACAAGCCACCAACATCAAGTACATTGGGAAGTGGTATTACTGGTAGTAATATAAAAACATAATAACATATGAAAAATTTTACATTTACAGTTATAAACAGGGATTCAACTCAAGATAATTTGTATGATATTTTCAAACAAACTGTCATAGTTACGCCAGATGTACAAAATAATAGAAAATTAAATTATGTTTCAGATGGTGAGGAAGCAAGAATAGATAAAATTTGTTCAAGATTGTTTGATTCTCAATCATATGTGGAAGAATTTATGGCATTAAATAATATTGTAAATCCTTGGTCTTTACAAGTAGGAGATGAAATTTATTATTTGGATGGAAATTTAGAAACTATGAGACAAACAGAAAAAGATGATTCTCAAACAGAAAATGCTACAAATCCTAAGAAAAAGAAAGGAGTAAGAGTAGATCCAAATAGACAAAAAGGTGTTCCACCAACAATAAAACCATCTGATTTTCAACAAATTTTAGTTGATAAAAAGAACCAAACTATAAAACTGAATACCAAATTATCATGATAGAAATTAAAAATAGAGCGTCAATTGTAACAAAAGATTTTACATTAAATTTTGCTAATAATCCTGAATTAGAACAAAGATATAAAAAAGAAACTGGTCAAGAGTTGCCACCAAAAAATGATGAAGATATTAAAAGACAAACAGATGATTTATCAAAATATCCAGTTGTTTATCTTAATGGTGTTATGATTGAGCCACAAAATGTTAGCAAATTAATATTGTATAATGATGAGTTTGTTCCAAAAATAACAATTGAGTTTTCAGATCCATCAAATTACTTATTAGATGAAAAATTTCCACCAGATAATTCAGTTATAAGTTTTTTCAAAGATTCTACTAATTCTTCTTTTATGGGAATAAAAATGGATTTTAAAGTTACTGATTTCACTGTAATAAAAGGTGCTAAAAATAATGACCAAATAACTTATGCTATTGATGGTTTGTTGAATGTTGATGAACTTTATCTTAATGATTTTGAAAGTTATGAAGGCACAAGTTATAATGTTATAAAAAAGATTTGTACTGATATGGGTCTTGGGTTTGCATCTAATATAATAAACACAAATGATAAAATGATTTGGATAAATCCTTCAAATTATAGGGAAGAGTTTATCAGAGATATTGTAGATTCATCATATATCAGTGATGATACATTTCTTTTTGGATATGTAGATTTCTATTATAATTTCAATTATGTTGATATTGAAAAACAAATGACAGAAGATATATCAGAACAAAAAAATCTAATAGAAAACGCTCAACTTATAAAGAATGACCAAGAAACAGAAACAGCTTTAATATTAACTAATCACCCAGATAGAGATTCAACGAATTTAAAAATTGATAAGTATACTCTTTTAAACACCAGTACTAATATAAATTTGACCTATGGTTATAGACATAATATAGAATATTATAATAAGACAAATGATGAGATTAAAACTTACGCTATCGATTCTATATCAGATGAAGGTGATAATAAAATTGTGATGAAAGGTAATGATACTGAAAGTGATTTTTTATATAACAATATGACAGTTAATACTTGGATGGGAAAAATAGATGAAGACAATTCACATGAAAATTATTTACATAGCATGTTGCAAAACAAAATGAATTTGAAATTCTTACAGAAATTAAAAATGAAAGTAAGAATGAATAGAATAAATTACGGTCTTTATAGATTTCAAAAAGTTCAAGTAGAATTGTATAATCTTGGTAAATGGAACGCAGATAAAAAAGAGAAAGATCCTAATGCTAAAACCACTGTTGATAAAAATAACACTACGCAAGAAGCAGACACATTTAAAGAAAATATTATTCACAAATTGTCAGGCGAATGGTTGATTACAGCAATAAATTTTATCTATGATAGAAAAGAAGGTAATATTCAAGAAATAACTTTGATAAAACGAGAATTAACTAAAAAATATGATTTTCCAGGAAGAAAATAATAATAGTATATGGAATGGTCAAATAAGAAAAATGCTTACTTAAAAGGATATACAGAATTATCTTACTTAGATACTAAGATACTTGAATCTGGTTCTGTTGTTCCAAACACTGGTTTGGTTCCAAATACTATAGCTTTAAATGCTTATAAGATGAAATCTGATTGGGAAAAAACTGGAACTAAATTACCATATGATTATGCAGATGACCTTATACCAAAAGGTACGATGTACACTGATATTGATAATTTATTTAGATATAGTAAAGATATTGATACCGTTTTTGATGACCCAACATATCTCGGTTATACTCTTAAAATAGAAACAGAATCATCAGCATTATGGAACTATGGTGTAGTTGATATAGCAGAGCCAGGTGAAACAGGTTCGGCTTTATCATTTATAAATAAATATGCCACAATACCTGAAATTGCACAAAGAAGAGATATTTATTTTGAATTTTTAACAAGATTTTCTCAGTTATTTGGTACAACATTAAATTACAATAAATTTGTTAAATCGAATTATATTGAATCTATAACTGGTTTGGATAAATTGATGGAAAAAATGGTTAAATATAATGCGGAAGATAAATTGACAGTAATGCTTACTGAAGATGTTTCATTAAAATCTACTTATATATCAGAATTATACAATAATTTAATTTATTCATATAATAACCAAAGATATGTAATGCCAGAAAACACATTAAGATTTGATTTATTGATTGAAATAAGTGACATTAGAGTTTTTAGAAATGTTGTAGCAGATGGTAGCGGAAGTACAATATTTTCAACAAATTCTACACCACCAAAAATGGTATTCAGATTACATGATTGTAATTTTGATTTTTTTAAATCAAGACCATTTCCTGATGGTATAACTATGGGTGGTGGAGACCAAGCTGACAAGAGTGCTAGAAATATATCTTTTGACATTAAATATAAATCTATAACAAGAGAATTTTCTTCACCATTAATAAATTCTATGAGTCTTTTTAATAAAGGTGCAAAAATCGTTAATAATACATTATTAGCAAATGAAAAATATTTTGCACATAATATATTCTCAGATGAGAAAAAACAAATAAAAGATGACCAAATAGATTTTTCAACATCTGAACAATTGACTACACAAAATAGTTTAACACAAAATAGTACAATACAAAATAATCCTCTAGAAGGTGCTCAAAATGCAAATAATCAAAGGATTCAAGATTTTAAATTAGATTGGGAAAAAGGTCTTGGTGCATCATTAACATCAATTGCAATAGATAATATTAATGATTATACACAAAGAATTATAGGCAAATTCAATGAAATTAGAGGTGTTTTATTTAATGAATTAATCAGACAATTAAGAGAACCTTTTAATATGCCAAGAATTTATCCAGATAATGTATACGACCCAGATTTTAGAACATTATCATTACAGAACTTTGTAAACGGTTTAGGTTCAGATATTTTAAATGAATTAACTGATACTGCTCAAAATACAGTTAATACATTCTTTAATAATTTAACAGGAGGTGGAAGTCCTTTAATACCACCACCATGAAAAATTAAATAACATTATATGTTTACACCATTACTACAAAAGAACCAAGATTATTTATCAAATAAAATTTTTGTTGGTTTAGTAGAAGATAATAACGATAAGAAAAGAAAAGGTAGAGTAAAAGTAAGAGTTCAAGGAGTGTTCAATGATATTGATGTTGCACATATTCCATGGGCATCGCCTTTTCGTAGTTTGGATGGTAAGACATTTTCCGTACCAGCACTTGGTAAAATTGTTAATGTTGTTTTTCCAAATGGAAATCTTTATGAACCACAATATATTTATTGTGAAAATTATAATATAAACTTACAAAATAAGTTAGGTGATTTATCAGACGATGAATATAAAAATTTTATTGCTCTAATATTTGACCATAGAACGCAAGTATATTCAGATGATGAAGCACTCACATTAGATTATTATGATAATGTTATTAGAATAAAGAAAGATAATATTGATATTAAGTTAAAGAGTAATAAACAATTATTAAATTTAGGACATAGTAATTGTGACCAAGATGCTGTTTTAGGTACAAATTTCTTTAAATGGATGGATGATTTTATGGATACTTTATTAATACCTACAACTTTAACTGGTAATTTTGGTGCACCAATATTAAGACCACAATTAGATCAGAAAATAACTGAATATAAAGCTTTAAGGTCAACATTTGTTTCAAATAATGTTAAAATAGTTGATAATGGCAAAATAACACAAGATGATTATGATACATCAAGAAAAAATTCTGCCGCAAAAGATGATTCAACAAAAGTAAATGAAATTAAATTATTAGAACAACCAAAACAACAAATAACACAATCAACTGTTTCTACAGTAATTGCAAATGATAAGTTTGAAGAAGTTGAACCTTCGAAACCATTGCCAGAAAAAGTGATTGAAGAAAGAAAAAAAGATTTAGTAGAAGTTAAAGAAAATGATCCAATAAATGATGAAAAATCAAGAAATTATGAAATAGAACATGAAGATGATTTAGATCAAGATGAAATAAATGCTGAAAATAAAGTTAAAGATGATGAAATAAATAATATTATGAATGAAGATCCTTATTCTGGATTTTGGAATGGTACACAAGGTAGGGGACCTTCTACATACACAACAGATAGTGAATTGGATAATCGACAATATTCAGAAGAATTTACATCTACTCCAACAGTTACTCCAGGATACGGAAGTTATTATTCTACAGATCCAGCTTCAACATCATCAGAAGAATCACAAACAACCACAAATAATGGAACAACTATAGTTGGTGGCTCTGAAATAAATACACCAAACGGATCAGTAGATAATACGAAAGTAATTCTTACTAAAGATTTAAAACCAATTGGCAATTCTAGTAGGTTACAAACAACATCAGATGGTAAGAATGATAAAATGACTCTAACTGACGCAGATTGTATAAAATATATGAACGAATTTATACAAGATGTTTTAGGACCATTTGCAACATTTTTAAAAAATAAATATCCACAACACTATAAAAAATTATATTTTACTAGTGCTACAAGAATTGGAAATAAATCAAAATCACAACATAATAGAGGACAAGCAGTAGATATGCAAATACTTGGCTCAGGTGGTAACACAAAAGAAGGTAGAAAATTACAATTACAATTAGTAAATATGATTTTAGAATTTTATTCAAATAATAAGGTAGGTTATGATCAAATATTATTTGAAACAAGAGATAAATATAGTTGTTGGATACATTTGTCTTATAGAAGAGAAAAAGGTAAAAATAGACTGCAATCTTTAAGACTTCTTAATGATAAAACTTATAGTGCTAAAATGAATAATAGTGGCACTTATTTAATATCCATTGATGAAAATTCTGCAAAAATATATGATTGGGCAAAAAATAAACCACAAGGTAATCATTCACCAATACAAAAAGTATAATATAATTTTATATATACTTGTATGAAATTTATCAAATCATATGAAGAATGGAATGGTGCAAATCTTGCATTAAATTACAATACAACTTGTGATTTTAGAACATTTCAAGGCAGACAATTCGATGGTGGTGATGGACCAAGTGCAACAGAAGTTCCAATGCCACAAAAACAAGTAAAAGATGAGCCTGTGATTGATAAAGGTGCAAATCCTAAGAAGAAACAAGAAGAAAGAAGAAAAAGAGATAAGAAATTAAGTAAGGAATATAGAATTGCAAAATTAATGAAATATCAAACAGATGATGATTTAATAAAATTTGCACCAAGAATGGAGCCTACAATAAATGCTACATAAAAATTAATATAAAGCGAATGGATAAATTTACAGAAAAGTATAAGGAATTTATGTTTGAATCTTTAAATGATAAATTTAAAAATAAAATAACAGATAAATATAAATCATTAAAACTTGGTTTATTATTAATGTTAGATGATTCTGTAGATAATTCTGATGAACTAGTGAATGTTCAGAATTTCATTAATGATTATGTAGAAAATCCAGAAGGTAATACTATTGTAGGATTAGTCGATGATGCAGAAATTTTTAATGTGTATCTCAAATACCAAAGTAATGTAGATGAAATTTGTGCTGATAAAGATTATTTTGGAAAAGTACCAAAAGAAAATAATATTGTCAGTTTATATAATGTAGTTACACATGGAACAAAATATGCTGTACTTGAATGCTTAAAACTATTACAAAATGAACTTTTTAAGGAATAAACTTTTAAATCATTTGATTATATAATTTTTATGATATTAAAGTATAATGATTTTTTAACAGAAAAATTAGGTATAAGTTCCGATGTTTTATATCTTATTCGATTTTTATTACCGAAATTAAATGGGAAAGATACAATAATAGATAATATACCAGACGATTTATCATTTAAAATAAATAAAATGTTTATTAAATTTACTAATAAAAATAGTGGATTTGATATAAGTCGTTCTAAATTAACAGAAAATGGATTCAATTTATACATAATATTAAATAATAAATATGATATTAAGTCTACTTTATATCATGAATTAACACATGTTATTAAATATCAAAGTTTAGTAAAGAAAAATATTAAATTATTATCTAAAAATTATAAATATGAAAATAAAAATTTTGACAATTTATTATATTTATTATATTGTTCTGATGAAAGTGAAATAAATGCAAAGGTTGCAGAAATATATTCAAAGATAGAAGATGAAATTAATGGTATGTCAAATTTTATTTCAAAAAAAGAAATATTTAGTTCATACATTAAACACAATTTAAACGATTCAGATAATCCAAAAATTTTAATAAATTATGATATTTTTGAAGATTTAAAAAATGTATCAAATTATGATAAAATAAAATTTTTTAAATATATATCCGATATTAACAAAATTAAAAAAAATTATAATAATAAATTTATACAGTTTATAATGTGTGTCATAAATGATAAAACAAATTTAGATGAAATGGATTTGGATATAATAATGATTAGAACACAACATTACATCAACTCACAAGGAGAAAAATTATTGAAGAAAATAACAAAATTATACGATTTATATGAAAAAGACAGTTTGACGTATTATAGCAATATATACTAACCTCCGATAGGTTTTTTATGCCGAGGAACAGAATTGAACCCAAAATCTCCAACCAAAAAATCTTTATTTATCTTGTCTTTTTAAAGACTGATGTATCATTTTCGTTTTCAAGGTCATATCCAAATTCTTTCATTAATTTGCTTAACTTTGACTACATTTATCAATGAGTTCAAAAAATCTGTTAGTTTTTAAATTAGACCCCATATTAAATATCTCCTTGAAGGTCAAAACTTTCTGCAAGGTCTGCATAAGTCATAATTTCTACACCGAGTGATTTTGCTAGTTGCATTTTCGCAGTCGAACTCGATAAATCGTCTGTGACGAGTATATCTACTGCGTTATTCTTTTTGGACATTTTACCATGTGAATATCCATAAGGTGCAAGTTCTGCTAAGAAAGCAGCTTTTGTTGAAAAATTTGATGTTTTGGGACTTCCAGTCATTTCAATTACTTTTGCCATAATATTAGTTTTAATAGTTTTTAATTATAGTACAAAGATATAAAAAAAGTTTGAAAATAAAAATTATTTTCTACAATATTTTCCTTTGCCTTTATTTGGTTTGCATTAATGTTTTTTAGTTCTATAAGATATTTCAAATTGACTTTCTTTTTCTGTGATACTTAGTGTATTAATCATTCTTCTAAACACCTTAATATCATTCTCATTGAGCATTTCATGACCACAATGCGGGCATTTCTTTCCAAGAAGATTGTTAATTTCACTTTCTGTGATGTTTTTAATGTCAATCTTTTCTTGATAATTGCAATTATCACAAATCGCATTTATTTCATTCAATGACATTAAAAATTTCGGTATTTTTAACCATTTTGGAAGTTTCATATTATATAATCTTTTTATATTTCTTACCTGTAAAAACTCCAATACCCAAAACTCATTTATAATGGGTATATTCCTTAAACATCGTAGTTTTCATACAAATAATAGTCTAATCTGTTTAATAGTCATGACTTTAATACCTGATTCTTTAATAAAGTCATTGTATGGATTCTTTTCAAATTCATTTTTATCTGCAATGATATAGAAATCACAACCTTCTGCACAGTCAGGCACAATTTCCCAACCAAGTTTCTCAACAACACTTTTGATTTCTTCATTATCTTCAATAGCAACTTTTTTTGAAACTTTTTTAACTTCTGTGTCAGCCATTATTTTAGCTGGTTTCATATACTGAATTTCTACACCAGACTTTGCAAACACTTCGAGTGATTCTTTAATAGTTTTATTGAGTTCAGAATCTTCATTTTTCAATTCTTCTCTGACATCAAGTTCAAGACCACTAAAATCATAAGGCAAACCAGAAAGTTTCTGACCAATTTTTTCAGAAAATGTTTTACCAATCTTATCTAACTGAAGTGATAAGATAGCTTTCTGAACAGGTATGGATTTTGTAGATTTTACAGATAGAATAATCTTTTCAAGAGTACGACCTTTCTGAAATTCACCTGAATTAATAAGAACTTCTTCATTAAATTTGTCAGGATTAAAAAGGTCAACAGAAGATGTAATACCTGCATTAAGAAATTTTTCAATTATCTTGGGACCAAGACCTTTGATTTCTAATGCGATTATACCCTTCTGTAATTTTTTAAGTGCAGAACCAGAACATTCTGGGTTCTTACACATAAGTTTTAAAGTATCTTCTTTGTCGCCTTTTTCAATAGTTAATTTATAACCACAGGCTGGACAATGAGTTGGTAGAAATGATTTTATCATAAATTTTCTTTATTAATAAATATTGTTCTTGGAAAAATTTAATTCATAATCCGAATAAGGACTACCATTATTAATATTTTCTTGTTTTAGTTTTTCTGCGAAATTCATAATACAAATATACAGCAAATTATTGAAATAAAAAAATCCCACATTTTATAGTGGGATTTTAAAAAGATGTAAAAATTTTTAACTAATAAATCTTAAATCACTATTCATTAAATCTTTCATATATTTTAATTTGAAATCAGAATCTAAGATATAATTTTTTATTTTTATTTCATTTTTTTCATTTTCTATTTCATACTTGAAAAACTGAAGTAATAATTTTTCAATATTATTATATGACACATTTTCATCAATACAAATCATTTGTTGTTCTCTTAAAAATGAATAAATATCTTTATTTCTTCTTAATGAATCCCATACAAAAATAGCATCTAAACTCTGATCCATTTTTAATGTTGATATATAATCAAATTCTTTTATTATTTTTTGATATATTTGTTTACCTAGTCCTATATTTTTTAATATGAATGGTAAACCATCAGGTATATGAATTCTATTAAAATTATTAATTTCTATTTCAATTTCAACATTAAAAGATATTATATTATCATCGGGATAAATAATATTATTATATTTACTAAGTATATCTTCAGAAATATCTTTCTCTAAGTAAGATTCTATTTTACCAATCAAATAATATGCTCTATCAACATATTTAATATGAAAATATATCTTATTATTTTCTTTTCTTGGATTTGATAATTTTATTAGATCCTGATTGGCTAATAAAGCACGTAATTCTGTGATTATATCATTTAATTTTTTAATATTATTTTTTACTTGTTTAACGTCTTTCAACATGTTAATATTTAATTTAATATCATCATCTGATATAGACTTCTCATATAAAAAATTATTATAATCAATGATATTTATACCCATTAGTCCAACATGAATTTAATCTTTTCCAAGAAGTTTGCACTAATATCATCAGGAAGATCGTTGACATTTACTTTCTTCAATTCGACATCAGAATCTTTTTCCATAAAATCATCAAAATCTCTTTTAGCGTCTTGCATATCTTTTAATACATCTTCGTATTTTACTTGAATTTCAGCAAATTCTGTATTAAAAGCCTGCATATCCATGATTTTGAAAGCTTGTGTACCATCTGGATTATATTGTAAAATAGGATTACCATTTTCATCTTTCTCACAATGAATTTTGCACAAAAGTGTTCTTTCATTCTCAAAATTGATATAATCTGGATGTGGTTGTCTTTTCAACTTATTTATAGTTTCAATTTCTTTATCAAGAATGTCTTTATTACGAAAAACAGCATATGCAAATGTTTTATTTCTAATATAGTCAACTTCGTTCAATGCTTCTCTAAATGCTACAATTTCCTTATTTTTCATATTTTATATATTTTTTATTTTTATATATTGAACCAATTAGGTCCAAATAAGGATTTTTATTTGTTTTTATTTAAATTATAAATTATACCATCAATTTCTTTCGTTGTTGCCCACAAAGGTTGTAAATTATTTAAACTATTTACAATTGAAAATAAAAAAAACAGGTAGTATTTTGAACTACCTGTTTTTAGAAGCAACTCTGATAAGGGAGAATTAACCCCAGAATTTCTTCTTTTCTTCCTTGTCTTCTTCACTGTCATCTTTGCTTTTGACATAACCAAGCATGACTTTGTTGAATTTTTTGAACCTCTTATCTCTAAGGAATCCAAGAATGAAGGAGTTTTTCTTTTCATCAAGAGATTCGTCTTCTTCGTAATCATAGTCTTCGTCAATGAGCTTGATTAAGAATGCAGAGATTTCATCTTCTGAAAGGTCAAGCATAAAGAGCTTAACATTTTCAATTTGGTCTTTGGTGAACTTTTCAAAAGCCTGACCTCTGAGGTCATTAAGAAGTTCGGACTTCTTATCTCTTGTAAACTGTACACCTTCAGACTGGAGCTGTGGATATCTGTTGATAATATCTTTGATAGAGATTTTCAACACATCACGAACATAACGCATGAACTTGGTATTACAAGCAGCACCGATATAACCGTGTCCAATGTTTGGAATGTCGTTGACCCACAACTGAGGATTTGCATCAAACCCATAGTTTTCTGTGATGTAGTCGGAAAGGAATGTCCAAGTTCTTGGAGAAGCATAAGACTTGTCTTTTTCATCACGGGATTTCTTACCAATGTAGTAAAGGTCTGGGTGAGCAGTTAAGAACTTTACTATAATGTTGTTAATATGTTCCTTAGCATACATATTAATCCATTCTTCAAGATTAAGGGTATGCTCAATGTGAATAAGACGACCATTGAGAGCAGCATCGAATTCTTCAACATCAGTACCGTCTTCTTCCCCGAGGTTACCTGTGGAAACCATAAGTACATTCTTGTTGAATTCAAATTCAAACCCAATACATCTTTCAAGAAGAATCTGAAGAGCAGCGTTACGAACTGCGAGAGGTGCACGGTTCAACTCTTCAAAGTGAATGATAGTTCCACAGTATGGGAGTGTATCAGTTACATCTTTCTTTGTAGGTGGATTATTGGCAAGATAAGCCCACTTTGGTACAAGATGGTCAAGGAAAGCTCTGATAAGTTCTTCACCATTCTCAGTAACCTTTACTTCTTTTTTATCAGGGAACAAGCCAACATCGGTTTCATCAAGCATAGCAAGACGAAGGTCAATGTAAAACATCTGACTGGCGATAATTTTACCACTCTTTTCTACATCAACAATACCGTTTTTATTTTTAATGAGTTCTACCATCGTAATCTTCTTAGCGATGGCACGCTGTATAGCGGATTTTGCAAGACCTGGTGCGGATGTAAGGAAAAGTACACCAGACTTTGGAAGCATCATACGGAAGTACTTAATTTCCTTCTCGTTGAGTGCTGAAAGGTCGTAGCCATCTTTGGTAATAAGACCAGATGAATACTTTTCTTTAAAGGTCTTTTCGGTTTTCACCGTTTTTTCTTGAGTTACTTCTTTAGTCATAATTCTATGTTTAACTTCTTAAATTATCTTAATACAAAAGTAGAAACTTTCTATGAAATAAAAAAAATGTTTTTTGATTTTTATTTTTTGTTTCTTTTTCGTTTTACAAAATTAGAAAGAATTTAATAATTAAAAAAATTATTTCAGGATTCTTTTTAATTTTTTATCTCTATATATGAAAGGCAATTCTTTGTATAAATCATCTTTTGTAATTTCAAGGTTTTCACCATATCTATTTTTTGATAGAACAAATTTATTGTGATGATAATGTAATACAACATCACAACTAAAAATAATACTACTATCACCTGCTACACTGGGGTTTGATGGAGAAATGCTATTATATGGTGCGGTTAATAAGATTAAGTGTAAATCATTCTTTACAACGATGCTTTTTATTTCATTGACCAAACGACTCCAATACCCCGTTTTAAGTAAATACATATTTTCATTGTCCTTGGGAAGAGGAAGAACCCACTCATTGATGGGCTCAGAAAGAAAGACATTCTGATTTTTATAATTAATCAGAATGTCTTTAATTTTTTCTTCGGTTGACTCAGATATTACTACTGACCTTGAAGCAAGATACTTGATAAAGGGATCAATCTCACTCAAATTTTTATACTCACATATAATAAGTGAGAAATTACTCTGGTCAAGATAAGATATTATCTTATTCTTCGCTTTCATTAGCACTTAGAATAACATCGTAGAAAGGTCCAAATTCTTCTGATTTGAAGAACATTTCAACGATTTCTGAATTATCACCTTCTTCTTCTGTTTTGTAGAAGTTGTCAATAGCGAATTTTAGATATTCAACAATCATATCATTGTCACCAAGACCAAGAACATTCTTTCTGTGTTCTGTTACTTCTTCCTTAGATAGGTTAGCTATTTCAACTGCTTTTAATTTTTCAATCATTTCCATACCGTTTTATTTTTTAAATGCAAATTTATACTTTATATAACTATTTTTTATTGTTGTTTATTTTTTCTCAAAAAAATA
>Ga0172375_10008540_pt1 | contig 13743 bp, 9 predicted proteins | sample LakKiv1m_FD_114537 | JGI IMG/M metagenome (GOLD analysis project Ga0172375, IMG submission 114537) | Freshwater microbial communities from Kabuno Bay, South-Kivu, Congo - kab_092012_11.1m | ecosystem: Environmental > Aquatic > Freshwater > Lake | place: Democratic Republic of the Congo...
GTGTGGTTAGTTTTAGCCACACTTTTTTTTTATCAGGAATTTTTCATAAATTTGTTAAAATTGCTTTTTTGAAAAACCACATAAATATTATTATTTCAGGAGGCGTGCAGCGTGTTGGCTTTCGATTTGCAGCAATGCAAGAAGCCTATAAACAGGGTGTTTTTGGTTTTGTTATGAATATGAATGATGGTACAGTTTTTATTGAAGCTGAGGGAGAACAAAAACAGCTCGATTTGTTTTTAGCATGGTGCCACAAAGGCCCTCAAGGTGCTATTGTTAAAAATGTTATTGTCAATAAAGGTGCTGTGGTTAACTACTCTGAATTTATCATTAAACATCGTCAACCATAAAAATAAAAACGCTATGACCTATTTAAAAATTGATGCTAAAAAACTTTCTGCTTTCATAAGTAATTCCGAGATAGAAAGTTTACAAAACGACTTAATTAATAAACAAAAATTGTTGAATGAAAAAACAAGCGTCGGCAACGATTTTCTTGGTTGGATTACGCTTCCCTCGACGATATCTGAAAATCATATCAGTAAAATTATACGTTGTGCAGAAAAAATCAACCAACAATCGGAAGTTCTTGTCGTTATAGGTATTGGGGGCTCCTATCTTGGAGCAAGGGCGGTAATCGATGCTCTAAATAATTCTTTTAGTTGTTATAATAATGAAACACAAATTGTATATGCCGGTAATAATATCAACGACGATTATCACGCTGACTTGCTAAAATTATTGGATAAAAAATCGTACTCTCTTGCTGTAATTTCAAAGTCCGGAACAACTACTGAACCAGCTATTGCTTTTCGATTACTAAAAAATCATTTGGAGAAAAAATACGGAAAAGACAAGGCCAAAGAAAGAATTATTGCAATTACCGACAAGGCAAATGGAGCATTAAAAAATCTTGCTACCTCCGAGGGGTACGAAGCTTTTGATATCCCGGACGATGTTGGTGGAAGATATTCAGTTCTTACTCCCGTTGGGCTTTTACCCATTGCTATTGCAAAAAAAAATATTCGTAAAATAATAGCCGGTGCATTAAACATGCAAAATTTATGCACTTTATCAAGTGATGTTTTTGAGAACCCGGCTATGCACTATGCAGCTATTAGAAACATCCTTTTAAGTAAAGGTAAAACCATTGAAATACTTGCTAATTTTCAACCTCAACTTCAATATTTCACCGAGTGGTGGAAGCAATTGTATGGCGAAAGCGAGGGTAAAAACGGACTTGGAATTTTTCCTGCAGGAGTAACCTTTACTACTGACCTTCACTCAATGGGCCAGTACATTCAAGATGGGAAACGAAACATTTTCGAAACTATTTTATCAGTTGAAAAATCAAAACGTCCAATCCAAATTCCTTTTGACGAAGCAAACATTGATGGGTTAAATTTTCTTGCAGGAAAAAGTATGCATGAAGTAAATTCATTTGCAGAAACCGCTACATCCTTGGCTCATACAGATGGAGGTGTTCCGGTAATTAGAATTTCAATTCCTGAAGTTTGCGAAGAAACAATTGGAGAACTCATTTATTTTTTCGAGTATGCATGTGGCTTAAGCGGCTATTTGTCCGGTGTTAATCCATTCAATCAACCAGGTGTTGAAGCGTATAAAAAGAATATGTTTGCTTTATTGGATAAACCAGGATTTGAAAAGCTTTCCAAAGAAATAAAAGAAAGACTTAAGTAATTAGTTAATTACAAAAAGCACTTTAAATACTTTCCATAACCCTATTCCAATATATCCTAAAGGACCGGGCTGATGTTTCTTTTTAATATATACGGTAATGGTAGCGTAATCTTCTAAATGATCAATGCGGGTAATTTTCCCTTTTAATAAATCTATCTCAGTATTTAATCTTTCTAATTCTTTTTCAACCTTGATTGTTTCTTCAACGGTCTGTGCTTTTTGCAAAAGTTCGAGATAACGAGTTCTTGCTTTCTCTGCATTTTCCAAACGAATATTATTATCTCTATACTCATCCGTTACATCATCGGCATAAATATTTTTGTTCTTAATTTTTCCCGTTTTTTCTATATCTGCAATTGCTGTTTTTAGATTGTCAGATTTAACACGTATTACAGTTGAATTAGAACCTGTACTCAACATATAACCATCGTATTTCTTCGCAATTGCAATTACTTTTTTTTGAATTGTATCTGGTTTTTTTGTTGATATCGTCATGGAAGCATTATAAAGCATAACTCTCTCCGGATCTTTTACACCTCCGAATACATCTGTATTTTTTGTTTTCTCATCAACAGAGCGAGATCCTCTTAAATTTACTGAAGCTGGATTATAAGCAGCTGAGCGGTATTTATGTTTATGTGCCGATGCACAACCTACTAATAAGATGCATGTCAAAAGACTTGTCATCAAAAGTATTTTACTTAATTTCATTTATTAGTTTTTTTATTTAATGAAACTTTTCTTAACCATTCATTTCTTAAAATATTATTTATTAATCATTATTTTTCGGGTAATGGTTTGTTCATCAGTTTTCATTACAGCAAAGTAAATCCCTTGATTCAATGACGAAGTGTTGAAAGAAATTTTATGGTTTCCGGCTGTGTTTCCTTGATTGTCTAGAATAACAGCAACTTCTTTTCCAATAACATTAAACAATTTCAATGAAATTTTTGATGACGGAACTAGAAAATCAAACTGAACAAGATTGTTGTTCACGGGATTTGGAAACACCGAGAAAGTGGGCGTTTGCACAGTGTTTTCAATACCAACGGGCATAACATCAACCTTGCCTAAGTAAGGGATATAATTAAATGCAGTAGCTGCAACAGTTATTGAATCTGTAGTTGTTAACGGACTGAATGTGATTGTTGTTGTACCACCCGAAATTGTTCCTGTTCCAATAATCTGATGATTGACAGTTAAACAAACATAAGCGCCTTCAACATTTGAATTAACGTTAAGTGAAACATCACCAACAGATGCATACGCATTATGTGTAACAGTCATGGATAAAGGATTTGCTGTGCGCACCATAATAGAAGGATCACCAAATAGTGTCCAAGTATCAGTCATATCAAAATCTCCATAAGTGTCATTCATTTTGAACATTCCATTTACAGATAATCCGCCAAAAGACCTTTTAATGTTGTTTATAAAACTTTCGGTAAGTATGGCAATCATTTCGTCCTGACCTTCCATGGGCGGGTTCCAGCTTTGATTTATAGTGGACATCAACGTAGCAATTGCACCTGATGGATGACCGTTATAGGTTGCTCTCATCCACGCTTCGGCAAAGCAGGTTCCATTTGCAAAATCTCCGTTTACACAAGCCACAGACCATATAAAAGGGAGTTTATTGTTGTTCGTAAGAGAAGCAATATTTGAGTTTGAAAAACCTGAAGTGCCCCATGAAGTCTGACTTCCATGACCGGTATAATTGATAATGCCGGCACCCGAGTTGATATCATTTTCTATCATGGTTGGTGTTGGGTTTCCTGATGCATCTAATCCACCTTGGCTTCCATCAAAGAATTCAGATCTTGAAGTATAGGTAAAATTCATTAACAATGTTTGGAGGTTTCGTTGGTGTTCAAAATCTAATTCGTTGTCGTCTCCGGGTCCTTGGTCTGAGCCAATACCAATGCACTTATTATATATTCCAGGAGTAGTACTTGGGGTCTTCTCATAATTAATTGTTCTCTCAACTTGTGTCTGAACATCTCCAATAGATTCTGCAGAAAACCTTCCAACAAAAATTTCCTGATAATGATCTCCTCCCACTAAATATCCGTAAGCATTATCCGAAGCCCCTGCAAAACCTGATGTTTTTGGAGCAACTTGGGCTGCATCACCAACTAATAAAAGAAACGAAAGGCCATAGGTATTGTAATAATTTGCCACATAATTTTGAATGGCTGTTGCATTGTTTCCGATGGTTGAAACGTCTACTATTTCGGTCTGAATTCCTATCATGTTTTTCCAATTCACAAAGCTCTGCATTTCGTTTACATAAGCCCCATAACAAATGATGAGCATTCTCCCGTGCTCGTTTCCTAGTGTAGTGTACTTGGGATTGTTTTTAAAATTTAAAAAATGATTAGCATAAATTTGTTGAAATTCTTCATTTACTTTTGTCAACTCTTTGTTCCGGTTGAGTTGATTAACTCCACCATCTGATTGTTTACTAATCTTTACTTTTACATCATGATAAACACGCAAAACATGGGTTATTGGATTGTATTGAAATGGATTTATTTTAACTGTCTGCCCTCTGAAATCCCTCAAAATATAAGGTTCTCCAAGCTCAACTATCGTTCCCGGAAAAAATTCATTTTCATTGTATAAATTATTGTATGTAAATGGAACTGTTGAAGGGTCGATGTTTCTAGTAAAGTTACCTTTGGATGGAGCAATATTTATAGCTGCAAAATCTGTATAAGTTGAAGAAACCACTTCCACTTTCATTAGACCATTGTCGGGAATTATAATTGATTCTACAACTTTAGGAAGATCAGGGCAACCCGTTTGCAAAAGAGATGTAGCATTTTCAATTGAAACAGAATATGCGATGCCTCTAGGTGTCTGTAGTTCTTTTAAATTATATCCGGGAATTTTTAATTGAATGATTGTTGTTTTAATATCGGACGAAACAAGTGTAATGGTTGCAGGAGAAGAGGTCGGTTGCGTAATAGAGGTCCAGTTTTGAGATGCAACCACTATGGAAACAAGTGATAAAATACCCAAAGTGATAATTTTTTTCATCAAAGTTTAAATTATATGAACAACATGAAAAGTAAAAAACGCTTGCTTTTATAATAAAAAACAAGCGTTATCAAACATTATTTTTTAATTATTATTTTCTGAGAAATTGTTTTTCCTGCCACATTTAAAATACAGAAATAAATTCCTTCGGACAATTCGGATGTGTTAACGCTCGATGAATAAATACCTGGTGACTGACTTTTTATAGAAATTATTTCTGCAGTTTTTTGTCCAAGAATAGTATATAAATTAATGGTTACATCACTTTTTTGTTCCACAACATAATGAATGTTTAAATTATCATTCGCAGGATTAGGGAAGCAGGACAAAGTGTTGTTATCATTCATCGGCTCGTCATTAATTCCAATGATTGTAGAGATGCCCGGGAGCGTAACAAAATCAATCCATGCAGCATCTTGACCGTAAGAAAGTGAAAAATCTTTACTATAGGTCCATTGAAATAAATGGTTTCCAGCAGGAATGTAGTAGTGTGATTTTGACCAAGGAGTTTCCCCATCCCATTTGTCCAAAGAAGTACCATCAACGGAAAAATTTAGATAATCATACCACGATGTAGGTGCATCTTCACAAGAGGTTTTTTTGTAAAAAGAGACCGAATCACCGGTTGTTACAAGAACATTAATGGATAATTCGGATGATTCGTTGTCCACAATAACACCGGATCTTGAGCAATCTGCACCTTCGTAAGGATTAGTCGTTGTAATAGTCCAAGGATGGGTATTGTCATTTACCCAATGATTATGAGTAAACGTGCCTGTTTCCCAATCTTCAACCATTGCTCCAATCGGTAATTCAAAATTTGACAACGCATTATAAGGGCCTGATGCAACGGAGTAATTAAAAGGAACTGCAATTCCGGTTGTTGAGGAAGGACTAACCGTAACATTAAAAATTGCATTTACGCTCGTTCCTTGATTCATTGTTCCAAAATTATAATTTGATGAATTCAACGTAATATGACTACTCGAAGTACTAAGTGTTCCTGCTGTATTTACTGCGTCAGCATGACCGGTATTTGACGAAGTAATGATAATATCGGCGGTTTCACCAGGGTCTAATCGTCCGTTATTATTGCCTCCTGGAAGAGGATCGCTTACTGTAACAGTTCCAACCGACAAAGCAGGTGCGTATAATTTAAGATTAAACGTTCCGCTCCAGCTATTACTTAAGCTATCCGTAATGTTAAGATTAAAAGGAACGGTATGCTGATCAGGTGCACTGCCGGAAACGGTTAGAGAGTATGCGTTTGTTTGTGTTGAGGTATTACCATTTACAATGTTACCCCACGAATGAGTTGATGTTGTGATAGTAACATTAGTGTCGGAGGTTGAAAGCGTTGCGTTTACGCCATTTGCTGTTGTAATACCAATATTTTTTAAGGAGACATCGAACGTAATATTTTCGCCAAAATCGGCAAGCCCGTTATTGTTACCCGTAACATCATTGGTCTGTTTTGAATTGTAAATCACATACGGTCCATTTGGTGTAGTAACAACAACGCTATCCATAAATGGCGCTCTGTTTTGTTTGGTAACCACTACTTGTGCATATCCGGATGTTAAAAAAGTGTCTGTTGTAATATTGGCAACCCCAAGACTGTCGGTAAGTGCAGCGCCATATAAAGTTCCGTTCATAGAAAGACCAACATAGGCATAAGGTTCAGTATTTACGGTAAAACTGGTAGAACCGATTGGAATCATTGGATTATATGTGGCTGTAATTTGTGGAGGGACGGAGTAATAAACCATTAAAGAAGGGTCACCCATCAAATGATAAATTTCCCAATAATAATCTGCACTTCCACCTGCCTGCGTAACAGCAAGGTTTCCGGCCGAAACCATTTGTCCTTGTGTTACAAACCAATCGCCAAATACTTCACCGTGGTCATGAAATGTTCTATCATAAGATCCAAGGTTAGCCCCCGAATAGGTTGGATTAACAACAACTGTTTTGTTTCCGACACCCCACCAAAAATCCTCATCCCAATACGTACTGTTTGAACCTCCAATATAACCCAAGGCGCCTTTATTACTTGCACGAAGTAATGCTTCACCAAAACAAACAGGGTCATCAAATTTATTGGTAAGGCAACAATTTCCCACCATCAATGGATATTTGTGTGCGTTGGTAAGGGTTGCCACATCAGCAACAAGAAAACTAGGACTGAACCAACCATCAGGACTCCCGTGAGCTGTATAGTTTGCAAACGCACAGCCATTGCTTACATTCGAAATTATCGCCGCTGAACTGGAACCCGAAATGGCATACAGATAAGTGTGTGAAGTTAAGCTATGAGCAGGATTAAAATATGTTGAAGTGCCGTAGTTTATTTGTCCGTCACCATATAAGGGACCATAGGTTCCATCTTGCCCTGCTATCATTACTACGTTATTTAAAAATGAGGGATCGGGCATTAAGTATTGTTCGTATTCAAGGGTTTTATCAATTTGAGGTGTTAACTCTGCAATGGTAGTTGCCGAAAATCTTCCATAATAACACTCCGGTAAAAAATCGCCTGTGTATTCACAATAATACAAATCAGTTACATGACCTCCGGTAGTACCTGCAAAAGCGGGTATCTGAGCCACATCTCCAACAAACAAAACAAAGGAAGGAGCGGGATTGCTTGGTGTTCCTGCATTATACAGCCCTTGTAAATAACTTTTTATAGAAGTAGTTGTTGATCCTACCTGCGGATTGTTAGTATAGGCCTCAACAATCTTAAATCCTTTTTTTGTTTTCCACTGTACAAAAGGTTGCAAAGTAGCCTGAAATGCCGGTGGCGAAACGATAACGTAAGTAACGGGGTATTGCGTAAGATTGGATTTTTCTTGAAGTGGCTTGTAGTTTAATAGTTGTGCATAAACAGCATCAAAATAAAATGAATTGTATTTTTCTTTCATTTCAATGGTTTGAGAAACGTTCGCATTTTTAAAATTGACTTCTACCTGAATATCCTCATATACGCGAATAGTATTGGTTATTGGATTGTATTGTACCGGTGCAATATTTAATCTTCCAACACGAACACCTCTCATAATGCCAATAATATCAATGGTTACAATGTCGTTTGCTTGATAATCATTTGTGTTATATACTGATTTGTTGTATTGAAATTTCGGTTTTTTTTCTTTTTCGTTTTTTGAAACAGATGGCTGAGATGGCACTATTGGAAAGCTAATGCCGTAATCGTTCAAATTATATTCGTTTACTTTAGAACTTACTATTTTTATCTCTGGTGTAGCACCAATTGGAATTTCAATCATTTTTTTAAGCACAGGAAGTTTGGGGTTGCCTATTACCATACTGCTTGCATAGTCGGGAACACTTATTTGTGCAAAGAATCCACGTTCCGTATTAACTTTTTGAAAACTAAAATCAGCAAGCGTGTTAGTAATACTTAATTGCTGATTAGTATTGTTTGTAATAGTGAGTCTCGTTTCAATTAAGCTGTTTGTTTTAAAATTTTGTGCGTTAACGCTTAAATTAAACATTAAACAAAAGAATAATGACAGCAATATAAAAGAGAAGAAAAGTGTAACTTTTTTCATAAAAAAATAAATTTATTCAGGGCACATTTCGTTTATAAACATCAAATATAATCAATTTTAATACAATAGCAGTACTATGATTGGTTTTTTCTATAATAAAAAATGGTTTTTTTAGTAAAAAATAGTAATATTGCATACTTCATTTATGTTAAAAAAACCACTTATAACACTTTTAATCATTGGTTTTTCAATTGTTTCCTACGCACAGCAAATAAAGCTTAACGGGAATTACAATGGGAAAAATCTTTATATTATAAACCCTTCTGTTACGCAAGACATGGTGTTTTGTATAGATTCGATTACGGTCAATGGAAAAAGAACCAGCGATGAAATCAACTCCAATTCTTTTGAAATAGATTTAGCTTCATTAAAAATAAATATTGGCAGCAGTGTTGAAATTATTATTTTTCACAAAGAAGGATGCATTCCAAAAATTGTTAACCAAATGGCAATAAGCCAAAAAAATAATTTTCAGTTTCTTCCCATCAAAGCAGACAAAAACGGAAAATTAACATGGTCCATAAAAGGAAATCCTGGTGCAGCCCCATTTATGATCGAACAATTCAGATGGAAAAAATGGGTTGAAGTAGGAGAGATTCTACCAACTGATTCCATTGGAAAGAATCAATATTCATTCGAAACAAAAATGCAGCACTTTGGTTTTAATTCTTTTCGTATAAAACAAACGGATACTTACGATAACGCTGTTTATTCAAAAGATATAAAATTTCGTTCGCAGAAAACAGAAACTTTTCTTGAGTCATCAAAAGCAAGTGCAGAAATAAAATTTTCAGCCGAAACTTTATTTGAAATTTATGATGATAAAGGAAATTTCGTCATGAAAGGTTTTGGTGCTTCTGCAAATACAAGCTCACTCATCAAAGGAAAATATTGGATAAATTACGATAATAAAACTGAAAATTTTACGAAGAAGTAATGAATACTACTCGGGATTTACGTTGATAAAGCTTCAACTTTTTTGTATTTACGAAACCAACTTTTTATTTTCATGCTTAATACTCCTAAAACAGCTTCTTTAAAAATACCGCTGCTCATTTTAGATTGACCTTCGGTGCGATCAATAAAAATAATGGGCACCTCGATAATCTTAAACCCGTGCTTCCATGTATTAAATTTCATTTCGATTTGAAAAGCATAGCCGGAAAAATGAATTCTTTTTAAATCAATCGTTTCGAGCACTCTTTTTTTATAACATTTGAAGCCGGCAGTAGTATCTCTTATTTTCATACGTGTAATAAAACGAACATACGACGAAGCGTAATACGACATCAGAACTCTGCCCATTGGCCAGTTAATCACATTCACGCCATTAATATACCGTGAGCCAATGGCAAGGTCTGCACCTTGTTTGCAGGCATCATAAAGTCGCAATAAATCATCCGGGTTGTGCGAAAAGTCGGCGTCCATTTCAAAAACATATTCGTAATTATGACTGATTGCCCACTTAAATCCATGTATGTAAGCAGTGCCCAATCCTAATTTCCCGCTGCGTTCTTCTATATGTAAACGACCATTATATTCAACCATCAAAGACTTTACAATATCAGCGGTACCGTCGGGTGAATTATCATCAATAATCAGAATATGAAAATCTATAGCCAAAGAAAATACCTTACGAATAATTTTTTCGATATTTTCTTTTTCCTTATAGGTTGGTATGATTACAATGCTGTCTGACACAAATTGTTTTTTTATGCGTTTACTTTTTGATTTTCTTTTACGAGCAAATCATTAAAACGTTTCTCTGTTCTATTTTTATAACTTCCTTTGTGATAGGCATAACCTGCAACCAAGGGCATTGCAATAGTTGCTTCGGCAAAAATCATTTGCTCAAACGAAGTGTCCACTTTTCCCCATGAGCTTGCTTCCTTAAGCGTAGAGCCCGAAAGAGCCCCATCGCGTTCGTCTGCAACGGTAATCTGAATAGCATATTTGTGCATAGGTGCATCAAAGTCTAACACTTCAGCAGCAACTACAATATCCTGAACAAAATTCTTGGGTACACCACCACCAATCATAAAAATACCTGATGTTGGGTTCTTTATTTTTATTTTGGTTATTTCTAAAAAATCTTTTGCCGAGTCAATGGAAATATGCTCTGTAGGATGTTCCCACTGATGATGAACCAATCCAAAACCCGCTGAACAATCAGAAAAAGCCGGAACAAAAATAGGAACACCTTTTTTATAACATTGATAAACTATTGAGTCTTCGCGATAAGCAGCATACTTATCATTGGCTCCAAGAAATTTCCCCATTTCAATGATAAACTCTCTTGAGGAGTATGGTCTTAGAGCAAGACCGCTGCAAATCTCTCCGATGGTGTCATCACAAATCCTTAGGTCTTCTTCATCAATATAAGTATCATAAATTCGATCGATCATTAATTCACGTAAATCACCATCGTTAACAAATGGAGTTCCTTTGTAATGTTTAAAACCAAGTGCTTCAAAAAAATCCTGATCCACAATATTAGCACCTGTAGAAACAATGGCATCGACCATATTATTCTTTACCATATCAACAACCACCTGCTTCAAGCCCGCTGAAATCAATGAACCGGCGAGTGTTAGAAAAACACCGCATTCTTTATCCTCCTGCATCATATTAAAAATCTGCGCACCACGCGCAAGATTACGTGCCTGAAAAGCCATGTTGCTCATCTCTTCAATCATCGGAACAACGTTGTGCTTTTTTATATCAATATGACGAATGGTTTCTTTTAAATAATCTTTCTTTTCCATGATAATACAATGCGTTAAAATTTTTACAAATATACATTTTAATTTACTTCTTAATTCGTCTTTTTGATATAAGTGTCTAAAGTTTAAAGTGGCATGAGTGCTCTAAATTTTTTACATTTGCGTTTTAATAAATTTTACAATGCTAAGAACACATACTTGCGGTGAGCTTACCCTTGCCGACTCCGGAAAACAAGTTACATTATGCGGATGGGTACAAAAATCAAGAGATTTGGGAGGCATGACTTTTATTGACCTTCGCGATCGATATGGAATTACACAATTGGCTTTCAATTCTACGTCAAACCCTGCTTTGTGCGATGAAGCACGTCAACTCAACAGAGAATTTGTAATTTGTATAACCGGAATTGTTACTGAAAGAAGCAATAAAAATCTTAAAATTCCAACCGGTGAAATTGAAATTGTTGTAGAAAAAATTGAACTTTTAAACCAATCAAAATTGCCTCCGTTTACGATTGAAGATACTACCGATGGCGGTGAAGAAATACGCATGAAGTACCGCTATCTGGACCTTCGCAGAAACACACTCAAAAACAATCTTGCACTACGTCATAAGATTACACATGAGACTCGAAGCTATTTACATTCGCAGGAATTTTTCGAAATTGAAACACCTTATCTTATTAAATCAACACCCGAAGGCGCCCGTGATTTTGTGGTTCCTTCGCGCATGAACGAAGGTGAGTTTTATGCTTTGCCACAATCACCACAAACATTTAAGCAATTGTTAATGGTTGCGGGATACGACCGCTATTTCCAGATTGTGCGTTGTTTCCGTGATGAAGATTTGCGTGCCGACCGTCAACCTGAATTTACACAAATTGATTGCGAAATGTCGTTTATCACCCAGGAAGATATTTTACAAACCTTTGAAGGAATGGTAAAACATTTATTTAAAACGGTGAAGAATATTGATATTGCTGATGTTCCAAGAATTACTTACGATGACGCCATGAAGTATTATGGTTCGGACAAACCGGATATTCGTTTCGGAATGAAGTTTACGGAGCTTACAGATGTGGCAAAAGGAAAGGGATTTACTGTTTTTGATAGTGCAGAAATTGTTGTTGGAATTTGTGCAAGTGGTTGTGCAGAATTTACTCGAAAACAACTGGACGAGCTTACTGAATTTGTAAAGCGTCCTCAGGTTGGTGCAAGCGGAATGATTTATCTGCGCTGCAATGCAGATGGTTCATTGAAATCGTCTGTAGATAAATATTATGCTGAAGAAGACTTAAAAAAATGGGTTGAAAAATTTGATGCAAATCCAAGTGATTTAATTTTGGTACTTGCCGGTGCAAAAGAAAAAACACAAAAAGCACTGAGCGAGCTTCGGCTCGAAATGGCAAACCGCCTGAAATTAAAAGGCGAAAACACATTTGCTCCTTTGTGGGTGATTGATTTTCCGCTGTTGGAATGGGATGAAGATTCGAAACGATTCTATGCAAAACATCATCCTTTTACTGCGCCCAAGCCCGAAGATATAAAACTCCTTGACTCGAATCCTGCTGCAATCCGCGCCAATGCTTATGATCTTGTGATTAATGGTTCTGAAATCGGTGGTGGCTCCATCAGAATACATCATAAGGATTTGCAGCAAAAAATGTTTAAAACACTTGGCTTTACTGATGAACTGGCGCAAGAGCAATTTGGTTTCTTAATGAATGCTTTTGAATACGGTGCGCCGCCTCATGGTGGTATTGCCTTCGGATTAGACCGACTGTGTGCTGTTTTCGCAGGATCGGATTCTATTCGTGATTTTATTGCATTCCCTAAAAATAATACCGGACGCGATATTATGATTGATTCACCATCTGTTATTTCGGATGAGCAGTTGGAGGAGTTGAGGTTAGTCTTGAAGAAATAGTGATAAGTTACCATCGCTTGTGGCGGGTTTTCAAGTAAAAAAGCTTTTTACCAAGCTTATTCAGGTTTTTACCAAGGTTGTTCTACTTTTTACCAAGGTCATTCAGGTTTTTACCAAGGGTGTTCAGGAGTTTGCCAAGGGTGTTTGGGTTTTTACCATGCTTATTCAGGTTTTTACAATGGCTATTCTGCTTTTTACCAGAGGTGTTTAGGGGTTTGCCAAGGATGTTTTACTCTTTACCAAGGTCGTTCAGGTTTTGCAGTTAGGTATTTAGTTATTGAGTTATTGGATTTTGTTAGTCGCAGACTAACATTTATTAAGTGCGAAGTAACATACACAAAACTGGATCGTCATCCGTCTCAAATGAGTTGTGATTGCTCTCAAACGGGTCGTCATCCGTGGGGAGCATGCCCAAATAAGTGTGTAAAGGAGCATGCTCAAAATTTATTCTTTCATCAAAACCATTTTTATTGTTTTTCGATAATTTTCAGTAGCCAATGTTAAATAATAAATATCGGGCAACAGCCCAGAAGCATCATAAATAAAATTATAAGTACCTGCAGATTTTTGCTCATTAAGTATTTCGCCTACATTAACACCAAATGAATTAGTAACATTGATTTTAACATTTCCATTGCTTGGTATTGTATAATTTATCACTGATGTCCGAGATAAAATAAGCAAGCATATCTGAAAGCTCAGATATACTTGCTATTATTGCCTAAACTTCCAAATTTAGGGTTATGGGCAAAGATAGAACAAAAAAATTAGTCGGACA
>Ga0172375_10008544_pt1 | contig 13736 bp, 14 predicted proteins | sample LakKiv1m_FD_114537 | JGI IMG/M metagenome (GOLD analysis project Ga0172375, IMG submission 114537) | Freshwater microbial communities from Kabuno Bay, South-Kivu, Congo - kab_092012_11.1m | ecosystem: Environmental > Aquatic > Freshwater > Lake | place: Democratic Republic of the Congo...
CGCACAAATCAGGAAAAGCGAAGAAAACTTTTTTGCTGGCTGGCGAGCGTTAGCGAGCGGCGGCGGGGCGGAGCGTCAGTTTCGCTCAAAGAAATTTCGCGCAAAGTTTAGAATATCCCACCACAATTTCACCCTGAAGAAAACTCTCGTCTCATAACCGAGAGTTTTCTTCTTTAAGTTGGTGGCTCTTCTCTTTCAGCGACGAGTTCCCCTTGTGGCAAATTATGGCTCTTATTGGCGACCCACGGGTCAGCGCAAAATATTTGAGCACTTATTTATTATTTCCTTGGGAAGGTGCTTGAGGAGAGTACGCCAGCTAACTCAAGTATGAGCCCAGCTTAATTTGGGTCAAGATGGCAAAAGGTTAATTAAGAGTTGATAAGTGCCAAAAAACAGGGGATAAGTTGTTAATAAGAAGGGGCCGGTGGCAAGTTGAAATACTCTTCTAGTGTTTTATTACTAACTTTCAATTTCTCGGCCAAACTTGGGCCAACATAGCGCAGATGCCAAGGTTCATATTTATAGCCGGTGATATTTGCCTTGTTATTGGGATAGCGAATAATGAAGCCATATTTATGAGCGTTGGCCGAGAGCCAGCGACCAGCTGGAGTTTTAGCAAAACAAGGCTTCAAGTTGCAGGAACCATCAACATTGCCAAGATCAAGGGCTAAGCCCGTCTGGTGTTCGCTATAACCTGGCCGAGCAGAATAATTTTCGGCTTTAATCTGGCCATCTTTCTTAACCCAATTATTGTAGACATCTAGCTGGTTGTTGTATGAGCGATAAGCGCTGTTAAGTTTAAATAACACCCCATTTTTAATGGCGAATCTTTTCATCTTCTGAAGCGCTAAGTAAGCTTCTCGACGTAACGCTTGTCCGTCATTTGCATATTTTAAATCGTTTGGCCTGAATTTTGCTGGCAGGGGATTTTTTTTATTAACAATAACCTCGAGGCTATTAGGATTATTGTAATTTAAATCTGCCGTGGCGATTTCCTGGGCCTGACACTCGTTGATTGAAAAGCCAAATGAGAAAATAAAAAATCCCAAAAGAGGTAAAAGCAATAATAATTTAGGAGGTTGAAGGCTAGTCATTATTATTTTTCTTTCGCCTTGATGTGTTCTTGATAGAAGAAATAGGGGAAGGAAATGATAAAAACAAAAAGGTGGAATTTGGCCATAATTTGTGCTATTATAGACCATAATTATGGCAAAACGCAAGAGCAATAAAAAGGCGCTTGGTCAGTTTAGTAACCAGCTCATGTTGGCCGTTTTTATCTTGGCGGCGATCGTTTTTGTCTTCTCACTGTTTGCTGATAACAAAGATCAGGTACCGTTAGTCTCGCTGTCTGAAGTGGCGCAATTGATCAACACTGATCAAGTCGCTAAAATCTCGGTGCGGGGCGAAGATTTAGAAGTAACCCTCATTGATAAGAAGATTAAAAAAGCGAGAAAGGAGACGGAGAGCTCTTTATCGCAATCGCTCATTAATCTTGGAGCGAAAAACGACAAATTGCCAAAGGTGACAATTGAGGTAAGCGATTCTTATGGTCTAAATTTTTGGCTGGTGACGATTTTACCAATTCTCATTCCGATTATCTTTGTGCTGATTTTATTTTGGTTTATTACGCGGCAAGTACGGGGGGCGTCGATGCAAGCCTTCACCTTCGGTCAATCGCGGGCGCGCTTGATCGACCCTAACGACACCACTCAACGCGTGACTTTTAAAGATGTGGCCGGCGTGCGTGAAGCGAAGGAGGAGTTGACCGAAATTGTTGATTTTCTTAAAAATCCGAAAAAATTTTTAGATATCGGCGCGCGCATCCCCAAAGGCGTACTTCTTATGGGTGGGCCAGGCACGGGCAAAACGCTCTTGGCGCGGGCGGTGGCCGGTGAGGCCAAAGTGCCTTTTATGCATCTGTCTGGTTCAGAATTTGTCGAGATGTTTGTCGGCGTCGGCGCCTCACGGGTGCGCGATCTTTTTGCGATGGCCAAGAAGTCGGCACCCGCCATTATTTTTATTGACGAAATTGATGCCATTGGCCGGCACCGTGGTTCCGGCATGGGCGGTGGTAATGACGAACGCGAACAGACGCTTAATCAAATTCTCGTTGAGATGGACGGCTTTGAACCAACCGAAAAGGTGATTGTGATGGCGGCCACTAATCGTCCCGATGTGCTTGACCCGGCGCTCTTGCGCCCTGGGCGCTTTGACCGACGGGTGGTGCTTGACCAGCCAGACAAAAAAGATCGCGCCGATATCTTAGCTATTCATGCCACCAAGAAGCCACTTGGTCCGGATGTTAATCTGGCGGCCGTGGCTGATCGCACCCCCGGTTTTTCGGGCGCTGATCTGGCTAACTTAATGAACGAGGCCGCGATCTTGGCCGCGCGCGAAAATCGCACCGAATTAACCCAATACGATTTGCTCCGTTCGGTCGAGAAGGTGATGCTTGGGCCAGAACGCAAGAGTCATATCCTCTCAACCCGGGAGAAGAGGATTACCGCTTATCATGAGATGGGTCACGCTCTTGTTTCTTCCCTGCTTGAATTTGCCGACCCAGTGCACAAGGTCTCGATCATTGCGCGGGGCAATGCGGCCGGTTATACGCTTAAGTTGCCGTTTGAGGATCGCAAATTGCAATCGAAGCAAGAATTCTTGGCTGATTTGGCCATGTCACTTGGCGGTTATGTGGCCGAGAAAATGATTTTTAATGATGTAACGACTGGCGCTTCAAATGATATCCAGGTCGCCACCGCGCTCGCCCGTGATATGGTGACTAAATATGGGATGAGCGAGGAACTTGGCCCGGTGGCGCTGAGCAATGCTTCGCGGGTCAACATTATGACCGGCGTGATGAGCGAGCATGGTATTTCTGAAAAAACCTCAGCGATTGTCGATGAAGAAGTCGCCAAATTATTAACCAGCGCCCTCAACCAGGCCAAAGAAATTTTACAGAAAAATAAATTAGCGCTTGACCAAATGACTGAAGAATTAATTAAAGTCGAGACGCTTGAGCGCGAAGACTTTGAGAAACTTTTGATTCTAAACGGCATCAAGCCCAAAGAGAAACCTATTAATGATGAAGAAAGTAACATTTTTGCCCCTGATTAAGGATACCTATCTGGCGGTAGTTAAGAATAGTGTCGGTTCTAAAATGTGGCGCAATTTTTATGCGCGGGTTGGTAAAGACAAAAAAGATATTATGGGAGATGGCGACCTCTCTTGTGCTTTTTATGTTTCGTCAATTCTTACCCTGTTTGGCTTGATCGAAAAAATTCATGGTACGGTCGCCGGGACGATTCATGATCTTGAAAAATCGGGGTGGAAGAAAATAAATCCTTCGACTTCCTTCGATAAGGCTCGGGATAAATCGCTCAGGATGAAAAAATCAACGGCGGGCGCTGTTCTGGTGTGGGCCGAGAAATGTACCAAAGGCGAGTGCCATGCCCATATCGGCTTTTGTCTCGACGACCAAACGGCCGTTAGTAATAGTTCTAAATCTGGCCAAATTGCCAAACATCATCTTACCTATGGCACCAAAAATGGCCAACCAGTGCGACCGATAGTTGCGGTCTATTCTAGAAAGTTTTGAGATTGTAAAGAGCATTTTTTTGCGTTACTATTGACCTGTTAAGCACGCGTAGCTCAATGGTAGAGCATTCGCCTTATACGCGACTGGTTCTAGGTTCGAGTCCTAGCGCGTGCACCAGTAAGAATTTTGCAAGCGATTTGGTGTCGCCTCGCTTCGCTCGGCGACCAAATTGTAGGGAATTTTGGGCGAAAAAAACAGTTGGCGGTTTTGTAAAATGTGGTTCGAGCCGATATTTTTAAGAAATGTTGTCATTTCTTTTTTGTTTTCGGTTTCCACTAATTTTGCGGCTTGATTTAAGGATTTTACGAACTCGCGAGCCGGTTCGAGCCAAGACAACCCTTTTTGTTCAAAGTTGGTTATTTTTTCCTGCAATTCCATTTTTTGCGATAACAATTCCTGTTTTTTGACGGCGTATTCTTCTGTGGATAAAGCGTCACTCAGAAATATATCAAGCAATTTCGCTAACCTGCTCTCAACTTGTTTTAGCTGTTCCTTCAAACTTCCAACTTTTGATTGAGCTTGTTGTTTAGCTTGCTCTTGATCACTATCCAACGCCACCAAAACTTTTTCAGCGTCTTGGCTCGACAAAGAAACTTTTTGAAGAAAATTTTTGATTTGTTCGGTTAGTGCTTCCTCGCGTAGATAGTGCTTTTCTTGGCACAAACCTTTTTTCTTGGTACAACGATAATAATTATGCCCTTTCTGAATTTCGGCAGTAATTGAGCAACCACAGGAGGCACATTTTAGAAGTCCAAGAAAAGCAAAGTTATGTTTTCTAATTTCTTGCACTTTCCCTCGCTTGCCCATTACCTCTTGGCATTTATCAAAAAGCTTCTTTGAAATTAACGGCTCGTGTCGTCCCTCAAAAATTTCTCCGTGATATTTCATCAGGCCAATGTAGAAAATATTTTGTAGAATTTTTTGAATATTGCTGACGGCTATTTCTTTATTCAGATTTCCGCGCAGATTTTTCTCTTTGCACCAATTTGCGAGAGATTTCAGGGTGTATTCGCCAGTGGCGTAAAATTCAAAGAGTTTTATCACTTTTAGCGATTTAGTTTTATCCTCATCAATCATTCTGGTTTTGGGATTGTTCAAATAGCCCACTGGCGCCCAGCCGGGCCAGACGCCATTTCGTATCTTTTGTCGTAAACCTCGCTTCACATTCTCTCGCAAATTATCTACAAAATATTTTGATTGGCCGAACGCAATATTGAGCATGAACAAACCCTGTGGTGTCGGTTCAAACCAGAAAGTGGGAAATTTGAGGGATTTAATCAAGCCGCAATCAATCATATGAATTATCTGTCCGCCGTCAACAGAATTACGAGCCAAACGATCCGGATTCCAACTCAAAATCCCGTCGGCTTTTCCTTGTTCCAGAAATGACAACATTTCGGCGAATTTCATTCGCCCAGGTTCTTTGGCAGTTTTTGCCTCGCAAAGCGAGGCGACAATTTCAAGTTTTTCTTTGGCGGCAAATTCTTTTAGCTCAACAAGTTGAGCTTCAATGGATAAGACCTGTCGGTCTTCTTCCTCGGTAGATTTTCTTGCGTAAATTATGTATCTCATAGTTTTTCCTTTGTTAGTTAATAATTATTTGAAAAAATTTTCTTTTACCGCCCTTTCAGGGCGACAAAACCGCCAACTGTTTTTTTCGCCCAAAATTCCCTACAATTTGGTCGCCGAGCGAAGCGAGGCGACACCAAATCGCTTGCAAAATTCTTACTGGTGCTGTATTCTTAAAATAGTTCGAACGCATTTCGCCGCCTGCGGCGGCGACGGCCAGCCCCCCCAAAAATTTGAGCGGCTTCGCCGCGAACTTAAAAACTGCCAGAGAACCTGATAAAAATATCGGCTCGAACCACATTTTGTAAAAGAAAATTTTTTCATAATAATACTCGCAGAAAATTTGGTCAATTTTCTGCCTAAATAAATTATTTTTAATTTTAAAGGAGAAAAATATGCGCTTACAAAACAAAATTGCAATTATTACCGGTGCCGGCTCTGGCATCGGACGGGGTATCGCTTTGGCTTTTGTCAAAGAAGGGGCTAAAGTAGTAGTGGCTGATTGGTCGGAAGAAGGTGGTAAAGAAACAGTAGAACAAATTCATAAGATTAAAGGGGAAGCAGTTTTTGTCAAAGTAGATGTCAGTAAAACTACTGATATTGATAAAATGGCAAAAACTTGCTTAGATAAATTTGGTCGAATCGACATATTAGTTAACAACGCTGGCATTGTTAAATTTGGACCTCTCCATGAAACCACAGAGGAGGATTGGAATGCTGTTTTAGATGTTAATCTCAAAAGTGTTTTTTTGGGTTGTAAAAGAGTAATTCCCGAAATGCTTAAACAAGGCCAGGGAAAAATTATCAGCGCCGCTTCAATCGCTGGTTTAGTCGGTTTTGAAAACATTGGACCTTATTGTGCTTCCAAAGGCGGGATAATCGCTTTAACGCGAGAAATGGCCTTGGAGTATGCCAAGCAAAAAATCAATGTTAATTGTATTGCGCCGGGAGTCATCAAAACTGCTATGACTAAAGATATGCTAAACGACCCGGCCCAAAAACAATTTTTAGAAAGTTCTACTCTTTATCCTCGTATGGGCGAACCGGAAGACATCGCTCAGGCCGCTGTTTATTTAGCTTCAAACGAATCTGATTTTGTCAATGGCCACGTTTTGGTGGTTGACGGTGGTTGGATAGCTAAATAATTTTTTTCTTTGGTAAGTCGGTAAAAAGAATTTGCCGCCAAACCGAGCAAAGCTCGGAGCGGGCTAATGCCCGCGAAAAACTTGAAATTGTCAAAGTTCGCGGCGAAGCCGCTCAAATTTTGGAGGGCTGGCCGTCGCCGCCGCAGGCGGCGAAATGCGTTCGAACTATTTTAAGAATACAGCACAGATTTATTAAGAAGATGGCTCAACTCGAAGTACACTCGAAAGAAATTGTTGGCAAGGTAATGACCTGGTTAAGTTGGGCAGATTCCGACTATATTGCTGCTCGAATTATGTTTCGGGATCACTACTTATTGCAGGCGACACAGTTGTCCTGTACTGCGGTAGAGAAATATCTTAAAACTTTGCTTTTGTTATTAAACATCAATATACCAAAGGGCTACGCTGGTCACAATCTTGAGGAACTTTATAAGAAAATCAAAAATAGTGGCATTGATCTGTCTATCAATGATGAAGATCTTTTGTTTTTGAAAAAATGTTACCAACTTAGATATCCAGACGAGCTTGAAGAATCCTTCGAGATATTAATAGATGAAAAAAGTCGCTAATTCTTTTAGATTATATTGTCTACCAAGTGAGAAAAGGTTTTACCTTAATACAAAATAATATAAATATAAATTCTAAAACAAGACTTGGTAAGTATATGGAAGAAAAGAAAAAAGAATTATTAGAGGATAATTGCTATTTTGGAGATGAAGTGAAGGAAACAGTCCTAAACAAGGAATCATTTTTCAATAAAATAGAAATTAAAGAAGGAAATATCTATGAAATTATTGCAATAAGAAAAAATCGAGATAACATAAATTGAATTATAGCCTTTCTACTCAAAATGAACTTCTTGCGGAGTGGAGGCGAGGCGGGTGAGGAATTGGGGGTGGTGAGAGAGGTCGGGGTCAGCGTTGATAATCGTTTCGGCCTCGAGGCGGGCGGCGGCGACCATTTTGAGATTTTTGATTGCTTCCATCCCGAGGTCTGATAAACCCCATTGCTTGCCACCGGCGAGTTCGCCGGCGCCACGTTGAGCTAAGTCGAGCTCGGCTAATTCGAAACCATTTTTAGCGGTGACGAGCGCTTTGAGGCGAGCCAGTGATTTAGCACTTTTTGTTTCGGAAAAAACAAAACAATAAGCTTGGTTGGTTGAGCGTAAGACACGTCCACGGAGTTGATGGAGTTGGGCGAGACCAAAGCGCTCGGCCCCTTCGATTAAAATCACGGTGGCATTGGGCACGTTAACGCCAACCTCAACCACTGAGGTCGAAACTAAGATGTTAATTTCGCCCTCCGTAAATTCTTGCATTGTCTTGTCTTTAGTTTTGGGATTTAATTTACTATGCATTAAGCCAACGCGAAATTCGGGGAAGATTTTATCTTGCAATCTTTTGGCTTCGGCCTTAGCCGACTTAGCCTGCACAGCCAGTTCTTTATCAGGATCGGGTTCATCTATTCTGGGGCAAATAATATAAGCTTGGCGACCATTTTTTAATTCCTCCCTAATTTTCTCGTAACATTCATCCCGTTTGTCGGGGGTAATGATCTGGGTAATCACCGGTTGGCGTCCCGCTGGCATTTGATCAAGCAAGGTAAGGTCGAGATCGCCATAAACAGTGAGCGCTAAAGTTCTGGGGATAGGAGTAGCAGTCATTGATAGCAGGTGAGGGAGAGGCTTAACCCCATTATGTTTGCGCACGAGTTTGGCGCGTTGAGTTACGCCGAAACGATGTTGCTCGTCAATAATCACATAAGCCAAATCGCGAAACTTAACTTGTTTCTGAATCAAGGCGTGCGTGCCCACGACAATCGGGATTTCACCATTCTCCACCCATTTTAATAATTGTGATTTCGAAATATGAGTCGGTTCATGCGGATTAATTTTTGACGGGAATTTAAGACATTCTTTGCCGGTGATTAATCCAACTTGCACGCCGAGATGCTCAAAGTAACTAACGAAGGAAGTAAAATGTTGACGAGCGAGAATTTCGGTCGGGGCCATATAGGCCACCTCTAAACCAGAGGCGACGGCCGCGAAGGCGGTCGTGGCCGCGACCATTGTTTTGCCCGAACCGACATCACCCTCAAGCAAGCGGATCATTGGCTGGTCGTGAGTGAAGTCGGCCAAAATTTGCTCGATCGCTTGGCTTTGCGCGGTGGTTGGTTTGAATGGAAATCTCTTCAAGAATTTTTCTAGCCCGCTCTTGTTAACCTTGAAACTATAAGCGGGATTACTTTGATAAACTTTTTTATCACGCAGGCGCGCCAGTTGGAGAAAGAAGACTTCTTCAAACGCAAATCTTTTACGCGCGGCAGTGGCGTCCTCAATTTTTTTGGGCGAGTGAATCCAGACCAGGGCGGTGGCGAGCGTTGGCAAATTATATTTTTTCAACATCTCGGCGGGGAGGGGGTCAACCAATTTCTCATGTTCACCTTCGCTAATCAATTTCTTGACGTGATAATAAAACCAGCCAGAAGTGATCCCGCGCGTTTCAGGATAGACGGGTATTAAGTAGTTTTCTTGAGTATTATTTTCGTTAGGGTTGTCGTTATGATAAAACAATGTCTCCTTACCTGCCTGCGCAGGCAGGCCGTTAAGGTTCAAAACTTCGGGATTTGTTAAATATAAAATGCCATTACGCTCGGCGATTTTACCGCGAAAAGCGGCCAAACTCCCTTCGGCCACTTTTTTTGCCAAATAAGCTTGATGGAACCAGATGACTTTGATTTTGCCCGTCTCATCTTCGACCACCGCTTCGCCCATGGGGATTTTACTCCTCCAGCCCTTCTTGGTTTTGGCCGACAAAACTCGGCCATAGATGGTGGCTTCGTCGCCAACTTTAAGTTCGGCAATCCGTCGTTCAGTGCCGGGCTGGTCGTAATGGGCGGGGAGATAACGCAAAAGTCTTTCGGTACTGTCGATTTTCAAACGTTCTAACGCTTTTTGCTGGAGCGGATTAAGGCGAAAAAATTGAGAAAACCAAGGCATTTATTTGGCTCCAACCCACTGACTCTTGGCCATGCCATTACAGATCGCCTTATTCATTTCGAGTAGTTGGCCAGTGGCAGGCTTATTGCCGTTTGAATAAGCCCAGGAAATCATCTCCATCTCAGTGCCAATCATGGCATGGCAGCCACCAACCTTAGCCGTAACTGGACAAGCGCCAGTTGAAGCAATGGCTTCTTGGCTATCACAAGTGGCCTTAATTCGATCCGAGGAAAAGATTGGGCCAAGATAATCCATACATTGGCTGTCAGCTTTTATATAACAACTACCTCGAACTGTGCCAGTCGGACTTGGTGCTACCGCTGATTTACTACCACCGAGTTCATCACTGATCGCCATGTTTGACGGAACTCCAGCCTCGGTTGACGGAGCACTACTTGGAGCCGATCCTTTCTTTACTAAAATTAGACCAAAAGCGACGATAATGACTATTCCAATAATTAGATAGATGATCTTTTTGTTCATATTTTTATAAATAGTTAATAATGCTAGAATAATAGCATAGTTCTTAACCATTAAAAAATATGTCAAAAATCAAGAAAATTGGGCTCGGGATCGTAGTGTTGATTATCGTTATTTTTGCGTTAAGCAAGCTCTTGGGTGGTTCGGGTGGGGCAACCTCGTCGGCTCTTGACCCCGCCTCAATTGGCCAGATTAAAGATCCGCAAAATAAGGCAATTTTAGAGCGTTACTTAGCTGGTAAGGCTAAAGAGTCTTTACCGGAAACCTCGGTTGATAAATTAGACCAAGCTTGGCAGGACGGGCAGCTTAAACTTGAGGATTATGTCCTTCTCCAGCTAAGAGCGGTTTATGGAGATAATAAATTACCTACCGTTTACCAGGGCGAAGCCAACCGCGAAAAAGATCAAGCTTACCTTTTTGGGTTAATCAGTGAAAATTGGAATTCTTTTTCTAAATCAACTCAAGAGGCGATCTTGCCTTTTATGTTGCCGGCCGATAACCCCGCTAGTTATTTCTCGGCTAGTAATTCAACTGAACAGGTGCAAAAACTTTGGCAAAAGCTCCTGGGGATTAAAGTCGCTGGAGCGGCGGGCGAAACTTATAAACGACTAGAACCATTGCCCAGGATTTCGATTTCTTATTTAGCCTCGAAAGAGGCTGAGCTTAAACCGCGAGCGGAGTGGGCGGCTCAGGCCGTGCGTGATTCTATCCCTAAATATAAAAATCTTTTTTCACTTAACCATCAGTTAATTTTTATTTATTTTGTTAGTCCGGCGGTGATGTCTGATTATGGTTCAGCGAGCCCTCACTTGCCTGGCGGAGCAGAAGGGTGTGTGGTTAATATTCGCGATAATCTTAGCGAGAAGGTGACAAAAACAACTGTGGTCCACGAACTTTTTCACTGTTTTCAATTCAAGCTTGGTCTTAAATATATCAAACCCGAGACGAAGTGGTTGATGGAGTCAACCGCTACGTGGTCGGAGGATTTTGTTTATCACAGCTATAATACTGAACATGAATATGACAATGATTATTTTGGCGAGACTAACAGCAACCTCTTTTCGCTCAAAGGCAATCACGAATATGCTCTCTACCTCTTCTTTTATTATTTCTACCAAAAAATGGGCTTCATCCCGTCGACGGTCATTAGACTTTGGTATTGAGCCGGACGGCTGATACTAGCTATATCTTGAATACCCGGCCCAACTTCAATTATGACTTTAAGAATTTTGCCCTGTGGAATTGGAATCAGGATATTGCCAAGTATTATGTTGACGATCCCAAATTCCCCGAGGAGGCAACCCCCAATACTTTTTCGCTTGATTCGCGCGATATTAATAAAATTGGTGAAGATAATAATAAAATCAACTTAGATAAGGGCGGGGTTCTCTATACCATGTACTCTTTCCCTAACAATGACATTAAGAGCATCGTGTTTCGTCCTAAAGATTTTGTTGGTGGTGAGACTAGTCGCAAAGGACTTCAAGCCGTTTATAAAGTTGGTGGTAGTTGGTATCAAGAAGATTGGTCGGGGATGGAAGAGAAAACTTTTTGTCGTCAGATTGATGATGAGAATGTCGAACTCGTGATTATCATCGCCTCTAATTCTGATTTGCGTAACAAAAACTCGGGCGTGCTTAAAGTCAAAACAGCGAAAAAGTGTGCTCCTGGTTGGCGCGGGACGATTACCGTTGATTGGACCCAAAAGAATTCTAATTCCCTCGCCTTGGAGACCCGAACAATTACCGGCAATTATTTTGAACAGGGACACTATACTCTTCACGAGACGCTCGAGTATGATCCGGTCGATGATAATCTCAACATTGTTAATCAAGAATATTCGGCTCGTTTTGAGTCGGGGCAGGGAGTGCATGGCGGAGCCAAAGAATGTGGCCTAATGTGGCAGCAATCTTCACATTCACTTGGTGGTTCAGGTTTTGAAGATTTTAGTAAATTAGAAGAACCAGAGAATCGAATGAATGGCGATAATGATGCTGGCGGTGAAGAGAATCATAAATTCCAAGGTAATTACGAGCTCTCTTTTGACATCTTTAATTTACCTGGTAAGGGTGATTATAAATTTGAGGGGCGAGATGTGAGCAAACAATTCAACCTACCCTGTAGTCTAGTCGGGATTCCTGAGCCAAAGGGACTTGAGCAAGATATTGATAATTATAAAACTAATCGCTTTTCTTACGAACCAAATTCGGTCAAAATTACCGTTAAACCAAAAGATCGGGTAATTGCTGGCGAAGATAAGTTTGAAATTCACGATAACGTTTTTGGCACGGTGCGTTGGCGCTTTCAAAAGTTAGATTAGTTAATAAAATAAAGAGGCGCCCGGCGGGAGCCTCTTTGACGATTGCTTTGCTGTTTGACTTAATGATCAAGCCAAACCAGCAATTTTGTTGCTTGGGAGTCTAGGATTGCTCCGTCTCCGACGTGGATATCAGTCATACCCTGGTTATGGAGAATTCTCTGAACTTTGCTGACGCTATAAGGCATGGCATCTCCCTGATTGGCATATTGTCCTTCGAGAAAGCCACCTAAATCTTGGAGATGGCGATAGGCACCTGACCTAAAGGCATCAATGACGGCTAATAATGATTGCCGACCATCTGGCGTATAGAGATTGCCATCGAAGATGATCCAAGTCTTGCCAATTTTGCCGAGCGTTACTTGGTACGGAGCCAATTCTGGCTGCTCGCCACCTCTTTCTTGCCACTGATCGTTAACAGACGGGACAAGAAAATAGGCTGAAATGGCGACCAACAGAAACCCCAACAGCAATAGCCCTAGTTCCCGACGCTTCTTACGTCTTCGTTCATAACTGTACACGATAATCTCCTTTGCAGTTTTGTCCAGTCTCTTTTTACCACTAAAGCTTGTTTTATGTCAAATACTACTTTTCCAATTTTAATTGATGACGAAGAAGATTTTTTGTTTGATTTAAGCCAAGATTTGTGTTAATTTAGTGTTATGGAGAGGTGGCTGAGTGGTCGAAAGCGCCTCACTGCTAACGAGGTGGGGGTGTAAAAGCCTCCCGCGGGTTCGAATCCCGCCCTCTCCGCATGAAGAAAAAAGTTATTATTGGTCCAATCGTTATTGCGATCATCTTTTTGGCAATTATTTTAGCGGTGCGTTTAATTTCGCCTGAAGATAATTGGATCTGTAATAATGTCGGGCAATGGATTAAACATGGCAACCCTGACTCACCAGCGCCGACGACTGGTTGTGGAGCAAAAACAGAATTGCCAAATCCCGCGTCAGTTAATTGTGAAGAATTAGGCGGAGTGCTCTCTGTTAATAAGGATGCCAGCGGGGGCGAGGTGGGCTTTTGCACCTTACCTGACGGTTCGGTATGTGAAGAGTGGTCGCTCCTGCGTTATGAATGTTCGGAGAATTCTGATCACTTTCTTCATCTAAATATTAAACCGGGGGATAAAATTGCCAGCCCGCTTAAAATTACTGGCGAGTCTGGTGGGGGTTGGTTTTTTGAAGGCTCGTTCCCGATTGATCTGGTTGATTGGGACGGGCGGATTATTGCCACGGGCATTGCTCATGCCAAGGGGGATTGGATGACGAGTAATTTTGTGCCATTTGAAGCCGAAATTAAATTTACCAAACCGGCTAACCCGACTAATCAAGATTACGCCAGCAAGGGTGCGCTTATTTTTCGCAAAGATAATCCCTCCGATCGTCGTGAGTTTGACGCCGCTTACGAATTGCCAATTAAGTTTTAGTTAACCATGAGCGACGACTAAGCCGTAAATTAGACGCGGGTTGACGCCGGCGTGAGCAAGGAGCTGACGGATTTCGCCGATCGTGGTGCCGGTAGTGGAGACGTCGTCGATGATAACGAAAATGGTGCCCGAAGAGTTCCCGCTGTTCGAGATCCAATCTCGGGGAGCCTTGAGATTGGATCTCGAACAGCGCTCTGGGCTCATTA
>Ga0172375_10008547_pt1 | contig 13734 bp, 11 predicted proteins | sample LakKiv1m_FD_114537 | JGI IMG/M metagenome (GOLD analysis project Ga0172375, IMG submission 114537) | Freshwater microbial communities from Kabuno Bay, South-Kivu, Congo - kab_092012_11.1m | ecosystem: Environmental > Aquatic > Freshwater > Lake | place: Democratic Republic of the Congo...
CCCACGGGTGGCGGACCGAATGACAACAAGGGACCCGGCGATTACACCGAGCCCGGCGACACCACCAAGCCGCCGGAGACTCCTTACACACCACCGCCTTCTCCGTCACCGACCGAGCCGCCTGACGGGTCGACACCCGATTCGTCGGATACACCGGACGAAGAGGACGGAGCCGGCACTCAGGACGATCCATCCGACGGAACAGACACACCACCTGGTATGTAACCAAGATTGGCTGAGCCCCACGCCAGCCAATTGGGTTGCCTTTCCCTGCAACCCAGCACCGCCCTCCTAGCCGTACGTTCGCCAACAAGACCAGGCCCCGGTCTTTAGGTAGTACGGCTCTAACGGGCCTGCAACCCCCACCCAAGAGGGCTCTGTAGCCCCTTAGGTGCAAAAAGGGCGGACGCGCGGTGCAACCTACCGTATCGCGCGTCCGCCCAAGGGACAATCTATACAAATTCAACGTAAATCCGAATAACCTATTCCCGCTTGAGACTTCACGTCTCGCGGTAGAGTATTTTACTTCGTGATTCACCTTATGGTGAGTCGACATGCACGTTGCAATAATCTGATTTGTTACATTTAACAATTTGGTGATGACTTCAAAGTGAATATGAAAATTTGTTTTATGTAACTAATTTAATTAACTTGATTCAACCTGCGAGGCGAATCAAAAGGAGAATAATAAATGAGTAAATTAATCGCGTTATTTAGGCGTGCACCAAAGCGTGTTAGCGCGCTGGTTATGATTGCTGCAGCCGCAATAATCGTTCCGGCGACCCTATACGCTTGGGGACCAAGCCGACCAACATACACTATGGCAAAACCTGCCGATCATGTAACCTTCAACTCAATAACAGATAACCCAAACATTGGCGACGAGCGAAACTTTGTCGGCATCCGCGAAACCGGTACGACAACCAACTGGTACGACTCTGTTGCAGTAAAAGAAGGTAAACAGTATACCGTTCGTATGTACGTTCACAACAACGCTGCAGCCAATCTGAAGCTTGTTGCTAAAAACGTAACAGCAAAGTTTTACCTACCGACAAACACCGCTAAGTCACTACAGGTCAACGGCTTTGTAACTTCAAGTAACGCGTAGCCGACTGAAGTTTACGATCATGCAACCTTTACTGGCGATCAAAACTTCAATTTGGCCTATGTCGCGGGTAGTTTGAAATTCGAAAACAATTCTGTCGGTAAAAACGGTGGAGTTGCACTTTCGGAAAGTATCTTTACCAGCACCGGTGTAAAACTTGGTTATTCCAAGCTAGACGGCAACATTCCCGGCTGTATTCAATACGCCGGTTATGTATCGTTCACTGTTAAGCCACAGTTTGCAAAAACCAACTCGTTCACTATGAGCAAAATGGTCAGCAAACACGGTGAAAACAAATGGGTTGAAAGCTATAAAGCCAACCCTGGCGAAACCGTTGATTACTTGATTCAGTACAAAAACACCGGCCAAACCCAACAGGACGGCGTCACCGTACGTGACACATTGCCAACTGGGCAAACCTATGTAAGCGGTTCGACCGTGTTCGGCAACGCCAAGAACCCGGGCGGCACCAAAGCTAGTGATAACATCGCTAACGGTACCGGTATAAATATCGGTTCATACACCGCAGGCTCAAATGCATGGGTAATATTCAGTGCGAAAATCACTGACAACGATAATCTTGCCGAATGTGGAGACAACAAGCTTGTCAATAAAGCCAAAGTAACTACGGGTGGCGGTTCCATTGAAGATACGGCCGACGTAATCGTTACTAAAACTTGTGAAAAGCCAAAAGAACCAGTATTCACTTGTGACGCTTTAAGCGCAAAACTCATCAGCAGGACTAAGTATGAATTCACGGGTGAAGCAACCGCCTTAAACGGTGCTTCGATCAAAAGCTACGCGTTCGACTTTGGTGACAACACCAATAAGACTACGACAAACTCTACGGTCTCTCACACTTATGCTGATAAGGGCGCAACTTACACTGCCAAATTGAACGTTAAGTTTGATGTCGACGGCAGTGAAAAGACCGCTACCAGCAAGGCCTGTGAAGTAAAAATCACTGTTGGCGAAAAACCAAAACCACCAGTAACACCACCGGAAACTCCTGAAACCCCAGTGACTCCGGAAGAACTTCCAACTACAGGTATTGGTGAGGATATCTCGGCATTCTTGGGCCTCGGCTCATTAATTACGAGTATCGGCTATTACCGCGCAAGTCGTCGCCGAGTATAAGTCAAGGCTTATACGCCAAAACAACTACTACCCCTCACCACTTTCGATATTTAATCATACAGAAAGTGGTGAGGGGTAGTTTTTGTTATATAACTTCGTTTAAACATCGGGTCACCTCAAAAATGAAAACGAGTTTTCGTTTTGTTCGGTTCGCCGATGTTATAATGAATAATCATGGGTAAAAACAAGAAGAAACGAAATAAACCCTACACGGGCGCAGACGCTGCCGCTGAAAAACCGACCATCACGCGAATTACAGCCGTCAACCGCTCTAAACCGGCCCAGTGGTGGTTTGATAATAAAAAGGTAGTAAAACCAATTTTAATCGTAGCCGGTATAATCTTATTCGTCATTATCGTAATTTACGAAATCATCAGATTAGTTTTTGGCTGGTAATGGCAAACGGAAACCGAACGTGCTGCCCTTGCCTTCTACTGATTCAAAAATGATTTGACCACCATGAGCATCGATCACTTTTTTGGCCAGGTAAATACCAACTCCGGTACCGTCAGGACGCTGAACTTTGGCATTCGCGGCACGATAGAACTTTACAAATAATTTACTCTTTTCACTCTCTGGCACACCAATGCCGGTATCTTTAACCGTAAACCTGATTTCATTGCCTTTAATACCTAGGCTTATGATTATTGACGAGTTCTCGTGCGAATAATAAATCGCGTTGTCAGAAAAATTCATTATAACTTGACGGATTTTACCTTCGTCGATCTCTATAACTGGGAATTTTCTTGGCTTTTTATATATTAGCTTCATATTTCTGGCAATAGCATTCGGACGCAATCCATTCACCTCCTCTTCGACCAATTTCGATAAATCTACCTCTGTCTTATCAATAACGAATTTACCTGATTGAATCCTGGAAACATTAAGAAAATCATTTATAAGGTGTACCATATTTTCGCTACTCATAAAAGCTTGATCCAGCAGCCGTTTTTGTGAAGGAGATACCTTGCCTACATCACCCTCTAGCACCATACTTAGGTAGCCTTTAACACTGGTAAGCGGCGTTCTCAGCTGATGCGAGGCCATGCTGATGAATTCGTCTTTAATCTCATCCAGCCGGCGTAAAACAGCATTGCTGGCACGAAGCTCTTTAGTAGCATTGGCAATTTTTTGTTGCAATGATGCGTTTAATTCGCGTATCTCGTGAACTGCCAATGCGTTTTGAATAGCAATGATCAGCTCGTCAGATAAGGTATTTAGCGCTTTGGTGTCGCGGTGGGTATACCCGGAATTTTTATGTTCCCCTAAACACAAATATCCAATTACTGCGTCGTCTTGGATTAACGGTAGAACCAGTTCAATCCGATGGCTTATCATCATCCGTTTTACGGGGTCGTTATCTTTAAACATTGACGCTTCAAAAACATCATCTTTTCCTTGACATTTTTGCTCAAACATAATTGCATCGTGTTTCGGCAATAATTTATGCCCTTTGGTTCCGGCTGAAATATAGTGTCCGTCAGGCGTAGTAAAGATAAAGAAGAACGCCTGCTCAGCCTTCAATGTACCGCCTATCTCGTATGCAACCCGCTCCAATAATCCGCGCAAATCCGTCGTCGTTGATAACGTCTTATTAAGTTTTGCAAAGAAATCATCAGTATTGTAGTTATCCTTATAAAAAATCCTGTTTGTAGTCTTGTCGAAAAATCGTCTGAGCGGCTGGAAAGCAAACGCCAACACCATACTGATTGCGACCCCACTGAGTATTTGCTCTGGACTACTCATATTACGATTAAAAATCGCAGACAGTGCAAATGCGATGACAGTGTATATACCAGCTAAGGTTGTTAAGACAAGGGAATATGTAACACTTCGAACTATAGCAAGCCGAACATCAAACAAATGATGCTTGACGGTTGCATAGGCCGTCATCCCTATAAATATGATGATGGAGTAGTCGCCAACAAACGTATAATAATCCGTTCCAAAAACTACAGGAAGAATGATACTGAATATCACAGTCATAGCTATGAATATAAATAGACCTATCAAGAATAGTTGTATTCTTGTCTTTTCGATTTTTGACACACTAAAATATTTTTTGAAAAGTATATAAAATCCAGCTGTTAGGATCACACCTATTCCTAAATAATACGTATTCATCAATGGCCCCGAAACAATTTGCGCAGACCCGCTAGATATGACGACATCCGAGATAATCAGGTTAGTAAATATCGATAAAAATGAGAGGATCGCCCCTGCTATTAAAACCAGTATTCTGTCAAACGTTATTAACCTTTTATCGGTATTCGGGAAATACCCAATGAAATAATAAAGAATCGTTACGCCAATTGATACGGCAACCCAGTTTAATTTTCCGACCAAAATGGCAGAACTTGCAGTAGCTGAATACTTCAAGAAAAATGAAAGTAACAGATTCGCCATTGCAAATATACTTGCAAGCGCCAATAGCTGATTACTCCGTGCCTGTTTGTTTGAAACAAAAACCCAATACGACAGCGTGAAACCAATCACCACGATAAAAATCACAATTATCAAGTCAACTATAAATGAATCCATAGTCCCAAACCGATATTATTATTTCTTCTTGGCATCTGTTACCTTGAGTGTAATTACTTTCTGGCGTCATAAACCACCTAATACAATACTTTTCCTATTAATATGTATGGAAACCAAAACAAAAATTCTCCATCAATTACGACATTTGAGAAAAGTTCTTTTTTTGTCATTTTGGAATTTTGATATAGATAATAACCGGCATAAGGTATAGTTAACAAAAGAAACAGGGAGGATTTCGGCAGAATATCTGCATACACCCCTCCGACAATTAGAACCCCCGATAATATATTCAGAACGTTCAGCAATCGTTTAGCCTCTTTTTTGCCGAAATAAATAGCTATCGTTTTTAGCCCGCTCTCTTTGTCGCTTTTTATATCTTTCACATCGCAGGCTGCACTACTAATAAATATTCTTACGTAATAAAAAATAAAGACGATAAAAACTGCTGAGGTTATAGGGGTGTCATAGTAAAAAGCTAGTGGAAAAACCATCAAAGAATAAAACAGTGCCGCAGTGAAGTTCTTAAAACCGACAATATATCGAGTAACTCTTTTGAACGAAGTGGTGTATAACGCCGCAATAGCCACGACCAATACAGCCGCAACAAGAGTTTTTATATTTGCATAATATAAAATTATTCCTATGGAAATAACCAGACAGCCAAAAACTATGGGATAAAAATGTTTGGTATATTTTTTCATGATTTTCACTCTGGTGGGATTCGTAAGAACGTCGGACTCGACTTCATCAGATCTATTTAATAAGTTTGCAGCAAAAACACAAAGATAAATTACAACAAAAACACTCCATGTCACCGGGATATTCAAAACAACCGAAATGGCATACATAGCAGCAACATCACCCAAAGCCAAAAAATGCCCCCCATAAACGAATTCATTCCAAATTGTCGTTAGTATTATTTTCAGATCAAAATTCTTGTTTTTTTCAACCCTCACCGTCATGCTACAATCTTAACACTCTTGATTAATATTTGAAAACTTCATTCCGCCGTCGTTTTTTCTGCCTTTGATATCTTGTCGCGTAATGTTTTTACAAAGAAAATTCCCATAATCAAAACGAATGCGAAAAAAGCAATCCAAAGCATAAGAGGGAGCCTCCCGAACAAAATCACATAAAGGTAAGGGATCCACCAAGCAACAACCGAAATTATGACACCGATTTTCAATTCCTGCTTATCAATTTTTTTTCGTTTAAACTTACGGTTCTCAAACTCTAATGCTGATTTCCCAATTCGATAATATCCATAATACAAAGGTATAGCGCTTCCAAAAAACAAAATACCAAAAATCCATGGATTCACGTGGTAGGTCGATTCGGACGTAGCCACAAAATCTTGCAAATATTTTATTATCGAGTTAATAATGTCCATTTGTTGTTCCTGGCTATTCGCCCATCACTTGTATTTGGACTTTTCTGTCCCTGGCATGATCTAGTTCTATAAAGAATATTCGCTGCCACTGCCCGAATGAAACCCTTCCATCAACTACATTCAAGGTGACGTGTGTCGGTAAATAAGTTGCCAAAATATGAGAATGGCCGTTTTTACACTCATCCAAACCGCACATATTTACCGTACGAATACTAAAATCATTGTGCCCATAATAATCGTCTTTTTTGGCCATTTCACGAAAATTTTTCTTCATATCTTCAATCAGGTACGGTTCGTTTTCGTTTACGATAATCGCGGTTGTAGTGTGCAATGTTTGAATATTTACGAGTCCGTTTTTGACGCCCGACTCAGTCACGAATTCATGAACCTTATCTGTTATATCCAAAAATTCTAACCCTTCCTTTGTTTTATAGTCCAAAATTTTGTGTTTGATAATCATTTTCTACTTTCCTGCCTTAACACGGTCTTTTTCAATCAATCTGTCAAGTTCTATCTTGAACCATATAGTATATTTGTCGGGGTTTTGCGCCATGTCGTCTTGGACGTCTTTGATGGACATCCATTTATAGTCGGCGACTTCTTCGGCAACAGGATGCACTTCCCCGTTATATTCCCCTATTAAAATCGCGCAGATTTCATTTTCAGAGCCAACATCCAGATATTTTTCCTTGTACTGGAAAGTGTCAGCATCTTCCAGTTTGCAAGTAAAGCCGAGTTCTTCAGTCAGTCGTCGTTCGCCGGCTGTTTCTTGACTTTCATTTTCAAACGGGTGGCTAGCACAGGCACTATCCCAAACCAGCGGCCACAGCATCTTTTCAGCACTGCGCCGCGTAACCAATGTTTCGCCTTTATCGTTGAAAACTAAGATCGAAAAAGCCCGGTGCAAGTCGCCATCGCCTAAATGCGCAGCAACTTTTTCTTTTACACCGATTTGGTTATCATTTTCGTCAACCAATACTACATTTGTCATTTACCTACTCCTATTGACTATGTATTTTGCCAGTTCGGCAAGATACAGGATAGCTTCATTTTGAGGCAGCATGCCTAATGCATTCATGGCTTTTTGAATATAATAGTCGGCCATCCTTTCAGCCTCCTGTTTGGCGTCGGTTTTAGCAATCAAATCCGTAGCCATTCGAATGTCTCCGTCGGTTATATTTTTATTACTCGATAGCAGTTCGTTAATCTTTTTTTCGTCTTCCGGCCCAAGCTGCTCGACAGCTGACAGAATAATGTAATTGCCCATCTTTTTTTCAATAATATCTTTGCCGACTTTTTTGCCAAATTCTTTTTCGTCAGCGAATATATCCAAAATATCGTCGCGAATTTGGAATGCAATCCCCAGATTATATCCAAAATCACCCATCTGCTCTATTTCACTATCACTTGCGTTTGCATAAATTGCACCAGCCTTGCAACATGCCTGCAAAAGAACAGCTGTTTTTTGACTAACCATTTTGAAATAGTCATCTTTTGTAATTACTTTATATCTGTTATCAATAACGAACGCCTCGTCCTCGCGTCCGGAACGTTCAAATAAAATATCCTTGATCTCACCGTCAATAACTACTTTCAAGGTTTTACTGTATAAATCTATTAGTTTCGAGCTGTTATTTGCGTGATTTAGTCCCATAAAAACAGTTGCTGAATAATCAAATGCTATGCATTCTGCGATTGACGTCCCATATTTTTTCCATGTTGTCGGTTTATCGCGCCTGACAACGGAATGATCAATAATATCATCGATAACCAACGTGGAGTTGTGCATTATCTCAACCGAAGCGGCAGGATAAAGTAGCCCTTCGAAATCTCCTCCAAAAACCTGACCACTTAAAATGACCAAAGCCGGCCTGATCCTTTTACCCCCAACTCCGCACTGATAGTAGACCGCCTCGGCGTTGCTGGCTTCGATACCCATAGTTAACAAGTTTTTTATGACTGGTTCAACTGAGCTGCTTATTTCCGTTAATTTTTCTTTTAAGCTGGTGTTTTGCATTTGTGCCCCGTTGTTTTAAGGAAGCTGACCAGAAGTTCGGCTTCTATGGTAATTATTTGAAGTTTATTATACCATCAAAGTATGACAAAAATAGCTATTATCGAAGATGACCCTGTTATCAGCCAGATGTATCGCTTTAAATTCGAGGCAGCCGGCTTCGAAGTACAGCTGACCAATAACGGCAAACGTGGCGTTGAAATGGTCAAGGTTTTTTCACCAGACCTTATCCTTTTGGATTTACAAATGCCGGAAATGGACGGCACCGAAGCTTTGACGCTGATTCGCAAGGAAGACTGGGGCAAAAGAATTCCGGTTATCATCCTAACAAACACCGGTGAAGAGGAATCCCCTAAAAAACTCCGCGAACTGGGTATACACAGCTATATCGTTAAAGCCAACCTAACACCAAACCAGGTCCTGGAAAAAGTAAAAGCTGCACTTAATATCGTCTAAATATCCTGCTGGCCTTTTTGATTGGCAATTTTTCTAGCGGCGGTAATCACGTTATCAAAAAGTGCCGCCACAGTTAGCGGCCCGACCCCGCCTTTTACTGGAGTAATTGTTATGTCGTCGCGCTGCCGTGCTTTTTCCTCTACGTCGCCAATTATTCTGCCGTTCTCGGACGCCGTTCCGGCATCGACAACAACAACATTCTTATTTATCATTTCATTTTTTACCAAACCCGGAACACCCGTCGCAGACACTATAACATCAACGGACCTTAGGGCCGTCCTTAGGTTGGGTGTTTTTGTATCGCAAATCCTTACGTCATATCCGACGTTCAGCCACAGTTTAACAAGTGGCATACCGACCAAGCGACCTTTGCCGATAACGGCGATCTTCTTATCGGTCAAATCAATATTATAGCCTGCCAATAACCAGTCAATCGCCATAGCCGTTGCCGGCGTGAACTTTGAATTATTCACCAAGCCATCAACGTCTTTTTCCGGCGTAACGGAACTTAGCGCACTATCCGTCAATTTTTTATCCTCAAGAGGTAACTGAACAATTATGCCATGGACGCTGTCATCGTGATTAAGTTCAATAATCTTACTTAGCAGTTCCGGCCCGGTCATATCATAAACATCTACCTCGACTCCGATATCTCCACCGTACTCAGATTTTAAACGCATATACCTATCGATTACGGAATGATTACCCATCCGCACGATTGCCAGCCTTGGAATAACCTTCCAGGATTGACGAAGCGCCCGTACTTGCTTCGCTTGACGTTCTTTTATATACCCCGCCAGCTCCAAGCCGTTTAATATTTTTACCATTAAAACCAGTCTAACAAATAAAAGTATGCCGGCCTAGTCAAAATAATCGCCGTAAGTCCACTTGCATAAAAGATAAACGCTACTATACAATAAGCATAAGAATGAACGACGATAAGGATGGGCAATGTTAGATTTTGAACAGTTTCGACGTGCTACCAACTATTTGACTGCGGCACAAATCTTTTTACAAGATAATTTTTTATTGGAAAGACCACTGCAACCAGAAGACATCAAGCCGCGACTTTTGGGACATTGGGGTTCGGGACCGGGGGTAAATTTAATTTACGCTCATCTGTCCAAACTGGTTAAAAAGACTGACCAGGACTTAATGTTCGTCCTGGGACCCGGCCACGCCTTCCCTTCACTGCAGGCAAATTTATTCATAGAGGGTAGTCTGGGTGAGTTTTATCCTGCTGCAACTCATACCGCAGACGGTATCGCATACCTTTGCAAGAATTTTAGTTGGCCATATGGCTTTCCCAGCCACAGTAACCCAGGAACACCTGGTGTTATCCTGGAGGGCGGTGAGCTTGGCTATTCGCTGTCAACTTCATACGGAGCAGTTTTAGACAACCGCAACTTGATAGTTGCATGCCTGGTAGGTGACGGCGAAGCCGAAACCGGACCAGCCGCCGCTGCATGGCATTTGAATAAACTGGTCAACCCAAAGACAAATGGTACGGTTTTGCCTATCTTGCACTTGAACGGATATAAGATTTCGGCGCCAACCGTTTTCGGCCGGATGAGTGACGATGAGTTAAAGTCATTATTCTGGGGCTATGGATATGAACCACGATTGGTTACCGGTGATAATCTAGACGAACAGCTGGAAGAGGCTTTGAGTTGGGCACACCAGACTATTTGGGATATTAAGGAATCAGACGAAGATATCACGCCTCCGCGCATGCCGATGATAATTATGCGAAGCGCCAAAGGCTGGTCGGGTCCAAAAGAGCTAAACGGTGAAAAAATTGAAGGTAACTGCTTGTCGCATCAGGTCGTTTTAACCGAAGCGAAAACCAATCCTGAACAATTAAAAATGCTGGAAGAATGGTTACGCTCGTATAAATTCGAGGAGTTATTTAACCCAGATACCGGTTTTGGTGACTACACAAAAAGTATTTTACCCGAAGGCGATAAGCGCATAGGCATGAATCGCCATGCCCGCGGCGGAGAAGTGGTATATAAACCACTCGTTCTTCCTTCTGCCGAGCAGTTTGCAGAAGAAGCAGAAATCCCGGGAACGATAGGTTCCAGCAGTATGATTCGAGCCGGGTTATATCTAAGCGAAATATTCAAGCTGAATAAAGACAGCAATAATTTCAGATTTATGTCTCCCGACGAGACCTATTCGAACAAACTGGATGCAATATTCAAACAAGCTAGCCGCGCCTGGGTGTGGCCGCATAAAGAATGGGATAAAGACATGTCACCTGACGGACGGGTCATGGAAATGCTTAGCGAGCACAATTTGCAGGGCTTGGTTCAAGGATACACGCTTACGGGACGACATACCGTATTTGCAAGTTATGAAGCGTTTTTGCCAATAGTAAGTTCTATGCTGGACCAGTACGCCAAATTCCTGCGCCACATAGAGCAGTACGATTGGCATGGCAACTTCCCTTCACTAAATTATATTTTGACAAGTTCTGGCTGGCGTCAAGACCATAACGGTTTTAGTCATCAAAACCCAGGATTTATTGATGACGCCTTAAGGCGACAAGGTAATTTTGTCGACGTTTACTTCCCTGCCGATGCCAATACGACACTAATCACCCTTGAATATATGCTGAAACAAACACAAAAAATCAACGTTGTCGTCGCTGGGAAAACCCAAGAACCGCGCTGGCACACGGTTGAATCAGCAAGGAAGCAGCTGGAAGAAAGTATCATGACATGGGATTTTGCAAGTGATCAAAATCCCGACGTGATACTGGCGGGTATTGGCGATTACCAGACCAAGGAGGTTTTAGCTGCTATCAGTCTGGTCAAAAAAGAATGGCCGGATGCACGTCTTCGTTGTGTAAACATAAACTCCTTGACCAGTGGCAGGCACAGTCACGGTATTGGCAGATCCGGCGATTTCGTTACGGATCAGGAATTCAGCCGACACTTTACTTCTGATAAACCGGTTATAGTAAACTTCCATGGTTATCCTGAAACAATTAAATCAATCCTGTTTGATTACGGTGTCGACTGCGCCCGCTTTGATGTTCGCGGCTATATTGAGCACGGCAGCACAACTACACCGTTCGATATGCAAGCACGTAATCTAACCAGCCGCTTCCACTTGTTAATTGCTGTTTTTGAAAAGCTAGCCGCCGCAAATCGTATACCGAAAGAAAAGGCACAGAACATCATCGATAAATATCAGAAAAAACTGTCAGAAAACAAAGAATACGCAAAAGTTCACGGATCAGATTTGCCCGAAATTAACTCATGGGTCTGGGACATCCGCGACGTGCCAGCAGATAAGGCTGATGAGGTATCAAAGGCCGTCGAATCCGTAATTGACGCTTAAAAAACTAAAACTGGTCTTTCATATCGTCCAGAAAACCGGTCCATTGCCTGATTAGGCGCAGGACAGTTTTTAATGGAAGTTCAATGAACGTATCCAGCGCAATAGCTACGATATTAACTTTTTGATACTTGTCAGAGATCCATTTTCCCAGGAATGTAAACGGTGCAAAAATCAACTCTTGAATAGTAGATATTAAACCGACTTTAACCGTAACTAACTCTAACTCGCGGACTATCCTTGATAGCCTAAATCCAAGGAAACTGGCAGCCGCCAAAAAGACGAAGAATATGGTCCCGTTGACCAGGTTAAAGCCTAAGATCATCAGCAGGTTAATAACCAGCGCAAATATTATAAGGAACATCAAGCCGTAAGCAATCGAGAAACTGACCGGATATTTCTTGTTCTTGACCGCCGGATATAGGTTGGGTTGGCTTTGGTCGCCATAAAGCATGTCCTCCGTATACAAGCGCATTGCTTTAGCGTTAGTTGTGCCAGGCAACTTAAATCCAAGCCTTAGGATTGTCAAATAAACCACAGGTGTAAATAAATTAATTAAAAGCGGCACAGCCGCAACCGCACCAGATATAAACAAATCGTAAGGAACTTCAATCGCCACACCGATAATCGTCTTTGTGATAATCAAAAATATTATGCTTTTTACAAGTCCTCTGGTTAATTTTGATTCTGATTTTTTATACTCTTGCCTAATTTGGTCATTGTAGGCTTTGTCAAAGCGACTACTGTCAGGCAGGATGTCGGCTATCCTGTCGTTATCCTTAATCATGCTCCTTAAAACTCTAAGCGGAGCGCCGTTTCGGTTTATATAAAGCGTGATTTTGTTGGTCTGTTCGGACGAGAACATATTGTCGATATTCTGATGGAAAGCAGCGTACTCGTTTATATTCTTGTCGGAAGTTTTATACAGTTTTTGCATATCAAATCGGACATTAGCCAGCCCCGATTTAAACAGGGCGCGATGTACGGCAATATATAAGCTTATGTCAAAATCTTCTCCGGAAGATGCGGTTTTTTTGGTTCTAAATGACTTTTCATGCAAGATAGCCTTGTAATGATGATACGCAAACTCCAGATATATTGACTGGACTTCATTACCGACCAGCATGTCCTCGCTTTCCATAGCCAACAGATCAAGCGTCCAATTGCGTGATACTTTTTCATCTATGCCCACAGCCTTAAGCCGCCAGTAGTTGTCGTAATGACCACTAATAACCTTGCCTAATTTATCAATAATCTCAACCGGTTGGGTGTTGTTCTTTAAATACCCAGCCTGCGTTAATTCAATGATTAACTCCTCGGCCGTAGTCTTACCGATTGATGAATGACTATGAAACGAGATACTCCTTATGAAAAAGCGCCTGATAGCATTTTGAATTAACAAATGCTCCTGCGCATACTCGGCGGCATTTCGAAGCTGTTCATACGCAGTCGAAACCAGACTGCCTACACCGGCTACGTTAACCGTCCGGCCTTTGTATTCAACCTTTTGAGCTTTTTTAGCTTCGGCCAGCTTGACACATAACTGATGACCGTTAGCATTTAATTTATTATCAGTATTCATATTCAATTATTGTTGGTTAGCATTAAACGAGATAACTTTATTACCTCTATAGTTTAATCTGAATTGTTGTTTTATTCAATGGGCTATACTAGCAGTTAGTTTTATCAAATCGTACTTTACCTAGATACCCATTTGTTAACTCTTCAGAGATTGTAGTCATGCAC
>Ga0172375_10008548_pt1 | contig 13733 bp, 11 predicted proteins | sample LakKiv1m_FD_114537 | JGI IMG/M metagenome (GOLD analysis project Ga0172375, IMG submission 114537) | Freshwater microbial communities from Kabuno Bay, South-Kivu, Congo - kab_092012_11.1m | ecosystem: Environmental > Aquatic > Freshwater > Lake | place: Democratic Republic of the Congo...
ATACCCGGATCTTAAGCTGGCTTACGATGAAATGGTCGAGAAGCTTCTCATGCACCCCTCAGTTGATCCGAATAATATCCTTCAGGTCGAGATGATCAAGGAAGCAGTCCTGTCGAAGATAACCCAGTTTCTTATGATGCGAGACAGGATCGAGAACAACTGTAAGGGAAAGACGCTCATAATAAATCCAAAAACAGGCTTCGAGCAATGGGTCGAAAGCAGATATCTTCATGGACCTGATATAATGAACGATGCTAAGTTAAGCAGAACTATCCTGAAGGATCTGGGGATCATTCAGGAAAAGGAGCGCAAAGTTGAGGTCGTCGGGAATCTCAAGATGTTATGGGAGCGTGAGTCTGATGACAAGGAAGATGAAGCTGCGGTAATAGATGCTGAGGGAAAACGGGTGGATTAATATCATTGCGATAAACAATTTTCAAGGAGATCGATTCCTTGACATGGACAGGAAAAAGAATGGCATAAGGGTCGAATTGTGAATGAATGCTTATCAAAAATGGGAGTGTAATCAATTTTGCTGATCATCATCATTTGCACTTTTGTTTGTTCTATGATTTCACCCATGATGATCTCTTTTTAATCCGCTACTTTATTATCCCATCTGAAAACATCTCATGGAAATTGAGTCTTGTTGAAATCCTTCATAGGTGAACTTTAGAGGTTCATCCTCCTCCTGAAAAGCCAGCGCATATATCATTGGTAGAGATTGTCGGAAAAGTCGATATTTGGAGGTATTTCAACAATACCTAAGATTTCAACATGGGAGCGCATAGCGATTTACTGTGTTAGATTTCATTCAATGTTTCGATTTTGGCACTTATCCGACAGTCTCTGGTAAATAATGGTCAAGTGTCGGTACTGCAAATAATTATTAAAAAATAAGAGATAGCACAGATTAAAATAAATAGAATGGTATAATAGCAATGAAGTTTATACTGCGTAAAACATTTAATTTTTTGTACCTGAAAAGGGGAAAATCGAATGATAACTGAAGCCGATACTTGTCGAAAATATGTTATACCTAAACTTTATTCATCGGGCTGGAATGACGACCAGATAAATGAACAAAAAACCTTCACCGATGGCAGGATCATAGTTACCGGAGAGAAATACACAAGAAAAAAACAGAAAAGGTCTGACTTCTTATTAAAATTCAGAAGAGACTTTTCTATAGCAGTTGTTGAGGCAAAATCAGCTTATAAAAATGCGGGGGATGGATTACAGCAGGCAAAGGAGTATGCGGAAATTCTCGGTCTCAAGTTTGCATATTCAACAAACGGTAAAGGTATAGTTGAACATGATTTCATCACCGGAAAAGATACCGATTTGGAAAATTACCCCACACCCGATGATCTCTGGATGAGGTTCAGTCAATCAGAAGGCATAAAACCAGAATTTGCAGAGAGATTTCTTGCACCATGCAATACCCTGACGGGCAAGACGCCGCGATATTACCAAGAAATTGCAATCAACCGTGCTATCAAGGCGATTCTTCAGGGAAAAAAGAGAGTATTACTGACGCTTGCCACAGGGACTGGTAAGACATACATTTCATACCAGATAATTTGGAAGTTATGGAATACACGCTGGAATAGGACTGGTGAGCATAGGCGTCCGAAGGTGCTTTATCTTGCTGATAGGAACATCCTTGTTGATGACCCAAAGGATAAGACATTCGCGTCCATGGGAGATGCCAGAATCAAAATCGAGGGTGAAGCCATAAAGAGCAGGGAGATTTATTTTGCAACCTATCAGGCGATCGCAAAGGATGAGCGAAAACCCGGACTTTATAAACAATATCCCAGAGATTTCTTTGACCTTATCGTGGTTGATGAATGCCACAGGGGAAGCGCAAAAGATGAGAGTAATTGGCGTGAAATATTGGAATACTTTGAACCAGCATATCAGATCGGAATGACCGCAACCCCTCTAAGAAAAGAGAACAGGGATACCTATCGATATTTCGGAAATCCTATTTACATTTACAGTTTAAAACAAGGTATAGAAGATGGATTCCTGGCGCCTTACAGGGTTCATCGGGTCGTATCAAATATTGATGCAACTGGTTGGCGGCCCACGAGGGGAGAAAAAGATAAGCATGGACGGGAAATTCCCGATGGTGTATATGGAACTAGCGATTTCGAAAGGGTCATTTCATTAAAATCCCGAACTGAAGCTGTAGCTAAACATTTGAGTGATTATTTAATGAAAACAGACAGGTTTGCAAAGACTATTGTTTTTTGCGTTGATCAGGAGCATGCGGAGGATATGCGCAAGGCACTGAATAACTGGAACCTTGATCTTGTACAGCAATATCCTGATTATGTTTGTAGGGTGGTTTCAGATGAAGGAGAAATTGGAAGGGGACATCTTGATAGATTCCTTGAATTAGAAACAAAGGCTCCAGTTATATTGACAACATCACAGCTTCTGACCACAGGAGTTGACGCCCAAACATGCAAGAATATTGTGCTTTTCAAGGTTATTAATTCAATGGTGGATTTTAAGCAGATCATCGGGAGGGGAACGCGCGTCAGAGAAGACTACGGAAAGCTCTTTTTCACAATTCTTGATTATACAGGAAGTGCAACACGAATGTTCGCTGACCCTGAATTTGATGGTGAACCGGCATTCATTATAGAAGAAGAGATTGATGAGGAGGGAAATTCGCTTAACGGAAAGTATGAGGAGCCTCAAGAAAAGGAAACGCAGAAAGGATTAGGGCTTTCTTTAAGTGAAACTCCAAAATTATCCAACGATTCTGAAGGAGAACCAAGAAAGTATTATGTGAATGGAGGTTCAGTTGAAATTGTTGCGGATGTGGTGTATGAACTTGATCCCGATGGTAAGAGACTAGCTCCAATAAAATATACTGATTATACCTTGAAGCAAGTGAGAAGTATGTACACATCTGCCGCAGAACTTCGCTCGAAATGGAGTGATGCAGAGCAGCGCAGGCAGATTCTATCTTTACTGGAAGAAAAGGGTATTACTGTTGAACAATTGGCCAGTGCTACAAAAAGATTTGATGCTGATCCATTTGACCTTTTATGCCACGTTGCCTACAACGCGCCGGTTCGCACAAGGAAGGAAAGGGCTGAACTACTTCGAAAGAACAAAAAGGATTTCTTTGACAAATTTGGTGCCGAAGCACGGCAGATATTGAATGAAATGCTGGACAAATACATTGAATTCGGGACTGTGCAGCTTACTGATACGAATATACTTAAAGTACCTCCATTATCTTTGCATGGAAATCTGATGGAGATATCAGAGCTATTTGGCGGGACCGCAGCGTTTCGAAATAGTATTGGAGAGATGCAAGTTCTTTTGTATGCAGATTAGAGGGTAATATAAATTATGGCGCGTAAAACGAAGGATGAAACACCAAAGACGACAACGCAGCAGCTTGGGAGCCTGATAAAATCGGCGCGTGATATCATGCGCAAGGACAAGGGATTAAACGGCGATCTTGACCGTCTGCCGATGCTTACCTGGATAATGTTCCTGAAGTTCCTTGATGATATGGAAAGGATGAGAGAGACTGAAGAGGAACTTGCGGGAAGGAAGTATAAGACTGCTATAGAGCCGCCTTACAGATGGAGGGACTGGGCAGCGAAAGAGGACGGTATAACTGGGGATGAACTCATTGCATTTATCAATAACGATGAAGCTGTAATACCTGATGGCACACGCGGCGCGGGTTTGTTTGCTTATTTGAGGAACCTTCAGGGAGCCAATGGCGGTGACAGAAGAGATGTAATTGCTACTGTTTTCAGGGGCACTATCAACCGCATGGTTAATGGATATCTTCTGCGCGATGTCATCAATAAGATCAACAGCATCCATTTTACTGCATCTGAAGAGATACATACACTATCTCATCTTTATGAAAGCATGCTTAAGGAAATGAGAGATGCTGCAGGCGATTCTGGTGAGTTATATACCCCTCGCCCAGTCGTAAGGTTTATGGTCGATGTGATTGACCCGAAACTTGGAGTATTGGCAGAAGACCCAGCAGCAGGTACAGGAGGTTTTCTGGTTGAGGAATTTGAGCATATGAGGAAACAATGCCAGAAGGCTGAAGATTTTGAGGTGCTTCAAAAGAAATCGATACGGGGTGGCGAAGCAAAGCCTCTGCCATATCTTCTTTGCCAGATGAACCTGCTGCTTCACGGTCTTGAATATCCGCAGATAGACCATGGGAATTCTCTTCGTTTTCCTCTGCGCGAGATCGGAGATAAAGACAGAGTGGATTTAATAGTTACAAATCCGCCATTTGGAGGTGAAGAAGAGCGAGGAATACTTTCGAATTTCCCTGAAGATAAACAGACTGCTGAGACAGCGCTTCTATTTCTTCAATTGATCATGAGGAAGTTGAAGAGAGATATTGGGGGGAAGAGGGGTGGAAGGTGCGGAATAGTCGTCCCCAACGGTACTTTATTCGGGGATGGTGTCTGTGCGCGCATCAAGAAGGAACTGATCGAGGATTTTAACCTGCATACCATTGTTCGGCTGCCCAATGGTGTTTTTGCACCTTATACCGGGATCCCTACGAACCTGCTGTTTTTCGAGCGCGGTGGGCCGACGAAGGAGATCTGGTATTATGAAATACCATTGCCAGAGGGCAGGAAACAATATAATAAGACCCAACCTATGCAATTTGGAGATTTTGCCCCTGTTATAGAATGGTGGAAGGACAGGAAGGAGAATGGACAGGCGTGGAAAGTGCCTGCGGCAAAGGTGATTGAGAACGGATATAATCTTGATATCAAGAACCCTAACGGCAAGGCGGATCTGGAGCATCTGCCGCCTGAGCAGTTGACTGAGAGCATTTTGAAGAAAGAGCAGAGGATCGCGGAGATCATGGCTGAGATAAAACAGGTGCTTGCGGCTGGGATTAAACAATGAATAAAAGCCCCAAGAAATTCGTTGTGGTCGAGAACGAAAGCGAGATCGCAGGATATGACACAATTCTCTCTGAGGTCATTGACCTTCTTGAATCGGCAAGGCATGCTTCTGCCAGAGCAGTCAATGTTTTCATGACAGCAACCTACTGGCAGATCGGTAGAAGAATTATTGAATGGGAGCAAGCAGGAAAAGAGCGTGCTGCCTATGGGGAAGCATTGATAGATCATCTATCAGCAGATCTCACGAAGAGATTTGGTCGCGGTTTTTCACGCCAAAATCTCCAAAAAATGCGGCTAATCTACCGGATTTATCCACCGGAAAAGATTTGCCAGACACTGTCGGGCAAATTGCCATCTGAAAAATGCCAGACACTGTCGGGCGAATTCAAGGAACTTGTAAGAGTTGGGAATGGTAAGCTTCTTATGACCTCGCCAGAAATATTTGAGGCATTATCCCTGGCTTTCCCACTCTCATGGTCACATTATGTACGCCTGATTTCTGTTGATAATGAAGATACACGCCGCTTTTATGAAGCTGAAGCCCTGCGCGGTGGATGGTCGGTGCGCCAGATCGATAGACAGATTTCAACTCTCTTTTACGAGCGGACATTACTTTCGAAAAACAAAGCTGCAATGCTTAAGAAAGGAGAAAAGGCAAAGCCAGAGGATGCTGTAACACCTGAGGAAGAGATAAAGGACCCGTTTGTCCTGGAGTTCCTGAACCTCAAGGATGAATATTCAGAAAATGATCTGGAAGAGGCACTCATTGTGCATCTGGAAAATTTCCTCCTTGAACTGGGTGGAGATTTCGCATTCATTGGGAGGCAGCGCCGCCTTCGCATCGGTGACCAATGGTTCCGTGTCGATCTTGTTTTTTTCCACCGAATCCTGCGCTGTCTGGTCATAATCGACCTTAAAGTTGGCAAGTTCACGCATGCCGACGCAGGGCAGATGCACCTATATCTCAATTATGCCCGGGAAAACTGGATGCATAAGGATGAGAACCCGCCGGTCGGATTGATTCTCTGCGCAGAGAAAGACGCAGCAGTTGCCCGATATGCTCTTGAGGGGCTGCCGAATAAAGTTCTGGCAGCGGAATACCGCATGGCTTTGCCTGATGAGAAGGTACTGGTTGCAGAGCTTGAGCATACACGCAGGATGCTGGAGGGGCGCACAATGGGAGCAGAGCAATGAACTTTCCGATGGTGGCGCTGGGGGAGGTCATTAAACATCGAAATCAGTTTATTCAGATTGATGACATGGAGAACTATAAGCGATGCCGGGTACAACTTCGTGCTCAGGGTATAGTGCTGCGTGATATTGTTTTAGGCGCTGAGATTAAAACCAAAAAACAACAGGTCTGCCGAACCGGTGAATTTTTAGTTGCTGAGATCGATGCCAAAATAGGAGGTTTTGGTATAGTGCCACCTGAACTTGATGGATCTATAGTCAGCAGCCATTACTTCCTGTTTGGTACCGATGAAAACCGCCTTGATCGTCGATTCTTAGATTTCTTCATCCGCACACCATATTTCCGCGAGCAAGTTAAAGCTCAAGGGTCAACAAATTATGCAGCCATTCGTCCTTCCGATGTTTTAGGTTATAAAATCCCCCTCCCCTCTCTCGCAGAACAGCGCCGCATCGTAGCGCATATCGAGGAGCTGGCAGCGAAGATAGAGGAGGCGCGGGGACTGAGGAAGAAGGCGGGGGAGGAGGCGGAAGCGCTGCTGGAAATTGCAGGAGTCGAAATCTTCAGTAAAGCCTCTAAAAATGGCTGGAAGGCAAAAAAGCTCGATGAAGTAGCGCCAATAAATATGGGGCAAAGTCCACCGGGTCATACATATAACGATATCGGAGAAGGGATTCCGCTACTTAATGGGCCAACAGAATTTGGTGAGCACCATCCAAATGCAGTGCAATGGACAATTTCTCCAACAAAGTTGTGTAAAGAGGACGATATTTTACTTTGCGTGCGAGGGGCTACTACTGGGCGAATGAATTGGTCAGATAAGGAATATTGTATTGGGCGCGGGCTGGCTGCATTGACTGCAGATCCAGAAATCTGTTTACCCAAATATGTGTATAAATTTGTTGAGACACAAACGCTACAAATGCTTGCTCTTTCAGCAGGTAGTACTTTTCCAAATCTACCTGGAGCAAAACTAAAATCGCTTGAAATACCAGTCCCGCCCCTCCCCGAACAGCACCGCATCGTCGCCTACCTCGACGCTCTCCAGGCAAAGGTGGACACGCTCAGGCGCCTCCAGACAGAGACCGGCGCCGAAATGGATGCGCTGATGCCGGGGGTGCTGGATAGAGCATTTAAGGGGGAACTTGCATGATCTGCCACAGAAAGTATTATGAATATAACCACTTACTAATTGCTTTTAAATATATTAATTATAAATATACATGGATTTGAAAAAAATGGTAAAATACTTGTTGGATACAATAAATTATAAGCAAATTCAGAGACATAATGTTTCAAATAAACCTAAATAATGCTAAAAATGTATTAAAATTTGGAGATCATGATAATTAAAATTCTCACTGCGGATTCTGAAAATAAATTAGAAGTAAAATTAGAAGAAAATAATCCTGAAGGAACGCTTTGGAAAGGAATTGTAGAAGGATTTCTTGATGATGCTCATAGAATTACCATACAGCTTGGTAAAAATAATCAAATCAAATCAATCCAAAAAGGGAGCAAAATATTAAGCTCAAATAATGAAATTAAATTAGAATTTAATGAAAATTTTATAGAATTTACTGAAAATAAAATTGAGACTGAAATTTCAGGAATAGAAAATACACCTGAAAATGCTGAAGTGAGACCCCATCCTGAACCCAAGCCATATGATCCTGAATTAATTAGAGTTGAACCAAAAAATATGGCAATAAGTTATGTTTTTGAAATGATGACTGGTGATCATAAAGATTTAGATTTATCCCCGGATTTTCAAAGGAAATTTGTTTGGACTGATATTACTCGAAAGTCCAAGTTAATAGAATCAATTTTATTAAGAATTCCACTTCCAGTATTTTATTTATCCCAAGATAAGAAAGGGATATTACAGGTAGTTGATGGAGTCCAAAGACTTACAGTTATCAGAGACTATTTATTAAATAAATTCAAATTAAAAAATCTAGAATATTTAGACGACTGTAAGGATTGTTACTTTGATAGCAAAGATGAAAAAAGTTTAGATCCAAAGTATGTCAGAAGAATACGACAAACCCAGTTAATTTTTAATATTATTGATCCTCAAACTCCGCCAAAGGTAAAATTTGACATTTTCAAAAGAATTAATACTGGCGGGAAACCTCTGAACAACCAGGAGATACGCAATTGTTTAGCCAATTCTCAAGTAAGATCTTTATTAAAAGAACTCACTACCTCTAGATCATTTTTGGATGCAACAAATGAAAGTATTAGTGATATCAGAATGACTGATCAAGAATTGGTTATGAGATTCATTGGTTTTTATTATCTTAATATATTAAATAATCCAAATCTAACATACAAAGGAGATATCGATCAATTTCTTGATGATACATTAGATTTATTGATTAAAGAAGATGAAAAAATAATAATTCAAATTAAAAATTCTTTTTTTAATGCAATGAATATAGCATATTATTTATTCGGAGAATATTCTTTCCGAAAATGTAAATCCGAACATCTTATGGTTGATGCTCGAAAACAATTAATAAATAAATCATTATTCACATCTTTATCAATAATATTGTCTCCGTTTGATATTGATAAGATTAAGAAAGAAAATAATAATGGATGTCTTATTGAACCATTTGCACGTGAGTTCGATACTAATCAAAGTTTTTACGATTCTATTACAATTGGCACAAATGATAAGAAAAGAATTGATACGACATTTAATATTGTGAATAAATTAATTAATGAGAATTTGAAGGTTTAGTTTATGATTACAGAATTTATGGTTAAAAATTTTAAATGTTTCCTAGATGATACAATCAAACTTAATAGATTAACAATATTAGCCGGATCAAATGCTGTGGGAAAATCGACATTGATACAGGCACTTCTAATTGTCAGGCAAACGATTGATAAATTAATGTCAGAATATAAATACCTTAAGGATTACCCTGAAATTGACATTCAATTAAATGGTGAATATTTTTTGAATTTAGGAGATACTTCACAAGTACTTTCTTCAAATGCAACCTCAGAAGAGATAACTTTTATCATAAATGATAAAACTCTTTCAAGAGCCACATTTAAATATTCAATGTCAAGAAAAAGTCCAGAATTAGTGTTAAAATTCCAGAGGATTGAACCAGATGTCACTCAAAATGAAGCTTTATCAATATATAAGAGTGAGTTTCATTATCTTAATGCAGAGCGATTTGGACCAAGAGTCACACAAAATATGGTCAATCAAAAATTTTCCAATACAGGATTTCAAGGAGAATATACAGGATATGCAATTGCAAAAAATAATTCCTATAAAATTAATGAGAAGAGGAGATTTAATGACATTGAATTAACAGTCCCTAACCTGAATAAACAAGTTGAATATTGGTTAGATTATATTATACCAGGCATCGAAATCAATACCACCCTATATCAAGAAATTAACATGGTGGGTTATTATATGCGAAGAACATATTCAGATACTAAACCCCTAAATCCCAATAATATAGGATTTGGTATTTCGTATGTACTCCCAATTATAGTAACTGGATTATTAGCTGAAGAAGGTTGCCTTTTTATAGTCGAAAATCCGGAGGCTCACCTACATCCAAGTGGGCAATCAAGGATTGGTAAGTTTTTAGCGCAGATAGCTTCATCGGGTGTTCAGGTAATAATAGAAACACATAGCGAACATGTGATTAATGGAATAAGATTAGCGACATTAAAAAAAATAATTTCAAATGATTTAGTATCCATAAACTTTTTTAGCCTTGATAAAAAATCTAAAAATCCAAATATTCAACATATAACTATGGATGAGAAAGCCGAGTTGTCAAACTGGCCATATGGATTCTTTGACCAGGAAGAAAGAGATTTAGCAGATATCTTTGAAAGCCGAAGGAAATGAACGCAAATTTATATTTATTCAATCCATCTTTTCTATATAAAGAAGGGATAACATTAAATGAATTATATGAACAAATCCAAGAACTGCATATAACTATAAATTACATAAGAGAACTCAGTTCTAAATTTAATGATTCAGATCATATATTAAGATATGAGGGTATATATGAAATTAAGATTTACCAAAATCTTACTGTGTCTCAAATTTTATATGACCCCAATATATTTATTAATATACCCAGAGATATAAAAAGAGCTCTTACTTTGATTGTAGATCATGTAGGTGCAAGTAACTTAAATGAAACTGATGTAATAAATACATTAAAAAATAATAATAAATATTCTTTAAATGGCTTACTTATTCTGCATTCAAATAATTTTGATGAAATATATCCCACACTAATCATTAAAACAAAAGAAAATTGGTATGAATTTCATAGGTATTTTTTAGCAATAAATTCGATTGATGAAAAAAATTTTTATAATGAATGTAGGAAATATTTTCCGCAGCTTTCTTTTCATCCCAATGTAGAAATCTCACTTAGGCGATTAGAAGGTGGTTTGAAAAATTTCGCTGGTTCAATAATTTATAATCTAACTCAACTTAATGACAAATTCAAATCATATTGCAGTAAATACGATCTTGTTGAGACTCTAAGGCGTTTTTCCAGTGAGTGCCAGGTTGATGCTTCACTTGAGGGTAATGCAAGCAGAAAATCGGAATTTACTTTTATATTTAATCAAATTTCAGTTTGCTGTGAACCACACCTCAAATTGAGTAAAAGTGATTTGCCGGGAGAAAAAGATCGTTTTTATTCGAATAGGATTTATTTTCACGAGGGAAAACCTACTATAGAAGGAGGCAAAATCTTAGTTGCCCATATTGGAAAACATCTTTGATAACTGATGAGCCGCCATATTATCGTCGCCCACCTCACCGCCTCCAGGCAGAAACCGGCGCCGAACTGGATGCGCTGATGCCGGCGGTGCTGGATAAAGCATTTAAGGGGGAACTATAGTTGCCGTTATCTTTACAAAAGACAAAGACGATTGCAGAAATATCAAAACTTTTGTATAATCTTCTGCCGGGGCAGGCACATCCTTATGCTGACCAGGGAATTTCTTTCGCAGGTATCGCTCATGAATTAGGTCTCGGTCAATTTTGGAAAAGAGGAAGTAAACTCCCAGCAATTACATCTTTATTAGAAAAAACATTAGAAGATAGAAGCGACCTTTTTTGTCCACTATTATTAGAGACTGTACGAAGAGGAATAAAATACCGTGATGGCAGAGGAGAGCCAATAACCAGGGAAGAAATAAGAAAACTCAACGAACTTATAGTGAAGGTGGGATTTAAAATTCCAGAGTTATGGGATACCTCCTTTTTAGAAAACCTTCCATCAAATCAACCCAAAAGAACTGAAGAAAAAGATGTAGGAAATACAAAGAGCCCAGACTTTGAAAAACTACGTAAAGATTTTCTAAATATTGAAATGCTTCCTCCCCAAGAGCGTGGATTCGCCTTTGAACGTTTCTTGACAGAATTATTCAGGATATTTCAACTTAACCCGCGAGGTTCATTTAGGATTCAAGGCGAACAAATCGATGGGAGCTTAGAATTTGATAATTTTACATATTTGATTGAAGCAAAATGGCAAAGTAAGCCTGTCGGGCAAAGTGATTTGCTCATTTTTCATGGAAAAATTGAAGGAAAAGCAACATGGTCAAGGGGAATTTTTATCAGCATGAGTGGGTTCACAGAAGATGGATTGACGGGATTTTCACGTGGCAGATCGACTAATATCATTGCTATTAATGGCCAAGATATTTATTTTATTCTCGAAGGAAAAATGAGACTTGATGATGCTATCCGATTAAAAGCAAGGAAAGCTGCAGAAACAGGAGAGATTTTGGTTTCAGTTTATGAATTAGCTTCACAGATGTAGCGCACCATCGTTTCACCTACTTCGATGAGCTTCAGACAAAGGTTGACGCGCTTATGCGTCTCCAAGCAGAGACCCGCGCCGAAATGGATGCGCTTATGCGGGCGGTGCTGGATAGGGCTTTTAAAGGAGAATTGTGAAAAATGAGGAGTTTAAATGGACTGAGTTTTTGTAAATATTATGTTGGCAATGGAAACTACCCACTAACAGGTATTGTAGAGATTGTCTGAAATCGTATATTGCTTGCGATAATCTTTGGAAGCGGTATATGAATCGGGCTGTATCATCTAAACAAATCCTGCCTGAATGGCTGGTTGCAGATAATCGTAAAAAAATGTGGGGCGGTTGTTCAAGCTCGCACATTTCATCGCCTCACGGCCTCCCAATTTCTATACAGGATTTTATAAAGTCCTCTCCTGCGATCTGCTTAATTGTTAAGGCGATCGCCTTGTCCAGTTTATTCCCATATACCGCATTATATTCGATAATCTCTCTGTTCTTTAAGTAGAGTTTCTTCATCTGATCTATGGTACTGGGCTTGAGTTTAGGCAATTTCATATTTTCCCTCCCCCAGTTTTGGTGCTGGTTTTTCCCTCTGGATTATGATCCTTCTGCCTTCAAGTCTTATCCAGACCTTTTCACCTTTATTAAGTCCCAATTCATTGTCAATCCATTTTGGGATGTGTATGTAGGTCGATCTAGCTTTTGGATTTTTTATGATGCTCATTTGTTGCATATTGTTTCACTTTTTGTTGTTGTATATGATGTACTACACTACTAACACATAGATTTATATAGATTTTCTACATACTGCACTACATAGTTTTACACTCAGAAGGTGAAGAAATGGATGATGCTCAAGATCTGGAAAGATATGTCAAGGGAAACAGAGCGCAGCTATGGTTGGATAATTATACAAGGAAAAAGATCAATGTATTGATGGATACAGGTGACTTTGATTCGGTATCATATCTGCTAAAAGTAGCAGTCCACCGCTTAGAAGCAGAATACGAACTTGGTGGTGTTAAAATAACAAAAACAAAAAAGGAGACTGAATAGATGATAGAAAATGCAAAATGCCCTTCTTGCCGTGTAGACTTGGTAATTGAAACCAAGGCAGCATATAATGTAAAAACATTCAAATTTCCAAGCGGGATAAAGGTAGATTGTCCTGAAATCCACTGTGGAATTGAGAACATATGGACAAAGAGAGATAAGTTCGATATGATCAAAGAGTATCTGTATCAGAAGCTCTCATCCCGACCTGTCGATAGACAAAACCTGATGGAATGTCTCACTCACAGGTGCAAGCTCAATGAGTCGCTTGCCTATGACCTCATCGAAGAGATAAAAGTCGATTTTGGGGTGTATGAGCGGGATAATATGATAATGTTCGCTTAGTGCATAGCGAAAAGTTTATCTCTTTTTAATCCAAAATACCTATTTATGCCTTCTGTGGCAAAAGTGATAGCGGGCGAGTTGCCTTCTAAAAAAGAGAATTGAACCTGTACTTTAACTCCCTCCTGGGGCTTCCAATTTTTTGTTTAACGCCCACAGGTACTTTAATATTTTTTTGGCAGTGCATTTTCACTTTCACATGTACTTGCTTTCGGGTTATATTCTCGAAAGTTATGGAGTGTTGACTATGGATATCTATGATTATAAGAAAAGACTGGAAAAAGTGGAAAACAAGATCCGAAATTCAAGTATAAGTGATAAAAATAAGAAGATAATATTCAATTTTGAAAAACAAATGTTCATAAAAGAACTGAGTATGCCAAG
>Ga0172375_10008550_pt1 | contig 13732 bp, 17 predicted proteins | sample LakKiv1m_FD_114537 | JGI IMG/M metagenome (GOLD analysis project Ga0172375, IMG submission 114537) | Freshwater microbial communities from Kabuno Bay, South-Kivu, Congo - kab_092012_11.1m | ecosystem: Environmental > Aquatic > Freshwater > Lake | place: Democratic Republic of the Congo...
ATGGAGATTTGCTTCTTGAAGATTTGCTTCTTGAAGATATGCTCCATAAAAATTTACTCCTTGAAGTTTTGCTCCTCGAAGATTTGCTCCTTGGAGATCTGCTCCTTGGAGATTTGCTTCTTGAAGATTTACCCCTTTAAGATTTACTCCTCTAAGATTTGCTTCTTGAAGATATGCTCCATAAAGATTTGCTTCCCGGAGGTTTGCTTCTTGAAGGTCTGCTCCTTGAAGATACGCTCCTGATAAATCTGGAGCAATCTCCGGGTTTTCTTCTCTCCATTTATTCCAATTTTCAACCCCTGACTTAAGGATGCTAAGATAATTGATATTCATTTTCTTTTTCCCTTATATTCATTACTGCAATTCCAACGTTGAAATATTTATCCCTAATATTTTCCGGAATATTGTTTATTTTCATATATTTATAAAGAATGTCTTCTACTTTCATTCCTGCTGTAATTCCTCTCATTTGATAGTCTTTTTCAATATTGTTAATAATTCTGAGTGATTCATCTTTAATTATTAATTCCGGGTTTTTATTTATAACAAAAACAAAATTACCTTGATTTGTTAATAATTTCGCTTGATTTAATATTTCTTTATCATCTGAATCTTTTTCAATAATAAATTCATAATATTTACGATATCCCTCAGTGGGTATAGATTCTACAATTAATGTTTCAGTATCAACAACCAGAAATCTTTTCTCATCCATTTTTTCACCTTTATTTAACTGTATAGGTGATCCTACATACCATACATTGCCTACAGTTTGTGGAAGATGGTAATGACCCAATATTACTAAGTCAAACTTTTTTAAGTCTCTGAGGCTAATTCCAGTTCTCATAGATATACCAGAATTAAATTCCGCCTCATTGATTCCAAAATGGGAAATTAAACATTTATTACTTTTTAACTTTTTAAGTTTATCATGTAGATTTTTTCCCCAAGGTAAAAATGTGACGTTTTCTTTGATTAATGGTTCAGAAACAATATTAATAACATTATCTCCTGTAATTAGTTCAATTGCAGAAGTATTATCTTCCTTTGCGGATTCATCATGATTACCTGATACAATATAAAATATTAAATCTTTATATTCATCAATAATTCTTTTGAATAAAACAAAAGATTTATAATGTACAATACTTTTTAAATGGTTTACATCCCCTGCGATTACTACATTTTTAATACCGTTATTTTTAGCATATAGGCATGTAGAATTAAATACACCTAATATTTCATTTAATTTTTTAGGCACTCCACATTCATCATATATAATGTCCGACCATAATTTTAAATGTAAATCTGCTAAAGCACAAAATTTCATAATAAATCCTTTCTTTAACTGGGTAACTTAAAATATGCTATATCTGTATTTGGATCTTGTTCTAATTGCAATACTTCTATAAAATTTGTGGTCCAGAAAAACACTAATTCTTTTTCAGGAAGTACCTCAAATTCTACCATATTATCTGAAAACACCACTTTTTTGTTCATAGTATCAGCAATTATATCAACATTAAAAATATCTGGTTCTCTAAGTTTCCATAAATCTTTAGCAGTTAACTGTTCATCAGTATTATTTTTTATTTTGATGAGATATGAAGAAGTAGAAGAATTTGATACAAAACCATTTCTTGTTTTTATCGGTTCATTTTCTTTCTGAATAAATTTTAAAGTTTTAACCAGGAGGTTATAGTGTAGATTGTCTTAATGAAATTGATGGGATATTCTAGAAGAAAAAGAAATAACTATTAATTCTTTATGAAGATTGTACTACGTTTCTCCACTAACTTAAGCGTGAAAAATAAAATATGGGACTGCTGGGGTTCGAACCCAAGACCTGCTGATTATGAGTCAGCTGCTCTAACCTGCTGAGCTACAGTCCCATTATATTCAGTTAATTAATTTAAAAATCTCAGTACATATATTGAATCCTAATATAACAGCATTTAAAAATATAGTTGTTAAAAATGCCATCCAGAATGGAACATGAATATGTACACCTTTAAAATAATCAATCCAAAACTCAATACTAGATTGCGTCCAAAAAGAAACTATAAAAAGTACTACTGACATTAGAAACAAAAATATAAACATAGAATATTCATCACTATCTAGTTTAAACAATATAACTCTCCTTTATTTTAATATATATAATAATTCACTTTAACATATTATCAAACTCATCCATATTATCTGTTTTAAATGTAGATACATTCCATATAGTAAAATCAACATTAGGATTATCACATAACTTAGAATGAATTTTCATAAAGGAGTTAGTTTTATCATTGTCAACCATAAATTCTAAATCCATTGGATCGGGGCAAGGAATCATAGGTGTAATAGTAAATTGTGCAGTACCAATAATTTCAGGTTCTAAATTATTGAATTTTGTTATTTTAGCTACCACTGGAGAATTTTTATCAGCCATAGTAAGTGATAAATCAATTTTTTCTTTTGTGTAAGTAATATTAAGATTTTGTGAACTCATATTTTTAGCATGATGAACAATGCGAGCTGAGTATTTTTTAGATAGTTCACCTCCACCAATCATAATTCTTTTATTTGATTTTGTTCTTTCATTCAGTTCATCTGTAGTTAGAAAAGTGTTTGTTTGATTAGCATATTTCTCTAATGTATTTGGAATGATTGTTTCACTTTCTCCGGCAATTAATGTATAAATATCTCTAATTTTTTTAATACTAACTTCATCTTTTTGTTTACAATATAAATCAATGAAGGAATAAAATAAATTTACATTTTGTATAATTAAATTAAGATTTTCTCCTTCTTCCAACAAGGGTTTTAGATCACATTCAAAAATACATCTTTTATTGTTTCCTAGTTGTCTTATTGTTCCATCTTTGATTATCATATAACTACAACTAGAGGTAATAATCTCCATAATTTTTAACATAGCTTCTAATTTAGCACCAACTAATTTCATAATTTAAAACGCTCCTTTTCTTTTCTTAGATCTTTGAATTTTATTTCCCAACCAAGTTCTTCATATATTTCCATACGTTTTTCCGCAGCTTTTGAGAATAAACCAATTTGCTTATTTTTATCAAAATGACCTTTTACTTTAGGACCTTCTGTATCAACTAAATCAATTATAATTGGTTTCGGTTTATCTTTTACATATCTTAAAATTCTCCCTCCTGCCTGTTCCACATTGCTTGTAGGAGTCAACATTAACAAATAATCTAAAGTTGGTTTATTATTACCATCTCTTCCTGCACCATATGTAGAAAAAACAACTTTCTTATTAAAGAAAGCCTCATATATGTCAGTTGTATCAGATACATTCTGTTTTTGCTCTTCTGTAGCACCAGGTGTAAAAATTCCAATATCTTCTTTGGGTAGCTGACATGATTTTGCCAATTGTATTAAAGAATCAATATTATGTCCTAAAACTAAAATGTTTCTTTTAATGTTGCAAGCGTATACAATAAATTTACTGATGAATTCCAAAAGTCCAGGAATCTTTATCATTTGCTTATAATATCTTGTATATTGAAATCTCCCTCCCCACATTAAATATTTATGATATCTACTAAATATACCAAACGGAAAATAACACACATATACAATCGGTTTAATTAATTCATCTTTTTCAGGTTCAAAATATGTAATATTTCCTAAATGCCATTTTAAAATATCACCCATATCAAAACGTATAGGAGTAGCTGATAATCCAAATATTCTATATGCTTTTATATTTAGAGAAGCTAAACTAAATTTTTCTGGACCTACTGTAGTATGGCATTCATCAAATATAACAATACCAAAATTATATTTATTTAACTCATTAATAAAGTCTTTCTTTTTTATACCACTAACAAAAGATTGTATTGTTGAAATTATAATCGGCTTTTGAAAACCATCTTTATATTTTTTGGGAGAAGTGCTTAATAAAAATATATCTTCTTCCTTTATATTAGTATGTTTTAAAAATTCGTCATACCAATTTTTTCTTAAAGAATCTTTATGAATAAAAATTAAGGTTTTTTCTTTTACTTTGGAAATAGCTGAAATTGCAATGACGGTTTTACCAGATCCTGGTTCTAGTTTTAAAATCCCATTTTTGTTATTACATAAAAAATCAATGGCTAATTTTTGCCGTTCATTCCTGGGAACAATATGATCTTGTATATCAATATTATCCCCAGGAATAATATTATCAACTACACCATCGATAGGATAAAACCTAGGAATCATAATATGGTTTTCATCTATGTTACAATATAAATTATATTCTACATAATCATTATCCCATGTTACACCTTTGAATTTTAATGTTTCTTTTAAATTAGCAAAACTAGGGTGAACGAATGGAACACATATTCCTGAAGTCCTTTTTAAAGTAGTATTCATTTTTAAATTCCTTGATTTAAAATTGTATTGCATATTTTTGGAATTGTATCATCTAATTCAATACCTTCAGCTTCATCATATGAAGATTTATAAATTTTATTTTTAATTAAATCAATATAACAAGAATTAACTCCTTCTTCTACATAATAAGAGAATTTTGGAATATTTTCCTGTTCTAATTCTTTCTTAAATTGTTTGGCAAGACATGTATCAATACAAACAGAAAAATATTCTTTATTATTTTCCATTAAGACTTTTTTAATTAAATCCAACCAACTAGAATAATTATAAGATTTAAAAGATTTTCCTCTACCTATGTTTTTATATCCTAATAACGTTAATCTTAAAGAGTTTTTAGAGCAATATCTTAAAATATTTAGAAATATATTTATTTTTGTAGATCCCATCACATATTGTGGAGAAATATAAGGTTCAGGAGAATAATAATGATCAATTTCTCTTTGCATCATTAATGTTCTAATTCTTTCGACTTTCTGACAATCTTTAACATTTAGAACACTAAACGCTATACTACTGCAATTATCAAATAATTCATTTATTTTTTCAATATTATTTTTATTTAAAAAATAATCAAAATTTCTAGTTGTTAAATTAACACAAATTTTATATTTTTTAAATATATAAATAATATCCAATATTTTAGGATGCAGTAATGGATCCCCACCACCTAAAGCAACCTCTAAAACCTCCATTGTTGCCAGTTGATATGCCAATTCCTCTACAGAATATATACTACAATGTTTTCCCTTTTTTGAAGAATCTTGGTAGCAAAATTTGCATTCCTTATCACAGTATTCCGTTATTTTAATATCCACAAGTTCAGGAAATGTAGATTTAATATCATTATAGTTTTTATAATGTATTCCATGTTCATCAATTTCATCAAAAGTAAATCTTATTTTATTCCCATTTGATCTGTTAAATAAGACCCAATGTTTATAGATAGGATCTTTTCTAGCTATAATATCTGAACCTACTTCTTTAATTTCATTGAAATTAAAGGGTTTATATCCACTATTATCTCTTTCATGAAACTGGATATCATTATCATTACCACCAAAAATAACCACATTTTTCTTTTTAAAGAATTCCGTAAGTTCTTTTATAAATTCTTTATTATAAGTGATACCATCAAAATTTTTGGGAAAATTATAGCGACTCTCATGATCTACATCGGTAAAAGGTTCTTTTTGAAATATTAAAATGTCAACATTAAAGAATTCCTTCATTAAATTTTGGCATAATTCTTGTGGAAGGTTATATAACTCTATATATAACATACATGCTAGATAATATATTTTTTCCTGTTCAGATGATATTATAAAATTATTCCATGTATATTCCTTATTACCTATATATCGATCTTTAAATTTATTATTTTCTGGGTTAGGAATGAAAATTAAACTATGGCTAGAACTACTATTATTGGCGAATCCTAGTCTGACATTTTTAATCATTGTTATTATATCTTTCTATATAGAGATTTTATTTCTTCATCTGTTAATTCTATAGTACCTTTACATTTACTAGTTTCATACATTTCAGCTTTATAAATACAAACACTATGTGCCTTAAATAAAGGAGGAAATATATCAGTAATTAAATATTCTAACATATTTTCAACAGTTGGATTAAAATGAACTATTGCTAAATCCACAAATTCTTTTAAAAGATTTACATACAACACATCATCTTCTTTTAAAATCATTTTATGATCCCAGTGTTCATCAATCCAAGACCCTATTTTATTTTTAATAATGGAAAAATCAATAACTCTTCCAATTTTATCTAGATTTTTTTGAGCTAATGATTTAGCATATACAGTTAACTTTCCATTATGTCCATGCAAATTGCGGCATTTCCCCTCATGATTTAGTAATCTATGTCCATAACAAAATTCGAATTCTCTTGCAATTGATGTTTGCATATTTTTCTCCTTTTCACCTATTTTTACAGATATTCAACAAGTGTTTTTTATTCTTATTCCAAAATGCCAATGCTTTTTTATGCATTTTATCAATTTCTTCATCTGTGAATTTTTTCCATTCTTTAAATGAATGGAGTTCACATCCAATTTTCATATGTTCATCAAATATCAGCACGAGCCATCTAAGTCCAATAATCTGAATGGGTTCCTTCGAGATAGGAACTCCTTTACCATAAGTGGTATTCTTGAATTTAGCTCCTTGAAGATTAGCTCCTTGAAGTTTTGCTCTTTGGAGATTTGCTTCTTGAAGATTTGCTCTATAAAGATCTGCTCTCTCGAGATCCGCTCCTTGGAGATCTGCTTCTTGGAAATCTGCTTCTTGAAGATATGATCTTTGAAGATCTGCTTCTTGGAGATCTGATCCTTGAAGATCTGCTCTCCAAAGGTTGACTCTCCAAAGGTCTGCTTTCTCAAGATTTGCTCCTCGAAGGTTTGCTTCATAAAGATTCACTCCTTGAAGAAATGCTTCTCTAAGATTTGCTCCTGATAAATCTGAAGTAATCCCCGGGTTTTCTTCTCTCCATTGATTCCAATTTTCAACCCCTGACTGGAGTATTGCAAGATGTTCTGGATTCACTTTCTTTTTCTTCCTTTTTCACAACTGTTTGAAATTAAATAGAAATTTTTCATTATTTCAACATCTCTAAATACATATTTATGCATTCTCTTTTTATATTAATTAATTTATCTTCTAATTCCTTTTTCTTATTTTTTAATTCTTTATTATCTGTATTTAAATATAATAACTTATTAATTTTATACTTTTCACAAACTAATTTAATCTTATCTTTATCTAAACCTGTTAATTCAGATAATGTTTCATATATATTATCTGTAATTAACGACACAGTTGCTGTTGAAATGTACGGTTTAATTTTAGCAATAATATTTAACTCTTTTATTTCATCTTCAATTCTATTAATTTCAAATTTTAAATATTTCAAAAATATTTCACAAAAGGACGTAAATGACTGTACTAATAATTTATCCACAGAGGAAAAAGTAACGTCACCATTGTCATCTACAACAATAATCTCATAAGAAATATTCGATTTCAATGTTTCTGTAATAGATTCAACCATTTTATCAAAAAATAGTTCCTTATTTCTACCTCTTAAAATTTCAAATCTTATGTTAGTATGATTTGTACTATCGTCATTAGATCCAATATCGCCATTACTAATTAATTTCCATCCTTTATAATTATCAATTCTTTTTTCTAATGTTTCGTAAGATATTCTAGGATTCCAGCTATAAATATGTATACACATTTTTTGCTTATCAATTTTATATTTACCAATTATTTCTAGTTTAGAACTACCTTTAGTTAATAAATTCTCACTATCCTTATCAGGGGATAATATATCACAATTATTAATAAAGGGTTTAATTATAACTTTATCTTTCTTTATTTTTAATAAATACAACAATCTATTTATTAAATCCTTTTTATTATAACAAGGTATTTGGGGTTTGAACCCAAATGCAATTGTTACTAATTCGGAATTAGTCATTAAACAAAATGGTAACATAGTTGGAAGAAATTTAGGTTCCTCATAACCTAATTCTCCCATTTGCCATTCAGTATGTTTAATATATTTAAATGCTAAATTAAAAGTTTCATCATTCATTTTAATATTAGTATATCGATCAGCAGCTGCTTCAATAGATTCCTTACCTACATTAGATCCCCAAGATCCTTTACCATCTAAAAATCCATTTTGAACTGCCCAAGTAAAAGGTCCTTTATCTAAATTATGAGGATGATAATGTCCAACTACTTGCCCAATAACGTTCCGAGTTTTAGCCCAATTATTTTTAGCAATATCATATGTACCTAATAATATTCTTCGATGTACAGGTAGAAGTCCATCTTTATAATATGGAATCATTTTTTCTGTATTGACATATTTTCCATACTTATAATAAAACTCAGGTATAATTTTATCAATACTTTTTTCCATGTAATTATTCCTTTTTAAATTTGGAAGGTAAATTTCACTTCGCTCATCAGGGAAAATTTGTTAATTTTGTGAATAATTAATATATTAGAATTTTTCACATAATATGTCTTGTAATTATAATTCTTATCTTTAACTTTAGAAATTAAATTTTCTACATATTCAATAACTTTTTCTTTGTCTTTATTTTCCTTAATGAAAGATTTAACTTTTCTCAAGAATTTAGTATCACTATCAATGAAAATTTCTTTTTCCGAAGATTTAGACATCATTAATCACCCCAAACAATTTCTTCTTGTATATGAGTCATATTATCAATTACTTCATCTATAGATTGTATTTTCATACCATTTTTAGATCTATTTCTTTTTCCATTATATTCATTAGTAAGATCCATTATAATAGAGAAATTAATTTTTTCCACAATAATTGTTAAAGGTAAAAGTTTCATTTTTCTCCTTAATTTGAATAAGTAGTTTAGTACACATTCTATTTCCATTTTCCTTGTTTTAATACTAAATCTCTTTTTTCACTAGAGTTAGTGAATAATAATTTTAAATTTTCAATATTTTGTCCCCACTCTAAACAAATTAATTTTCTTGTAGATGTATCTAAAGTAAATCTTTTTAATTCTTCAGGATCAAATTCTCCAAGTCCTTTAAACCGTCTTATTTTTTTACCCTCACTTCTGCATTTTTTTAAATTCTCCTCATCCCAAATTGGTGTAAATTTATCTCCTTCTCCATATCCAAATAAAGGAGTTTCACAAATATAAATCTTGCCTTGTTTAATTAATTCGGGAGTCAAAATCATAAACAAACCAATTAAAAGTGTAGTAATAAAAGCTCCCGCTGGATCTGCATCCGCGGCTAAAATAATGCGTTGATAACGTAATTTTGTTATAGTAAAATCTTTATCGAAACCACACCCAATCGCTTGTAATATTTCCTTTACCTCTACATTACTTAGTAAATCTTTCTTTGTTAGGGCGTTGGCAATCACACCGCGTAGAGGAAGTAGAGCATGTTTTTTTGGATCCCTGACTCTTATTAAACCACCAATAGCGGATTCCCCTTCACCTATTATGAGTTCTCCACCAATTGAGGTGCAATCTCTTAATTTAGTGAATCCCGTACATACTCTTTTATCATTACCTTTTTTCAAATTTTTCTTACCTTTAATAGAATTTCGATATGATTGAAATTTCTCTAAAAGTTCAAGAAGATATTTTTCATTAGTTTTAAAATAATTTTCTAATTGTTTATCCAATCCATCCATTATAGACAAGTCAGTATCTTTTCCCAATTTAATTTTGACCTGTGCTTCAAATGATGTATCTCTTATTTTTAAATTAATATATGCTCTAAACCATCTTAAACAATCGTCCGGTTCAAAATTAAATTTATATTTTTGAGCAAACGATTGAAAGGTATCCTTAATCATTTTATAGAGTTTATTTACATGAGAACCATCTTGTACACGTATTAAATTAACCACCCCTAGAAATCTTGTGGTTGATGATGATTCTTCTTCATCCCATCCTAATTTCAAAACATAACTTTCTTTATCTTTATTATTTTTTAATACGATCCAAGTATTAACTTTTCCTAGATAATCCAGAATTAAATCTTCTTCTTTTCCTGAAATAATTTTTTTCTCACCATTAACCAAAAAGGCTATTTTTAAATTAGGATAATTAGAACAAGCAATTCTTAATCTTTCCTCAATATGTTTTATATCTAATTCCAAATTTTTAAAATGTTTTTTAGAAGGATATACAATAATTTTTGTTGAGAATGGTTTTTTGTTCTTATCATAATCTTCCTCCATTCTCTCAATAGTTCCATCATAAAGAAAAATATATTTAGAATGTTTTTCCCTATATATTTCAATTATCATTTTTTCCGAAAGAAAATTTACTGCTGTTAACCCAACACCATGTAACCCCGAGCATATAATATACGCTGAATCACTTTCATTTTTTCTAAATTTACCTGAAGTTCTCATACTAGTACATGCTAAAACAGGTGGATCTTTCTCCAAAGGCAAGGTTTGATCAAAGGGTATTCCTCTACCAGTATCAATGATAGAGAAATACCCTTCTTTAGTATCAATTATAATTGCTATTTTATCACAAACTTCTGATTGTTGTACTTCATCTAGAGCATTATCCAATACTTCATCTAATAATCTTGTTGGATTATCAGTATTACCAATATACATTCCTGGAGTTTTTCTTACATGTTCTCTTTCCGTTAATTGGATAATAGATTTCTCATCGTATTTCATATTTCACTCCATTAAATTTCTATAATTAATCAAGAAAAATTATTAACTTAGATAGTGAATGAACTATTGCTTATAAAAGATTTTCTTATTTTCATTTTTTATTTTTTCCTTCCTTTTCTTTGAATTAATAATATACCAACAGTTATGATACTTCCATAATTCTAACATTGGAAGATTCAAGTTGCATAAAAAATTCTTCTGTCACTTCTAAATTCATAATATCAAAATTATAATATATTATATCATTAGGTTTAACTTTGTTTTCCTCATTTAGTCTTATATCAATTGAAATTTCCTCGATTTTTTCGTAACCATCATATATTTCTTTACAAACTTCATCTTGATATAATTTCCACAAATCAAGAACAGAGATTTCCCTATTAGAATTATTTTTAATTTGTACTATAAATGAACAACTAGAAGAGTTTGATACAAAGTTATTTTTGATTTTCATTTGTTCTCTCCTAAGAAATATCAATTACTTTAAAATTTTCATTAATTGTTTTTTTAAAAATATCAGAGTTTTCATAAAGATTTTCAAACAAAATGGAATCTCCATCATTATCTAAAAATAAAATTGTATCATTATTCTCGATAGCCTTACCCAATTCATTGGAGGCCATCTCGCAATAGTTTTCTAAATCAATATCCTGATAATCACCAATAAAAATTCGAGATTGTATATAGCTAATTCCTTCGGTTGCAATATTTAACATTTCAAGTAACTGCTTCAGATTTAATTTAATTTCTATATTTTCAAGATTTTTAATTTCGTTTTTAAAAATGCCAATGAAAGAACTACTAGAGGAATTTGAAACAAAAGATTTTCTTATTTTCATACTAGTTCTCCTTTACTGTTTAGTACACTATAATCAACTTTATGACGTTGATGAGAAATTTGAAATAAGACTTCGTTTTATTTTTATCTCGTTTAAACCTTTCCTTCCTTACAGATATTCAACAAGTGTTTTTTATTCTTATTCCAAAATTCCAATGCTTCTTCATTCATCTTATCAATTTCTTCATCCGTGAAATTTTCCCATTCTTCAAATGAATGGAGTTCACACCCAATTTTCATGTGTTTGTCAAATATCAGCACGAACCACCTAAGTCCAATAATCTGAATGGGTTCCTTCGAGATAGGAACTCCTTCACCATAGGTGGTATTCTCGAATTTAGCTTGGAGGTAGACACCTCGAAGATACGCTTTTTGGAAGTTTGCTCCTCGAAGATTTGCTCCATAAAGATTCGCTTCTTGAAGATTCGCCCACTGAAAGTCTGCTCCTTGGAGATTTACAAAGTGTAAGTTTGCATCTTGAAGACTTACAAATTGGAGGTTTGCTTCTTGAAGGTTCGCTCTATGGAGATTTGCTCCTCTAAGATTTGCTCCATATAGATTTACTCCTTGAAGGTTCGCTCCATGGAGATTTGCTTCTTGAAGGTTTGCTTCTTGAAGATTTACTCCTTTAAGATTTACTTCTCGGAGATTTGCTCCTCTAAGGTTTGCGTCTTGAAGATCTGCTCCTTGAAAATCTACTTCTTGGAGATATGCTTCTCTAAGATTTGCTAGCTGAAGTTTTGCTTTTCGAAGATTTGCTCCATGGAGATTTGCTTCTTGAAGATTCGCCCACTGAAAGTCTGCTTCTTGAAGATATGCTCCATAAAGATTTGCTCCTTGAAGGTTTGCTCCATAAAGATTCGCTTCTTGAAGATTTGCGTCTTGAAGGTTTGCTCCTCGAAGATATGCTCCTCGAAGATTTGGAATAATCTCTAGATTTTCATTTCTCCACTTATTCCAATTTTCAATGCCGGAATTCAAAATTTCGAGATGTTCTTGATTCACTGATTTTCTCCTTTTATGTTTGATACTCTGTATATTTACAATTTTCATTTATTTCAAAAAATTCGGAAATAGTTAATACATAGCACGAAGTTTCACTCGTTTGAAAAAGATGAAAAATACATTCTTCTCTTTCATTAATATTCGTTGTAAACAACTTATTACTGATTCTTAGGTAATCATCTTTCGGCCAACAATATTTTTCATCTCCATATATTTTTTGAAAAATATCAGATTCACTTTCTTTCCACAAATCAATACCTTTTCGAATTCCAGACATATTTTTCATTTTTATAAAATATGAAGAACTAGACGAGTTTGATACAAAACCATCTCTTATTTTCATTTTATTCTCCTTTTTATCAACATTTATAGAGTGATGTTAAACTATTACTAACAAAAGAATTTCTTGTTTTCATAATTAGTTGTCCTCTTAATTATAAAAAATCATATAATTCATTTTCTTCAATTCTTTTAAATTCTAATTTGTTACTATCTTTATCAAATATGTCGATACTATAACCTTCTAAACCTTGCATATCAATCCAAGCATTTATTAAATTATTTCTTTCACATAGTGATTTAATGAAATATTTGATACTATCATCTAATGTTTTGAGTTCAGGAATAACTTCAGTTATGTCAGGAAAATTAAATTTCAATCTTTTAATAAAGTTCTCATTATCTGATATATTATATAAACGTTGAGTTGCTTCTTCATTATCTACTATACAATAATTTAATTCATTTATACTACTATAAGGACCATGTACATAAATTGTCAAATTTTTAGTACTTATATTTTTATCTAAAAGAAACAAAAATGAAGAAGATGAACTATTTGAAATAAATCCTTGTCTAATCTTCATATTCACATTCCTCCTTCATATAATGTCATGATTTCAGAATTTTGAAAAAACTTTTCAAAGTTTAAACTTTCAACTATAATCTCTTGCTCTATGTCTATTCGAAAATTAGCATGTTCACCTGGAAATAGTTCATTACTATTTAAACTAGTCTTTACCTCATAATCTTCTAAACAATCAAAAACTAACTTATTTAATATCTCAGTTTCATTTTCTTTCCATAATTGCTCAACACTTAAAGGAACATCTGTATCGTTTTGAATTCTAACTAGATAAGAAGAAGCAGAGGAATTTGATACAAAACCATTTCTGATTTTCATTTTTTTTTTTTTTTCACAATTTAAAAAAAAGAACAGGCCAAAATATATGAATCTTCCGGCGC
>Ga0172375_10008552_pt1 | contig 13729 bp, 12 predicted proteins | sample LakKiv1m_FD_114537 | JGI IMG/M metagenome (GOLD analysis project Ga0172375, IMG submission 114537) | Freshwater microbial communities from Kabuno Bay, South-Kivu, Congo - kab_092012_11.1m | ecosystem: Environmental > Aquatic > Freshwater > Lake | place: Democratic Republic of the Congo...
GGAAGAATTGTCTGTTCCTCTCCACGCTTGATTTCTGCTTCTTCACCGTTCATGGCGATTACCTTTGGAGCCGCAATCGTCTTCGATTTGCCTTCTGATTCCGCGAGGGCGAGCTTGGCATCCAGAACCAGCGCCGTCAGCCCGGATGCGCTGAGTGTGGAGAAGACCAGACCCAGATTTGGCGTCCAGCCATCAGGTGCATTTGAGGTAAAAGTCGGGCTATAGTTCTTTCCCGCAGGTGGGACTGGGAAGGCTGAGGGGTCACCAGGCGTGGTATTCAGCCCACTATTCGCAGTCCACGGAATCGTGGTATCGCTTCGCCTCTGGACTTGGAATTGATCCCACTTGATTCCTAGATCCCTAGCGAAATTATCCGATGCATCCACGATACGAGCCTCAATCATGATCTGTTTCGATGGTGTATCGAAATGCGATATAACTTCTTTGATCTCTTTAAGTTTTGTTGGAGTTTCAGTCACAATCAACATGTTTTTACCTGGATTCTTGCCATTTAGAGTTTCAGTTGCAGTTATCTTACCGCGTTCGCTGCGGTAAGGCTGAAGATGGCCTGCGATCTCTTTGGCTACTCCGAAATTGATGTGGATGTATTCGGTCTGCAGAGGCTCAAGAGCCACCGCTATTTCTGCGGCCTTCCTTTTAGCCTCTATTTGCTTCTGGACTTCCGCCTCATATTCCTGCCGTTTCCTTCTTTCTTCCGCCTCGATCTGAGACATGGCGGCTTTGGTGGTCACCCAAACCACGTTGCCCTGTTCGCGCTTGGCGAGGTTGTTGTTGTCCAGGATCAGGTCAAGGGCTTGGTCCCAGGGCACGTCCTTGAGCCTCATGGAGACGATCCCCTTCACCTCCGGACCCCACACGATATTGAGGTTGCTGACTTCGCCGATGAGGCGGAGGATGTTGGTCACATCCGCATTGACGAAGTCCATGGTCATGGGCGCACCCTTGTAGTCTTTCTTCATGCCGGGGATGGCCCCTGACGCCACAAAGGGCAACCCGGGCTGAGTCCCAAGTGTGCCGGGCTGGTCGGTTTTCTGCTGCAAGGATATAACCGGTCCGGAGGCCGTGGCTTGGACCACGGGCGCCTGCACCACTGGAGCCTGGGCCGCCGCCGGCTGCAGGGGAACGATCTTCTTTTCAAGCGGCTTTATGGCCGTGGGGCCGAAGTCGATGGTGATGGCGCTGTCCGTCTGCTTGACATGAAAAGGAACCATTTCCCTGAGCGTGATGGCAATGGCCACGTCTTTCTGGGAAAGCGACGCCTTGACCCAGTCCACGGCGCCTTCGAAGTGCTTGGAGTCCATGTGCCTCATGATCAGGGGCGGGATGGTCGCTTCAGGCACTTTGAGGACAAGGGTCTTGGGCCCCTGCTGGTTGAGATCGTATTTCGTTTTCTTGTCCGTGGTCACAATGAGACGCGACTTGCCATGCTCCAACAGTGTAAAATCAACGCCCAAAATCTGGGTCAGAGGACCGGGTGTGTCTTTAAAGAAAATTCTCGGCTCTGAAGCGGATGTGGAGGCGCCTTCCACGGCAGCCGTCTTCTTCTCAGGCAGCTCTCCGGCAACAGGAAGCGGTTTTTCCGGTGTCAGGGTCAATGCGATCACATTGCCCTTCGGCTCCGTCTGATAGAGCACGGGCAGGGTCGTGTTGACAACGGCCCTGGTCGTCATCATCTGGGCCTTTCCCTCCTCAATGAGGATGTCCTTCACCCCGGCGCTGTTCACGTCCTTGACGCGAGGCAAAGCGCTTCCCGGCACACCCCGGATGTCGAGAACGACTCTCGGGGGATCCAGGAGCTTGAAGGCTGTGTAGAACACCGGTTCTGAGCTGACAAACTCGACGACCGTTTGCTCTTGAGAGGGTGTCACGTTGATGGCTTGTATCACCGGGGCTTTGGCCTTCTCTATGGCAGCCTGATTCTCTGAAACGACATCTAAGGCAGCGCATGCGCAAAGGGTCAGCCCTGCCGATGCGACAAACACCAAAGAGAATACTTCCTTTTTAAACAGGCTCCGCATTTTCCCCATGGACTTTCTCCTTGATCATGAATTCCCCGTCCCCACTCCGCCTGATCCCCGGCTCTGTCCAACTCCGGGGATCTCTTCTACATGAGGGACGGAAGCTTCTTGGCAATATCCTTGTACCTTACCGTACCCTTGAAATCCTTGTACTCCTCCCGGATAACCACTTCTTTGTCCGTGATCCTTTCAACAAAACCTCCATTGGTCCCCATGGACGTTCCTTTCTGAATCACATGGCCGGTGCCTTTTGAATCCTTCACCATGGCGAAGTTGCCCTTGGCTCCCACGATAATCGCGATCAATTCCAGCTGGGACAGGTCCAGGGTCTCCAGGTAGGTCTTGGGCCGTCTTTTGGCCTTCTCTTCCATTTCCTCCTGTTCGGCGATAAAGGATTTGAAGGGATCGGTCTTGCCCGTGGGATCATAGGTGTACTTGGGCCCCTCTTTTTTCTCCTCTTTCTTGGCGTTGGCCGCAGCCGGAGCGGCCTTGCCTTGCTCAGAGACCTGTTTCAAAGGTCTCGGCTCTTTGTAAACCGCATCCGACGAAGCGGCCAGGGCCCCTGAGACAAAGAAAGAAAACACCACCGCTGGAAAGAGGCTATTTCTTAGCAGGTTGAGGCTTCGCATCGGTTTCACCCTTGAATCGATAAGTTACGGCATCACACCGGGTTGTCAGGATCGTTGACCTTTCCTTCTGGGGAGTCATGGAAACATTCAGGATGTTCACGATCCGCTCCATTTGTCCCACTTTGTCGAAGAACACCGCGACATTGTGATAGCTTCCCTTCACCTCGATCGCTACAGGGATCTCCATGAAAAAGTCCTGCGGCCTTTCTCTCTGGGGGCTGAAAAGCAGGAACTCCAGTTGGGAATCCGTACCGAGCTGGGTGATGGACCTGAGGAGACTGGGAATTTCCTTGGTGTTGGGGAGAAGCTTCAGGGCCTCCTGAAACTGTATGTCCACTTCGGCGAATTCCGATTCGAATTTCTTCAGGCCCCTGGCCCTCACAACCGCCTGGTTGAGCTTCTGCTGGAGTCTTGCGATCTCTCCCGTTGTTTTTGCAATCTCTTCGGACTTCGGGAGATAGACGAAGTACGCAAATAACCCTGCCAGAAGCACAAGAGTGCCCAGAAAGATTCCTATCCTGATGGGCATCCTTATTTTTTCAACTTTTTCGAACAACGCCACTGTCTTCATGTCCCACCGGTCCTCTAGCTGATTGGGTTAACGTTTCTTTGCCGCCGGAGGCGGTGCTTTTTCCTTGTATGCGTAGGTCTTGCATTCAAGGACAAAGTCCGACACATTGAGCTTGTAGTCCTTAATTTCCCTCAACTTTGCACTTTGCAAATCCACGCCCGATATGTAGCCCGACTTCTCCAGGTTTGTCATGAAAAGAGCAACGGTTTCGTTGTCCATCGCCGTCCCTGTGAGGGTCAGGCTGCCCTTGGTCTCTTTCATGCTGCTCACCCAAAGCTTTTCTCTGGGTACCGCCTGGGCAATTTCGTCCAGGAGGTGCACCGGGCCAGTCTTGTTCCTCTCAAGTTCGCGTATCACATCCAGCTTGGCTCGAATCTCCTTGATCTTTTTCTCGAGCTCCGCGATTCGTTTGATGGTTTGCTCATAGGTCTTGAGCTCATCCTGTATCCTTTTTTCCTCCTCTTTGAGCCCGTTCAAGGTGCTCGTGAGGTGAAACAAGGTGTAACCCATGACGGAGAAGAGCAAAACCACGCTCAACCCGTAAATCATGAGCTGCTGTCGGATGTTCTCCTTTTTCCTGGCTGCCCTGAAGGGCAAGAGATTAATGCGTATCATTTGTCACCAATACTCCTTAATGCCAGGCCCACCGCTATGGCCGCTTGAGGCGCCATATAGGTCAGGTACTTGGGATCAAACGCCTTGTCATTGACCTGAAGATTGCCAAAGGGATTTAACTCTACGATGGGAATCTCTGTTTCCAATTCAAGGTACTTCTGAAAGCCGGGGAATCGGCAGGAGCCCCCGCTGATCACGATTTTCTCGATGGTCTCGTCCGGGTAGGTGGTGGAAAGGAAGTCTAGGGCACGCTTGATTTCGTTCACCCAGCCGGAGATCACGGAGCTGAAAATCTCCTCCAGGGCTCCCTTGTCTTTCTGGTCGATCTTGGTCCCTCCCAGTTTGATCTTCTCCGCTTCCTCGTAGGAGACATCGAATTTCGACATGATGGCTTCGTTGATCTGGTATCCGCCGTAGGAAGAATCCCTCGTGAAGATCGAGACGCCATTCTTGATCGCGTTGATCCCAAGTTCTTCTGCTCCCACATTGACAAGGGCATAGCAGCCGGAGATGTTCTCGATGCTCAGCTCAAAGGCATTCTGGAGCGCAAAGGCGTCCACGTCCAGAATGGCCGGATTGAGGCCGGTCAGGTGAAGAAGGCTCACATAATCCTCTACAATGTCTTTCTTGGCTGCCACGAGCATCACGTCCATGAGACCCTTGTCGGCTTTGTCCCCTTCGGCCTTGTCTTCAACTCCCCCTTCCTCCGGGGGAGACAGGATCTCGTAGTCAAGGTTCACATCATTGATATCAAAGGGAATGTACTGCTCTGCTTCGTCTTGGATACTGGCATCGAGCTCTGCCTCGCCCCGCTTCTGGATACTGATCTTCTTTACGATCACCGAGTATCCTGAAATGGAGGTGACCACGTTTCTGTTCTTGATTTTCAGGTTCTTGTATAGGGTCTTGATTGCAGAGGAAACGATTTCCATCTCCTTGATGGCACCCTCCACAATGGCGTCCTGCGGCAGGCCTATGATTCCGAAGTTCTTCAGAATCTTACCTTTTTTTGTGTCCTCTATCTCGACGAGCTTAATCGCGTGAGACCCGATATCCAGTCCAACCAGTTGATTCTTTTTGGGTGTAGGCATAATCGCCCCTCAGTCAATCCTCGGGAAAAATCCTGTCTTTCTCAGTTAGGTTGTAGCCGAGAGCAAGAATGATCTTTCTCCTCGTCTCCATTCGGCAGCTTTTGCCCTTTTCAATGCGGTCTATGGTCAAGGGCGACACCCCTGCTTTCCGGGCCAGCTCTGCCTTGCTCATCAGAAGCTCCTCCCTGATTTCCCTCACGATGTTCTGTCGCAATTTTTCCTCCAGACTATCGGTTTCCTGGTCGCAACCTCAGCAGCTGGCCTAATATCATATATAAATGGCCATATTTGTCAAGAAGTTTCAGATAATTAAACTAAAATTGATATAATTTGTATATGTATAGTGTATAATAGAATAAAATAACACTACAGCTTGTATGTACCCTTTTTTTGCCCTGGCTCCCTTGAAACCTTCCTTTTGTGAGAAAAAGAGCATTTGCTTTGGACGTCGAAATGATCGGGTTTATACGAAAGTGCAGCAACATCCTTTCACCCAAAAAGCAGAAATCCCTTTACAAAACTTTGAGGGAAGGATTACAGTCGGCGTCCATAAAAGCAGCGATCTGGCTTCGGCGGTCGGCGGTCATTTTCTGGCTGTCATTTTTCAGCGGTCATCCGTCGGTGGTCGACGGTCATTTTCTAGCTGTCATCTTTCACCGGTCATCCGTCGGTGGTCGACGGTCATTCTAGGAGGTCTTTTTGGAGGAGAGGGCGGAAAAGGTAAAGAAAAAGAGTACGATCAGGGAGTATGCCGAGGCAGCCGCTATCGCGATTCTTCTCGCTCTGTTTATCAGAGCGTTCGTGGTTCAGGCCTTCAAGATTCCATCGGGGTCTATGGAGCCGACCCTGCTGGTGGGAGATCACATCCTGGTGAACAAATTCCTTTACGGAATCAAGCTGCCCTATTTCCAGTCCACCCTGATCCCGATCAGCGACCCTGATCGTGGAGATATCATTGTCTTTATTTATCCCGAGGACAAGGACAAGGACTTCATAAAAAGGGTCATCGGAATTTCAGGCGACAAGATCCAAATCCAGGGCAAACAGATCCTGGTCAACGGCGTCCCCTTTGATGACAGGTACGGTTACTACGATGAGAAAGCAGGAAATCCCAACCGGTCCTTTGGGCCGGTGGTTGTTCCGAAAGACCATTATTTCGTGATGGGGGATAATCGGGATCACAGCCTGGACAGCCGGTTCTGGGGATTTGTTCCTTCAAAGGCCGTCAAGGGCAAGGCGTTTATCATTTACTGGTCCTGGCCCAACTGGAAGCGCTTCTTGCAGTTGGTGAGGTAGGACACGCCCTCTCTCTGAGATCGGCGGCCATGAGAATGGTTTCCAGGACTTCCCTGTGAATGTTCCTTTTCTGAATCTCTGTCAAAGGAACAAAGCAGATATCGCTCGTATCGGAACCGGGTCTCGGCTCGCCTGAAACCTTCCATCCCCAGTAGTCAACAATGACATAGTGATACCGGATTCGCTCGTCTTCGTCGCGAACGATCCGGTCAAGCACTCTCACCAGGCCGCTCACTTCGATCTCTATCCCGATTTCCTCGCGAATCTCCCTCTTCAGCGCATCAACAACTTTCTCTCCCAGCTCGACCGCACCTCCGGGCAGACTCCAGGTTCCTTTTGCAGGCTCCTGACCGCGCCGGGCAAGAAGCACAGAGGCGCCGTCAAAGATGACGGCGCCCACTCCGACAATGGGCGACTCAGGATACTCTCTTTTCAATCTCAATCCCTCTAATGCAGGCCCGCGGCCACAAACAAATCGAATATCGAATGACGAACAAGGAATTTCGAATGATGAAGTTCAGTTCTCTTGGTTCGTTCCTTCGGACTTCTACATTCCTTGTTCGATATTCTGCGGTTTACACGCCTCTGGCGGGTTCGCATTTGGTTTTTTTCGCAGATCACCCACAATCCGACGCCTATACATCCAGTGTCGGCAGAGGTAGCGTTTTCAGCCGCGCCAGCTCTTCTTCGCACGTCAGATCATAGCTGATCGGAGTGATGGTGATCCTGTTTTCTTTGAGCGCTCTTGCATCGGCCTCAGGGTTCCCCTCCTCGAGAGGGGTCTCGCCGGAAAGCCAGTAGTACACATTGCCTCTTGGATCAATCCGCCGCTCGAACTTCTCCCTGAACCTCGCAACCCCCTGCATGGTAAAGGAGACGCCGCATATCTTCTCCGGCGGGAGGGCCGGGATATTCACGTTCAGAGCCGTTCTTTGCCTCAAGCCGTTTTGCAGGATAAAGCGGATGATCTCCCGGCTGAACCGGGCGGCAAAACGAAAATCCGGACTGGTCCGCACGTCCAGGGAAATGGCCGCAGAAGGGATGCCCAGGAACGCGCCCTCGGTGGCCGCTGAAACCGTGCCTGAATACAGCACGTTGACGCCTACGTTAGCGCCCAGATTGATCCCTGAAAGAATCACATCCGGCGCCTTGTCGAGCAGTTCCTGTACGGCGATTTTCACGCAGTCTGCTGGCGTTCCTTTGACTCCGTATCCGAAGGAGGTCCCGTTCCTGTAGACCTCCTGAACCCTGAGGGGGGAGGTCAGGGTGATGGCGTGCCCCACGGCCGACATCTCAGAATCAGGGGCCACGACGTGCACCTCGAAATCGTTTCTGAGTTCCTGGTAAAGCGCCTTTAGTCCGGCCGCGTGAATACCGTCATCGTTTGTCAGCAATACTCTCATGGGGAATCCTCTTTCAGGGGAGTCCTATAGCATGAAAGAGGCGCGACGTGAAGCGCTTTGCCGATACAATAGAAACAGACCACCGACCGCCGACGGCTGAAGACCGACCACTGACCGCAGACGGCCGACCGCCATTCTTGAAAAAGGGGAGTATTGAAGTATTGGAAAGACCGTGTACCCTATACCTTTTATTTGCCTCAATTCCCCGATTGCTGTATAAATGACTTGCTGTCGACTCAAGACAGGAACAAAGGGACAGAGGGGAAGGGTTTTTCTGCTTTGTGCCTATGTGCCTTTGCATCTTTGTGCCTGCATTCTGGTGCTTCATGGAAGACCCCAGCCGCAAAGAAGAAACGCGAGAAGCCCTTTACCGCAGGGAAGTGGCGACCATTCTTCGCTCCAGTGCCCTGATCAACTCTTCCCTCGACATCGAAGAGGTCCTCGACAATGCCATGAAGTGGGCCGAGGAATTCATGGGCGCCGAGGCCAGCACAGTCTACGAGCTTGACGATAGGAGAAACGAACTTGTGGTTCGCCTGGCAAGGGGGGAAAAGAAAAGGCCGGTGGAGCGGATCACCCTTAAGATGGGGGAGGGCATTGCCGGAACCGTGGTCAAGACAGGCAAGCCCATGGTCATCCAGGATGTGAGCCAGGAGAAGAAATTCACGGACAAGATCGACCGGATCACGGGATTTCGAACCAAGTCCGCGATCTGCGTCCCCCTGCTTCTGAGAAACAGCCCCATGGGCGCGTTGCAGGTGATCAACAAGAAGTCCGGAGAACCCTTCAATCGTTCGGATCTTGAGATCCTCTTTGCCATTGCCCAGCATGTGTCCATTGCCATGGAAAATGCAACCCTCTACCGCAAGCTTGAACAGAGTTTCGCCGTCACCACCCAGGAACTCCGGATTACCCAGGAGAAGCTGATCCGCACGGAGCGGCTCGCCTCCATGAGCAACCTGGTTCAGGGTGTTGCCCATGAAATCCGAAATCCCATCACCACCATAGGGGGCTTTGCCCGCCGAATCAAGAAAGATCTCGGGGACAGCCGGAAGATCGACAATTACGCGAATATCATCCTGGAGGAGACGGCGCGCCTGGAAAATATCGTAAAGCGCGTCCATGACTTCACAGAAACCCAATCCTACTGCCCGGCTCCGGTAAGAATCGAACCCCTTGTGGACGAGGTTCTGAAGGCCGCGATGCCCTTGGCGAATCAGTTCGGCGTCCGGATCGTAAAGGAAGTTGCTCCGGATTTGCCACAGGCCAAGGCGGATTCCAGCCAGCTCGCCGTTGCTCTTGCCAACATTGTGGAGAATGCTCTCGAAGCCATGCCTGACGGCGGGACTCTGAATTTGAAAGCCCTGCGGGAGGATCGTTTCTTGGTCATCACCATCAGGGACACGGGGTGCGGCATTCCCAAGGATCAGCTGACCGCCATCTATGATCCTTTTGTTACGTCCAAATCCAAAGGCGTCGGGCTTGGTCTCGCTTTGGTGCACCAGGTGGTTTCCAATCACCGTGGCGACATCCAAATCACCAGCGAAGTGCAGAAAGGAACCGCGGTCACCGTCAGGCTCCCCCTGGGTGCCTCTGTGCGGGCCCCCTCATGACATGGAGCCCGGAAAGGGAACGCAGATGAAGAAAAGAAATAGAGGGCGTCTCTGGCTGTGGGTGGCCATTCTCGTCATGCTTGCAGCCGCGATCCTGGCCGGATATTTCGCAGGCATGGAACAGGGCCGGAAAGAGGCGGAAAAACCGGCCGTTGAAAAAGCTCCGCCCCCGAAAAAGCAGGCGGCACCTGAACAAGCGCCGGTAGCAAAAGGCCCGGTGATCATTCCGGAGACCAAGGAACTCAAACCCAATGACGATAAAAGCTATTGCGAGCGGGTCGAACAGGAGATCCAGGATTATTTCAAATACCTGAATGAAAAAGGCTATGTGCGGCACCTGAGCGAGGGTGTGGACACGGCTGTGCGGTTCAAGGCAATAATGCTCAAACTTTCCGCCAGGCTTCCTGTCCCCGCAGGGGAAGGAATTGATTCCTCTATCATCAATGATAACATCTTTCTGTTTTTCCGGGCCCTTGACAAGAATGATTTCAGGCTGATTCGCGACATCCTCAAGAACGAAGGGGAAAACCTGGAACCCACCCTGGACCTCTTCTACAGGTGGGCGACCCTGGGCGCTCGATGCCCTGATCCGGAAGGGATTCGGCCTTCCAGGGACGTGCTTTACCATTACGCGGGGTTTTTCTTGAACACCATTGGGGGTCGGTCCTATCTTTTCAGAAGGCCGCAGGGACTGCGCCTCCTGTGCAGCTACTACGGCCTGCTCATCCTCCAGGAGGCGGACAAACAGGGCAAGAACTTCTATGGAATCGACGTGCTCCCCTTCATCGCTCCCCTTGTCAGGGAGATCGCCCAGTACCCTGATTTCCGCTTCAAGCAGACCTACCTGAAGAACCTTGAGGAGATGGAAAAGGAATATCTTAAGAAAAGGCAATAAGAAGCGTAGAGCTTAGGGTAAGGCAACATGGTTTTCGATTTCTTCCTTCTCTACGCTCCTTGCTCTCTGCTCTATGCTCACTCGAAGAATCCTGTTGCCCGCCCTCGAATAATCCAGTAAAATTTCAATTTTGATAGCCACTTGCCATGGAGGAACGCATGTTGAACCAGAGGGGGAGCGGCATTCTCCTCCACTTCACATCTCTTCCGTCTCCTTTCGGCATAGGAGATCTTGGACCCTGGTCTTATCGATTCGCTGACTTTCTGGCCGAAACCAAGCAGACTTACTGGCAGTGCCTCCCTCTCAATCCTACGGATATAGAGTATGGCAACTCTCCTTATCACAGCATGTCGGCCTTCGGATTCAATCCTCTCCTCATTAGTCCGGAGCTGCTTTTTCAGGAAGGAACCCTCACACGGGCAGACCTGGAGCCTATTCCCGTTTTTCCGCGGAACCGGGTTGAATTCGAACTCGTCGTGTCCTACAAACACCGGCTTTTGTCCAGGGCCTGCGACCGATTCAAGAGCGATGGAACAAACGGGGAATACAGGAGCTTTTGCTTGCAGCAGGCGTCCTGGCTTGATGATTTCGCTCTGTTTGCGGCGCTTAAAGAGGAATTCAACGCCAGACCCTGGAACGAATGGCCTGCCCCCCTGCGGAACAGAGAGCCCGAAGCGCTCGATCGAGAAAGAGAAAGGTTAAGGGAAAGAATTGAGACGCAAAAGTTCTTCCAGTACCTTTTCTTCAGGCAATGGTCCTCGCTCAAGAAGTATTGCGCTGCCCTGGGGATCAAACTGATCGGGGATGTGCCGATCTACGTTGTTTACGACAGTGCGGATGTCTGGATACACTCCGATCTCTTTAATCTCGACCATGAAAAAAGACCGGCTACTGTTGCAGGAGTGCCGGCCGACTACTTCAGCAAGACCGGGCAGCTCTGGGGGAACCCCGTGTACCGGTGGGAGGAGCTCCAAAGCACGGGTTACGAGTGGTGGGTAAGGCGCATTCGTCATAACCTGAGCCTGTTTGATGTGATCAGGGTGGATCATTTCCGTGGTTTCATGGCCTACTGGGAAGTGCCTGCAACCGAGACGATCGCCGTCGACGGCCAATGGGTGGAAGCTCCGGGCATGGATTTCTTCACCCGGCTCTCCTCGGCCTTCCCGGATCTTCCCATTATTGCGGAAGATCTGGGCACCATCACGCCGGACGTGTGGGCCGCCATGGAGCATTTCGGATTTCCCGGGATGAAAGTGCTTCTCTTTGCCTTTGACGACAGCCTGGCCCAGAATGCCTATGCGCCCCACAACCACACGAGAAATGCCGTGGTCTACACAGGAACCCATGACAACAACACGGCAAGGGCTTGGTTTGAAACAGAACTGGACGACCCGGGCCGGCTGCGCCTGTCTCGGTACATCGGCAGGGAGGTTACCGCGGACACCGTGCACAAAGAACTGATCCGTCTGGCCATGATGTCCGTGGCGAACACCGCCATTGTGCCCATGCAGGACCTCCTGGGTCTCGGCGAATGGGCGCGCATGAACCGGCCGGCCACGGAAAAAGGCAACTGGCAGTGGCGGCTTGCGCCGGAGCAGCTCACGGCTTCTTTGACAAAACAGCTTAAGGAGCTGACGGAGATCTATGGCCGAAGCAACGGCACGTAGCGACCTTTTATGAATACCCTAGCGATCATAGCCAATCTGCGAATCCAGGATCTCCTCGACATCCTTTTCCTGACCGTGCTCGCTTATCATCTTTATCTTTGGTTCAGGGGGACCAAGGCGTTCAAAGCCCTTATCGGGCTGTTCGCCCTGGGGGTCGTCTTCACCCTTGCCCAGACCTGGGGCCTTTTCCTGACCACGTGGGTCTTCCAGATTTTCTGGCAGGTGCTTGTGATCCTGCTCATCATCCTCTTCCAGTCCGAGATCCGCCAGGCCCTTGAAAAATTCGACCCTCTGGCTACTCTCGGCCTGCGAAAAACCGCCCAGCCCGGTCAGTGGACCCAGAGTTTTTCAGATGCGGTCTTCGCGCTGGCCGAGCGCAGGCTCGGCGCCCTCATCCTGATCGAACGAAGTGAACGGGTCGAGGAGTGCGTGACCTCGGGACAACGCCTCGAGGGCAAGCCCACTTCCGAGATTCTCACGAGTATTTTTCAGAAAGAGTCTCCCCTTCACGACGGGGCCATTCTCATCAAAGAGGGCCGCATCCAGCTCGTAGCCTGCTATCTGCCTCTGAGCTCCGAGGAGGGACTGCCCAAAGAGTGGGGAACGCGGCACAGGGCAGCGATGGGCCTGAGCGAACGGTGCGATGCGGTCATGGTCGTGGTGTCGGAAGAGCGGGGCGAAGTCACCCTCCTTGTGGAGAGGAAAATCTATCACCCTCCCACGCCGGGTGTCATGAGTCAAATGCTCCTGGATGCGCTGCGCCCGGCAATTAGGGAAAGCGTGACCTGGCAGGAAAAGATACGCCCCCTAGTTCTCAGCCAGTGGAAGGCGAAATACGGGACCCTGCTCCTGGTTCTGATCTTCTGGCTCCTTCTTGCAGGCCAGCAGGACTTTGAAGTGGCATTCAACGTGCCCCTGGAAGTGCGCAATGTTCCTGCTGCGATGCAAATCGCAGAGCCCCTGGATGCAGCGGCCCGCATCCGCGTCAGAGGACTGAGGAAAGATGCAAGCGTGTTGAGTGAAAAAAACGTGCATGCGGAGCTCGATCTTTCTCCTGCGGCAACGGGGAAAAGATCCTTTGCTCTCACCAGGGATCTGTTCAAGCTTCCCAACGAGCGCGTGTACATTGTCAACATTGAACCGTCTCAGATCACCTTCAAGTTCCACGAAGCGCCGGGAACCTAGAGAGCCTAGCCGCTGGCCGGCGAGGCGGCCAGATTGATTCAACAGGAAACTTCAAAAAAGAGAATATCGGATATCGAATAATGAATGTCGAATGCCGAAGGAAAGAACCCTTCGAAATTCTGCGGTTCGATGTTCTGCTGTTCTGTGGTTCGTTGTTCCGGTCAGTTGAAGTTTCATACAAGAAGGAGTGAAGAGAAGTCCCTTCCGGGACTTCTCTCATTTCTCTTTGGCCTTCCTGACGAGAGTTCTTTTTTCTTCAGGGAGAGGAGGAGGCACAGGCTCGCCAGAAATCTTCCTCACCGACGCGAAGCGCGGGGGGCACACCTCAAAGCAGGTCCCGCACTTGATGCATTTGTCCTGGTCAATCACATGGATCCGGTTTTTGCCGCCTATGATCGCCTCTGCGGGGCATCTCCTGAGGCAGGTCATGCAGGCCTGGCATTTTTCCGGATCGATGTAGTAAGAGACCATCTCACGGAAGAGCTTGTCGATCTCCTCTTTCGTGAACAGTCCTTCATGTTCTTCCCGAGTCTTAAAACGGGAGGCCAGTTTCTCCTGGTTCATCAGCTTGAAGTACGGAACCAGTTTCGACATTTCTGAGAGTCTGGACTTCAATTCACGGGGGTCGATTCCTTCGGCCTCCCCCAGCGGTCCCAGCGCTTTCACCTTTTTGACAAACCCATTGACGTCTTCCACGAACAGGTTGGCTTCGGCCCCGGACATGA
>Ga0172375_10008553_pt1 | contig 13729 bp, 11 predicted proteins | sample LakKiv1m_FD_114537 | JGI IMG/M metagenome (GOLD analysis project Ga0172375, IMG submission 114537) | Freshwater microbial communities from Kabuno Bay, South-Kivu, Congo - kab_092012_11.1m | ecosystem: Environmental > Aquatic > Freshwater > Lake | place: Democratic Republic of the Congo...
AGGGCCCGCTCCTCGGGCAGGATCTGGCATCGGTTCATGTAGAGGACGAAGCCCGGGGTGAGGACCAGCGCGATGGGACTCGCCAGGAAGTCAGCCCAGCCGACGAGCACGAGCAGCAGGCCCAGGTACATGGGGTTGCGCGTGAACCGGTAGACGCCTGAGGTCACCAGCGATGACGCCGCGGCCGGAGCCATCGGGCTGAGCGTCGTCCTGGCACGCCGGAACGAGAACACCGCCACTGAGATCGCCAGGAGACCCACCCCCGCCGGTATGGCCCCGGCCAGTGCGCGCACCGCTGCTGGCACCTCAACGGACGGGGTGACGAGGGACGCGAGCCACATCAGAAGCGCAACCGCAAGGGCCACTGCCGCGGGTGGGATCCGGACGTCCAGTCGGCTCATCGCAGTTCCCCTGGGCCTGCCTCACGGGCAGGCGTTCGCCAAGACGCCGTCGCATGCCGACACGGAATGAGCCGGACGGCTTGTGCCGGACCGGCTCTGTCACTATCGTGCGCCCGGGTGCCCGTGCCCAGTGCCGGGCGTTGCGTTGTGGGCCGATAGCCCATGATCATCCCTCACCAGAAGCTCAGTGCCCCTTCGGATCCATCAGCTTGCCGATGGTCTGATCTCACCGGCTCGGCCCGTGGACTCGACGAGGCTCTGCCTATGCCGAGTGGCTCTCTGCCGAGGTCCAGGACGCACCGGGTGGGATGCGAAGGGGCACCTACGGAGAAGGCCCTGTCCAGACGGGGGGACGAGTCGGCGGCCTGCGGGCAGCACGAGGCTTCGGGCTGCCGCTGCGGTGGGTGCGGAGGTCTGGTCCATCCGGCAGCGGGACAGGGCCCCGCGACCGCGGGGTCAGCGCCACGGACGGAGCGCGGTGGCTTGTGCGGCCCTGAGCCTGCCGAAGGGCCTGCCTCAAGCCACGGGCTCCGCCCGGGGTCGATGACCTCTGCCGGCACGGCTCTGCCTGCGGAGCACGCCACGCCTCGGTGCTTATTCGTCATCGGTCCTACGGCCAGCGGCAAGACGGCCTTGGCGGTGCGGCTGGCGCGCCGTCTTGCCGGCGAGGTTGTGAGTGCCGACTCGCGACAGGTCTATCGCGGCCTGGACCTCGGCACTGGCAAGGACCTGGCCGAGTACGGGGCCGGGGACGACCGGGTGCCGTATCACCTCATCGATATCGTCGACCCCGGGGAGGACTACCACGTCTTCCGTTTCCTTGCGGGCGCCCGCCAGGCCATCCTGGATATCGTGGGTCGGGGCCGGCTGCCGATCGTCACCGGTGGCAGTGGCCTCTACATCAAAGCGCTGCTGGACGGTTACCGGTTGAGTGGCGGGGGGCCGGATCCGGGGCTGCGCCAGAGCCTGGCAGGCCTCTCCGACCACGAGTTGCTGGAGTGTCTGCAGCGCGAGGCTCCTGACCTGGCGGCCCGGGTCGACACGGGCCAGCGCCGCCGGCTCCTGCGCGCGGTCGAGATTGCGCGCAGTCGGGTGGGCCCGGAGAGCGCCGCCGGCCCGGAGTTCCGGCCCGAGGCGTTATTGCTGGCCCCCTACTACCCGCGCCAGCAGATGCACGCACGCATCGAGTCCAGGCTGGACGCACGGCTGGCGGCGGGGCTTGTCGCCGAGGTGGCCGGACTGCAGGCTCGAGGACTGTCCTGGGAACGGCTGGAGTGGTTCGGCCTGGAGTACCGGTTTGTGGCGCGCCACCTGCAGGGCTTTCTGGACTTGGCCCAGACGCGGGCTGGCCTGCTCGCCGGCATCCGTCAGTTCTGCCGGGCGCAGGACGCCTGGTGCCGCAAGCTGGAACGCGAGGGACACCCCATCCAGTGGCTGCCAGGGGGTGACCCCGAGCAGGCCGAGGCGCTGGCCCGGCGTTTCCTGGCCGGGGAGACGTTGCCGCCGCCGGTGCTGCGGCTCAACGATACCCTCTACGGCCCACGGACGCAGTGACAGGCCGGCATCTGCGCCGCGGTCCGTTGCGGCGCCGATCCCGCCCTGGAGCGCCCACGGTCCCGCGGCCGCGGTCCTGCTGGACAGCAGGATGGCCGCGGGGGCGTTTGCCCCTGGGGCCACGGCCGCTCCAGCAAGGCTCTACGGTTGGCGTGCAACCGGCATCAGCGCTCCTGGGAGTCCCGGAAACGGCGCCCGGCCTCGAGGAGGATGCGGCGTTCGTCTTCGGTGAGACTTTGCATGCCTTCCCGGCCGATCTTGTCCAGGATACGGTCAATGCCGGCCGCGGAGAGGTCAATCGGGCCTGTCCCGCCGCTGACCGGCTCAGAGCGCCGGCGGGCTCGGCGCGCGCGCCAGGCCTCCCGCAGGCCGCGGAGGAAACCCCACGGGCTGACGTGCCCGAGATGCCGCATGTAGAGGAAGGCGCCCACCAGCCCGCCGAGGTGAGCTAGGTGCGCGATGCGTGAACGCGTCTGACCAACGGCCGAGTACCAGGCCATGGCCACCTCAATCAGCGCGTAGAAGGCGACGAACGTCTTCAGCTTCATCGGCACCGGCGGCAGCAGCAGCATGATCCGCAGATTCGGCGCGGTCATGGCCGCGGCCATCATCACGCCGAACACCGCACCGCTGGCGCCGACGACCCCGCCATAGGCATGCAGGACCTCGACCCCCGGGGCCGCCAGGACCCGGGAGGGGCTGGAGACGATGGCTCTGAGGGCCCTGCCGTCCTGCAGCAGGTCATACGCGCCGACCATGTCCCAGCAGGTGAGAAGCCAGGCCAGCCCTCCCAGCACGCCGCTGAGCAGATAGAGCCGCAGGAAGCGCTGGGGGCCCAGGCGGTCCTCCACCAACCGGCCGAAGAGGTAGAGTCCCCACATGTTGAAGAAGATGTGGCCGAAGCCACCGTGCACGAACATGTAGGTGCCCAGGCGCCAGACCTGCCCCACGCGCAGGAAGTAGGGATGCAGGTGGAGCAGGCCGAAAAACGCGTTCGTGTCCTGACCGAAGCCGGTGACCACAAAGACAAGGACGTTGGTCCAGATCAGCGGCTTCACCACCGATAGGGCAGGTCTGTGCCAGGCGCTCGCCGGCGCGCCGGGCCTCATGTAGTCGCGGTCGGAGAGCATGCCGTGTGTCCGCTGTCGGGCCCATTGCCGGGGCGACACCGTCGCCGCTCCGGAAGGGGCGTAATGTAGTCCGTCAACCGCCCGCTTGCGGCGCGCTGCCAAAATCCGTTTGCCGGGGTATGGTAGGGGCCTGCTGGGCCGTGTCCTGCGTGTCGTGGCCGAGACGCGGGGGTGATGTCCGGCACGGTGTGCAGGTCCGGCGGAAAGGGGCAATGGCTTTGGTCAAGCATCTCTATCGGGTTGCGGTGGCTCCGGGACTTGAGTACGAGTGTGTTGGCGATGCCGCTCTCGAACTGCACCGCGATGACCGGGTGATCGTACGGTGCGACCGGTACCAGGATTACGCCCGGGTGGCGGCCTGCTGCAATGACGCACCGGTCGACGCGGCGGAGCTGGAGCGTGAGAGGGCCCACCACGTCCGGGGACGGCACGTCGAGGGGCAGCACCTGCCGGAGGTCATGCGGCGGGCGACCCCTGAGGATGACCAGCGGGCGGCCGAAAACAGCGAGTATGCCCGGGGGCTGCACGGTAAGGCCCGGGACCGGATTGTGCTGCACCGGCTGGACATGAAGCTGATCGACACGCACTGCTCCTTCGACCGGCGGCTGGCGGTCTTCCAGTTCAGTGCCGAGGGCCGCGTGGACTTTCGCGAGCTGCTGCGGGACCTGTCGAACGAGTGCCACATGCGGGTGGAGCTGCGCCAGGTGGGGGTCCGGGATGAAGCTGCGATCCAGGGCGGCATGGGGCCCTGCGGGCGCGCGTTCTGCTGCTGTTCGTTCCTGAAGCGCTTCAACAGCATCAACGTGAAGATGGCCAAGATCCAGGGCCTCTCGTTGAACCCGGCCAACATCTCTGGTGTCTGCGGCCGGCTCAAGTGCTGCCTGGAGTATGAGGTGGAGCACTACCGGGAGATCTACGAGGCCGCCAAGTCCAAGGCCAAGAAGGACCAGGCCGGGAGCGGACCTGACGACAAGGCGGGGACGCCTGACGACGCCCTCGGCGCCCGCCCCGATGAGGGCCCGGACCAGGCCGGCATTCTTCCGGCCGTGGCGGACGACCGCCCCAACGGCAACGCGCCGGACTCCGGGTCTCCGGCCAGGGGCGCCCCCGCCGCCGCGGCGGCAGACGCTCCGTCGGCAGGCGCCGCCGCCCCCCGTCGGGCTGACTCGGCGGGGGCTGCCCGGGGCTGACGGGGGCAGGCTGTATGGCGCACTCCTCCTCCACACGGTCCCGACGTTCGGCCGAGGCCGCGGCGGCAGCGGGGGTGCCGGTTCATCGTGGGCAGGTTCTGCTGCGGGTCTATCTCGCCACGGTGGCGGTGCTGGCCCCGCTCAAGTTCGGCAGCGTGATCGGCTCGACGGAGATCCCGTTGCTGCCGGCCAGCCTGCTGGAGTGGCTGGTGGCTTCCTGGCCGCCGTTTCTGCTTGGGTGTCTGGCCGGTATCGGCCTTCTCTGGGCTCTGGTGGTCTGTCCCGGGTCCCTGACCCGGCATCCGGCCTGGCGGCTGCTCTGGGTGTGGCTGGCGCTGCTGGCGGGTTGCGGTCCTGGCCTGATCTGCACCGGGGAGTGGGACTACGCGCTGACCTTCGGGCTCTATCTCTGCGGGGTCTGCGCCTTCCTGGCGGCCGTCCTGCTCGCGAGTGCCGCCGACACCGAGGTCCGGCCGTGGCTGTTGCGGGCGGTGGCCGCCGGGACTCTGCTCTGCGGCCTGGCGGGCTGGCACCAGCGGCTGTGGGGTTTCGAGGCCATGCGGCAGTACATGGAGGCGCAGGTCCGGGAGACGGGCCGGACCTGGGACGGAGCGCTGCAGGGGAAGGTGCTGCAGACACGCGTCCACCAGCCCTTCTTCCATCCCAACAGCTATGCGGCACACCTGGTCCTGACCGGGCCGTTGGCCTTGTTGCTGCTTTGGCGTGCCGGCCGTCGCGTGCACCCGCCTGTGCTCTCCCAGTGGCTCTTCGTAGGGGTAGGCGGGGTCCTGGTGGGGGGTGCCCTGGTCATGAGTCAGAGCCGCGGGGCCCAGCTCGCGCTAGGGGGCGGTTTCGGCATGGCGCTACTGGGCTACCGGCGCCTGCAGCGCTGGCGCTGGCTGCTGCTGGCCCTGGCGCTGGCCGTCGGCGCCGGTGCCATGCTCCTGGTCAACGCCGGGCGGGACCTGATGTCGGCCAGTGCCCGGCTGGACTACTACCGGGGGGCGGTGCGGATCGCCATGGAGCGTCCCGCCACCGGCGCCGGCCTGGGGGAGTTCCTCTCCGCCTACGTCAGGGTCAAGCCCCTGGCCGCCGAGGAGACCCGGGCTGCCCACAACCTGGTGTTGGAGATGCTCTCTCAGGCCGGGGTGGTGGGTGGCCTGGCGGCGTTGCCGTGTGTCCTGCTTCCCGCCTGGCTCGCCCTGCGCCGGCGCCAGCCGGGCGGGGACGGTGATGAACTGCTGGCCGGGGCGGCGGTGGCTGGGCTGGGTGCCTGGGTGCTGCACGCGCTACTGGACTTCAACCTGCAGATTCCGCCCACCGTGGCCACGGCCGCGGTGCTGCCCGTCCTCTGCTGGTCGCGGGGCGAGGCCGCCGGTGCGCCGACACGATCCATGGGCCGCGCCGAGCGCTGGCTGCTGGTGCTCCTGGGCATCAGCGCCACGGCGGCCCTGTGGCGGGTCCCGGGGGAGCGCGCCTTCCGGCGCCTGGGCGATCGGGTGGAACGCGGCTCTGCCGAGGCCCTGGAGGCCCCTGTCCGCCAGGCCACCGCCGGCCTGCCGCTGTCCCCCGAGCCCTGGATCATGGTTGGCCGCGATCGGCTGGGCCAGGGCCAGGCCGCTGCGGCGAGCCGGGCCTTCCAAGAGGCCATCCGCCGGGCGCCGAACCGGTCCTCGCTGTACGCCTGGCTGGCCCAGGCGGCCCTGCAGTCCGGGGACCTGGCGGTGGCCGAGGCCGCCGCCAGGGAGGCCTGGCAGCGCTACCCGGGCAGCGCGCGCGCCGCGCTGCTCAGGGGCCTGGTGGCTCTGGTGCAGATCGATGGAGGTGCTTCCCTGCCCGGGGGTGCCGGCGTCTGGGTCGTCACCGGCCTGTCGTGCCACCCAGGCCTTGCGGCGGACCGGGACGGGGTGACCGTGACCCTTGGGGTCCCCCTTGGCAGGCCGGCGCCGCCCTGTCCGGTGGCCGACCTCTGCCGCCGGCTGACGGAACTGCGCCTGGCACTGCCGGACGACAGGGCGCTTCCCGTGCGCTTCCGACCGTTGCCGGAGGGCGGCTGACCGGTTTGGGCAGCACGCCAGGGCTCCGGGCGCATGCCGGCGGGCCTGGCCGGAGGCGGGTCGTCTGCGCCGCGCCTCGGGTACTGGCATGGTCAGGTGGGTGAGTTCGTGCTATAGTGTGCCGAACGGCGGCGGCAGGACGCCCTGCGAGGTGCTGGTGTTCCCATGCAACGACGGCTCCGCATCCAGGTGCTGAACGGTCCAAACCTGAACCTCCTGGGACGGCGGTCTCCGGAGATCTACGGTTCGGCCACTCTTGCCGACGTCGAAGCGAGGGTCCGCTGCGCGGCCAAGGAATTCGGGTGTGTGGTTGACTGTCGACAGAGCAACCACGAAGGCCAGTTGGTGGACTGGATCGGGGCCGCGCTGGGTACGGCGGATGGACTGGTCATCAACCCCGGAGCCTACACGCACACCAGTATCGCCCTCCGGGACGCCATCGAGGGCACGGGGCTCCCGACCGTGGAAGTGCATATCAGCAACATCCACGCGCGGGAGGGGTTTCGCCATCGGTCAATGACCGCGCCGGTCTGCATCGGGCAGGTGTCCGGTTTCGGCGTCTCGGGGTATGTGTTGGCGCTGCGGGCTCTGGCAGAATGGCTCCGGGAGCGCGGACGACAACCCGCTGGAGGAAGGTAAGGACCCTATGGATACTCGCAAGATCGCGCAACTGGCGCAGGTGATGAGCACGCATGAGCTTACCGAGATCAGCCTCGAGACGGGCGACCTGAAGCTGACGCTGAAACGGGGGCGTGTGTATGAAGCGGTCCCCGCCTCGGTCCTGGCGGCGCCTGCCAGCGCTCAGGCCCCGGCCGTTGCGCCTGCGGCCGCGTCGGCCGGCGCCGCGGCCGCGCCGGAGTCCGGCCCCTGCATCTTGTCCCCGATTGTCGGAACGTTCTACATCGCCCCGGCCCCGGACGCGCCGCCTTTCGTCAAGACCGGCGACAGGGTGAGCCCGGAGACGGTCGTGTGCATCGTCGAGGCGATGAAGGTGATGAACGAGATCAAGGCTGAGATGAGCGGTGTGGTCCGACGGGTGCTGGTGGAGAACGGGACTCCGGTGGAGTTCGGACAGCCTCTGTTCGAGGTGGACCCAGCCTGAGGCGCCTGCGGGCCGTGGCCGCCAGCGCGCGCTGGGCCACCGGGGCGAGTCGGGCCGGGTGACTGCCGGGTTGGCCGGGTGTCGCGGCAGAGGGGTGCCGCGTCGTAGCCGACGATGAGTGCGGGGCAAGGCATAACGAGATGTTCTCACGGATCCTGATAGCCAACCGCGGCGAGGTCGCGTTGCGGATTGTGCGTGCCTGTCGCGAGCTGGGTATCAGCAGTGTGGTCGTCTACTCCGAGCCCGATGAGCGCACTCTTGGCGTGCAGGAGGCGGACGAAGCGGTGTGCATCGGTCCGGGCCCTGCCCGCGACAGTTACCTGCGTATCGACCGGATCATCGCCGCGGCTGAGATCTGCGACGTCGATGCCATTCACCCCGGCTACGGGTTCCTGGCGGAGAACGCCCACTTCGCGGAGGTCTGCGAGAGCTGCAACATCGCCTTCATCGGTCCCAGCCCCGATGCCATCCGCCGTATGGGCGACAAGTCCGAGGCGCGCCGGACCATGAAGGGGGTGGGCGTTCCCGTGACGCCTGGCAGCGAGGGCGTGATCGCCAACGAAGACGAGGCCCTGCGCCTCGCGCACTCCATGGACTATCCCGTGATCATCAAGGCCTCTGCCGGTGGCGGCGGCAAGGGCATGCGGGTGGTGCACAACGACGGCTCCCTTGTCCGCAGCTACCACGCGGCGCGCAACGAGGCCGAACAGGCCTTCGGGTGCGGGGACGTCTACATGGAGAGGTACATCGTCCAGCCCCGACACGTGGAGTTCCAGATCCTGGCCGACCGCCATGGCCGCATCGTCCACCTGGGCGAGCGCGACTGCAGTCTGCAGCGCCGGCACCAGAAGCTGATCGAGGAATCCCCCTGCGTGGCGCTCGATCCGGAGTTGCGCGCGGCCATGGGCGAGGCGGCGGTGGCTGCCGCGCGGGCCGTCAACTACACGACCGCCGGGACCGTCGAGTTCCTGCTGAGCGCGGACCGCAGCTTCTACTTCATGGAGATGAACACCCGCATCCAGGTGGAGCATCCGGTGACGGAGATGGTGCTCGGCATTGACCTGGTCAAGGAACAGATCCGCTGTGCGGCGGGCGAGCCCCTGCGGTTCACGCAGGAGGCCCTGCAGCCCCGTGGGCACGCCATCGAGGTGCGTATCAACGCCGAGAACGCGGCGCGCAGATTCGCGCCCTGTCCTGGCCGTATTGAGGTCTACAATCCCCCCGGTGGCCCCGGAGTGCGGGTGGACTCCCATGCCTATGCCGGCTACGTGATTCCGCCCTTCTACGACAGCATGATTGGCAAGCTTATCGTCCACGGCGAGGACCGGCAGGAGGCCCTGGCGCGTTGCGTGCGGGCCCTGCAGGAGTTCACCATCGAGGGGGTCTCGACGACGCTCGAGTTCGCCGTGCACCTCCTCCACCACGAAGGCATCCGCCGCGGTGAGTACCACACCGGTTACATCGAGAAACTGCTGGAGGCAGAACCCCTTTGACAGGGGCGCCTGATACGCGGCCAGGACAAGGAGGCGATGTGATGCATAGCGGTCGACAGTCCGACGCGGAGCGCCTGGAGGACTCGGCGCACCTGCGCTCGCAGGTCCTCGGTACGGGCGAGACGATCTTGGACGACGCCGCCGACGACGGCAGCATCAAGATCAGCGAGAACGTCATCGCCGCGGTCGTCCGCAAGTACACGCTGGAGGTCGATGGGGTGGTCCGCTTCGCCAGCGGCGGTATCGTCGGCGGGATCGCCGGCATGATTACCAAGCGCAGCTATGAGAGCAGTATGGTCATCGACCTCGACGAGGACACCGTCAGCATCTCTGTGACGCTGGTGTTCCGCTTCGGGGTGCGCATTCCCGATGTGGCGCAAGCGGTTCAGGACGTGGTCCGCCTGCGGGTGGAGGAGCTCACCGGCAAGCATGTGAACCGGGTCAATGTGCTGGTGCACGATCTGGAGGATGTCGTTCCCACCCGGCGCGGGAACGATGCGGGCGCCCGCTGACCTGGTCCCGGGCCGCGCGGGGGACGCTGCCGACCGCCCGGATGTCCCTTCAGATGTAAGGAGGGTTTGAGATGCTGACGATGACCGATGCGGCCCAGTGGTACGCGTCGTTCCGGACTTACTGCGAGGAAACCGCGCTCGGCGAGGGGTTCAGGACTGGCCTGGCTCTGGGGCTGGTGTTGCCGCTCGGGATAGCGGTTCTCGTCTGGTTGGTGCTCCACCGGCGGCGGACGTGCCGGTCCATCTGTCTGGAGGGCGAGGGGGGCAGCCTGACCGTTTCCGCCCAGGCGATCCGGGACTTCCTGCAGCGCATCGTGGCGGAGTTCCGCGAGGTGGAACTCCTGGGCGTGGCCCTGCTGCGGCGCAAGCGCATCACGGACATCCGTCTGCGCGTCAACGCGGTGCCACTGGCCAGCATCCGCCGCCTCAAGGATGGTCTGAAGGAGCGCGTGCGTTCGGAGTTGGCCGACAAGCTGGGCGTCGAGGAGCTGCTGGGCGATGTCCATATCGACGTGGTGCGCTACTCCGCCGACGAACGGCGCATCGCGAGGAAGGCCGCCAAGTGCCGCCGTCCGGAGCCGCAGGGACGACGCCCCCCGGCGTTCGCGCCCTACACGGGGAGTGTCGCCTTCGGGGCCCGTGGGGACGACGACGCGACGGCATGAGTGCCCCTTCGGGTCCCATGGGCTCGGCCCGTGGACTCGACAAGGCTCTGCCTATACCGAGTGGGCTTCTGCCGAGGTCCTGGACGCTGCGGGTGGGATGCGAAGGGGCACCTACGGAAAAGGCCCTGTCCAGACGGCAAGAGGAGTCGGCGGTCGGCGGGCAGCACGGGGCTGCGGGCTGTCGCTGCGGTGATGCGGAGGTCGGGTCCGTCGGGCAGCGGGACAGGGCCTCGCCCGTGGGGCGCGATGGAGCCCCGAGCGGGGTCCCGGCGTGGGGGTAGCCCGGACGGGGTGGCTGGGAACGCTCTGGCGTGGTGGCACCCGGCCGGCCCAGGCAGGGCTGGCAGCGCAGACCGGGACGCGCTCGGCGGCCGGGACTGGACGTGGAAGGCCCTCGTGCCGGTCCGGCCGGCGGCCCGCACCAGGCCTCAGGATCAGTTCTGCGCCAGGAAGTCGCTGCGCTCCGCCTCCATGACCAGGCGGATGATGTCCTGGGGCATGGCTGCCTTACCGCACTCCGCGACGAAGCCCGTGTGACGCAGGATGCGCGCCATACGCCCCATCAGGTGCAGGTGCAGTTCGATGCTCTGGGAGCACACCAGGAAGAAGAGGTTCACCGGCTTGCCGTCGGCGGCACCGAAGTCGATTCCCGACTCGGCCCGGCCGAACACCACCAGGGCCGGCGCCCGCAAGGTCGTGATCGGGTCGCGCGGATGCGGGATGGCAACGCCGTTGCCAATGCCCGTGCTCAGCAGCTTCTCCCGCGCCAGGCACTTGGCCCGCAGGTCCTTGGCGTCCAGAACCGTCGGGCCCAGAAGCCGCGGACTCGTCAACTCGTCGATGACGCCGCTGACATCCCGCGCAGCCAGCGACATCAGGACCCGGCTCTCGCTCATCAGACGGCTGACCGGAATGCCGATCTGGGAACTCGAGAGCACTTCCAGGGTGGCTTCGCCGTCGGTATCCCCGGCGTCCTCGCCGGGAAAGAACAGACCGTCGATCTGGCTGCTGTTGAAACGCCACTGGCCACCGATCTTGGCCCCCTTGAGCTGGCCGCTCTTCAGCATCCGCAGGATCGTGCGCTCGTTTACCCTGAGCATCTGGGCCAGTTCGCGCAGTGTCAGAATCATGGCGTGCCCCTTCGGTTGTCTCTCGACCAGTTCCGGCCTTAGCTAAATACGACAAACTATGACAGCCGTGTATAAAAGAGCCATCTGTGGGGACAATAACGGCATCCTGTGCCCCTGTCAACCCCGGAGGGGTCGTTTTTCGCCGGCGCCACGGTATGGCGGGATCTGTCGGGGGTGGTTGCGAGGTGTGCGTGGGGTCGTGGCCTGCATGGCCTTGGCGGTGACGCTGAGCGCGGAGCGGGTGCCTCTCTACAACGGTGCTGTCTGGGATGTCGAGATCGTGCACCGGAGTGCCAGGGGACTGGACGTGCGGATGCGGGATGGGACCGTCCGGCGGCTGCGCTGGGACCAGGTGGAACGTTCCTACCCCGGGCACTGGTTTCGGGAGGACGGGTCTCCCAAGCCCCGGAGCGCCGACGTGCCGGCGGTCATGGAGCCGCGGTCTGGGGGGGGGCATTTTGGGCTGGTCTGGGGGCTGGTGTTCGGCGCGCTTTGGCTGTGGCTCTACAGTGCCTGGCGCATGGGGGTATCGGGCATCTATGACATGGACCGGCAGCCGTGGGTGAACGTGTTCACGCTGGTGCTGGGGCCGGTGCTGGCGGTACCTCTGGTTCTGCGGCACCGCGGGCTGGCTGGCCTGACGGGGATCTCGCGGCGCAAGGAGTCGGCGGCAGCCCCTGAGCCGGGGATGCCGCAGTGCCGTTTCTCCACCTGGGATAGCGAGCCGTTGCTGCCCTCGACGAAACGGCGCTTTGCCTCGGGACTGGCGCTGGCGGAACTGGTGATGGCCCGGGCCGTGAAGGCCGGGGCCAGTGACGTGCACTTCGACATGACCCCCGGCGGGGTGAGGATGGCGCTGCGGGTCGACGGGGTGCTGCGGTCACCGGAGGTCCTGGACGCGGAGTTGGGCCGGAAGGCCATGGCGGCGATCAAGATGGCCGCCGGCATGGACCTGGCGAAGCTCCACGAAGCCCAGGATGGCGCCTGTCACCTGCAGGCCGGTGACGACCTCTTCGACCTGCGCGTGGCGCGCGCCTGGGCCGTCACGGGCGAGACGCTGGTGGTGCGGTTGCTGCGGGCGGGGGGTGTCGGCACGAACCTCACGGAGATGGGGATGCCCTCGGCCATGGCCACGGCGGCCCAAGACCTCACCCGGGAGACGGCGGGGCTGATCATCATGTGCGGGCCGACCGGCTCCGGCAAGACCTCGACCATCTATGCCTTGCTGCGTCGTATCCAGGGCACCGGCCGGAATATCCTGACCATCGAGGACCCGGTAGAGTACCGTCTGGAGAACGCCACTCAGATCAGCCTCAATGCGGCCCTGGGGACCACCTTTGCCGGTGCGCTCAAGGCCTCCATGCGGCATGACCCCGACGTCATCCTGGTGGGGGAGATCCGAGACCGCGAGGCGATGAATGTGGCCTTCCAGGCGGCGCTGACCGGTCACCTGGTGTTCACCACGATCCACGCGACCTCGGTCCTGGCAGCCTTCGGCCGGCTCAAGGAGCTTGGCCTGAGCGCCTACATGATGAACACGGGTCTCAAGGCGATCCTCTGCCAGCGGCTGGTGCGCCTGCTGTGCCCGGAGTGCCGCGAGGCCTATGTCCCGGGCGAGGAGGAGATGCGCTTCTGGGGAGTCCAGCCGCGCCCGGACGCGGCCACGAACGTCTTCTACCGGCCCGCGGGCTGTACCATGTGCGAAGGCAGCGGCTTCCGGGGGCGGCGTGGCGTCTACCGCATGCTGGCCATGGACAACTCGGTCCGGGCCGTGGTCCGCGACGACATGGCTACCGGCGACCTGCAGGAGGCCGTGGAACGGGCTGCCATGGGGACGGTCGCGGACTACGCCAATGCCTTGCTATGGGACGGCGTCACGTCCCCGGATGAGCTGCGCAAGACACTGGAGATGTTTGACTTCGGGAAGAAGCTTAGCCATGAGCATACGCTTTGAGCTGGTGGCGGCCGGCATCCTGCTGCTGGGCTGCGCCCTGGCCCTCAAGATCATCTGGAGCCTGCGTCCGCTCCCGCGTCTGGCGCTGACGCTGACCCTGACCTGGGCGGTCGTGGCGGCATTCCACGGTTGGCCGTTGGCGTACGGGTGGGCCAGGAACGTGGCGGACATGGCCTGGGAGGGCTTTCCGGTGGACGCTGGCGCCTTCTGGGTGGCCTTTGTCGTGGCAGCCTTGCCGGGGTTGCTGCTTTTCCGCTGGACGATGAGCGATGCGCAGGTGGACTACCCGCGCTTCTTCAACGCCATCACGGGTGTCGTCTGCACGCTGGTCGCCCTGTGGCTTGTGCCGTGCCTGGTGGTGATGACTCTGTCCATCGGCCCTGCCAGTGACCGTCACGTGCTGCCCGAGGATGGCGTGGCGGGCCAGTGGACCGCGACGCTGCGCGGGGCGCCGTTGCGCCTGTACCTGGCCGTGGCCGAGGCGGTCGGGGGTGAAGACCCCTCGCAACTGCTCGAGACACGGATCCCGAAGTCCTTGCGG